>Ga0308164_10002484_pt1 | contig 18242 bp, 16 predicted proteins | sample PhyTR2_FD_201031 | JGI IMG/M metagenome (GOLD analysis project Ga0308164, IMG submission 201031) | Phyllosphere microbial communities from UC Gill Tract Community Farm, Albany, California, United States - DLSLT.R2 | ecosystem: Host-associated > Plants > Phyllosphere > Unclassified | place: USA... | reverse complement strand
GCAGCAACCGCTGCCGCGCCCGAGGTCGCGCCGGTTGCGGCCGACCCTGCGGAAAAGCGCGGCTACCACGAGACGGAGCACATCCGCCGCTACTACCAGACGGCTGCCTACTGGTAGCGACCGTACCCACTAGCCGATAGGAACACCCCATGTCCCTGGTCAAGTCAACGCGCGACAGCGCCCTGAAACGGCGCCGCTTCCTCGCTGGTGCCGGCGTCATCGCCGGCGCCGGCGCACTGGGGCGCCATCTGCCCCTGGGCGTCATCGAGCAGGCGCAAGCCGATCCGCTGCCCAATACGCCCGTGCCAACCGAAGTCAAGCGCACGGTGTGCAGCCACTGCTCGGTCGGCTGCTCGGTCGACGCCGTGGTGGCCAATGGCGTCTGGGTACGCCAGGAAGCAGCCTTCGATTCGCCGATCAATATGGGCGCCCATTGCGCCAAGGGCGCCTCGGTCCGCGAGCATGCCTTTGGCGAGCATCGCCTGCGCTATCCGATGAAGCTGGTCAATGGCAAATATGTGCGCATGTCGTGGGACCAGGCCATCAACGAAATCGGCGACAAGCTCCTCAAACTGCGCGAGGAAGCCGGGCCCGATGCGCTGATGCTCATCGGCAGTTCGAAACACAATAACGAGCAAGCCTACCTGCTGCGCAAGTTCATGGCCTTCTGGGGCTCGAACAACTGCGATCACCAGGCGCGCATCTGCCACTCGACGACGGTGGCCGGCGTGGCCCAGACCTTCGGCTACGGGGCGATGACCAACTCGTTCAACGACCTGCACCACAGCAAGGCCGTCCTGTTCATCGGCTCCAATCCGGCCGAGGCGCACCCGATCTCGATGCTGCACTTCCTGCACGCCAAGGAACTGGGCGCCAAGATGATCGTCATCGATCCGCGCTTCACGCGCACGGCGCGCTTTGCCCACCATTACGTGCGGGTGCGGCCGGGCACGGATATTCCGCTGGTCTGGGGCATCCTGTGGCACATCTTCGAAAACGGCTGGGAAGACAAAAAATACATCAGCGAGCGCACGACCGGCATGGACGAGGTGCGCAAGGAAGTGGCGAAATGGACGCCGGACAAGGTGTCCGATGTTACCGGCGTGCCCGAGTCGGCAGTGCGCCTGACGGCTGAAATGCTCGCCCTCAACCGCCCGTCATCGGTGGTCTGGTGCATGGGCATTACCCAGCACCACGTGGGCACCGCCAATGTGCGTGCACTCTCGATCCTGCAACTCGCGCTGGGCAATATTGGCGTCCCGGGTGGCGGGGCCAATATCTATCGTGGCCACGACAATGTGCAGGGCGCCACCGACGTCGGCCCGAACGGCGATTCGCTGCCTGGCTATTACGGCCTGGCCGAAGGTGCCTGGAAGCACTTCGCCGAAGTCTGGGGCGTCGACTACGAGTGGATCAAATCGCGCTTCGGCTCGAAAGAGCTGATGGAAAAGCCCGGCATCACCGTGTCGCGCTGGTTCGACGCCGTCAACGAGCAGAACCAGTTCATCGACCAGCCGAGCAATCTGCGCGCCGTATTTTACTGGGGCCACGCGCCCAATAGCCAGACCCGCCTGCCCGACATGAAGGCGGCGATGCAAAAGCTCGACATGATGGTGGTCATCGATCCGTACCCGAGCATGACGGCGGCGATGCATGGCCGCACCGATGGCGTCTACCTGCTGCCGGCGGCCTCGCAATTCGAGACGCAAGGATCGTGCACGGCGTCGAACCGCTCGATCCAGTGGCGCGAACGCGTGATCATGCCGCTCTTCGAGTGCAAGACCGACCACGAAATCATGTATTTGTTCGCCCGCAAGCTGGGTTTTGCCGACCAGCTGTGCAAGACCATTAAGGTGGTGCACAACGAGCCGGTGGTCGAGGACATCCTGCGCGAAATCAACCGCTCTTGCTGGACCATCGGCTACACGGGCTGTTCGCCCGAGCGGCTCAAGCTGCACATGGAAAACAAGCACACGTTCAACCCGACCACGCTGCGCGCCGATTCGGGACCGTGCAAGGGCGATTACTACGGCCTGCCGTGGCCATGCTGGGGCACCCCCGAAATGAAGCATCCGGGCACGCCGATCCTGTACGACCTGAACAAGAGCGTGGCCGAGGGCGGCCTGCCGTTTCGTGCCAACTGGGGCGTCGAGCACAATGGCGAGAGCCTGCTGGCGGCCGACGGCTCGGCCAACAAGGATAGCGAACTCGACGTTGGCTATCCCGAGTTCGACCACGTGTTCCTGAAGAAGCTGGGCTGGTGGGCCGAGCTCACGCCGCAAGAACAGGCCATGGCCGAAGGCAAGAACTGGAAGACCGACCTGTCCGGCGGCATCATCCGCGTCGTCATCGCGCACGGCTGCGCGCCGTTCGGCAATGCGCGCGCCCGCTGCAATGTCTGGAACTTCCCCGATCCGGTACCGGTCCACCGCGAACCGCTGGCCTCACCGCGGCGCGACCTGGTCGCGCAATACCCGACCTACGACGACAAGGCCAACCACTGGCGCCTGCCGACGCTGTACAAATCGGTGCAGGCGGTCGATTTTTCCAAGGACTTTCCGCTGATCATGACGTCCGGCCGTCTGGTCGAGTACGAGGGCGGGGGCGAAGAAACACGCTCGAATCCATGGCTGGCCGAACTGCAGCAGAACATGTTCGTCGAGATCAACCCGAGCGACGCCGTCCAGATCGGCGCGAAGATCGGCGAGTACGTCTGGCTCGAAACCCCGACCGGGGCGCGCATGAAGATGATGGCGATGGTGACCGAGCGCGTGCCGGTGGGCCTGGTGTGGGCGCCGTTCCACTTCGGCGGCTGGTGGATGGGCGAAGACCAGAAAGACAATTACCCGGAGGGCGGTGCGCCGATCGTGCGCGGCGAGGCAATCAACACCGGCTGGACGTACGGCTACGACGCCGTGACGATGATGCAGGAAACCAAAGTGTCGCTGTGCCGCGTGGTACGGGCCTGACGCGACCATCAGGAGAAATGCGATGAGCGCAAGAATGAAATTCATCTGCGACACCGAGCGTTGTATCGACTGCAACGGCTGCGTGACCGCCTGCAAGAACGAACACGAACTGGCCTGGGGCATCAACCGGCGCCGCGTGGTGACGATCAATGACGGGGTGCCGGGCGAGCGCTCGGTGTCGGTCGCCTGCATGCACTGCACCGATGCGCCGTGCCTGGCAGTGTGCCCGACCAACTGCATCTACCACACTGAAGACGGCATTGTGTTGCACAGCAAGGACCAGTGCATCGGTTGCGGCTACTGCTACTACGCCTGCCCGTTCGGCGCGCCGCAGTTTCCCGAAACGGGCCTGTTCAACCACCGCGGCAAAATGGACAAGTGCACGTTCTGCGCCGGCGGTCCCGAGCCAGACACGTCCGAAGCCGAATTCAAGAAGTATGGTCGCAACCGCATCGCCGAAGGCAAGCTGCCCGCCTGCGCCGAGCAGTGCGGCACCAAGGCGCTGCTGGGTGGCGAAGCCAACATCATTGCCGATATCTATCGCCAGCGGGTCGAGACGCGCGGCTACGGCCCCGAACTGTGGGGCTGGAAAATCGCTTACGGCAAGCCCAAGCGCGGTGGTCAGATCACGAACAAGGGCAACCTGCCACGCGTGAACCAGAAGGTCAACGATGTGCAGAACGATCCGGGGAGGCTGCCGACATGACCTCTTGCACCCGCATCCTCAAGGTCTGCGCGCTGGCCGCGCCCCTGCTGCTGACCGGCTGCCTCGAAGTGGACCAGCACCCGCACTGGATCGGCGGCGAGTACGCCGGCAAGCCGGACGACCGCCATTTCCAGCGCCGTTTCCACAACGACAGGCTGGCATGGTGGGCCACGATCGAGAACCGCAACGGCAAGCAGAACGAGTACAACCGCGCCAATCCCTGAGGAGACATCATGCGAGCCACTTCCAATGCGCTGCGCGCCATGCTCTGTCTGGGGCTGCTGGTACTGGGCGTACTGATGGCGCCCGGGGCCTGGGCCCAGGGCAAGAATGAACGCGCCACGCCTGCCTATGCCGAAGAGCAGACCATGTTGCAGATCGAGGCCGATTCACGCGTGCCCGATCCGGGCCTGCTCTCGACCGATTCGGGCCGCGTGCACATGGACCGCCATTTCCTGGGCCAGTACGGCAGCAAGGAGGGCAATGTGATCGTCCAGCGCGGCGGCAATACCTGGCGCCATCTGCGCAACGGCCCGCTGGCCACCATCGCGGGCTTTATCCTGCTCGGCGTGCCGCTGGCGATCTTCGTGTTCTACAAGACGATCGGTCCGGCCGAACCGCAGCCCGAATCGGGCCGCAAGCTCCAGCGCTTCAACCGCTGGGAGCGCCAGGTGCACTGGGCCACGGCGTTTGCCTTCGTCGCCCTGGGCATCACCGGCATCATCATCATGTATGGCAAGAACATCTTCCTGCCTTGGATGGGACACAATGTGTTCTCCTGGGTCGCGATCCTCTCGAAGTACCTGCACAACTTCGTCGGCCCCCTGTTCGTGATTTGCTCGATCCTGATGTTCGCTACCTTCCTGAAGCGCAATTTCTATAACCGCGCCGACTGGCTGTGGATCAAGAAGGGTGGGGGGCTGATCACCCATGAGCACGTGCCAGCCGGTTTCTTCAATGCGGGCGAGAAGGCGTGGTTCTGGGGCGGTGTGGCGCTGCTGGGGCTGATCGTGTCGGTCTCCGGCCTGGTGCTGGATTTTGCGGTCGGCCAGACGCGCTACGTGATGCAGGTGGCAAACGTGCTGCACGTGACGGGCGCGGCGCTGTACATGGCGTTCACGATGGGGCACGCATTCATCGGCACGGTCGGCACGCCCGGCGCCTACGAAGGGATGCGCCACGGCACCGTAGACGAGAACTGGGCCAAGGCGCACCACCGCTTGTGGTACGAGCAAATGAAAACCGGCGTGCCGCCCGGCCTGGACAAGGATGGCAATGTGGTGCCGGGCATGGACACGGGCGCGGCAACGGGCAAGCGCGGGCCGGGGCCGCGGCCCCAGCCAGGACCGGCACTGTGAGGACGACCATGACAATATCGATGAAGACCATCGGGGGCCGCCGGGCACCGGCGCTGCTGATGCTGGGCGCGGTGACCTTGCTCGCCGGCTGCAACAGGGAGCCGGCGCCGGCGGCGAACGGCGTGATTCAGACGAAATACCCAGGCCAGATCAGCGCTGGTGGCGCCAGCAGTGGCGCCATCATGGCCGCCACCGATCGGCCCACGACCGACGCCATCTATGGTGGCGGCACGCCCGGCATCGCCGGCGGCGCTGGCGGCAATACCAGCGGAGCGGAAATCGGCGGGGCGACCCGCGAGACGGGCCAGGGGCCGTCGAGCGGCACGACCACGCCGACGGGTGTCGGCGCGCTGGGCGGGAGCCCGCAATCTGGCGACACCGGCGGCGCAACGGCGCCGGCGAATGCCCCCGCACCAACGGCATCCAATAATGCCCCTCAGGGGCCGGCAACGCGACAGACGGAGGGCAAATGACACCGCACGCGAACAGCACGCAGGCACTGACTGGCGGCAAGGTGCTTCTGACCATCGCGCTCGCTGGCATGGGGCTGGCTTGCGGTGCGCAGGCCGCACTGCCGCCGCCCACGCCGGCGCAGGCACAGGCCGCTGCGGCCAAGAAGGCGGATGCCGATGCCAAGGCTGCGCTGGCAAAAGAACGGCTGGCCGCATCGATGGACGAGGTCAGTGCGCACTGGCGCGAACGCGCCGCAAGCGAAGGCTACAAGATTGTGCCGCCACCGGCGCGGGCCAGCATCCCGCCGGCGCCGCTGGTGGCGGCATCGGACGTGACGCCGCCTTCGGCCGGGGTGCCCGCGGCCGCGCCGGCCAACGCGGCGCCCGGCACTGCCGCAGCTGCGCCCGCGACGGGCGCCGCGCCGCGCAGCATCCATGCGCTCAAGGCAGCGACGGTGCCGGTCAAGAGTGAAAAACTGGGCACGGCGCGGCCAAGCGAAGACGTCAAGCGCCGCCCGACGCCGCAATTGCCGCGCGGCGCAGCGCCCACCGTGAACAAGAAGGGCGTGCCGGACAACGCGCCCAAACAATGAAAGCGCACACACCGTCATGAAAATGGGAAGCATGCCCGTTGCATTCATCATGCAACGCCGCGCCGTTATGCACAAATGGGGCGCCATGGACAGCTGGAGCGCCGTCGGCGTGGTGCCCGACCGCGGCGGCCTGGCCGCGTTGCAGATGCTCAGCGAAAGTGCCGAGCGCGACTATTACCTGGTGTCGGGGATCGAGCTCGAACTCTACACCGACGAAAACGAAGGCTATTACGAGAACATCATGGCGCCTGACTCGAAGGTGTTCGTCCTGTGGCGCATGGTGGACGGGCGCGCCATGCCGGCGCGCGCCTCCGTCAGCTATGTCGAAGGCACGCGCATGTTTGATTCGGGCGAGGACGCCGACGGCGTGACCATGCCGGCCGAGATCTACCAGTGGGTGGCAAGCTACCTGCGCGATAATTTCACGCCGCGCCCGCGCAAGGGGCGGCAGCACGGATGAGCGACGCCCCGATGCCCGAAGAAGGCTTCCTGCGCCGCTGGGCACGCCTGAAGGCACAGCCCGAGCCGGCGCCTGCCGATGCGTCGCAGGCCCAGGCCGCCGTCGTTCAGCCGGCGCTGCAGCCGGTTCAGCAACCCCCGGTGGCGCCGGCCGGTGCGGCCGAACGGCCGGCGCCGACACTGGAAGACGTGGCACTTTTGACGCCCGAGTCCGATTACGCCGCGTTTGTCGCTGGCGGCGTCGACCCGGCCGTACGGCGCCTGGCACTGAAAAAACTGTTCGCCGATCCGAACTTCGCCGTCATGGACGGCCTTGACATCTATATCAGCGACTACACGAAGGCTTCACCGCTCACCGACGCGATGCTCGCTTCGCTCAAGCATGCGCCGGGTGTGCTCGACCGCCTGTTCGGCAAGAGCGACGAGCCGGATGAGGCCGCAGACCACGATACCCCGCCTGACGGCACGCCGCCCGACGACACGCTTGCCGTACACGACGAGGCGCCTGCGCCATCCCCTGCAACGATGGACGCCGTTATGCACCAGACTGCTGAAGGCGATGCCGTGCCCGCGCCCGTGCCTCTGCCGTTTGCCGACATGCCGCAAGGTGCACCTGCATCACCACAAGGAACCACATGACGATTCGACTCAGCGACGCTATGCCCGTCGCGCCTGTCCAGCAACAGCATGATGCGCTGGCGCGCCGCGCCGCGCTGCAGGTACTGCACGCATTTCCCGATGTCGAACCGGTCGCCACGGTCGAATACCGCTCGACGGGCCGCACCCTCGTGGTCGGCGCCGCCCGCGATGCATTGCCACTGGCCGAACGCCTGGCGACGGCGCTGCCGGTCACCGTCCTGCTGCTCGACGAACCCGATGGCGTGGCGCGTCTTTTTCCCGTGCACACCGCGCGCACGGTGGCGCTTGCCGGCTGGCTGGGCGCGTTCGAGGCGCGCTGGCAGGCGCCGGGCCAGCCGGTGGGCGAGGGCAGGTTCGATCTCGTGCTCGATTTGTGCCCGGTGCGCCTGATCGACAGCCACCAGCGGCCGCATGGCTATCAGGCGCCGGGGCCGGATGGGCAAGCGCGCCTGGCTGCCGTCGACACGCTGCTCGAGATGGTGGGCGACTTCGAGAAACCGACCTACTTCAGCTACAAGGAGCGCATCTGCGCGCACGGGCGCAACGGTATCAAGGCCTGCAGCGCCTGCATCGACATCTGCTCGGCGCGCGCCATCGTCAGTGCTGGCGACAAGGTCCGGGTCAACCCTTACCTGTGCGCCGGCTGCGGCGCCTGCGGGACCGTGTGCCCGACAGGCGCGATGCGTTACGCGTATCCCTTGGTGCCGGTGACCGGCAAGCGGATCCAGGCGCTGCTGCGCGGGTACACCGATGCCGGCGGCGCGCAGCCCGTCCTGCTGCTGCACGATGCGTCCGGCCAGGCCGCGCTCGATGGGCTGGGCGATGCAATCCCGGGCCGGGTGCTCACGTACCCGCTGCACCACGTGGCTTCGACCGGCATCGACGTCTGGCTGGCCGCGCTGGCCTATGGCGCGGCCGGCATCTCGATCCTCTGTACGGGCGACGAGGCGCCGCAGTATGTCGAGGCCCTGAGCCACCAGATGCAGATCGCCCAGACCGTACTGGATGGCCTCGGATACGCCGGGCCGCATTTCCAGCTGATCCGGATCGACGCCGCAAACGGCGATACGGCGCAGGAGCTTGCGCTGGCGCTGCGGCATGCGCCGCGCGGCGATGCCCCGAGCGCGCCGGCCCTGTTCCACCTGTCGCCAGAAAAGCGCACCACGCTCGATTACGCGCTCGACCACCTGCACCGGCACGCGCCGCTGCAGCCGCAGCATATCGGTCTGCCGTCAGGCGCGCCGTTCGGCGCGCTGGCGCTCGATCGCAAGGCGTGCAGCCTGTGCATGTCGTGCGTGGGCGTGTGTCCGTCCGCGGCGCTGCAGGACGGGCAGGGCACGCCGCAACTGCGCTTCATCGAGAAGAACTGTGTCCAGTGCGGGCTGTGCGCCAATACCTGTCCCGAAAATGCAATCACGCTGGCGCCGCGCATGTCGTTCGCGCCCGAGCGCATGCAGGCGGTGGTCATCAACGAGTCGCAGCCGTTCCACTGCATCCGCTGCAGCAAGGCCTTCGGCACGCTGCACATGGTCGAGAACATGCTTGGCCGGCTCGCCGCGCATCCTGCCTTCACGGGCAATCTGGATCGCCTCAAGATGTGCGGCGACTGCCGCGTGGTGGACATGATGACGCCGACCGACGAGATGCAGGTGACGACCCTCAGGCGCACCCTGTAGGTCAATCCGCAAGGCAGCTGTAAAGGAAGGCAATGATGAGACACTGGACGAAGCGCGCAGGCAGCCTTTTCATGATGGTGATGCTGGCAGTGGCGCCGGTCGCCGCCGCCCATGCCGGGGGGCAGCAGCCGGCGGCGCTGCCAGCCAAAGCGCTGCCGGCAGCCGGGGCCGGGTATTCCCTGACGCTGCCGGCCGCCTCCACCGCGCCGGTCGCCGAGGAAGACGGCGTCCAGTTCATCGGCACGGCGACGGTACTGATCCGCTACCGTGGCCTCACCATCCTGACCGACCCGAATTTCCTGCACAAGGGCGAGCACGTCCACCTTGGCTATGGCTTGACGTCCAAGCGCCTGACCAACCCCGCGATCGCGCTCGAGGATTTGCCGCCCATCGACCTGGTGGTGCTGTCGCACATGCACGAAGACCATTTCGACAAGCGGGTGCAGCAAAAGCTCGACAAGAACATCCCGATTGTCACGACCCCCGGCGCGGCCAAAGCGCTCAAGAACCTGGGCTTCGTGCGCACGATCGGCCTGGCGCACTGGGACCGGCTCGACGTCGAGAAAGGCAGCACGCGCGTGCGGATCACGTCAGCGCCGGGCAGGCATGGCAAGCTCGGCGCGCAGGCGCTGCTGCCCAGCGTCATGGGGGCGGTGTATGACTTCGGCGCTGACCCCGCGCAACCGGATTACCGGATGTACGTGACCGGCGATACCCTGATCCACGACGATCTCAAGGACATTCCGCAGCGCTTCCCCGGCATCGACCTGGCCTTGCTGCATCTTGGCGGGACCCGCATCCTGGGCGTGTTCAAGGTGACGATGGACGCACAGGACGGCGTCCAGCTGCTGCAGATCGTGCAGCCGCGCCATGCCATCCCGATCCACTACAACGACTACGACGTCTTCAAGTCGCCGCTCGCCGATTTCGCGCGCGAGGTCAAGGCAGCAGGGTGGGGTGACCGCGTCAGCTTCCTGGCGCACGGGGAGCGTTACCGGTTCGTGCTGCGCAAGCCGCCGGCGAAGTGATTCGGTGCTGACGCGCGGTCACCGCCGTGCAGAAGTGCAGGGCGATGACCGAGGCCGACGATCAGTTGTTGGCGCGTGACGTCAGTGCAAGGCGGGGCGCCGTGCCCGGGTGAAGCTGGTTTGCCGACAGTTTGAACAGGCTGACCGCACCGGTCAGGTTGTGTGCCTGCGTGTGAAGCGACGCAGATGCCGATGCCGCTTCTTCAACCAGCGCTGCGTTTTGCTGCATCGTGCTGTCCATCTCGAGAATGGTGTCGTTGATCTGTTTCAGCTCCACCTGCTGCGCTTGCCCGGCATCCGCGATTTCTCCGATGATATCCGTCACGCGCTTGACGCTCGCGACGATGTCATCCATCGTGCTGCCCGCTTCGCCGACCAGTTTGCTGCCTGCCTCGACCGTCGCAACCGAGTCGCTGATCAGCGTCTTGACGTCCCTGGCCGCTGCAGCCGAGCGCTGGGCCAGGTTGCGCACTTCAGCGGCCACGACCGCAAAGCCGCGGCCCTGTTCACCCGCCCGTGCTGCTTCGACGGCAGCGTTCAACGCCAGGATATTGGTCTGGAAGGCGATGCCATCGATGACGCTGATGATGTCGACGATCTTGGTCGATGAGGCATTGATCGACGCCATCGTCGTGACCACTTGAGAAACGATCGTGCCGCCGTGGGTTGCTACATCGGACGCCGACAGCGCCAGCGTGTTGGCCTGGCGCGCATACTCGCCGTTCTCGCGTACCGTGCCGGCCAGCGTTTCCATCGACGCGGTAGTCTTGTCGAGCGAAGCGACCTGCTGCTCGGTACGCGCCGACAGATCGAGATTGCCTTGCGCGATCTGCGATGAAGCGGCAGCGATGGCGTCCGTGCCCTGGCGCACTTCGCTCACCACGTTTGCAAGGCCTTGCTGCATTCTGTCAAGCGACGACATCAGTTGCGCGATCTCGTCCTTGCCTTCGATCGTGATGTGATGGGTCAGGTCGCCGCCGGCCACGGCGTCCGCTGCACTGACCGCCTGGCGGATCGAACGCGTGATATTACGCAGTACCAGCAACACAATCGTGCTCAGGACCACACCGCAAATCGCCAGGAAGACGACGGCGCGCCACAGGTCGCCAACGAACGCGTCATGCAGGTCATCCATGTAGAGACCGGTCATGAAGGTCCAGTCCCACGGCTTGTAGGTGAGCACATAGGCGCCTTTCGGGAACACCTGCTGCTGGTCCGGGTTGCCCGGCTTGGGCCAGACGTATTCAACCCAGCCTTCTCCGCTGGCTTTGGCAATGGCCGCCACGTCACGGTACAAGTAGGTGCCGTTGGTATCCTTGAAGTCGCTGAGGTCTTTGCCGATCAGCTCCGCCTTGACCGGGTGCATGAGCATCTTCGGGGTCGAATCGACGACCGTGTAATAGCCATCCTTCCCGTAACGCATGGACTTCAGACGTTTGAGGGCTTGCTGCTGTGCTTCCGCGACGGTCATCGCCCCAGATGACGCCAATTCCGCGTATTCCTTGACGGTGGACATGCCGACATCGGTCGCAAATCTGAGCGCGATTTTACGTTCCTCGAGACGCTGGGCGTTACTTTCGTAGACATGGAGAATCGCCATCACTGACAGGCACAACCAGCTGAGAACGAGTGGCAAGTAGAGTTTGGTGCGGAAGCTGAGTTTCATCTTTTTATTGACGTGTTTGACGAACGTGAAGTGGGGACGTGCATCCTGGCGAGCCGCGCGGTAACGATGGGGATGCAGATGGGGATGCAGGTGGGGATTTTGAGAAAGTATTGTATCCTCGTGGAAACTTTGTGACTATGGTGATTGTCACTTGCGTGAAGACGATCTGAAGAATGACGAGTTTTGTTGCAGTTATCAGACAGCAATCATTGCGGATAGGGCGCAGGCGAGCGGAACTGACGACGGAAGCGGGAGAGCGGGGAGGGGAACGTGCGGTAAAACGGCTTCAGCCGGGCTGAAGCCGTCATGAATCAGCCGAGCTGACGTGCGTGGAAACGCAGATGGTCTTCGACGAACGTCGAGATGAAGTAGTAGCCATGGTCATAGCCTGGCTGGCGGCGCAGCGTGAGCGGCTGGCCGATGCGGGCGCAGGCGCCTTCGAAGGCTTCCGGCCGCAACTGCTCGGGCAGGAACTTGTCGGCCAGGCCCTGGTCAATCAGGATACCGTCCGGGAAGGGCGCCGTTTCCTGCTGCGCCATCAGCGCACTGGCGTCATATTGCTGCCAGGTGCTTTCATCCGGGCCCAGGTAGCCGCCAAAGGCTTTGACACCCCATGGGCAGCGGCTCGGCGCGGCGATGGGCGCAAACGCTGACACCGAGCGGAACAGTTCAGGGTGGCGCAGCGCCATGACGAGCGCGCCGTGGCCGCCCATCGAATGGCCAAAGATGCCAACGCGCGCCGGATCCGCCGGCAGCAGATCGAGCACCAGCGCATGCAGTTCGAGCAGGTAGCTGTGCATGCGGTAATGGGTCGACCATGGCGCTTCGGTGGCGTCAAGGTAGAAGCCGGCGCCGGCGCCGAAGTCCCAGCTGTCGGTTTCGCCCGGCACGTTGGCGCCACGCGGACTGGTGTCAGGCGCCACCAGGATGATGCCCAGTTCGCTCGCCACGCGCTGCGCACCCGCCTTGGTCATGAACGTTTCTTCGGTACAGGTCAGGCCGGCCAGGTAGAACAGCACCGGCAGTTTCTTGCCGCTGGACTCGGGCGGCAGGTACACCGAAAACTTCATCGGCAAGCCGATGGCGCTGGAATCGTGCTGGTAGAAACGCTGCTCGCCGCCGAAGCAGGCATGTTGGTTCAGGAGTTCGGACATCGTCATGTGGGGGACAGTGAAAGATGCGGCCAGTATGCCGCGTCCTGCGAAGGCATGCCAACTACATGCCAACTACATGCCAACTACAGCAGTCCAAGCGCGCCGAGCGCGGCGCCGGCCGCCAGCATCCACAGCAGGTGCAGGCGGGTGCGCCAGATAATGATGCAGCTGGCCGCCGACAGCAGCCACAGTGGCCAGTGATCCGGACCGCTAGCGCCGCCCGAGGCCAGCAGCCAGGCGGTTGACAGCAGCATCGCAATGACGAGTGGGGCCATGCCCTGCTTGAAGGCGCGCACGGCCCGCCGTCCACGATTGCGATGCGCCCACTGGGCCACCTGATACGTAAACACGGTCGACGGCAGCATGATGCCGATCATCGCGATGACCACGCCGCAGAGCGCAGCCATCGTGCTGCCGTTGTTCAGGCCGACGTTCCACCCCAGTAGCGCGACGAACAGCACGTTCGGCCCGGGCGACGATTGCGCCAGCGCGACCGAGTCGCCGAATTGCGCCGGCGTCAGCCAGCCCTGACGCTCGACCAGGTAGCGCTGCATCTCGGACGTGGTCGAGATGGCGCCACCGAGCGACATCAGCGACAACCCCAGAAAGTGCGTAAACAGGCTGACCCAGTCGGTCCAGGTGAAGACGAGTTGCGGCGCGCTCATGGGGTGAGCCTGCGCCAGGCCAGTACGCAGCCCAGGCCGCCGAGTCCCAACACGACGGCCGCCAGTGGCACCCGCACCCAGGCCAGCAGCACGAAGGCGACCGCGGCGATGAGTACGCAGACGACGAGCGGCAGCACGTTCTTGCCCAATGCGGCCGACATCTTCAGGCCGGTGGCCGCCACCAGGCCTGCGGCGACGGCCGCCATGCCGCGCAGCGCGCCCTGGACCTGTGGCACATCGGCGAAGCGGGCGTACACAAGGGCGAGCGCCAGCACCACGACCAGCGGCGCCGCCAGCAAGCCGGCCAATGCGCTCATCGCGCCGGCCAGGCCGAAATGGCGCTGGCCGATCATCAGCGCCAGGTTGCACACGTTCGGCCCGGGCAGGATCTGCGCGACCGACCATTCCTCGATGAATTCTTCATTGCTCAGCCAACGTTTGCGCTCGACCATTTCGCGCTGGATCACGGCCAGCACACCGCCAAAGCCCTGCAGGGCGATCAGCGTGAACGAGATGAACAGGTCGGTGCACGAGGCCGGCACCGGGTGCGCTGCGGAGGGCGGCGCGCTTGGGGAGGGAAGGGGCGAGGGGCTCATCCCATCATTATCGCTGTTGCGCCGTGCTCGCGCTCGGCATGACATGGTATTCGCGAACTGATACAGGTTTGCCATTGACTTTGCATTTGGTTCGCCAATAATCGTGGTGCATGACGCATCCACCATCACCGGAGTTCAGCGATGAAATCACTGCACGCGCAAGACATCCATCCACGCGCTGCCAGCGTGTCCGAGTTGCGATCGAATGCCGACCAGCGCGATGTCGTCACGCGTGGCATTGCCACCTTGTGCGAACTCGGCGTCGTCCCGGCGGTCGAATACCTGAAGTCCAACGGTGTGCGGCCGAAGGTCATCGAGCGCGTTTTGCTTGAGCCCGAACGGCGCCGCGCACTGGCGTAATCCGCACAGGGGTACGGGCGCTGTCAAGGGTGCCGGCACCTTTGTCAGGGGCTATTTTGCAGTTGTCACCGTCGTTGCCTTCCCAATAGGCAAATTGTTGAAAGCCGCCCCGCAGGCCATGTCCAGCGTGTCAAGCCCCCGCTTTTCCACATAGTTATTCACAGACTTTGTGGATATCCAAAACAGTTTTATTTTTCATGGCCTGGCGCTGGGACGGTAATTCGCGCCCGAGGTCAGGCGCGGGCAGGGCGCGGTCAGGCGATTTAGCGCTTGTGGTTTGGTACTGGATAAATGTACAGTATCGCTTTCTCCGTCTGCCACACCATGACCACCGCTACCGCCGAGCCTGCCAATGAGGACCCGTTCGCCAGCCTGAATCCAGAGCAGCGCGCCGCGGTCGAGCATGACATCGGCGTGGCCACGCCGCGTCCGCTGCTGGTGGTGGCTGGCGCCGGGTCGGGCAAGACCAATACCCTGGCGCACCGCGTGGCGCGCCTGATCGGGGCCGGCGCCGATCCGCAGCGCATCCTGCTGCTGACGTTTTCGCGCCGCGCCGCCGGCGAGATGAGCCAGCGCGCCAGCGGCGTCCTGCACCGCCTGCTTGGCCGGGGCGCGGCTGCCCGGACCCAGGCGCCGGTGGCGCTGCCCTGGGCCGGCACCTTTCACAGCATCGGCGCACGCCTGCTGCGCGAATTTGCCGGGCGCATCGGGCTCGATCCGCAATTCACGATCCACGACCGGGGCGACGCCGAGGACCTGATGGGCATGGTGCGCCACGAGATCGGCCTGTCGCGCACCGAAAAACGCTTCCCCATGAAAGGCACCTGCCTGTCGATCTATTCGCGGGTGGTCAACAGCCGCGATCCGCTGGATCAGGTATTGCAAGCCTATTTCCCGTGGTGCGCCGAATGGGAAGCCCAGCTCAAGACGCTGTTTGGCGCGTATGTCGATGCCAAGCAAGAACAGAATGTGCTCGACTACGACGACCTGCTGCTGTTCTGGGCCGAGATGGCCGCCGACCCGGTGCTGGGGGCCGAGCTGGGCAGCTGGTTCGACCACGTCCTGGTCGACGAGTACCAGGACACCAACCGCCTGCAGGCCGCGATCATCACCGGCATGAAGCCCGATGGCAGGGGCGTGATGGTGGTCGGCGACGACGCCCAGTCCATCTATGGATTTCGCGGTGCCACCGTGCGCAACATCCTCGATTTTGCGGGCCAGTTCACGCAGCCGGCGCACCTGATCACGCTCGAGCGCAATTACCGGTCGACGCAGCCGATCCTGGACGCGTCCAACGCCGTCATTGGCGCGGCGCTCGAGCGCCACGCCAAGACCCTCTGGACCGACAAGGCATCGGCCATCAAGCCGCAGCTGGTCCTGATTCCCGACGAAGCCGAGCAGGCGCGCTGGGTCTGCAGCCGCATCCTCGAGCAGCGCGAGGAAGGTGTGCCGCTCAAGTCGCAGGCGGTGCTGTTTCGGGCGGCCAGCCACAGTGCCGCGCTCGAACTCGAGCTCATGCGGCGCAACGTCCCGTTCGTCAAGTTCGGCGGCCTGAAGTTTTTGGAGGCCTCGCATATCAAGGATGTGCTGGCGCTGCTGCGCTTTGCCCAGAACCCGAGCGGGCGGCTGGCCGGGTTTCGCGTGCTGCAACTGATTCCCGGGATCGGCCAGGCGACTGCCACCCGCGTGCTGGACGCGGTGGGCGAGAGCAGCGAAGTCGCCGCCACGCTGGCGGCGTTCCCCGTGCCGGCGCGCAGCAGCGTCGAGTGGCAGGCGTTCTGCGCGCTGTATGCGCGCCTGCGCACCCCTGGCCTGCGCTGGCCGCAAGACCTGGAACTGGCGCGCGACTGGTACGCGCCGCACCTGGAGCGCCTGCACGACGATTTCCAGGTGCGCGCACTCGACCTCGACCAGCTTGTCGCCCTGTCGGGTGGCCATGCCAACCGCGAGAGTTTCCTGGCCGAGATCACGCTCGACCCGCCCGAAGCAACGAGCGACCGCGCCGGCCCGCCACTGCTCGACGACGATTACGTGATCCTGTCCACCATCCACTCGAGCAAAGGGCAAGAGTGGAAATCGGTGCTTGTGCTCAATGTGGTCGACGGTTGCATACCGTCGGACATGGCCACTGGCAACCAGGACGATATCGAGGAAGAGCGTCGTTTATTGTATGTGGCCATGACCCGGGCCCGCGACAACCTGCACCTGATCGTGCCCAACCGCTTCTTCATCAAGCAGCAATCCAACATGGGCGATCGCCATGTGTATGCCACGCGTTCGCGCTTCGTCACGCCTGTCATGCTCAAGCATTTCGAAGAATCGGCGTGGCTGAGCGCCGACAAGCGCGAGCTGCGCACGCCCATGCCTGACAGCGTCCGCATGCTCGTGCGTGACCGGGCCCGCAGCGCCTGGAAATGACGGCAAATCACGCGACGTTGGCCACTTATCCCCCATGTCACGCTTTTGTAGGAGTGGACCGCATATAAACTTGTTGCTCCCATGTGGTGCACGTGCAAGTGGTTGATTTTATTGGAACAAAAATTTGCCTCTCGAACGGGCAATTTGTTGAAACCCGCATCCCGTCTGGCTTTGTGGCTTGTCAAGTGGCGCTTGTCCACACAGTTATCCACAATTCTTGTGGATAGCCTAAAACCATGAACAAAATCAGCTAGTTAGCTTCTATTAATGCCTCCCGGCATGTTTGGCCTGACAACTGATCTCGATTCAATATCGACAACACGGTTGTTTTTTCGTCAGTAGCAAACATTCACTAATATGTTTGTTGTCGAACAGTCGTGTCATCTGCAGTTCTTTATCCTTTGCCAAGTAATATGCCGTGATGGGTAATGTCTCCGTGCGTTTGTCAACGCCGCCGTCGCCCGGACGGTGACGACATGGGCCCGCTGTTTCCCTATCCTGTCCATGTCCAACAAAGGATCCGTATGTCTTCAGCAGTCCCCCCGGCAGACGCGCCAGCGCCGCCCGATACCAAGGAAAGCCGCTTCGTCTTCAAGGTCGCCATCGTCGCGACGATGGGCGCGCTCGCGTTCGGCTACGACACCGGTGTGATTTCCGGCGCGCTGCCGTTCATGAGCGCGCCGCCATCGCAGGGCGGCCTCGGCTTGACCCCACTGACCGAAGGCATCGTGACGTCCGCGCTCGTGTTCGGCGCTGCCGTGGGGTCGCTGATGGCAGGCACGCTGTCGGACAAATTCGGTCGTCGCATGACGCTGATCTGGCTGTCGCTGGTGTTCATGATCGGCGCGCTCGGCACGACCCTTGCGCCATCGGTCGAAGTCATGGTCGCGATGCGTTTCGTGCTTGGCCTGGCTGTGGGTGGCGCGTCCTCCACCGTGCCGGTGTTCATTGCCGAGATGGCTGGACCCAGCAGGCGCGCCAGACTGGTCACGCAGAACGAGCTGATGATCGTGACCGGCCAGTTGATCGCCTATGTGCTCAATGCGGTGCTGGCACATTATTCGAATTCGCCGGATGTCTGGCGCTACATGCTCGCCATCGCCGCCGTGCCCGCCTTGCTGCTGGGTGTGGGGATGATGTTCGTGCCGCCGTCGCCGCGCTGGCTGGCCAGCAAGAACCGGATGGATGAAGCGCGCGCCGTGTTGCAGCAGATCCGCTCAAGCGACAAGCAGATCGAGACCGAGATGGCCGACATGACCAGGCTGAACCAGATCGAGCACGAGCAGGCCGGCTGGTCCGCAGTGCTGGGCACGCCATGGATCAGGAAACTGCTGTGGCTCGGCATCGGCCTTGGCTTCATGGCGCAGTTCACGGGCGTCAATGCCTTCATGTACTTCACCCCGATCATCCTGCAGTCGACGGGCCTGGGCACGAATGCGGCCCTGACCGCGACCATCGGCAACGGCGTCGTGGCCGTGATCGCCACATTCATCGGTATCTGGC
>Ga0308164_10002483_pt1 | contig 18249 bp, 20 predicted proteins | sample PhyTR2_FD_201031 | JGI IMG/M metagenome (GOLD analysis project Ga0308164, IMG submission 201031) | Phyllosphere microbial communities from UC Gill Tract Community Farm, Albany, California, United States - DLSLT.R2 | ecosystem: Host-associated > Plants > Phyllosphere > Unclassified | place: USA... | reverse complement strand
TGGATTCATTGGCATCGACATCGATAGGCGCCAGCGTGATGTCCTCGGCGTGGGCCAGGTGGATCGCGCTGCCCAGCAACAGCGGCGCAAAAGCAAAGCGGGACGAGCGGGACTGTCTCATTGATGAAGGACTCAGCAAGGGATAAAAAAGCGATGACCGTCAGCGTCGATCTGTCTGACGCTGACGTTGTAGAGGCGCTGCATGAGCGCGCTGTCGACCACTTGCGCAGGCGCACCATCGGCAATCAAACGGCCTTCGTGCAGCACCCAGATGCGATTGGCCGAAGCCTGCGCCTGTTCGGGGCGATGGGTGCTGGAAACAATGGCAAGGCCTTGTTCGGCAAGGCGTTCGAGCAGTGCAAGCAGGCGCAGTTGATGGCCGTAATCCAGGCCCGTAATCGGCTCATCCAGTACGATCAGCCGGGCGCGCTGCACCAGCGCCCGAGCGATCAGCACCAACTGTCGTTCGCCGCCGGACAGTTCGGTGTAGGTGCGGGCTGATAAATGGGCGATGCCCAGATCGGCCAGGGCCCGCTCGACGTATTCCTCATCGGTGCGGCTCGGGGCGCTCATCAGACCGGTACTGGGCAGCCGGCCTTGCGCGACGATGTGGGAAACGCTGAAGGGAAACCCCGGCGTATGGCTTTGCGGCACGTAGGCCAGCTGCCGGGCGATGGTCCGCCGGCTCAGCGCCTTCAAGGGTTGCCCTTGTAAACAAACCTGCCCGGATGCAGGCGCCAAGAGACCCAGCAGGATACGCAGCAAGGTACTCTTGCCCGCGCCATTGGCGCCCAGCAATGCGATGTTGTCGCCGGAGTTCACGTTGACCGAGATGTCTTCGAGAATCTGCCGCTCGCCAATGCGATAACCCAGCCCTTCGGCCTGCAACAACGTCATAGCCAGCCCCTGCGCACGCGATGCAGCACCAGCACGAAGGCGATGGCACCGAACAGTTCGGTGATGAGTCCCAGCGGAATTTCACCCGCCGATAGACTGCGCGCGACGCCATCCGCCGCCAGCAGAAAGGCACCTCCCAGACAGGCGCTGACCGGTAGCAGTCGCGCGTTGCCCGGCCCACCAGCAGGCGCGCAAGATGCGGCACCAGCAGGCCGATCCAGCCGACCATGCCGGCCAGGCTCACCGTCAGAGCACAAATCAACGTGGCCAGCACGATCACGCCGTAGCGAATGCGCTGCACCGTCACGCCCAGGCTCAGGGCCTCGTCATCACTCAGGGACAGAGCATCGATCGCACGCCCTGCCAGACACAGCAGGACAATCGCTACCGTCAGCACGGGCCCGATGATCAGCAGTGTGCTGCGGTCGACTGCGCTAAGACTGCCAAGCAGCCAGTAGACGATGCTCGGCAGTTGATCGACCGGGTCAGCCAGGTATTGGGTGATCGACAGCAATGACGTGAACAGCGCGTTGGCGACGATCCCGCCCAGCACCAACAGCAGGATCGACGTCGTCTGAAACAGGTGGGCAATGCCGACCCCGACCGCGACGGCAATCAAGCCGGTGACACACGACAGCACGGCAATCGGCAGCGCCTGCCACTGACAGATGATCCCCAGCGCCGCGCCGAACGCACAGCCGCTGAGCACCCCCAGCAACCCCGGCGATACCAGTGGATTGCGGAACACCGCCTGGTAGGCAGCGCCGGAAACCGAAAGCCCGGCCCCTATCAGCATTCCGGCAAACATGCGCGGTGCGCGAGCATCGATCAGCAGGCTGTGGATCAACTGATAACGATCGGCTGGCATGTCGCCCACGCCGCATAGCGTCGTCAGAAAATGGAGCAGTTCAAGGGATGAAATTGCATAACGGCCGAGCAGCAAAGACAGCAGGGCGGTGACTATCAGTAAAAGAAAACTGAGCAGGGGAAGCGGAAGGCGCGTTGGAGCGGGCATCGGGGGCTCGGATTTGGGTATATAGGTAACTATACAGCGGTATGGTGAGCCCCTCTACGTGGCGGGTTGCCACGTGGAGATCTTGATGATTGGCGTCACACGAGGAGTAACACCGGCTTAGCGTTTATTCATTGAGGCGAGTAAAGCCGTATCTGAACGCCGCGTTGGCTAAACAAGATATCGGTCGTTTCCGGATGGAGCGGTACCACTGGCGACCACCACATCAGTTCAACGATGGCTTGGCGCCTGCCATTGCAGAGGAAAAACTTAACGCAGTGTCCGGGATCAGTTGACCACTACATTTTGACTACGACACCCGATACAGCCGGGCTGCAGAGCATGTGCGGGTCGTCCAGGGACTGTAGAATTCCTACGAGGAAGGTGCCTTCGTAAGGGATCGGCAGACTGGACAATTTCTCGACGCGAGCAAGCTGCATGCGCTAAACCATACGGGTGAACATTTTTCCGTGGTCGGCCCGTTGAACATCCAGCGCTCCCCTCAGGGACAGCCCGTCATCTTCCAGGCAGGCGATTCCGAGCAGGGCCGAGAACTGGGCGCCGCCACCGCCGATGTCGTGTTCACCCACGCGGCCAGCATCGAGCAGGGCCAGGCGTTCTACCGCGATATCAAGGGGAGGGCGGAGCGCCCGGGGCGAGATCCCGAGCAGCTGTTGGTTATGCCAGGCGCTGAAATCCATGTCGGCGACATCGACGACCACGCGCGTGAAATCGAGTGGCACTATCACGAGCTCGACCACAGCTTCGAGCTCGCACTCAAGGAGTTCGGTCGCAACTTCGGCTGGCACGACTTTAGCCAATACGATCTTGATGCGCCTTTCCCACAGGAAAGCCTCGAAGCCGCGCGCAGCAGCTTCTTCACGGCCGCCAAGCGGATCGCCGATCAAGCCCGGGAACAAGGATTCACGCTGCGCCAGGCCGTGGAATTCGGCCGGCAGTTGCGGCCGGGAGCGTTCGTGGGATCAGCGGAAACGGTCGCTCGAAAGATGGCGGACTGGTTCGAGGCTTGTGCGGTGGATGGGTTCAATATCTACATTGGGCACCCATCGCAGTTCAAGCGATTCACTCAGGAGGTTGTTCCGTTGCTGCAGGAGCGGGGGATTTACCGCACGGCGTACGAGGGGACGACGTTGCGGGAGAGTTTAGGGTTGGGGGTTCCGGGGTTTGTGCCTGCAACCTGAGGTGGCTTGTAGTTTGTGCCCTGTACCTGTTCAAACATGGTCTGAAAGCATCGTGGCGAAATCCTCCAGCGCTAGATTGAAGTCATCAAGCGCAAATTCCACAGGCGGGGTGCCACTGATCCAGCGTGTTTGAGCGCCTACCTCAAGCCCTCCTGAAATGCTCCATCCGAAACGGAGCCACGAGATGGTGCCCCCTTGGACGAGCTGCTCGGCCACGAGAACGGTACAGTTGAGATCCATGTCGTCACTGCAGACGAGTAGCGGCACGATAGTCGATGACCCATCTTCACCCGGCGTAAATCGGCGCTTCACAACCGCCTCATCTGTCTCATTTATCAACCAGATGAGCGAGAGACCCAGAAGGGAAACCTGCTCATCCTCAAGATGTGCAGCGAGCCACTGCTCGATCCCAACGCTGTCGACAAGCAGCCACGGGCATGCGTTGCGTGAGAACTTTGCCTGGTGCCTGGCAGCCTTGATCGTGTGAAGCATTGAAAGCCCTTGCTGAAAGTTGAGTGGACAAGCGACCCTTGTTTCGGGGATCGGCGCTGTGTGGGGGACAATAACGCAAGGTAGTGGCTTGGTGTTGGCTGAGTGTCAGGGTTTGTGGCTGTCGCGATCGCCCGCTATGGTCAGTTGATTTTCTTGGCTTTATGCGGCAGATTCATGCCATGAACAGTTACCATTTCCGTTGCGCAAATTCAATTCTTACCATCCTCATCTAGGTGGCGGGACTGCGCACGATATGCCAACCCCCCGCCTCGGAAGCGGGATTTTCCATTCCTGCGTCTGAGGCTCATCTAGGAGTACAGGATTGGACGCGCTTACCCGAACTCTCAAAGAGATAATCGAGGCCGCTGATCGAGCCATCACAGCCGAAGACTTCGATGAACTGATGAAGTTTTATGCGGATGACGCAAGTCTCGTGGTCAAACCTGGATTGACAGTCACAGGCAAAGACACCATCCGCCGAGCTTTCGTCGCCATTGCGGAGCATTTCAATAACAGCATCGTTGTCACACAGAGAGAGATGCAGGTCATACAAGGAGGTGATGTTGCTCTGGTTATCATGGAGACTCTGCTACAGGCCACGGACAAGACCGGTGTGAAAACTGAGATTTCGCGCAGGGCCACCTACGTGTTTAGACAAATCTCGGAGAAGTGGCTATGCGTAGTGGACAATTCCTATGGGACGACGCTACTAGATGGCGTGGTCGGATCGTAGGGCATAAAAACGGGTGAAGGTTCAGCTTGAGTCCGCCGAAACGGCCAGTCAGGTCTTAGAGGAGTCGTCGCTCACAGTCGATCAGGCTGTTTCAGCGACTCAGGATGCGCCGGTGCCTAAGGGCATACAAACGAAACGAGAGAGGTGATGGCGATGGCACTTGCCTCCCGTACTAAGCGACAAGCTTTAGCAGGAAAATGCGACCATCAACGAGTGCACCAGACGATGAACCAGCAAGTCACTGCCGGTCGGCTGACCGTGGTGCCGTCCTGAACAGTACAGGATCGCCACGAAACGCTAGCATCTTCTGACTCGGATCGTGACTGAGCTACCCACGACCCCAACTAGATGCGCCGGCATCATATGCGCAACTCCTGCTTTGTGAATGCCCCCAGGCTTGCCAGCCACTCACGCGAGTTGCGTGAAGCGTTTCGGCAAGATCATGACAACACTCAGGCGTGAAAAATGGCGGCAACCCCTCTTTCTCCACTTCGAACACTTCACCGTTACGACCTTTTCCCAGCTTGCAATCGAATCGACATTTCCACCCGTTAACCACCCGGGACTTGGCTTCTTTGGGTTATGTCTTTGCCATCCTGATTCGCATCCGCTGCATGAGTATTTCTGCCAGGCCGCGAGAAATGCTCTGGCTAGGGGGGCTTCGGAGCCGGTTGGTTCTCGCTATTATCTTGGCTGGCCCGCCGAGCTCCATGCCGATCTTTTTTATCACCAAAATTTACAGAAAGGGCAGCTGGATCGAGGTACTGTATGAAAAATACCAAAACCAAAATGGACAATGTATTGGAACGAATCCACATCATCGGTGGCCCGGGGAGCGGCAAAAGCGAGCTGGCAACCCGGCTATCGGCGTTAATGGCGGCGCCGGTCGTTCGCTTGGACGAGATTGCCTATAATGACGCTGCATTGGGAGCTTTCAGCAGCACCACTGATAGAGACCTAAGGTTGCGCCGGGTAGACGAATACAGCCAGCAGTCGCGGTGGATTGCTGAAGGAGTCTATTTCAGTTGGTTAGGGAAAAGCTTCCGTGAAGCACAACACATTATTGTGTTGCAGACGCCCGTTCACATAAGGGCCCGCAACATCCAGCAGCGCCTCAAGGCATTGCCTGATAGCGCCACCAAACGGGCACACCTTAAGCACTTGCTGCGCAAAAATGATGAATACGACGAGCTTTTCGAGAGTAGGATCTCTGGATTTCTGAGCCCATTTGAGGTTAAGATTCGCGTCTTCTCAGGCCCCGGTAAGGCCTGTAAACATTTTAAGCGTCTTCTAGCTGGTTAGGGACGCGACGACTACCTGGATGCGGGGTTTCGAAAGCCCCTATCTCCCTGATTGTATTCAGCTTCGTTTCAGTGCTCGTAGCTGCCGTTGTTTTTGAGCGGTGCCCAGACATTTTGATGGTAATCAACGCCATTAAGGAGGGTAGTTTTATGGAAACAGTATGGAACCTAGATCTGTACGAATTCTTCAAACCAGTAGGCCCAGTTGTTCTGAATATCATGGCGGGAGTGACAGCAGGTCTGGCATCCAGCCGCTTTGGATATGCTTGAGTCAGTCACCGGGTAGTGATAATTTTCGTGAACTATCTCATCCACTTGATACTCCCCCAGAACGCAATCTCAGCCTACGTTGAGCAAGGCGACCTCTCAAGCATCAATCTCACGAGTTATAGATACGTGATTAACGTCTTTGCGATCAACTATCTCAGCCTGATCGTATTAGCATGGTCGAGCCCTTCGGAAACTAACTGAGGAGAATGGGCTGCGGCCTCTGCCCACCCGGGGGGAGCCGCGAATTTTAAACCGGACGGAGGAAGCGATGATGCCCACTGGGGTAAACTCCTCCGGAGTGTGCAGCTTTTCCAAATGGCAACAGCCGATTTCCCGCTTTGCTTTACGGCTCTCTTGCGCCGTTGCGTGTCAAGGTTAAGGATCCGGGGATGCGTTGGCCGGATAGCCTTGCAAAAGGCCCTGACGGCGCTTTGCACGTGATCTCAAGCCTCATTGCAAAAATCATGAAGATCCAGCGCATGCCGCGCTCAGTCCTGCTGACCTTGCGACAAACACGGAACGCTATTCTGTGCGTGATATTGCAGCTATCTGTTCGTAAAATCTTCGATATCGCATCTAAATTAACGCGCCTAACCATCAAAATGTCCATTTGTTACAAGATGGATCCATTATTGAAATTTTCATTTGTATCTGTGATTGTGATGGCACTTCAACATGCAAGGAGTAGGTCATGTCATCAGCAGTTGCCAAAGTCGAACATCCGGCCCCCTCGGCCATCCGCCAACGCTTGTCCAAAGGTCAAAGCAATAATCCGGCTATCCAGCGCTTGCGCTCGCGCGTGCTGACCGAGTCGGATGTAGGCCAGGTCATTACCAGCTATGACCGTATGCACCACCGTCACAACCGTTCGTGAGGTATCCGCATGGACGCCGCTAAAATCTCGTCGTTTTTGGTAAAGGTGGCATCGCGCTGCAATCTCGATTGCGACTACTGCTACGTCTACCATCATGCAGATCAGAGTTGGCGCGCCATGCCCAAATTTCTCTCTGCCGAGCATCGTGAAGCTTTTGCTCGGCAGCTTGCGCAATACGTGACGCAAACGGATCTCAAACAATGTGCGGTCATTTTGCATGGCGGGGAGCCGCTGCTGGCAGGGGCACAGACGCTGGCGGATTTCGCGATACTTCTGCGCTCGACGTGCCCCATTCTGGTTGACGTCAGTCTGCAAACTAACGGGTTGCTGCTGACTGACGAGGCACTCCAGATCTTGGCTGCAGCAGACATTGGTGTCTCACTGAGCTTGGATGGGCCAAAAATCGCGAATGACAAACACCGTTTGACCCGGAAGGGGCGTTCAAGCTTTGAGCAAACCCAGCAGGCGCTCATTCGCTTGCAAAATTACCCCTCCGTCTTTGCTGGCGTGATCGCGGTCGTTGACACCTCCACCAGCGCCAGCGAACTCTTCAGCTATTTCGACCAGTTCAAGATCCCGCGGCTCGATTTTCTGCTTCCAGATGCCCACTGGCTTCGGCCACCCCCGGGCAGAAATCAGGATCCGGGTTTGTACGAGCAGTGGCTTGTGAACGCCTTTGATGTTTGGTTCGACGAGTACCCACACATCCCCCTGCGCACCTTCGAGGCACTGCTGGATGTCTGTGCGGGACTGCCTTCCGGGACGGATGCGTTTGGCTTCGGTGACGTGAGCCTGTTGTCTATCGAAACTGACGGTACTTATCACGACCTTGACGTCTTGAAGGTCACACAGGATGGCGCTACCCGACTGATCGGCTCTGTCCTGGATACACCGATCGCTGAGGTGGCTCAATCACAGGCCATCGAGCAGCACCGGCGCTACCTGCGCAAAGAAGGGTTGTCAGAAGCATGTCAATCTTGTGGGATCGTCGACATCTGCGGTGGTGGCTCTCTTCCTCATCGATTCAACCAAGAGGGTTTCGTCAATCCTACCGTGTACTGCAATGAGATGAAGCGGTTGGTAGCTCACATCACCGAACGCTTGAACGCGCACTTGAACGAGGGCTGGCAGGGGGAGGAGCAGATACCGCTTCCAGAAACCTTTGACCTGGCTGAATTTGAATTAGCCGAGACCTCGGCAGTCCATCTCCAGTGGCTGTGTGCAGGCGCCGATGTTGATGCGGTACACGGCCTGCATAAAGCATTGGATCTATATCCCGACGATCCGAGGGCGATGCAATTGCGCTCATTGGACGATGCTTCATTCGCACTAAAGGCGCAGCAGCCTGGTGCAATCGCCTGGGCAGGTGCTGCCTTAGCTCAAAGCAGGGGGCATGCGTTGTTGGCTGTCGATGGACAGCCCATCACCGCGGCTTCCGACTACTTGGCCAGACTTCTTAACGACAAAGCGCAGCACGATTGCGATGGGTTTTTGGTCGCAGAGGATGACTTGTGGCTGAGGGCACCATTCGGCACCTCCATCTATTTCGAGGATGAGGGGCTCGCGGCAAAGGGCAGGGGGCTGGTCCGCCAAGCGCTGAACATCGTAAAGGCATGGCGTCCGGAGCTTGCTGCTGAAATGCAGCTTGCCTGCAGTGCTATCCAGTTCATCCGTGATCCGAGTGCAGACCCACGCAAGATCGTTTCCTTCAGCGACAATTCTGTTCCAGGGGCCTTGTACGTGTCGATTTCTCAGGGTGATCGACTGATTGATCCCTACGATCTGGCGGACTCCGTGATCCATGAACACCGACATCAAAAGCTTTACCTGCTTGAGCGATATGCCGCCACCGTAGAACACACTAGTGCGCAGGTCGTCTCTCCTTGGCGCGAAGACATGCGGCCGCCTTCAGGCTTGCTGCATGCGGTTTTCGTATTCGTCGAGCTGAGGCGTTTTTGGCTCCACGTCCGTAATCATGGCCCTGCCGAGATGAATTCACGAGCCACCAATCAAATCGCGGACACCGACCTGCACCTTGAGCAAGCATTCGAGACCTTGAAGGAATGCCCGTTGACCGAAGTCGGGCAGCACCTGGTAAAGGTGTTGCGCATTGCATCCACAGAGGGGATAACAACTGATGAGTTCGCGGCTTACCGTCCCGCTGTCCAGCCTGTCGGCTGATCTGCGTCAGAGGCATGCCCAGCTTCGCGATTACTTTTGTGACAAGGACGCGCAAGCAAACTGTATTGATGGGCAGTGGGCACTGGCTTTGAGTTGGTCTGATGACCCCTACCGCTATGTCGATCCTCGACTCGATGAAGGGCTGGCATGGTGGGGCGCAGATGTTCAATATCAGGACATGGCCAAGGCTCGTAAGCGTAGAGGAAAGTTGTTGTTGGCGCTCAACGATACGTGGACTTTGCAAAGCTGGAGCGAGTGGCTAGCGCGAACCCCTCAAGATGAAGATATTGTCGTGCTCCACGTCGATGACCATAAAGACTTGGATGCGCCTCGCATCTTCAACCGGCCGGATGGTTGGTTTGATCCCATCGGCTGCCGACCTGTCGACCTGCATGAGCCGCATTCAGTAACGGATGCCATCATGAGTGGAGCACTGGGCATGGGAAGTTTCCTCACACCCTTTCTTCACAGGCACCCCGACACCGAGGTGCGACATCTCTGTCAAGGGCACAAATGCACTCGAACTGTCGATTCTCAGATCATGCTGGAGTCGGTGGCTGATACGTTGCTTGACCCTTCCGCGTTGCGGCCTGCTATTTCACTGATCGCTGATGAGCAGGGGACGGGGCATGGTAGGTACCGATTTACCCATGACCTTGATTTATGGCTTGAAGGCCTGTCGAAGACTCTTGCACCAATTCTTCTGCACGTCGACATGGATTATTTCTGCAACCGGTATGATGGCGATAGCGATAACATTGATCACCCTGGCCCGCTGAATGATTCGCTGCCGCTGATTCTGAGCCACATCGATGGACTAACAAAAGCGTTACGGCAGCACGGCCTCGTCGAACGACTCGTAGATGTCGTGATCGCGTTTTCCCCTGGATTTTTCCCCGCGGAGTTCTGGGCTGAGAGCTGCGACCAGCTTCTTATCGGTCTGGGAGAGCAGCCGTGGCGCGATCAGTGAGTCCTCCACGATCCAAGACCTCAGCGCGGGCGACTCCTAAGCCTCCTCCAGTGAAAGCAAATTCTAAACTCGGCCCGGTATTGCCGGAGATACTGGAGTTTACGCGCACCCCGGGCAGCCGCGAGCGAGGCGGAGGGCCTGGGGGGGAAGCTTGGCTTATCTCGGTTGCAGGCAAGCGGGCGGGCATCGCTTACATCAATCTAGTGAAGGACGACATTCGAGGCCGCCACGCGTCGTTCCATGTCTTTCTCAATCGACCTAGCCAGGGGCGGCAGATTGGCCGGTGTGCTTACCAATATTGTTGTCAGAACAGCCAGTACGATGTCATCTACGCACACATGCGCAAGTCCAACCTGGCGTCACGCAAGGCGGCTGAGCATGCCGGGTTCAAAGCAGCGCCGGCGGCAGGCGAGTCACAACTCGTCCTGGTCTGGTATCGAGATGCTAACCGACCTACGAAACCTGAATGCGCAGAGGTTTCATCAGGCATGGACGACAAGGGTGCGCACGACCATGTCACTCAGACTCAGCCTTCTACAGCCGCGAAAACTTTCGACGAGGTGCCTGTGAGCTCGGTGGAGTTGCAGTTTGACGAAAAAAACAGCGATGTCCTTGTCTGGAACGGTCAGGTTGTCATGTCGCGTACTGAAGAAGCGTATTTTGAAATGCTTTTTTCCAGGCTTGCCTACCTCAACCCTCATACTGTTCTTGAGATAGGGTTCGGCTTGGGCATCTCCGCTACGTTGATCCAGCAGTATCTCAAACCTGAGCGTCACGATATTTTTGAAATAGAGACCAGCATATATCAAGACCTGCTGGCTTTCTCGCAGCGCCATCCTTCAGTACAACCGTTCTGCGGTGACTGGAACCGTTGCCACATCGAAGGGGGATACGACTTCATTTTCTTCGACCCCTTTGACTATCACATGGAGGAGGATGCTCAAATTGAAGAGCCGCAGCGTGAGCAGGATCAGCGAGCGTCCCGAGCTCTGAAAATGCAGGCGCTATTAAACCCTGAAGGTGTTCTATGCCATCCGCATTTCGGCGATGGGGATGTGCCTGAACTGCCTGGGTTTACCACCGTGATCGTCGAGCGGATGAAGGTTTCGCCCATCCGGATGGCGGATGAGACAATGTGTGGGGATGTGGCGATTGTCTATCACAAGCCTCTCGCTGGTTGATCCGGGCGCCGGTCAGAGCTTTCTTATGACCAGACGCTGGCGCAGCTTTGTAGATAATGGTTCGGCGTACACTTTTTCAGAATGCCTCGAAGGCAACGGAGCAAAATGCCCCCAGCAAACTTGAACTCTGATGAGCTGCCACAAGAACTCGTTGCGCCCGATGAAGCGGGCGAGCGGGTCTTAATCTATCGAGAAGTCGATGAGAGCGGAGTTGCAACTGGACGTAGCGCGACGTTCGCTGATGTCGAGTACCGTGGCTTGGGTTATTCAGATCTCATAGGGCATAAGTTAGGCACCCCTCTGACCATGCCACTGCGCCTGGCAAATGCTCGGGTAGTGGAGAGCAATTTTGAAGGCATTTCTGTGGAAGTAGGGGTGTCAGTCAGCGCAGTATTGGAAAGCCCGTACTCGTCTAGAGCACTTGGCTTGGTGCGAGATGGCTGGCTGCCCTCCGGCATCGCATTCAAGGACTCGATGATTGTGCTCCCTGACAGATGCGTCTTCAGTGAGTTGGCTGGCAGATTTCGTGCGGGCGAGAAAACTAAACTGGAGGATAAGGACTTTCTTGATTTCCTCATTGGACGCAAGGTTCGCATCAATCCTCTGTTGTATGTGCTTGAAGGGAATCTCAAGAGAAGTCCCGACGATGCCAGCATCGAACACCAGTTCGACGTCGCAACTGCAATCATCAACGCAGCATTGCCATTGGCTCAGATAGTGCCGAGCGGGCGTGGTGGTCTTGAGGGGGTAAAAGGCCTAATTCGCGACAGCGAGGCCGGCATGGCGCGCAAGCAGGAGTTCCTGATGCGTTTGGCGCCGAAACTGCGGGCTCCGATAGCCGCGCGGCGCGTCAACGAGGTCTGGGATGAAGTGCTGGCTACCGCCAAAGCATGTGAAGTGCCCGTACGGTCGCTTGTCGTACTGGCTGCCTTGAGTGCCGTATGTGTACCAAATGGCAAGAGTCCGGCTAAAGGGTTACTCAAGTTCAACGTAGGCAAATACACGATTGAGGACGCGTACAACGCCTTGGCCGATCTCCGATCGCTAGAAGTGCTGATGCACTTGTTCGCAGCGTTCCCGGATGAGGAGATTCTGCTCTGCACTGGGGATAAGGATCTTGTGCTCTTCTGGGCGGGAATCAAGCCGTCCGAATTTGCCATGGTCAACGGGGTTTTCACTGCTAAGTTCTCGCCCGTCGAAGAGCTGCTGCCGAACGTCACTCCGGAGCGAAAGGTTGCCTACTTTTCCGCCGCGGATGCATGAGGTTTGGAACCTCACTCTGCCGCGTTGATGTTCAATCGAATTGTCGCGCAGTGGCAGAACACAATGCGTCCTTTGAGCCGGTTCGTCCTCTGCCTGAGATACCTCCGTGCAGGCCCGTACCCCTGGTGCACCTCGTCGTCGAGACCGCTGCGTTTGTGTGGTTCTGGGCGATCAAATCGTTCCAGTGGGCGAATTTCCAAATACTGAAGATATCCAGTTGAATCGCCCGTCGTGATATGTTGGCCAATCGCTATACAGGAGTTCAGCCAGATGCCCACCTTAACGACAGATCACGCAAAGAGCGTCGTTCCTCTGCTTGCAAAAACCGCCGTACCCAGAACTGGTTCAGATAAGCTGCCAGGCTATTACTCTCCACACCATGACATGTGGGTAGTAGAGACCCCTGATGGGATCAAGCCCATCATCGCTCGCGGCGCGCTCGACGAGCTTCTCACCAAGACCAAGGTAAACACCGAAGAGGATGACGACTCCTTTGTCACCCTTGAGACGCTGACCAAAACGTACGCGACCCCAGAGAGTGATGATGAGCTGAACAATAATGGCCGCGGATCGCACTTGCTTCAGTTGGTGACCAAAACCGACACGGTGATAGAGGAGGACGATCCGGGTACCGGCTACGCCATGCTGGAGCTGATGACCAAGACCGAAGCTGAGCTCGAAAACGATGATCCAGGCGATCCGCTGTTCAGCGTAGACCACCGTTTCTATCTGGACTGAGGCTCATCATCATGTTTTTGTTGGTGACAAACCGCCGCGATATCACGATGGATTTTGTTGTAGCGGAGCTTCAGAAACGAAGCCTGCCTTACTTCAGGCTCAATACCGAGCTACTTCCTCAATCCCGAAGCGCTATGGGCCACACCGCCATGGATGATTGGACTATTGAGTTGGAGGGGCGGGAGATCTCCGGAGGTGATATTACCGCCGCATACTTCCGTCGCCCAGGTGCTCCGCAAGCTCCCGCGCTGGTCGAGGATAAGGGCGAGCGATCCTACATCGAAGCGGAATGGAGCAGCTTCCTCAAAAGCCTCTATTTCCGCTTGGAGGGTAGATGGTTCAGCGACCCTACCCAGATATTTCTCGCTGAAGACAAACCACGGCAGCTCATCGTTGCCCATCAGCTCGGTTTCAACATCCCCAGCACCGCCGTCACCAATCGACTGAAGTCGGCCGAATCCTTGACAGCGGAAGGCCGCGCTATTGGAAAGCCTTTGCGCCAAGCGGTCTTACCAGGCTCGCTGGAAAAGGTAATGTTCACATCACGGCTGCAACCACTGACCGCCGAGGATGAACCGGCTCTTAGCCTTGCGCCCCTGATCATTCAAGCGGAAGTGCTCAAGAAATACGATGTTCGTGTCACGGTGGTGGGCTCCCATGTTTTTGCAACAGCTATCTGGTCACAGGAAAAAGACGAAACACAGGTCGACTGGCGCCGGGGCAGCCACCCTGACCTGAAGCATGAGGCGATCCGCCTGCCGGATGAGGTAGCCGAACAATGCCGGGAACTGGTGCGCCGGATGAACTTGAGATACGGGGCTATTGATTTGGTCTGTGATCGTGATGGAAAGCTTTGGTTTCTAGAGATCAATCCAAACGGCCAGTGGGCCTGGATCGAAAATCAAACGGGGTACACGATCGCTGCTGCAATTGTTGATGAGCTGGAGAGCATCCGACATGCTTTGGTTTGATAGGGAAATATTCTGGCCGACTCTGGTGCCTCCAACGCCCGCTCAAATTGCAGCAAACGAACAGATGCGCGACGGGTGGAAGGCATCGATCAGTAATGGTAACTGGGATGCGCAGAGCGAAGTAGCACTTGAAGAAGCTCGCCGTATGTACGATGCAGAGCAGGAGCGGCGCAAGGGGGCGGATACAAAGGCAGGCGTATACCTGGCAGCAGTGACCGCGCTGATACCCGTACTGGTGTCGTTGCTACCAAGCCTTTGGAGTGACAAGGCGGGTAAAGTCCTGGGAGCCATCTCGCTAACTGTATTCGCACTTGCAGTGATCTATGTCCTGCAAGCCGGCTACAGTGCGTTCTGCGTGCTGCGAGTAAGCGCCGCGAACACAGTGGGTGCCACAGATATCTCCCAGTCCTGGAACACATCGCAGCCAGTAGCCAGCCTTGCGAAGAACATTGCTATTAAAGTCATTGATAACTACCCAGGCAACAATGCCAAGGTGAGCCATATCAAGCTCGCCCACGGCTATCTGGTGAGGGCTTTCTTTGTCTTTGCCTTACTGCTCGCTGTGCAAGCACTGTGGCCATGCGCTGCGTGGGTGGCCGAAGAGATCGCCAAGCTCATGGCCCCGGAGGTTAGGCAGCCGCTGATGATGTGCTACTCCTGATCGACCTAGCTGCGGCAGGAGACAGGATCGAGCTCGGGATAATCAATGAGCCAGCCTTCAACCGCCGGGGTTGCTCAAACGGTGAAGGATGCATCGTGGTCGAGCTACGCGGGCAATGCCTCAATTAGTTAAGGCGCGTTACCCGCGGTGCGCCCAGAACCTGCCGGCTACAAGAGGCCGCTACCGACGTCTCACGCTGAGCCCGCTTGTTGCTCGACATCGATGTTGAAAGTCCGTCTCCAAAAAGCCTAGATACCGAGCTAGGCCCTGTGGCTACGATGTGACCTCCTAACCATCGCCGGAGACAATCATGGCCCGGAAAACAAGCCAAATCACCCGGCAGCAAAATCAAAGGTCTGATTCATTGAACAATAATCGCGGCACGTCAGGTACAAACCCGACCAACGCACACGTTCATGGCAATCGCGGCAAGCAGCTCAACCCCAACCAGCGCTAGGAATACGTACCCCGGTTAGCAGTGACCGGGTCTCAAGGAATTCAGATGAACAGAGATACGTGCTTCGCCACTCAGGGCGAGCTGGTCAAGCTGGCGTACGACGCATTCGGAGTGCTCCCCCGCAAGGAGGCCGGCCCCGATGACATCGACGAGTCGCAGAAAAAGGCCATTCAAAGGCAGTTAGCCAGGCTCGCCAACGAAGAGGGTGGGCTCCTTTCGAATATGGGACAGCTGATCCAGACGCTCAGTAGTACACTCGCGGCGTACATACCCAGTATCCAAATCATGTCCGCCATAGGTGATCCTCTCAACGACCTGCTGGATGCATACAGCATCCTGGTTCGCGAAGAAGGCACTTACCTCAGCAAATCGGAGACCCTTCGATACTTCATATCGACCACGGCAGTCCCTAGGCTTGTTGTATCAATGAATCAGAGCCTTCTCAAATACAGGATTGCTGATCTGGGGCTCGAAACACCCAAGGACGAATTCTGGTATCTGCCCACCGTCACTGAAGAGGGCGTCTTGATAATGCCTTTGGAAAAGACGATGCGTTGGGCGTACTCGCGTTGCGGGCTATCTCAAACGCAGTTTCACTACCCAGGCAAGAATCCGCAGAGCGATGACAACACCTTGCAGCAGAATCTCGATAACGCCATCAAGTGGACACGAGGCGCAAGGCTACCTGCGCTTCCATCACTCTTCAGAAATTTCGAGGAGTCCTTCGGCGCGCTGGCTTCACGGGGTACAGAGGTAACGAGTGAGCTACAGGCCAGTATTTTTGTGGTATTGATGATCGCGCGAGTGTCTACCTGGCTCACCAGGTCAATCTCTGACTTCCATGACCACTCATACCTTGTCGATGTCTACCTACAGTTTCGCCAGTACGCGGTGTGGATTGGCGAGGACGTCGATGAATTCAAAGCCGAAGTGCCTTTAGAGGTGCAGAAATCCGAATCCTCTGAATCGGTCTCATATGTGTGGCGCAGGGCTTGCAGCCATTACTGGGATTTCTTCGGTCGCAAAGTGACCGCCGCCGCCGATCAGGTGTGGGAACTCAGAAACGCTCGTCCAGATGGATCGATACGAGAGGATGTGCTTGCTGCACTCAAAAGCAAGTACGGGCTTTTTGCCATCTGCACCCACCTCGATCTGACTCAGCGTCAATCTGCGTTTTGCCCACCCGTTGGCTTCGCGGAGATGTTGTTCAAGGGCTTTGAGCTCAAAAAAGATCCGGCGACACTACTGGATCAGATTGATGGATACGAGTCTGAGGTAGCGGCTTACAGACTGGATGAGCAGTTGTGCTGGATGGTTCCCTGGCTACGAGGCGTTTACCACTACCGCAAGGAGGACTTCGAGGGTGCGATGCCGCACTTCCATGAGGCGTTTGATAACGCCAAGTACCGCGCAGGTAAAAACCAGTACAAGCTGGTCAACCAATACATTGAGCTGGCTGCGAAAACTAAAGATCGACGCGCTTTCAAGAAGGGGGTCGATTGGGCGCAGTATCTGAACATCAAGGTGCGTTGGTTGCGGGATGATGAGCCCACCGAAGAGAAGTTAGACTTCGTTTACTCCATGCTACAGACGGCTCGATACGACCAACAGATGTAGCACGGCGTCCGTGCGCCACCTCTCGATTCAGGGTTTGATCAAGCAGCGTCAGAGCAGTAACCGATGTAGCAGCGCCAGGTTAGAGTCAGGAATCGCAAGCCAGCATTGACGCTTTGCGCGTGGAGGTGGATACGAACCGCTGCGCGGTGTACCCAACTTACGATTAGCTTGGTCACGACTGGGCGTGTAATGCGGGCTTTCGGAGAACCCAACAAAGCTGTACGCCGGTCTTAAGGCCCTGAGTAAGTGGCGTCGTCCGATTTGCGTTAGTCCCATACTGTTGAGCTCAGGGAAAACTAATCGAACGGGGAGGGTGGTGCCCGCTATTTTACGCAGGTAATCGTCTCCCCTACACTTGAGTCAACATGTTGGCACGTTGTCAGTAATATCCTCCTAGCGGGATTGATTTTTAGAGTTAAAGAGGACGTTGATGAAAGGTACACTCAAAGCTCATTTGCAGTCGTGGATGAGTCGGCTAGCGGCACAGCAGGATACAGAGCAAGACCCTTATTCGGACTATGACGCCTATTCGGATCACGATTTTTCTTGGAATATAAGGTGATGGGGATAGCGACGTTTCTGAAGCAGGTAGCTTACCAAGAAGACGATCTTGATCTTCTTGCGTTCGCGTCTAAAGCTGAGATGCAAGTCGAGAGCATGATTCGAAGTAATGAAGCCCCAGAGGAGGCGCTGCGGTCTCTATCTAAATGCTCAACGTGACAACACCGCCGGTATTTAGCTGCTCGCTTGTGAGCGAGCCTGGCACGAGTTGAGTTGAGTTGAGTTGACGCTGGGCCTGGGCTGTGGAGTGCCAGTTCCTGAAAGTAGATTTAGATTGTAGACGCCGAAGGATAATGGCTGAGGCTGATTCAGTCTCAGATTGCCGAGTCGCGAGGATCGACCCTAGATCGGCTTGAGGGTGACTTAGCCGACTACCTAAGCCCTGGCATGCCAGGCTGCCGATCGTCGAGCGAAGCACATTCATGACGGGAGAAGGCTAAACTGAAGCAGTTGTAGATGCAGTGCAGTGCAGCCTTAGGGGCAGTCGCAAACCGAGAGTGATGGCTGAACTATATGATGGAATTTGAGATAGGTTGGTGGCAGCAAGATTGGGCTTGTTGAAGCTGAGAAGGTGCTGAAGGTGCTGAAGGTATGAAACGTAACGGCCTAATTCGTCGGGTGTATGGTCAATTCGGACATAGCCTGGTTTTCGGGGCCGGTAACATAGCTACATGAAGGTGGCCAGCAAGCTATTTAACATAATATACATTATGCGTAAAGTCATGATACGCGATCCGCATGGCAGGGTTGCCCTTAGTCTCCCAGGCTTCGTTCCTATACCAGACGATCCTGGTCCTCCGGTAACCTCACTCTCATACGCATCATCAACACTCGAGTACTCATCGCCCTCTGTGCCGACCGATTCGTG
>Ga0308164_10002482_pt1 | contig 18250 bp, 21 predicted proteins | sample PhyTR2_FD_201031 | JGI IMG/M metagenome (GOLD analysis project Ga0308164, IMG submission 201031) | Phyllosphere microbial communities from UC Gill Tract Community Farm, Albany, California, United States - DLSLT.R2 | ecosystem: Host-associated > Plants > Phyllosphere > Unclassified | place: USA... | reverse complement strand
GAGCTCGCAGGCAAGCCCGCTCCTACCCCGACCGTGAACGGCTTTATTTCAAGGTACGCCATCAATGCCGAGAACACCTTCACCTGCAGCGACCTTCGCACCCTTGGAGCGGCAGTCATGACCGCCCCCCGTGGCAAATGGCTGGCCCTGCTATGCCTGCTGCCCTTCGCCCTGTTCTTCATCATCTTCCAGATCGCCCCCCTGGTCTGGGTGGCCATCCACAGCCTGCAGTCCGATAGCGGCTGGGGCCTGGACAACTTCACCAAGGCGTTCAGCTCGCGCTTCTACCGCCAGGCCATGCAGTTCAGCCTGGAAATCAGCCTGTGGTCCAGCATCTTCGGGCTGTTGATCGCGTTGATCGGCAGCTACTCCCTGGGCCGGGTCGACTCACGGCTGCGCAACTTCGTCAATTCGTTCGCCAACATGACCAGCAACTTCGCCGGCGTGCCCCTGGCCTTCGCCTTCATCATTCTGCTGGGCTTCAACGGCGCCATTACCATGGCCCTCAAGCAGAGCGGGCTGATCAGTGACTTCAACCTGTACTCCAAGACGGGCTTGATCATCACCTACACCTACTTCCAGATTCCCCTCGGCGTGCTGCTGCTGTACCCGGCCTTCGACGCCCTGCGCGAAGACTGGCGCGAGTCCGCCGCGCTGCTGGGCGCCAGCAACTTCCAGTACTGGCGCCACATCGGCCTGCCGGTACTCACCCCGGCCCTGCTGGGCACCTTCGTGATTCTGCTGGCCAATGCCCTGGGCGCCTACGCTACGGTGTATGCGCTGACCACCGGCAACTTCAATGTGCTGCCGATCCGCATCGCCGCCATGGTCGCCGGCGATATTTCCCTGGACCCGAACCTGGCCGCGGCGCTGGCGATCATCCTGGTCGGCATGATGACCCTGGTCACCCTGGTCCACCAATGGCTGTTGCGCAGGAGCTACCATGTCGCGCGCTGAACCCGGTGCTTCGCGCCTCTACCACCGGGTGGTGGTGTGGCTACTGTTCGTGATTCTGGTGCTCCCCCTGGCCGGCACCTTCCTGTACTCGATCGCCACCGAATGGTCGGCCAGCCTGCTGCCCAGCGGCCTGACCGGCAAGTGGTACCTGCAACTGTGGGCCGACCCGCGCTTTCTCTACGCCTTCGGCCATTCGCTGGTGGTGTGCGTAAGCGCGCTGCTGCTGGCCACGGTGCTGATCTTGCCGCTGCTGTTCGTGGTGCACTACCACTTCCCGAAACTCGACGGCCTGATGAACGTGCTGATTCTGCTGCCGTTTGCGGTGCCGCCGGTGGTGTCGTCGGTGGGCCTGCTGCAGCTGTACGGTTCCGGCCCGCTGGCCATGACCGGCACGCCGTGGATTCTGATCGGCTGCTACTTCACCGTGGCGCTGCCGTTCATGTACCGGGCGATCACCAACAACCTGCAGGCCATCCACTTGCGCGACCTGATGGACGCCGCCCACCTGCTCGGCGCCAGCACCTGGCAAGCGGCGCTGCTGGTGGTGCTGCCCAACCTGCGCAAGGGCTTGATGGTCGCCCTTTTGCTGTCGTTCTCGTTCCTGTTCGGCGAATTCGTATTCGCCAACCTGCTGGTGGGCACCCAGTACGAGACCTTGCAGGTGTACCTGAACAACATGCGCAACAGCAGTGGCCACTTCAACAGCGCCCTGGTGATCTCCTATTTCTTCTTCGTGCTGGTACTCACCTGGGCCGCCACGCTACTGAACAAGGACCGCTCCGAATGAGCTTCGTCAACGTCGAGAACCTGCAAAAGCACTTCGCCGAAACTCCGGTGTTCAAGGACATCAACTTCAGCATCGAGCGTGGCGAATTCATCACCCTGCTGGGCCCCTCGGGCTGCGGCAAGTCCACCCTGCTGCGCTGCATCGCCGGGCTCACGCCAGTGGACAGCGGCAGCATCCTGCTCGATGGCCGCGACCTCGTTCCGCTCAGCCCGCAGAAACGCGACATCGGCATGGTGTTCCAGAGCTACGCGCTGTTCCCCAACATGACCGTACAGCAGAACGTGGCGTTCGGCCTGCGGATGCAGAAGGTCAAGGCCGAGGAAAGCGCCCGGCGCGTGGCCGAGGTGCTGCACATGGTGGAGCTCGACAGCTTCGCCCAGCGCTACCCGCACCAGCTCTCCGGCGGCCAGAACCAGCGCGTGGCGCTGGCCCGCTCGCTGGTCACCCGGCCCCGGCTGTTGCTGCTCGACGAGCCGTTGTCGGCCCTGGATGCGCGCATTCGCAAGCACCTGCGCGAGCAGATCCGCGCCATCCAGCAGGAGCTGGGGCTGACCACCATCTTCGTTACCCACGACCAGGAAGAAGCGCTGGTGATGAGCGACCGCATCTTCCTGATGAACAAGGGCAACATCGTCCAGAGCGGCAACGCCCAGAGCCTTTACACCGCGCCGGCCGACGCCTTCGCTGCGGGCTTTATCGGCAACTACAACCTGCTCGATGCCGACAGCGCCAGCCGCCTGCTGCAACGCCCGGTGCACACCCGCCTGGCCATTCGCCCCGAGGCCATCGGCCTGAGCCTGAGCGGCGCCCAGGAAGCCGAGATCCGCAGCCACAGCCTGCTGGGCAACGTGATTCGGTACCGGGTCGAGGCCCGCGGCGTGGAGCTGCTGGTGGACGTCCTGAACCGCTCGGCCGCAGACCTGCACCCCAACGGCCAACGCGTGAGCCTGACTATCGCCCCCGAGGCGCTGTGTGAGGTAGCCTGATACCCTATTTCAATGCTCGCCTCAGTCGCTGCCTTCGCGGGCCCCATCGCCGGCAAGCCGGACTCCCACAAGGACGGTGTACGCAGATCCTGTAGGAGTCCGCTTTGCCGGCCATGGGCCGCCCCGGACGCCACCGAGACGACTCCCTACCCCAAAGAGGAGCACGCCAGCAATGGCCCTAGCGATTTTCGATCTCGATGAAACCCTGATCCACGGCGACTGCGCCACCTTGTGGAGCGAGCAAATGGGCCGCCTGGGCTGGGTCGACCCCGTGCCCTTCATGCAGCGCAACAACGAACTGATGGACGCCTACGCCCGCGGCGAGCTGGCCATGGAGGAATTCATGGCCTTCACCCTGGAGCCCATGGCCGGGCGTACGCCGGAAGAGGTCGAGTATCTGGTGGAGCCCTGGGTCGAGGACGTGATCGAGCCGATCATCTTCAGCGAGGCCACCCGCACCATCGCCGTGCATCGGGCCAAGGGCGACCGCATCCTGGTCATTTCCGCCTCGGGCACCCACCTGGTCAAGCCGATTTCCGCGCGCATCGGCGTGGAGGATGTACTAGGCATCGAGTTGCAGGTTCAGCATGGCGTGTACACCGGACTCACCGAGGGCGTGCTGACCTACCGCGAAGGCAAGGTCACCCGCCTCAAGCAGTGGCTGCACGATGAAGGCGAGAGCCTGGAAGGCGCCAGCTTCTACTCCGACTCGCGCAATGATTTGCCCTTGCTGCTGCAAGTGGCCAACCCGCAGGTGGTGAACCCCGATCCGGTGCTGCTGGCCCATGCCGAGCAGGCCGGCTGGACGGTGCACCGCTGGAGCTGATGGGTCAGCGCTGGTGGTTGCGGGCGAAGGTCGCTTCGCCCATCGCGGCGATCTGCCCTTCGATCATGCGCTCGAACGGCGCCAGCAAAGGCGCGAACGACTCGGGCGCTTCCAGGCATTCCAGCGCCTGGGCGATGGCCTCCAGAGTGCACAGCGCCCCCGGCGCCGGGGCCTTGCGCAGGCGGTAGCGGGACACCGCGCCCGGCGCCAGGGTCACCCGCGGCAAGCTGGCCAGCAAGGGGTTGAGGTGCAGCAGCTTGCGCGCCTTGCGCCAGGTGCCGTCGGGCACGACCAGCAACCAGGGCAGGACCTCGACCTCGGCCGGATAAGCGGCGACCACCTGCGCCCCCTCCCCCGGGAACAGCAAGCGCGGCGTATAGCCGGGCTGCTGCAGCCACTCGCCCAGCGCCTCGAACACCTCCCCCACTTCCAGCTGCGCATTCTGCAACCCCAACGCCGCCAGCCGCGCGGTATTGAGTGCGTGGTCGACTTCACTGGGGTGCTGCAGGATCAGCACGCGGGTACGGCTGGGCAGGCTCGGGATCAGCCCGCACAGGCAATGGCTCTGGGCGCGCAGGCAGCGGCTGCAACGGGGTCTGGACATGGGGGGGAACGGCATCTGGCAGCGTGATCGGGCCGCGCAGTATAACCGCTGGCCGCGACACATTTGCACAGCAATCGGGCAACGCTTCCCGGCGTGTAAACGCGCTAGAATAGTTCCCTTACCGTCATTATTCCTGAGGTGAACCCATGAGTTCGTCCACCCCGCACACCGCCAAGCTCGACCGCATCCTCGCCGAAACCCAGGCCGAGCGGGAGCGCGGCTATCGCGACAAGGCCCTGAAGATGTACCCCCACGTGTGCGGCCGCTGCGCCCGGGAATTCGCCGGCAAGCGCCTCAGCGAATTGACCGTGCACCACCGCGACCACAACCACGACAACAACCCCCAGGACGGCTCCAACTGGGAATTGCTGTGCTTGTACTGCCACGACAACGAACACTCGCGCTATACCGACCAGCAGTACTTCTCCGAAGGCTCGCTGAGCACCCCGACCATCGCCAAGGCCACCCACAACCCGTTCGCGGCGTTGGCTGGCTTGATGAAGAAGGAATAGGGCGAGGCGGCAGGGCCCGGGCGGGAACGGCGGGCGCAGCCTGGCGACAAATGCCCGCCTCAAGCCCGTATACTGCGGGTTTTTTCGCGAGGTCCCCGCACCGTGGCAAACAAAAGGTACAGCTGCATCGGCCTGTTCAACCCCAAATCACCGGAAAACGTCGGCTCGGTGATGCGGGCCGCCGGCTGCTACGGGGTGAACTCGGTGTTCTATACCGGCAAGCGCTTCGAGCGCGCCCGGGATTTCGTCACCGACACCAAGCGCATCCACTACGACATTCCGCTGATCGGCATCGACGACCTGCAGAAGATCATCCCTCTGGGCTGCACGCCCGTGGCCGTGGAGCTGGTGGAGGGTGCCCGCGCGCTACCGGAATACACCCACCCCGACCGCGCCATCTACATCTTTGGCCCCGAAGACGGCACCCTCGACCAGAACGTGCGCGACTGGTGTGAGGAGACCATCTACATCCCCACCAACGGCTGCATGAACCTGGCGGCCACGGTCAACGTGGTGCTTTACGACCGCATGGCCAAAGGCCTGAATACCCGTTCGGGGCCTAAATTCAAGTAACACCAATGGAACAGTTGCGCGGGCTGGCAGTCAGTTGATTATTGCCCCGTACACTGGAGATCCATCATGAGCGACAGCAAAACCCTGAATCTGGTCAAAAGCGCGCCTTACCATCCCGAGCCTTCGCACAACGTGCAGGGCTGGGAACGTGCAGGTTCGTTGCTGGTAGGCGTGGCGTCGGTGGTGAAAGGCGTGCGCCGCGGCGGTGTGTTCGGTTTGATCCAGCTCGCCATCGGCGGCGCGGCACTGGCCCGCGGCTTTACCGGCCACAGCCGGGTCAAGAGCGTGCTGGAAAAAAGCCGCCAGGACATGGACAGCGTCCGCGCCCAGATCGAACGCGCCGGCGAGCAGCTGAGCAAGCTGAAGGACAACGCCAAGGCGGCGACCGAGTCGGCTACTGTGACGGGTAATGATTCGTTGAAATCGCCGAAGGTGTGATCGGCGCGGGGGGGTGATGGCGAGGCTTGGGCCGCCAAGCTCGCAGGCTGCGCCAGCTCCTACGACGACCGTATTGGCAGTCCCGATATACGCGGTCTGGGTAGGCGTAGGCCGGGCGGCAATCCGGGCTCTTGAGCTGACTTTTAATCAGCCCGCCCGGAAGATCAGGAAGTCTTCCCAGTCATCTTCCGGCACACTCCCCTCCGGCTGCATGCGGCCGGATTGGGAAATGCGCTGTTTGTGCACCTGCTCGCGGTCACCACACACCAGGTGATGCCACAGGGGCAGATCCTTGCGCTCGGCGACCAGGCGATAACCGCAGGTCGGCGGCAGCCATTTGAATGTTTCCGCACCACCGGGCGTCAGCTGGATGCAATCCGGCACGAAGGCCTTGCGCTGCGGGTAGTTGGTGCACTGGCAGGTGTGCAGGTCGAGCAGCTTGCAGGCGATGCTGGTGTAGTAGACGCTGTGGTCGTCTTCATCCTCGAGTTTCTGCAGGCAGCACAGGCCGCAGCCATCGCACAGCGATTCCCACTCCACCGCATCGAGCTGCTCGAGGGTCTTGCGCATCCAGAAGGGTTCGACTTTGGCGGCCATGGGATGGGTCCTGAAACTAGCGGTAAAGATAAAGGGTGACGGCACAACGGTCGCCAGTCTATTGAGCGCTGGGCGCAGGTCAAGGGCTGGCGACGCACGGAGTGGCTCGGGAGCCGTCTGCTGATGCCCATCCCACTGACTATAGTGCCCACAGTTCACTTGTCAGAAAGCCCACATCGCAGTAGTTTTGCGGACCAGCCATTTCAATACACTCTGTTTCAGGAACGTCCAATGAGCTCTACGCCCCGTATCGCCGATTACGCCATCCATGAACAGTTCATCACCCGCTGGTCGCCCCGCGCCTTCAGCGGCGAGACCATCGACGAGCAAACCTTGCTGAGCTTCTTCGAGGCCGCGCGCTGGGCGCCATCGGCCTACAACTCGCAGCCTTGGCGCTTCCTTTACGCACGCCGCGACACGCCGAATTGGGAACGGTACCTGGGCCTGCTTAACGAGTTCAACCGTGGCTGGGCGCAACACGCATCGGCGCTGGTGATCATTGCATCGAAAACTACTTTTACCGCACCGGGTGCCACCGAAGAGTCCCCTGCCCTGTGGCACACCTTCGACACCGGCGCGGCCTGGGCGCACCTGGCACTGCAAGCCAGCATCAGTGGTTACCACACCCACGGGATGGCCGGCTTTGATCAGGAACTGACCCGCAAGGAGCTCAAGGTGCCAGAGGGCTACGACCTGCACGCGGCCGTGGCGATTGGCAAGCTGGGCGACAAGTCGACCCTGGCCGAGTACCTGCAGGCCCGCGAAACCCCAAGCCCACGCCTGCCGCTGAGCAAGCTGGCCGCTGAAGGCGATTTCAGCTTGTAAAGTCGAAAGCTCGCAGGCTACGCCAGCTCCTACCGCGACCGCATTTCACCCCAAAATGGGCGTTGTGAACGCGGTTGGGGTAGGAGCTGCCTTGGCTGCGAGCTTGACGGCAATGCTGGCAACACGGCAATCGCAGCGCCAGCCTCCCTTCCTCAATACCCCCGCTGAAAATCCACTTCCCCACGCAACGGTTGTTCAGCCTGATACGCGCGCAGGTTCTCGACGAACATCCCGACCATCGCCGGCGGCGAGGTGGGCGCCGCACTGTGGCCCGTCAGCAGCAAGCCCCAGGCGGTCCAGAACGGGTGTTGCTGTGGCAGCGGCTCTTGCCGGCACACGTCGATCACCGCACCTGCCAGATGGCCCAGCTTCAACGCCTCCACCAGATCGGCATCAACCACCGCCACACCGCGGCCGGCGTTGACGAACAGCGCCTCCGGGTTGAACTGGGCGAACAGCGCAGCGTTGTACAGGTCCTGGGTGTGCGGCGTGTTGGGCAGCAGGTTGATCACGTAGTCGGCCTGGCCGACCATGCGTGGCAGGTCAGCCAGCGCGGCGATCTCCTTGAACGGCGCCTGCTCGCGGGCCGCGCTGGCGATGCCATACAGCTCGACGCCAAACGGCTGTAGGTACTCGGCCACACTGGCACCGATATCACCCACGCCCACAATCAGCACCCGCCGCCCGCGAATGCTGGCATTTAGGCGGCCGTCCCACTTGCGCTCGACCTGGGCGACCAGACGCGCCAGCACCTCGCGCTCGTGGCCCAGCAGGTAGGTGAGCACGTATTCAGCCATGACCTGGCCAAAGATGCCCACGGCGCGGGTCAGCCGGTAATGCCGCGGCAGCCCGTGGGCCAGCAGCGGCGTGATGCCCGCCCAAGTCGATTGCAGCCACGCCGGCTTGTGGCCCTGGCGTAGCAGCGAAGCCATTAAATCGGGCTGGCCCAACCACACCGGGCAGTCGCCGGCCAGCCGGGACAGCGCAGCGGAATCTCCGCTGGTGAGCACTTCGAGTTCCGGAGCCGCCTCGCGCAGCAGCCGTGCGTAGAGGGCATGTTCCTGTTCTGCGATCAGAACGCGCATAGATGTCGAAAACCTTGAAAAAACCGAGACTGCAGCGGGCCGAGAGCATACACGCGCCCGGCGCCCGTTACAGTGAAATAGTTGCCACGGAATGTGCCGTCAGATGGGATCGTTGCGGCGCAGCAGTTCTTCGGGCAAGTGCTCGATGTACTCTTCTTCCGGCGGCGGCATCTGCAGGTGGTAGCCCTGGGTGTCGAGGTGTTCGAGCACCTGGTGGATGTCCTCCTGGGCCAGGGTGCGCTCGGGGGTGAGCACCAGGTCGAAGGCGTGCACGGGCTTGCCGAAGATGCCCAGCAGGCCTTCGGGAACCCGTTCGAGCACGTCGCTTTTCAGGGTGTAGAGGTACATGCCGGTCTTGCGGGGGCTTTTGTAGATAGAGCAGATGCGTTTCAAGGCTGTTCTCCAGCGTCGGCCAGGCTGTCGAGCAGCGCCTGGCCCATACGTTCGCGACGCCAGCCGCGCAGCGAATCGGGCAGTTGGTAAGGCCCCTGGGGGTAGCCGCTTTTGAGCAGGGCTTCCAGGGGTTTCTTGCGCAGCATCAGCTCCGGGGCAATGCCCAGGCGCTCACCTTCGGCCTGGCCGATGGCGCGCAGTTTCTTGAGGATGGCCGAGGCCTCGATGGGCAACGGCTCGGGCAGTGGTTCAGGCCACTGCTCGGGGGGAAGCTGGGCAGCGTCCTTGATCAGGCGCAGGATGAACTCGCCGTCGTGGCGCACGCTGCGCGGGTGCATGTCTTCGATCTTGGCCAGGGCACCGAGGTTGTCGGGCTGGGTCTTGGCCAGCGGCCACAGCGAGTTCTCGCGCAGGATGCGGTTGCGCGGCACGTTGCGGGCACGGGCCTCGCTTTCGCGCCAGGCATAGAGCTGGCGCAATACCGCCAACTGCTGGCGGCCCAGTTTCCAGGCCAGCTTGCCTTCGCGATAGACCTCGTTGGGGTCGACCTCGCGGCGCAGTTGCGCCACCAGCTCGGCGCCGTCTTCCAGCACCCAGGCGAACTTTTCCTCGGAGAGCTGCGGGCGCAGGGCGCGAAACACTTCGGCCAGGTGCACGGCGTCTTCGGCGGCGTAGCTGATCTGGGTGTCCGACAGCGGGCGTTGCAGCCAGTCGGAACGGGTTTCGCCCTTGGGCAGCTCGATGTCGAGCACCGCCTGCACCAGGCGCGAGTAGCCCATGGAGAAGCCAAGGTTGAGATAACCGGCGGCCAGCTGGGTGTCGAGCATCGGCGCCGGCAGGCTGCCGGTCAGGCGCAGCAGGACTTCGAGGTCTTCGCTGCAGGCATGCAGGACCTTGAGTACCGAAGGGTTTTCCAGCAGCTCGGCCAATGGCTGCCACTGGCTGACGGTCAGCGGGTCGATCAGGTAGGCACTGGCGCCATCGCCTACCTGGATCAGGCCGGCGATCGGGTAAAACGTGTCGACGCGCATGAATTCGGTGTCGACGGCCACGAACGGCAGGCTCTGCCACAGGGCGCAATGCCGGGCCAGGCTGTCGTTGTCGCGGATCCAGTGAATATCGATAGACACAAAGCTCTCCCTCGGCGTGTGGGGCGCAGTATATATCGATGAGGCCGGGAAAAGCTCGCCGGTGTCAGGATTCCGGGGGTTGGCGCCAGGCCGGGGTGAGGTGTGGCTCGTCGGCACCGGACAGTTCGACGGCGAAGTGGTTGAGCAGGTGCTCGGCGGTGTACTTGGGCAGCGTGGTGGTCAGCATCAGCAGCCCCAGGTACACCGCCGCAACCGGGACCGGCAGCGCCCGCACCTCGAAACGCTCGAGGCGGCGCAGGAACAGCCACGCGGCGAGGGAGCCGACCACCGCACCGGCGACCGCTTCCGACAACGGGTGGATGACCGGCGCCACCATCCTGACCGCGAACCACCAGGTCCAGAGCATCGCCAGCCATGCCGCCGGCCAGCGCCACTCGGGCTTGAACTGGCGCACCAGCAGGCTGAAGGCGACCGTGACCACCAGGCAGGTGTTCATGGCGTGGCCGCTGAGCACGGCGACGTTGAGGCTTTCGAAGCTGACGCCCCAGCCCTTGAAGGCGATCTTGCTGACGCCCACCAGGCCATAGGCGATCAACAGGGTCAGCAGCCATTCAAGGCTGGCGCGGGGCCGGCTGGCCAGGGCCAACCACAGGGCCACCACCAGGCCAGCGGGGAACATCACGGTGATGCCACCGTACCCACCGATTTCCCAATTCAAGCACCACCCCCACGAGCCAAAGCGACCGATGACGCATCATAAGCCATTCATGGCGCGCTGGCAGTAGCGGCCTCCGGACGGTCGCGGCGCACGGATGGCGGCAAAGCTCACGGCGCGGCCTGGGGCCTCGATCATGAACCGCTGCCCCTTGCCAAGCCCCGGTTTCAGCCCTGCAAGCGTTCCTTGCCGTAGCTCTCGCGCTGCATGTCGACGATTTCCACACCGAACTGCACGTCCACGCCCTTGGGCCAGGTAGCGGCTTGCTTGAGCACCTCGATCAGGGCATCGGACAGCTGTTTCTTGATCTCCGGCGAGCGTCCGCTCAGCAGCGCCAGCTTCACGTACAGAAAGCCCCGCTCGCCCGGCGCGGTACCGACGCGGAAGGTCTGCAGTTCGGTGGCGCGGCTCTTGATATCCACTTCGTTGGCGAACTGCCCGGTGGCCATCAACGCGTGGTTCAGGCGCAGCAGCAAGGTTTCCGGTTCGGCCAGCGGCAGGTTGCGGGTGTACTCGAGATGAAGGTGGGGCATGGGGGTTCCGTCTATTGTGGGGGGACGTTGGTCACAGCATACACAACACCGAGGGAACGATCCGCTGAGTTCGCAGGGTCCAATGGTCAATCGTGGCTATTCTGAAGCGTGCACGCGATTAAATCCGCCAACCATCCCGTGGAGGTAAACGAGATGCCTGTGAAACACAATCTGTTCGAAGACCTTAAGTACAGCAAGGAAGAGATCGCCCAACGGCGGCAGACCGACGCCCTGCTGAACAGCCTGTTGGGCGAATATGACAGTGTGGATGCCGAGGTCGTCCAGGCCGAAGCCGCGGCCGCGGCGGATGACGCGGTGAAAAAGCTCAAGGAGAAACGCTTGTTGGTCAAGGACAAGATTGTCCAGCAGCTTGAATACCCAGGTACGCGGGGGGCGGCGAAGAACTTCTAGCCTCGGCGGTGTGCGGCCGTTATCTCTCTAGTGGTGCAGCCGCCGCTATCGCGGGCATCGCCCGCTCCAACAGGAATCAGCGCAAACCTGTTGAAGCGGGCGATGCCTCCAAGGCCATGCACAATCCCGTTGGAGCGGGCGATGCCTCCAGGCCATGCACAATCCCGTTGGAGCGGGCGATGCCCGCGATGAGGCCAGCCGAAACGCTTGGATCACTAACGCCGTTCCTCGCGAATGAACGGCTCGCCCAGAGCTCCCGGCTGGCTGCCGGATTCGCGCTTGCCCATGGCTACCCAGATCATCACCAGCAAGGTCACCGCGTAAGGCGTCATCAGCACGAAGTACTGCGGCAGGCGCACGCCAGTGGCCGCCAGTTGCGGAATCAGCGCTTCGATGCAACCGAACAATACCGCGCCGCCCAAGGCCTTCCACGGCGACCAGCGCGCAAAGATCACCAGCGACACCGCAATCCAGCCGCGGCCACCGGTCATGTCGGCGATCCACATCTTGGTGCTCAGCACCGAAATATAGCCCCCCGCCAAACCAATCAAGGCGGCGCCTGCCACTATCGCCGCCAACCGGTAGCCCAGCACCGAGATGCCTGCGGCGTCGGCCGCCTGTGGATTCTCCCCCACCGCCCGCAGGCGCAAGCCAGCCTGGGTGCGCTGGAGGAAAGCGACCACGCCGAGGAAGATCAGCCCGGTGAGGTAGACCATGGGGTTCTGCACGAACAGCTTGCCCACCAGCGGCAATTCCGACAGCGGCCACAGGTGCACGGCATTCAGGCCGCTGACCGGGTGGTTGGTCCATTCCAGCAACGTACCCAGCAGCCCGGTCAGGCCTTGGCAGAAGAACACCAGCGCCAGCCCGGCGATCACCTGGTTGATGCGCAGCACGATGACCATCAGCGCGAACAGCAGCGACACCACACTCGCCGCCAGCATCGCCATGCACAGCGAGACCAGTGGCGTGCCGAAGTGCATCTGCGCACCGATGCCGGCCAGCGCGCCGACCAGCATTAGGCCTTCGGCGCCCAGCGCCAGCACCCCGGAGCGCTCGGTGAGAATCAGCCCCAGCGCCGCCAGGGCGAAGGGCACGGCGAAGTCGGGGGCGTTGCCCAGCCAGTTGGCGATCAATTCCATCAGGCTGCACCCCTCTGCTCGCTGCACTGCGCCCGACGAGGGCGGATGATGATGAAATCGGGGCCATTCCCCGACGCGTTGCCGATCCGTTCCATCACGCTGCACTCCCTTGCTCGCTGCTTTGCACCCGGCGCAGCCGATGGCGGATGAAAAAGTCCGATGACGCCACGCAGATCACCAGAATGGCCTGGATCAACTGCACCATGGAAAACGGCACCTGATAGAACACTTGCAGGCTGCGCCCAGTGACGAACAGCATGGCGACCAGCAGCGCGACCACGGTGGCGGCCACCGGATTGTTGCGCGCCAGGAAGGCGATGAGGATCCCGGAGAAGCCGTAGCCCTGGTAGAAGGATTGGGTCAGGCGCCCTTCCTGCCCGGCCGTGACCATGAACCCGGCGATGCCCGCCAGCGCCCCGGACAGCAGCACGGTGGTGAGGATCATCTTGCGCACCGGCACGCCGACCGCAGTGGCCACCCGCGGGTTGGCGTCGACGAAGCGCAGGTACAGGCCGGCGCGGGAAATGCCGACGAACCAGAGTGTGAACAGGGTGACCACCAGCGCCAGGACGATGGCGGCGTTGAGGCCGTCGAACAGGTCCGGCAGGCGCTCAAAGGCGCGGTAGGGCGGCGAATAGGGAAAGTTGTCGCGCGGGTCTTTCCAGCTGCCATACAGCAGGTGCAGGAGGAAGTTGGCGGCGATGTAGTTGAGCATCAGCGTGGAGATGATTTCGTTGACCTTCAGGCGCAGTTTCAGCAGCACCGGCGCCAGGGTCCAGAGCATGCCGCAGAGCATGGCCACCAGCAGCATCAGCGGCAGGCGCAGCGCCTGCGGCCCGACGTCCAGCAGCGACACGGCGGTGGCGCCGATGCCGCCCCAGATCATCTGCCCCTCCAGCCCCAGGTTCCAGAAGCGCGCGCGAAAGGCCATGCAGCCGGCCAGGCCGACCATGATCATCGGCGCGGCCTGGAACAGCACGGCCTTGAGGTTCTGCGGGTCGAGCACGGTGAGCACCACGAATTCGTCCAGCAGGTTTTCCGCTGGCACCCCAGCGCCGATCAGGATAGCCGCGCAGATCGCCAGGCCAAACGCCAGGGCCAGCGCGAGGATCAGCGCCTGCCAAGGCCAGGCCAGCTGTTGGCGCAGTTCCAGGGTGTAGCGCCTGGAGAACAGCGGCTGGCGGCGTGGCCGCAGCGCGGGGTGTTCGGAAGACGTGGACATAATGGACTCAGTCATGGCTCACCATGGCCCGGCCGATCGCCTGGCGGTCGGCGGGGTAGTCGAATTGGGCGACGATTCGGCCGCTGTTCATCACGCCGATGCGGTCGGCCAGGGCCAGCACTTCGTCGAGGTCTTCGCTGATCACCAGCACCGCGGCGCCGGCATCGCGGGCGGCGCGCAGGCGCGCATGCACGGCTTGGGTGGCACGTACGTCGAGGCCGCGGCTGGGGCTGTGCACCAGCACCAGCTGCGGTTCGCGGCTGAATTCACGGGCTATCACCAGTTTCTGCGCGTTGCCGCCCGACAGCAGCGCGGCTTTCTGTTGCAGCGAGCGCACGCCTTGCACGTCAAAGGCTTCGACGGCTGCGGCGGCGTCGGCCTGCACGCGCTTGCTGCGCAGGAACGCGAAGGGGCCGTAGCGACCGCTGTGTATCTGGCCGATGGCGAAGTTTTCCGCCACCGAGAGGCTGCCGGCCAGGGCCGTGCCGTAGCGGTCGGCGGGGATGGCGGCGATGCCCAGTTGGCGCCGGGCTTCGCTGCTGGCCCCGCGCAAATCACCAAAGCCGTGCAGGTGAATTTCGCCTTCAGTGGGTTGCGGCAGGCCCATGAGGGCGTTGGCCAGTTCGCTTTGGCCGTTGCCGCCGACCCCGGCGATGCCGTAGATCTGCCCGGCGTGCAGGGTCAGATCGACCCCCTGCAGCGGGCCCTGGCCGGTGGAGCGCAGGCCGCGGACCACCAGGCGTTCGGCGCCCGGCGCGGCGGCCGGGTGTTGGCTCGCAGGTGCGGATTCGCCGACGGTCAGGCGCACCAGCTGTTCGACCGAGACGTCCTGGGGCGCGAGGGTGTCGACGGTGCGGCCGCCGCGCATCACCGTGACGCGGTCGGCGTAGCGTTTGACGTCGGCCATCTTGTGGGTCACCAGCACCACGGCCGCGCCTTGGCGGGCGAAGGTTTGCACGGTGGCCAGCAGGCGCTCGGCTTCCTGGTCGGTGAGCACGGCGGTGGGCTCGTCGAGAATGAGGATGCGAGCGCCGGCCATCAGCACTTTGAGAATTTCGACCCGCTGCTGCTCGGCCACCGAGAGGGTTTCGACGAGTTGCTGGGGGTTGATGGCGAAACCCAGTTCAGCGGCTTTGGCGGCGATCTGCGCTTCGAGATTTTTCAGGCGTTTGCGGTAGCTGCCGGCGGTGGCATCGGCCGGCAGGCCCAGCAGGATGTTCTGCGCCACGGTGAAAGGCCGCACCAGCTTGAAGTGCTGGTGGACCATACCAATGCGGTAACGGCTGGCGTCACGCGGGCCGTTGAGCCGCACCGGGTTGTCGTCGATCAGCAGCGCTCCGCTTTCCGGCGCATAGAGCCCCGCGGCGATGTTCATCAGCGATGACTTGCCCGCGCCATTCTCGCCGAGCAGGGCATGCACTTCGCCCCAGCAGGCGGTGAAGTGGGCATCGGTCAGGGCCTTGAAGCCGTCGAAGGATTTATGGATGCCGGTCAGTTGAAGCGCGTGTTGTGGGTTCATTGCTGGGAATTCACCCCTTTGACGAACCAGTCCATCTTCCACAGGTCGGGGTCGGCCATATGTTGGCCGGCGGCGATGCGTTCCTTGCCGTCGCGGTCGCTCATGGGGCCGCTGTAGATCAGCAATTCGCCTTTGAGCAGCTGGTCGCGGGCGGCCATGATCTTCGCCTGGTCGGCGGCGCTGATTTTGTCGCCGGGCTTGAGGGCGATGTCGGTGCCGCCTTGTTGCATGGACAGCAGCGCGCCGTTGGCCGGTGGCACCCAGTTGCCGGCGATGATTTTTTTCAGCTCGGGGCCGAGGAAACGGTCCCAGACCCAGACCGACGAGCAGACGGTGGCCTTGGGCGCGAACTCGCTGAGGTCGCGGTGGTGGCCGGTGCCGAGCACGCCGCGTTCCTGGGCGACGATCTGCGGTGTGGGGGTGTCGACGTGCTGGCCGATGACGTCGGCACCGCTGTCGATGAGGGCCATGCTCGCGGCGCGTTCCTTGACGGGGTCGTTCCAGGCGCCGGTAAAGATGACGTTGACGGTGGCCTTGGGGTTGATCTGCTGGGCGCCCAGCTCATAGGCGTTGACTGTCCAGTTGACCTGGCCGAAGGGGTTGGCGGCGACGAAGCCGAGTTTGCCGGTTTTCGACGCGGCGCCAGCGGCCATGCCGCACAGGTATTGGCTTTCGTAGGTGCGTCCGTAGAAGGATTCGAGGTTGGGCGCGTTGGTGGTACCGGAGCCGTTGAGGAAGGCGACCTTGGGATATTTCTTCGCCAGCTCCAGGAAGGTATCGGAATAGCCAAAGGCGGTGCCGATGATGACGTTGGCGCCACGGGCGATGAGGCGGTCGACCACGGGGGTGATGGCGGCGGCGTTTTCGGGGACGCTTTCGACGTATTGGATTTTGGTGTCGAGGTCTTTTTCCAGTTTGACCCGGGCTTCGTCGAAGGCCTGGGTCCAGCCGCCGTCGTTGCGGGGGCTGATGTAGACCATGGCGATTTTCGCCGGTTTTTCCAGGGTCAGGCCTTCGGCCATGGCCCCACCCATCATGCCGACTCCTAGTGCAGCGCCCAAGGTACCTGTTAGCAATCTGTTCAGCATGGATTCATTTCCTGAGGGTTGGACAGCGAAGCGTTCAGCACATGTAGTTGATGCGAAATACGTTTTCTTCGGGGTCGAGCAGTACGGCCTGGAACCAGTTGTAGTAGGTCAGGTAGGGAGCCTTGATCAGCGTGGCGCCGCGGGCGATGGCCAGGGGCACCAGGCGTTCGACTTCGGCCTGGCTGGCGACGTCGATGTTGAGCAGGAATTTGCTGCCGGTGCTGCCGGCGAATTCGCTCAGGCCTAGCAGCGCGTAGGCTTCGGGGGCGTTGAAGCCGATGCAGCTGCGGCCGGTGTCAAGGCCGCGGAAGATCGGTGAGCGGATGGCCTGGATTTCTTCGAAGCCGAACAGTTCGGCGTAGAAGCCGCTGAGGGCGACGATGTCGCGGGCGAAGACGTTGACGTAGGAGAGTGTGTTCATCAGGCCACCTTGCTGCCGCCGAAGGTGGTCTGCTTGACGAATTTGGCCAGCAGGTGGTCGCCGGAGGTCACGGGCGCGTGGCGGGGTGTTTCGCCGGCAGGCAGGCAGCCGGGCAGGCATTGGATGAGGGTGTCGTAGTTGGGTTGGTGGAAAAACACCAGGGATTGGCGGCGGTTGTCGGCGGCGCTGGTGAGCGGCGGGTTGACGACGCGGTGGAGGGTGGAGATCCATTCGTCGTTGGTCCATTGCATCATGAGGTCGCCGATGTTCACCACGAAGCCGTCTTCGACGTAGGGCACGTCGACCCATTGGCCTTGGCGGTTGCGTACTTGCAGGCCACCGAGGGCGTTGTCGGGGCGCACGATGGTGAGGCTGCCGTAGTCGGTGTGGGCGCTGGCGCGCATCTGGCCGGCTTCGACTTCGGTTTTGATGTCGGGGTAGCTGAGGCTGCGGAACATGCTGATGTGGCGGTCGATCTTGTCGTCGAAGAAGTGTTCGTCGAGGTCGAGGGCCAGGGCGAACAGGCGCATGAGGGCTTGGGCGAGTTCGCTCATGGCGCTGAAGTAGTCGCGGTAGGCGGCCTGGAACCCCGGCAGCAGGGTTTCGGCGGGCCAGACGTTGGGAGCGAAGTGGGGGCCGGCGACGGCGTTGTGGTAGTAGTCGTCGGCGGGCACGTCGCTGGGGCCGATGGAGAAGGATTCCTTGAGGTCGCCGGGGGCGCTTTCTTCGAGGGAGTAGGAGAGGCTTTCTTCGGCAATGGCACTGTAGCCGCGCACCATTTCGGGACTGGGGCGGTCGACTTTGCGTTTTTCGGCCAGGGGCAGATCGAAGAATTGGCGGGTCAGGGTGCTGACGCGCTGGATGAGTTCGGTGGGGATCTGGTGCTGGGTGATGACCAGGAAGCCGATGTCCTTGCATGCCTGGCGCACGGCCTGGGCGACTGCGGCCTTGCCTGCGGGCTGGGCGGAGAAATACGGTGCTAGGTCGATGATGGGCACGTATTGCAGGGTCATGCGGGGTTCCTCTCTCTTGTGCAGCATTCACGGTGCACCGGCCGGGGCCGGTAGAGTTGGCTGCGAGAGAGCAGCAGAAACTATGCCATTTTATGAATAGCTATTGTTTTCATGTGGTTAGGTAAATTGAGAGCTTATAGCGGATCAAATGGTCTGAAATAGAGCACTTGGTTTGTGCGTGATGGCACGAAAAGCGGGCAAGTTTACGTGGGGTTTGTTGGCGGGCGCGTTGGCGTCGGTTGGAGCTGGGGGCCGTGGGGCTCTGCCTCGAGATTGCGGTGGCTGGGCTGGGGCTGGGGACCGTGTGGCTCTGCCTCGAGATTGCGGTGGCTGATGCTGGGGCTGGGGACCGTGTGGCTCTGCTTCCGAGCCGGCCTTGGGGCCCACGCCCGCCCTTGGCCCTTCGCTGCGCTGCGGGTTCCCTCGCTCCGGCGCGGTTCCGGGGGTCGCCACGACGGGCCGTCCCTGGCCTGTCGTGCCTCGCTCGGCATCCATGCCTCGCGCCCCCCTGC
>Ga0308164_10002480_pt1 | contig 18271 bp, 24 predicted proteins | sample PhyTR2_FD_201031 | JGI IMG/M metagenome (GOLD analysis project Ga0308164, IMG submission 201031) | Phyllosphere microbial communities from UC Gill Tract Community Farm, Albany, California, United States - DLSLT.R2 | ecosystem: Host-associated > Plants > Phyllosphere > Unclassified | place: USA... | reverse complement strand
ACGTGGATCGCCGACGATCGCTTCGGCAGCCTATCCGTCCGCGGGTTCTACAAGGAATTCGAGGTCGATCACGCGACCGCGCCGCTCAGCTATTGCACGCTGACGGTCGAGGGAATGACCGGCGAGGAGGCGTTTACGGACGACGGCTCTGATCCGGCCCCGGCCGGGCAGGCGTCCACCCTTCAGCTGCTACAGCCGATCGTGATCACAGACGCCGTGCTGACATCGAGCAGCGTCCCTGAAGATGACGCCATCGAGTGGACCGCAGCCGGCGGCTACGCCTTGGGGCAGCGCGTCATTCGGCGCTCGACGCATCGCGTCTGGGAAAGCCTGATCGAGCGGAACGTCGGTCATGATCCGGCGACCACGACGGGTGCATGGCTCGATGTCGGACCGACGAACCGCTGGGCGATGTTCGACCAAGCGCTCGGATCCGTCACCACCGACGAAGCGCCGATCGTGGTCACGCTGAAGCCCGGTGACGCGGCGTCGGGGCTCGCGATCCTCGATTGTAACGCCTCGACCGTCCGCGTTCAGGCCCCGGGATATGACCGCACCGTCGCACCGTCGGGCGGCTCCGGCGCTGCGCTGTTCCTTGATCTATCGCTCGCAGCCGGCGCCAGCGTCACGGTGACGCTGACACCTTTCGGCAAAGCCGCAACGCGTGTCGTCTGGGACGATGGTTTCGCATGGGACGACTCGGTCTCGTGGCAGGACACGGTCGCTGGGACCGCCACGGTGGAACCGCCAACCTGGTCAGATGACGAAGGCGTAAGCGACACCACAGAGTGGCAGGACAGCCGCGGTGGCGATGGTACCGTATTTGTCGGCACCCTGCTGCTCGGCATATTGCGGTCGCTCGGTATCACCGAGGGTTCAGCGACGTCGGGCATCACCGACTATAGCCGGCGCGAGACCGACGAGTTCGGCGAGACTATGATCGTCCCGCGCGCTTGGGTGAAGCGGATGGCGGGCAAGGCGCTGGTCCGGACCGATGCGGTCGATCAGGTCGTTGGACGGATCGCAGCCGTCCGCGCAGTCCCGTCGCTGTGGCTTGGCGACGCCGGTGTCGACAGCCTCATCGTCTACGGCTTCTTCAAAGACTTCAGCGTCGAGGTCGGCGAGACGCTGAGCAAGCTGACGTTGTCGATCGAGGGCTTCAGTGAGGCGAAGACCCCGGCGCCACTGACGATCCCTTGGGAGAATGTCAGCGGCACGAAGCCGACCGAGAACGCCGACAACACCGGTGAAAATACGTCGAAGGACACCGGCGCTGTTGCGGGGGTGCCGGCGACACAGGTCATTGCTGACGCGGTCTCGGTAAAGCAACGAAACGACATCCTCGAGAACATCACGATCCCCGCGATCAACAGCGCGGTCGCGGCGGCAAATGCTTTGATCAAGACGGCCGGGGCGAAGGCAGATGCTGCGCTCGCCGACCTGAATGCCAAGCTGCTCTCGGCCGGAATCGCTCTCGATGGGTCATTGGCGAGCGCCGATAGCAAACTGGGAGCGGCGCGCGTCGCGGCCGATCTGGCTGTCAGCCGGGCAAATACCCGCATTGATGCCGCGATGACCGACCTCAACACCGAAGCGAACCGGGCGCAGGGCAAGGACGAGCTGCTCGAACGCCGCATCGACAGCCTGACGGTCGTCACCAACAAGAACGACGGTGAGGTCCGCGCGCTAATCGAGACGGAGCGGCTGGTCCGCACCGATGACGTCCGCGCGATCGCGCAGCGGATCGACAGCGTCGTCACCGATTATACGAGCCGGGACAGCGTCACCAACACGCGGATCACGACGCAGGTCACCGCCTTGTCCGCTGCCGACCGGGCATTGGGTGAACGGATCGACACCGTCACCACCGAATTCAAGGCGGCAGACTCGGCGACTAGCACGCGGATCACGGATTCGGTCGCGGCCCTGTCGGCGGCCGACGAAGCGATCGGCAGGCGCGTCGACTCCATCGTAACCGACGTCCAGACCAAAGATACGGCTACGCGCGCCGAGATCAGCCGGGTCGAGCTCGCCTCGTCGACCCGCGATACCGCCCTTGGGCAGCGCATCGACACCGTCGTGACGGACTATACGGGCCGCGACAGCGCAACCAACACGCGCATCACGACCCAGGTGACTGCCCTGTCGGCCGCAGACGTGGCGCTAGGCGAGCGCATTGACACCGTCACCACCGACTTCAAGGCGGCCGACTCCGCAACGAGCACGCGGATCACGCAATCTGTCACCGCGTTGTCCAATGCCGACACCGCGCTCGGGCAGCGGATCGACACGATCACAACGGATTACAAGGCAGCCGACTCAGCCACCAGCACGAGGATCACGACCGCGGTTGCGGCGCTCAGCGATGCCGACAGCGCGATCGGGCAGCGGATCGACACGGTCACTACCGACTATGTCAGCCGCGACAGCACGACAAACGCACGCGTCGATCAAACGGTGAGCGCGATGAGCGAGGGTGATCGTGCCCTCGGCATCCGGGTCGACACTGTAACGGCCAGCCTGGCGACCACTGACAGCGCAGTGCGTGCCGAAATTGGCCGGGTCGAGCGCACATCGGTCGATCGAGACACGGCGCTAGGTCAGCGCAGCGATACGATTACGGCATCGCTTAACGAAGCCAGCGGACGGCTGTCGACGGTCGAAACCGCGGTGACCGACGGCAGGTTTGCCACGTCGCAACGCGTCAGCACTCTCGAAGCGCAGGTGTCTGGTTCTGGCGGCGATCTAACGGCCAAGATCGACGAACGGCTTACCGTTGTCGTGGATCCGAAGATCGGGGCAGTTGCTCAGACCGTCAGCGACCTGCGCAGCGACTACAACGGCACGTCTGCAACCGTCTCGCAGCAGGCGGGGACAATTGCCGGTCTGGCTGGAAAGGCATCGGCGTACGTCAAGATCGTTGCTGACGCCGGAAACGGGCGGGCGGCGCTCAGCCTTTGGTCAGATCAATATGGTGGCGCCTGGTCGTTGCAGGGAGACGGCCTGATCGACGGAAATCTGACGGTCACCGGCTCGCTTACAACTGCCAAACTTGCCGACAATGCGGTGAACAACACAAGCTACGCAGTCGGCGCTACGTACCCGCTGACGTCGAACAATACGACGCCCGGCGGTCAGATCATTCTTCGTCCGACGAGCCCTAATGGGCTGCTGCGTATCGACGTCGTCATATCCAGCCAGCGAGAAAGCGGCTTCCGGCCGCTCCGCTGCGTCCTGAAGGCGACGCAGGATGGTGTGACCAGGACGCTACAGGGGCCGTTCACGATCCCATCTGCAGTCGATGGCCCGCCGATGAGCTTCTTCTGCTTTGCGAGCTTCACGATCAATTCGAACGTTCGGTTCTTCCTCGAATATTTTTCACCGCAAGATACGACCGGGTCGATCCTTTACGAGGGTTTCGCCGTGACAGAGATCAAGAAGTAGATTGGGGCATGATGGAAAACTGGATTGTCTACGCCAATGCTTCTGGCGAGGTACTGTGGCGTGGCGGCGGATCGGCAGGAAGTTCGGCAATGCAGGAGGTGCCGGAAGGCGCTTCTTTGGTCATCGTCCCCGCCGCAGCGATCCGAGATCCCGCAGCCACCGACATCAATGCCGATTATTTTGACGGCTCTGCACTTAAGGCGCGGCTTACAATTGACTGGTCAGCCATAGCCTCTGACGCGCTGGTAAGCACGAATGACGCGGCGCCAGTAGCTGGCTTCAAGCTGCCAACCGCGCCGGGGGTGTGGCGATTGCACGCTGTGGGCAAGTATCGCGGTGATCTGACGCTAACGATTCAGACGGTGCAGGAGGCAGAAGCAACTTTCGTCGAGCAGGTGAAGACCGAGGCGGAGCGGCGTCGCATGCTTGTGATGTCGCCGGGAGGCTCGAAGAAGACGGTCTACTCACTGAAACAGTCAGAGGTCGACAACTGGAATAATCTTGGAAGCACGCTTGCTACTGCCTTGACCGCCTTCCTTGCGCTGTCCGTCGTAAAGCAAAAGCGCAAGTTTCGCTTCGCGCTGGCGGAGGCAGCACTTTACGGCGAGCCGAACCCCGCTGCTGCCATTGCGCGGTTCGCCGCTGGATCTGATGCGGCGAATGCCGAGGCAGCACGGATCGAAGCGATTGAGCAGGCCAGCGTCGCGACGATCAAGGCGGCCACGACGATCACCGCCAAGCGGGCGGCATATGCTGCCATCAATTGGAATTGGTCGGCCTGACCGGGCGCGTGCCCAAACCCTGAAGGATACCGTCATGAATAACAGTAGCTTCGCGGCTCAGGCGGTCGCGAAAGGGCCGATGACGCTCGCCCCGCCTTCATTCAACGGCCATGGCTGGCTCGTCGTGCTGAACCTCGCGGGCTTCACGGCCGGCTTCGTCATCGCGCTGATGCTCGCGATCAAGATGGCGCGGGACATCTGGCGAAACCGTCAGCACGACAAGCTGCATCACCCGGTGACCGTGTGGCGCGTGTTCGGTGGCGCGGTCAGCTTCGCGATGGCGGTTCGGTTCGGTCCGGCCGCAATGGTGCTCTGGGGTTGGAATCCAGAAAAGGCGGCGTCTACCGCCTGGCTGTTGACGCTCCAGCGTATGACGGATCCAATCGCATTTACGATCGGGCTGCTTGCCCTCGCATTGTTCGAGATCTCGGGCCGCGGGATGGCGGACCATCTCAAGCGTGAACCCCTGCCCTTGCGCATTTGGGCGCGCCGCGACCAGCTGAAGCGCCCGGTCTGCATAACTCTTCTCAGCCTGATCGCCGCGATCGGCGTGGTGAGCACGCGCTAATGTGGCGGCTTATCGCGACCGCGGGGGCGGCATTACCGGTAGCGGCTGCGGCCATAGCAAAAGACAAGGCGGCAATCGTGACGGAAAGCACGCCTCAGATCTGGCATTTTCTCGGATATCCTTTCGAAGCCGGCAGCATGATCGCCGGCATCTGCGCGTGCCTCGCAGTGCGGTTCTACGTCAGCCAGGAGGACCGCAAGGACCATCGCTGGAACGTCGATCTGCCCGTCTCGATGCTGACGTTGCTGTTCACCGCCGGCATCATCATCCGCTTGCGGCCTGAGCCCTTTTGGGCGCTCGCCTACGGCACGGGGCTGGGATCCGCTGGCGTCCTGATCATCAGCGCGTGTCTCGCTTGGGTGAAGCGCGGCAGCGACCTCTTCCAGCCACCCGGCAAACCCGAGGCCTAACGGCCCGCCCCCAGGGTCAGCCAAGGACGGGCCGGCCAGGGCACGGTGGGTGTGGACCCTAGCGCATCGCTAACGGCCACCCCGACAGATCGCCTCACATCGAAGGAAATAAACATGACGAAGGCATCAGAGCCGGCGTGGCTTCGCCATGCGCGGTCGCTTCTCGGCACCCGCGAAATAGTCGGACGCACGCACAACAATGCCCTGATCGCGTTCCTTAACTCGGCGCGCAAATGGAACGGCGTGATCTGGAAAGACGACGAGATGCCGTGGTGCGGCGGCTTCGTTGCGGCATGCCTGGTCGCCGTCGGTGTAGAGCCGGTCAAGATCGCGGCCCGAGCGAAGAGCTGGGCGACCTGGGGTAGCCGACTGCGGCCTGAGCGCCTCGCCCCCGGCGCGGTCCTCGTCTTCGATCGTGCAGGTGGCGGCCATGTCGGCTTCTACGTCGGCGAGGATGCAAGCGCTTACCATGTGCTCGGTGGCAACCAGGGCAACGCCGTGACGGTGACCCGGATCGCAAAGGGCCGGCTCACCGCATCGCGTTGGCCCGCAGGCGTGCCGGTTATCGGCGGTCCGGTGCAGATGGCGACGACTGCCGGCCTGAAGCTGTCGAGCAACGAAGCATGACGCGCCTGCTGTCACCGATCCTCGCGGACTACGGCACCGACATGGTCGCGTTCTGGTGCCCCGGTTGCAACAGCAACCACCCGATCCGCGTAGCGCCTCACCAGAGCTCCGCATCTTGGGGGTACAACTTCAATCCGGCAGCGCCGACATTCACGCCGTCGGTCTTGTTTCGATCGGGCCACCATATCCCCAGCCAAGAGGGAAAGCGGTGCTGGTGCGATTATAATCGCGAGCGTGTTGAGGCAGGCAAAGAGCCGTCCGGCTTTACCTGCGACGTCTGCCATTCATTCGTCACCGACGGTAAGATCCAGTTCCTCGGCGACTGTACGCACGCGCTCGCCGGCCAGACCGTCGACCTGCCGGAATGGCCCAAGTGACGGTCGCGGGAGGCTTCGCCCTGCTGCGGCGTTTCTGGTGGACGGTGCCGATGATCGGCCTGCTCGTGGCGCTGCACTTCACCCGGGGAACGCTCGCCGACCGCACGGCCACGCTGAAGGCCGAGCGGGCGGCGTGGAGCGCTGAGATCGCGAAAGCCGAGCAGCTGCGTAGCGACGCGGAAAAGCGGTTCGCCGTCCAGCAAACCACGGCGCTGACGACCTTCGCCGACCGCCTCGCAAATCGTGAACCCATCATCCTTCGATCCACTGACACCGTGAGGACCTATGCGCAAACTGCTGCTGGCCGTGCTGCCTGCCTTCCTGCTGACCGCGTGCGCGGCATCGACGCGCTCGACGCTGAGCTATTCGCCAGCGATCCCCCCAGTGCCAGCCGAGGCGAAGAAGCCTTGCACGGCCACGCCGATGCGCCGGCAGCCGGACGGTAGCGCCAACAGCGCGGACGCCGAGGGCTCGCTGCGCGACGCGCGCGCCGACCTCGCGCTCTGCGACGTGCGCCGCGGCCTCGCTGTCGACGCCTGGCCCCGCTGACGCGTCGCCTCCCTGATGAATGTCCAACCCGCTTTCCTGAATAGGAGTGTCCACGCATGGCCGTGCTGACGAATATTCCAAACAACACGTCTGCGCGCGACTGGCGTGACACCGTGAATGCGCTGATCAAGCGTATCGCGGCGCTTGAGGCGGCTGGCGTCCCGGTGGAGACCCCTGCCCCTGTCTTCACGACGCAGCCCAGCATCAGTCCGACCAGCGGCACCGCGGGCTCGACGGTGTACGCCGCGACGCCTGGCACCGTCAGCAACGGCTCGGTCGTATCTCGTGCATGGCTGTTGAATGGTGTCGCCATCAGCAACGGCGTGACAGCTGTGCCGGCCTCCTCCGGCACGCTTACCTATCAGGAAACGGCGTCCGGCCCGGGCGGCACGACGACGTCGACGGTTCAGGTGGCAGCAGTGACTGCGGCCGCCACCACCCCGACGCCAGCACCAGCGTTCACATCGCAGCCGAGCATCAGCCCGGCCAGCGGCACCGCCGGCACCACGACATTCACTGCAACCGCCGGCAACGTCAGCAATGGATCGGTTACGTCGCGATCGTGGACGATCAACGGGACGGTGATCAGCACCGGCCTGACCGCGTCTCCGGCATCGTCCGGCACCCTGACATACCAAGAGACAGCGACCGGATCAGGCGGCACCGTGCAATCGACGGTGCAACAGGTAACCGTTGCAACCGCAGCTGCGCCCGCCCCGGCCTTCACCACGCAGCCGACGGTCAGCCCTTCGACCGGCACCGCGGGAACGACGACCTACACCGCAACGCCAGGCGCCGTGTCCAACGGCACGATCACCTCGCGGGCCTGGTCGCTCAACGGCTCAGTCATCAGCACCGGGCTAACCGCCGCGCCTGTTTCTGCGGGCACGCTGACTTATCAGGAGTTTGCGACGGGCTCGGGCGGCAGCGCGCAGTCGTCGATTCTGACCCGCACGGTGTCGGCCGCTACTTCAGCCCCGTCACCAACTCTCTCACTCTCATCGGCGGTTGCCAAAGCTGAGGGGAACAGTGGAACAACTGTCTTTTCTTGGACGCTGACTCTCAACCGGGATGGCAGCACCGAAGCGTATCCATTCAATTGGTCGACCGCCGGCAGCGGCACGAATCCGGCCAATGCCGCGGACTTCGGCGGTACATTCCCCACCGGCAGCGGCACATTTGCCCCGGGTGAGACCAGCAAGACAATCTCTGTGCTGGTAGCAGGGGACACCGCAATCGAGCCTGACGACACTTTCACCCTCACCGTCAGCGCAAGCGGCCTCAACACCGTCACGTCAACTGGCACGATCAGCAACGACGACGTGGTTGCGTTTGCCGGCTGGGACGTATTTTTGCTGGCCGGTCAATCGAATATGGAAAGCCGCTACGGTCCCGTCGATGCCACCCTCGATGCGACCGACGATCGCATCATGCAGTACGGCTATGACTCTCAGACCGTCACGCTGGCCTCGGACCCACTCGACGCCCGGGACGAGACGGCCAACACGGTCGGCATGGGCATGACGATTGCCAAGCAATATATCGCTGACGGCAAACTGGCGGCAGGACGTAAGATCCTGCTTGTGCCCGTCGCCCAGGGCAACACCGCGTTCGTAACCGGCTTTTGGCGCGCGGCCGGAAGTGGCGACACGCAGGCCATCGCTCGTGCGAACGCTGCAATGGCGCTGTCAGGCGGTACGAACCAGTTTATCGGTACCGCCTGGCACCAAGGCGAGGGAGATCGCTCGTCGTCGCAGGCGACCTACTCTGCCGATCTTGACGCCCTTATCGCCCGCTGGCGGTCGAGCATCACGGGCGCGGCAAACTCGCCCTTCATCGTGGGCGGGCTGCTGGTGGGCGGCTCGCAGACCACGACTGCGATCTCTGCCGCTCTCGCCGATCTGCCAAACCGCGTTGCCTTTACCGCGTTCGTCGACAGCACCGGCCTGACGAGTGGCGGCGACAACCTTCATTTCGATGCGGCCAGCCAGCGCACGTTCGGCGCGCGGTATTACGCAGCCCTCGCGACGGCGAAAGCAAACGTCGGCACGCCAAAGGTTGGGATCTCGGCGGCGCAGTCTAAGTCGGAAGGCAATAGCGGCGCGACGCTGTTCACCTACACGGTCACGCGCACGGCTACTACCGGGGCGGTTTCTGTCCCATGGACGTTTGCAGCCGGATCCACGGCGGCCGACGACTTCACATCGGGCACCTATCCTGCTGGCGGCACGGTCGATATGGCCAATGGCGTCGCTACCGGGACGTTCTCGATCAGCGTCAACGGCGACACCACCGTCGAACCCGACGAGACTTTCACCGTGTCGATCACCGCCCCGAACGGCTACACCCTGGCGTCCAATACCAGCGCTACAGGCACGATCGTGAATGACGATGCTGCGGCCGGTGGTCTAAACGCGACGTATTTTGGCGCGGACGGCACGTCCATGTCGGGCTACATCAGTGAGAGCGGACACACGGCAACGCAGACTGTCGGCGTATCGCAGATCATTGGCAATGCCATGACCCCTACAACGGTGCCGAGTGAGGGTACGTTTAATTGGATACCGCCTTCGATCAACCAGACAATTCGCTGGCAAACAATCGTCGGTACGAAGACCGGTAACCACTACCGTCGGTATCGCGTCGTCGATGCCGCGAACTACTACTATGCGGGCCTTGGAAGTAACGGTGCATTTCATACTCTTGCCAGCTGGGTGAATTCACAAGCGAATAACTTTGCCGGTGCGACCACAGCCACCCCTGCCGTAAGCCCCGGTGACGTGCTGGATTATGAACTGGTCATCACTGGAACCGCTGGTGCAGAAATTCACACCCTCAAAGTCAGCGTCAACGGCGGGGCCGCAGTCCAGGTGTTCAGTGCAGCGCCTTCGGTAGCTGCGCAGGGAACGCCAGACGGTTCAACGCCCGGGGCGCTTCGCGGAGTTGGTTTGATTGGCTGGCGTCAGTCCAGCGCGACGGCGACGGCAACCACCGGTTGTCGTGAAAACAGCGTGTCGGCTACCGCAGCATGACGACGTCATCTACAGGCCAGGCTGGCACCAGAAACAGAACGCGCTCCCCTCGACTGCAGTCTCTTCGTTGCAGAGATCGCAGCCGGCGGGAGGCTGGGACTTATATCGGCCGTTCGGCTTCATCACTTCTGCCCACGCCATCGACAGCCATTTCAAAACTTGTTCCATCCATGCACCCGCAAGAAAAGGTATCGACCATGGCTCTATACTCATATCTTAAAGCGATAGGAATAGCCGCCCTGGCGCTTCTTGTCCCCGCGGCGGCGGCGCAAACCGAGCACATAGTGACCGGTGCCAACCCACCCGCACAGATCACCGTCTGCGCGGGTGACAGGCTGATCCTTAAGAAGCAGATGGGGCGCGAGCTGCGGGCCGACGGCACACGCGCGCCTGGCTGGGCGGGCTGGAACGATCGGGCCCGGTCGAACGCGGCTGGCAACTGGTTCGAGACGATCGGCGCGAGTAAGCTCCGCTTGGTCGAGAACGTACAAGGGAAGGGCTGGGTCTATGTCCCGGTCGACGCGCAGCCGTGCGCGGCGCCCGCGGCCGGTGCCGTGCCTGCTCAGCCCGCAACGCCCCCGAAAAACCCTACGCCCGTCGGCCCGTTGTTCGGCGCCAACCTGTCGGGGGCCGAGGCCAGCGGCGGCGACGCGGTCCGCCCCTCGCTCGAGGACTTGAAGGGCTATATCGATCGGCACAGCTTCGGGCTGATCCGCTATCCGTTCAAAGACAACCGGATGACACCGGCGCGGATCGCCGAGATCAAAATTCTCGCCATGTACGCCCGCAGCAAGGGCGTGCCGTTCATCCTCGACAACCATACCTATCGCTGGGACACGGTTGCGCAGTTCATCCGATTCTGGACTGATTTCGCGCGCAACTTTCCCGACGACGGCTCTGTGATGATTGACCTGGTCAACGAGCCGAAGGGCTTCAATGACCCGGTGATGACGAACGATTGGGAACAGTGGCTGCGCGACAGCAACCTGATCATCGCCGGCCTGCGCGCGAACGGGATCCGCCATCCCATCCTGCTCGAATACCCACAGTGGTCGGCGACGTTCCGCTTCGACAAGAAGGAGGGCCCGAAGACGCCATGCGCGAGCGCCGGCTGCGCGATCGACCGTGGCGGCGGTTTGAAGGACCCGCTCGGGCTGACCTTCATCAATGGCCACCGCTATTTCGATCGGGGTTCGTCGGGCACGAATAAAAGCTGCGACACCGCTGTCAGCGGGTTTGCCACCTTCGCCAGCAACCTACGCAAGCGTGGGCTCAAGGGCTACATTACTGAAAGCGCGTTCGGCTCGCACTATGGCGTGAACGCGTCGTGCGCAGCGGTCGGTGCCGAGGCGATTGCCGCGCTACGGGCGAACAGCGACGTCCTGCTCGGCATCACTTGGTGGGGTGGCGGCCGCGTCTGGCCGGAGAGCTACTTATTCAAGATCGACCCGCCGAAGGCCGTGCGGTTCACTGCGCCGACCTCGAGCTATGTCGAGAAGCTGACGGGGCGCTGATTGCTCAGAATGAAAGGAGGTGACGCCCATGACCGGGTGCACCGAGTTTCGCCAGTCTGGTCCCTGCCTGATCGCATGGCAGGGGCCGACGCCCGTCGCTCAGATCGCGTGGGATGCCGCTGACAGCGGCTGGTACATCAACTTCTTATTCGTCGAGCAACCCCAGCTGCTCGCGCCGCTTCTGTCGAAATTCCGGAAGCTATGGCGCCGCAGCGGCAGGCCGACCCTCTCGTTTCACGCATCCCCCGATAATCAGGTCATCGGGAGGCTTATAGGGATCCTCGGAGCTGAGTGCTTCGCGGGCCTCTATACCATTGTCGACTTGGACCATCAAAGTAGGAAGAAGCATCATGAGCAAGACCGAGAACGCACGCTATAAGAAGCTCTCCGCCAAGGGTAAGACTGAGTACGGTCGCGATCGTGCGAAGGACGCTGATGCCAATGGCGGCACGTTCAACGCCACCCTGGCGAAGCTGCACGCGGGCTATTACGACGCGATGTAAATAATGCGCCCGGTTCGAAAGAGCCGGGCGTTTTACTTAACTACTCCGGCTATTCAGCGAATAAGATATCACCAACCGCGTGCTCTAGATTAGGCCAATTTCTCTCATACCTGCTGCAATCGCCCGTAGGAAACAGGACAAAGCTGTTCGAATCCGCGATGTCGTCCCAAGTCCCGTTCATCGTCATGGGGACAGCAAGCCCGTCCTCATTTACGCCCCAGAGAATGACGGGATGTCGTTCGACGACCTTCCCCTTGCTTGCGAAAACGATGAAGGTCCCTGGGTGCGCCAGATGCGTTGCGATGATCCCGCCCCTAGGCGATTCGGTATCGTCGAGGTCGGAAACTGGGTCGCTGCTCATAATACATCCTATCCTTTCGAGGAAGGATGCCTTCGCGTCCTTCAATAGTCCAGCAGCGCCTCATCACCGGGCAGGTAGCGCTCTTCGATCAGGTTCATTGATCGGATCGTCGTCGTCGAGCCCGCCGGGCCGCGATGCAGCCGCCCAGGCCGCGCGGTCTTCGGGCGCTTGCCGCACTCCCCGCACCGAAAGAACCGGGTCATCGACGGCACAGCCTCGGTCCCCGCATAGGCGTCGACGTTGACCTCCTTATGCCGTCCACAGCCACAGATCAGATCTATGGTCCGGATACCGAGGGACCGCATGTTTTCGAGGTCCATGGGGGCGGGGTTGGTCATTGCGGCTGGCCTTCGTTGATCGCATCGACAGCCGCAGCAACGCGCGCCCAATCGGAGTGGTGAGGATCATCGCCGATTATGTCGAGCAAAGTGGCGACAACAGGCGCAGACTCCAGCACGCCATGCGTCCGGACAACGTCCCACGCCTTCAGCCACACTTCCCGGTCGCTCATCATATGTCGAGGTTGCGCCGTTTCATCTCGGCGATCAGCGCGTCCGCTATGGGGCCGTCTGCCTTGCTATCATTCTGGTGATACGCCTCCAGCAGGCTGAGGTCATCTAGGAACTCGATCACATCGGGATGCAGGGGGGGTGTCTTCATACCGAAAGACTAGGCTCGACTGACCGATTCGGGCAAACCATCTCCATGGACGAACTGACCACCTCCATTGTCGGCATCGATTTCCCGAACGAGGACAAGAGCAAGAGCAACCGGCGTATGGAGTGCATGCTCTGCGCGCCTGGCGACGCGGTCGAGCTACGTCTCGAGCCGACCAACCCATACGACGAGAACGCCGTTGCCATCTTCAGCGAGCGAGGCACCCAGTTGGGCTATGTCAGCGCCGAGCGCGCGCCGCTGATCGGCAAGCGGATGAAGGAAGGCGAGGCAATCGCCGTCTTCCAAGCTATGCACGGGAGCGGAGCCTATATCCGGATCCGCTTCGGAGGCGGTGTCCCTACCCTGCCCGACCCGGTCCCCGATGTGCCGAAACGCCCCCCTCCGCGGCAGGCGCGGCCGGCGCAGCGACCGGTTTACGATCCCCACGCGTTCTATCCTGACGAGGAAGGGCCAGAATGGGGAGCGTAGACACCGATTCGCTGCCTCCGAGAACAAAAGTTGTACCGAGGGAAAATATTTCGGGCGTTCAATTGATCTCTTGATTATCGCGCAACCCCGAGGAATCCGCGCGTCGCGCTCACATTAACGCTTGACGGCGTTACGAACGTGAGTTTTCCGGCGCGCCGCAAACTTGCATCGGCAAACAACGTCACGTATTCAGAACAAGTGGAAGGCACCAGGCCCGAAACGCAGAAACCGCACGTAGGTGATCAGACCCAAATGCGGTTCCTGCTAAACAGCACACCTTGAGGGAGGAGCGCTGCCGTGGTTCGCCAAAGGGTATATTCCGTACCTCGAGGTCGGTCAAGGTTCCTCCCAAAGGGATATAAGGAACCCTTTATATGACCCAGACCGACGACAACCGACAGTATCAGCTGACGATCCGGGGGCGCTCAATCACCGAAGATGAGCGTGGTTGGATATGTCTCGACGACCTATGGACTGCTGCTGAGGGAGACACCTCTCAAAAGCCGGCTCATTGGAGAATTGGAAAGGCAGCGCAGCGGCTAGTTTCCGCCCTCGCGGAAAAGATCAGAATTTCTGATAATATGTCGAACGATGACGAAGCCGCTGTAATTTATGCCAAGCCGGGCCGGGGTAACAAGGGCACGTTTGCTCACCCCGTAGTAGCAGCCGCGTACGCCGGATATCTTAGCCCTGCGCTAGAGGTAGAGGTCCGCGAGGTATGGCTTCGTTACCGAGCCGCTGATGAAACGCTCGCTGATGACATCCTGCAGCGCGCGAGCGCCGAAGCTAATCAATGGGCGGGCGTACGAGCGCTTTCGAGATCGAAGCGGGTGGCTTTTACCGACACCTTGAAAGACCACGGCGTCGAAGAAAAGGGGTACATGCATTGCACAGAGGCAACGTATACTCACTTGCTCGGAGCCCCATCGTATAAGCTGCGCGCAGAGCGCGGTTTCAAGAAGGGGAATTTGCGTGATCAGTTCAACAGTTCTGACCTCGCTTTCATCATGGCAGCAGAGTCGTTGGCGGCTGAGCGGATCGAGGAAGAGAATCGCCATGGCAATGCCGAGTGCATTCAAGCTGCGGGATTAGGCGCGGCAGCAATTCGGGCAGCCGTCGAGGCGGATCGAGCAAGCCGCAAGCGCGCAGCTTAAAGATCGTGCGCAGGCGGGAGCCTGCTCACCTTCAGTTCCCGTATTCTATCTTGATAAGGAAGGGCTGGACTTCGGGGCTTGAACTTTCCCTCAGCTTTGACGGAAAGTCCGACGACCTCGTCCCCGACCATCTGGTCGAGGTGGGTCCAGCGCTTCCGGCCGCTCATCGGGGCTTCAATCGGATTGTGCCAGGCACGGGCTTGCCGAGGCGGCGCAGCAGCCAGTCCGGCAGGAGCGATGCGCCTTGGCAGACGAGCCGCGCCTGAGGTGGCAGCGGGCGCTTCGGGCCGCTCATATTGGGCGCCGCCACGACTGCATGCGCATGTCACGCCGATAATGCGGGTTGCTGCCGCTGGCGTGGCTGCCGGCATACGGGCCTTCCCAGATGAACCAGCCCATCCGCTCCTGCGGCCACTGATCGTAGCGGCGCACCCGCACCATGCGATTCCCCCGGCTCATCGGCTGGGCCTCGCAGGCTTGCTGACACATGATCCCTCGGTAGGCGGCGTCGGCGCGATCCACGGCGTCCAGTAGCGGCCCTCTCGCCCGCAGGTTTTCGCGCCCAGCCAGCGCCAGAACCGCGAACGTTCATAGTCGCAGGTATTGGAAACCGACCGCTCCCCGCTGATCACGCTGAAGCTCGTCAGGCCGCGCTGGCACATCCACCCTCCCCCGCTATGTTGCTTCCACGAGTGATTGCAGGCTGAGCACGAGGGCGGCTTACCGACCGGGGTGGACTCGGCCGCAGCTAGCAGGGGTGCCACGCCCGTCCGGTCCAAGGCGCCGGCCCACCAGTCGTCAAATTGCTCTTGATTCATGCCGCAACCTCTCGCGCCGCATGCTCGATCGCCTCCAGCAAGCGCCGCTCGGCATCGTAGGCGCTACCCTGCCACTCCCGCACGACATAGACCGTCCCATCCCGCATGGTGATCCGCAGGTTCGTATAGCTATGCCCCCGGTCCCACTTCATGTGCGAGACGTCGGCTGCGCGGAGCCATGCGTCATCGATCCTCACCATTGCAACGTTCTCAGCCACGATTGACCTCCCCGCGTGCTGCGGCATGCGCCTTTTCGTCGGCTGCGATGATCGCCTTGGCGAGCTCAACCCAATGCGACCACGGACCCTCCGCGTTCTGGTTGTCGTTCCGCGGCGACCAAGGGACGAACCAGCTGGGCAGCCAATCCGATCGCTGCATTGCCAGCCGCTTCTCGCCCCGGACGTAATCAGGCAGATGCGGGTCAAGGGCATCGTCGTCGAGACGAGGTGCGAGGTTCTCAGCCACGGGCGTTCTCCAGATTGGGGATGGTCACTGCGGCGCGCCAAGCATCAGGGGCCGAACGGCGCCAGTCTGATATTCGGCCGCCAGATCCTCGGCGATGCGCTCGTAAACAGTCGCCCCGCTCGAGGTTACGACGTTCGCGAGAAACGCCTGCTCGAACGTCTCGACGCCGCTCTCGACGCTTTCGAACTTCGCTTTGATCACCAGCAGCATCGCCCGCATTCGCTGGCGCCGGTGCTGTTCCCAATGGTCGCGCCGCTGTGCCGCGGTCCGCGTCGACCCGCGCCCGTCGAGCTGGAATCGCTCGTGCGTGACGGGATCAAAGGTGACGACGAACCTGACCTGCCGCTCGGCAGTCGAGAAGGCGATCACATAACGGTCGTCATCGTCCAACTGGGCGATCTGGGATCCCGCATTTTTGCGGACCAGGGTGACGATCTCGGCGACCGACTTCTCGACGCTGACCTTCGTCGCTTCAGCGTATGCCACGGGCGTTCTCCAGATTGAGGGTGTGACGGGCGCGCAGCGAGGCGGCCGTCAGCGCAAGGGGCAGCGATGCCGCATGGTCGCAGCGGTTGCTGAAGGTGTAGCTCTGCATCCCGCCGCGCGCGCCGAGCGGCAGCACGATCGCTTGCCAGGGGCCCATCTCCCGCAGCCTGGCGTGGTCCCAGTCGGAAAGTTGGACGGTATGATCGGGAGGCGTAAGCCCCATCGCCGCATCGACCGATCCGGTATAGGCGGGCACCTCGTAGCGGACATGCATGTCGCCGATCGGCGCGGTATAGTTGCGTGAAGCCTCGTCGTAGGTCAGCGCCACCATTGCGCTCGCGAACTGGAACGGGACCGGCGCGCCGATTGCGCGGAACACCTCGACGTCTAGCGCGCGGTCAGGGCCCGAGGCCTTCTCGACCGCGTCCGCCAGGTCCAACATCGTCGGTCCGGTCATGCTGTCGCGCTCCTGTATCGGGGATTGAGGGTGTCGATGTTCCCGTGCTCGACGCGGAACGTCAGCGCGACGACGTCGGGGTTGTCCTCCCAGCATTCACCCTCCCGAGTGTGCAGCGACGACCAAAGCTCGGCAAAAGCATGAGCTGGCGTCGGCCGGTTGATGCGGGTGCCCTCGACGCCAAAATGCCGCATCCCATCTTTGTCAGCCCCGGCGACTGGATATACGCCTTCGGCCAGCGCATCAGCATCGCTGATCCGCAAAAGCGGCTCGACCCTCACCTTCTCAATGATCAGCGTCAGGCGTGACGCCCAGCGAGGCATGTGAATTGATGGCCGGGAAATGCGACGTCTCTTCTCACGCGACTGATCAACCATGCGGAAGTAGCCAGCGAGCGAGGCGTCAGGGATGTCGCCGGTGCTGGGACCTGTCTGAAACACGCGATCGTCAGCTGCGAATGTCACCTCGGCATCGTGACCGGCCGACCAAAGGTACATGCTCTCACGAACGTAGAGGCGATCCCCGACTTCGACTCGATGGAGCGGTGATGTCGCCAGTCGGCGTGTCTGCGTCTTGCGTCCGGCTAGCAAGGCGCGCACCATCGCGGCTGAAAAGATGATGGGGCGATCAGTCATGACAGAACCTCGAGTAGTTATTCGCGCGGGGCAGTGGCTTAACAGCAATGATCTGCTGGCAGACTGCGGCGGCGAAGAGTGTCTGGTACGGCTCGACAGCGCCGTTGCGAACGATCCCATGCTCGATCAGATGCCTGATCGCCCGGGCAGCTTGCATTCGCCCGCGGAAGCGTTGGCGATCGCAAGCACCGCAGCGACCCGGGCTAAGGCGCGCGGCAGTATCGATGCCTATGGGCGGATTGCGGTCTTCATGAAGGATCTGAAGCCGGGCCAGTGATCCTGTCACAATATCGCGCTCCTGTATGGGGGATTGAGGGTGTCGATGATCATGCGCCCAGCCCGGGATAGCGGATCAGGCAACCCGCATTGGTCAGCCAGTAGCCGCGCCCTCGCAGCATCGTATCGTCTTCACTGACGAGGTGCCCGAAGTCCGCGTACCCTTTGGCCTTGAGCGACCGGTGGATGCGGTTCACGCCTTTCGCCGTCCAGTCGGCCTCCGGGTATTGAGTCGCGAGCTCTGCCGCGAGCGTGGCGGCGCTGTATGCCACCTCGTCGCTCATCTCCATAACGACTGCCAGCTCAACCGCGGTCAGCGGTTCGGTTCTTTCGGTCATGCTGCTGCCTTTCGAATGAAGCGTTGATGGACGGCCATGGCGCTGACGATCGCGATCGATCCGGCGAGAGCGTAGACGAGCGCCTCGGCCGCGCCGGCGTCAGGTCCAGTGATGCGACGCCAGACAGCCGCCTGCGAAATCCCGATGAAGAACGACGTCCCGGCGGCCCATCCATAATTGCCGTGGTTGACGTTCCTGCTCTGGAACCCGAGGGCGAAGACCTGGACGAAGCTGACCAGCGCGAGGATGACGAGGGTCATGCGAGGGCTTTCGCGCCGCGCTTCCTCGCGAGCCCCTCTGCCATTCGAAGGTATCGAGGCGACTGGCAT
>Ga0308164_10002478_pt1 | contig 18275 bp, 23 predicted proteins | sample PhyTR2_FD_201031 | JGI IMG/M metagenome (GOLD analysis project Ga0308164, IMG submission 201031) | Phyllosphere microbial communities from UC Gill Tract Community Farm, Albany, California, United States - DLSLT.R2 | ecosystem: Host-associated > Plants > Phyllosphere > Unclassified | place: USA... | reverse complement strand
CAAAGAGTAACGGCCCGCCTCGAGCGTGAGTGACTACGCGAGGCGGGCCGACCAGCGCATTCAAGGATGCGCTGACGAGGCCTGAACCGCTCGTGTTCGACAACGGTCCACATCGGAAGGAATAAATGCGGTCTGCGTCGCCCGACGGCTGGCTGGCTGCCTTGAGCGTTGGAGGTGTTGTGCGCCGCCGCGTCTGCCACTCTCAGTTATCTGAGAATGCATATCCGCGGGCGCGTTCGCCAAGCGCCGCAAAGACTGCGGCTTGGTCCAGATGGGCGCGGCGCTTCTCCGATGTCGTCGAACGAGCAGCAGCGTCTAGTTCGGCAATAGTAAGCTTCTCATAGTCGGGTATCGGAAGGCTGTCTGACATTCCGGAATCCCGTCGTTAACCAAACTTCGGCTTGGTATCGGCCCGGATGCGAAACGCAACCCATCTGATTGTATTATCGATCTAAATTGGTTGGTTTTCGATCTAAGCCGGCGAGGCGACCGTGAAACTGCCGGCGCGTTAGCGATCGCCGTAGAGCCTCGAGGTCGTAAACGCGTCCTGCCAGATAGCTCTCAGTAAGGGCTGTCGTTGCTCGTCGTAGGGGCAGTGATCCAACTGCCCATCCGGATCATTACTCGCAGCGACCCCCTCGTTTCGTGCGATCTCTGCCTCGCTAGAAAGAGTATTCATAGCGATCCCCAACCCTCGTTCCTCCGCAGTTATCGCCATGACTCAGTCCTCTGTCACGACCGACCGACACACTTAATAACCATTGATTTGGTTATTCCAATGCAACAGCCATCCCACGAAAGGCCGTTTTCCATGTCGCCCCTGCGCCGGCCGACGGCGTGCGGTCCTTGACCCGCTCGATACGACCCTGCTGTATGAGGGCGGCTTTCAATTCGCGTGCCGTGTTTCTAGTTTCGGGTGCAGAGGGACATAAGATGGCCGCGATCACGGATGCAGCACTGCAAGGCGAGTGGTTCTACCTTGAGGAAGAACAGCCGCTCGATCGCACAACCTGGAACTTTTACGCCCTGCGCGCCGGGCAGGTAACGATTGGCGAGGTAAGCGAGGTGGTTGGCTCGTACAGCATCGAGGGCGGTCGTGCAGTGATCGTCTTTCACCGCACTACCCCGTTCACGACGACGATCACACTTAGCAGCAGCGACTCCGTGTTCGACGGGGCGACGGATGTGTTGTCCTCGTCCACGATCTACACGTTACCCGACGGCAGTGATCCGCTTCGTATGTACGGATCGTTTGTCCGTCGCATTGCCGGTTTCCCAGACGCTGACGACGTACGCGGGCACGCCGGATAGGCACCTGGGCACTGCAGCGGGGAGGCGTCTTGGGGAGGCTCTACCCGCTGCGATGTCACGATACTGTCACTGACCTATACGGTAAGCAATACCTACCGAGTCTAGGAATGATACGATGTCGCGACGAGCGCGTGTGACGAGCACGAAAGAGGAAAGCCCGCCGCGACTATTCGATCAACGCACATACGGGCCCTGAGAATCAAACGTTTCGTCTATATCGAAAATAAAGACGACAGGGTCTGGCGTCACGCAGAAGACCAGGCGGGGCTATCTCCAATTGTGAGACTCGCCAATTGCGCTCCGCCAACGCGTAGCTACCCTTCGATGAAAGCCGGTGGAAAGACGCATGGTCAAATTGGGTAGAGTAATCGGGGCTGTGGCTATGCTGTCGTGCATGGCGTCAGCTGCTGTGGCGCAGTCAGAGAAACCCCTGATAGTGATCGATGCTGGGCATGGCGGTGTCGATCCAGGTGCGATCGGGCCGAACGGGTTGCGAGAGAAGGATGTGACGCTCAAGATCGCGACTGCCGTTCGTAACGCCTTGCTGGGCCACAACAACGTTCGCGTTGCGCTAACGCGAACCGATGATCGGTATCTGATACTGCGTAAACGGCTGGCCGTCGCATCCCAGATGAAAGCAATTCTTTTCATCTCAATCCACTGCGACAGCACGGGGTTGCAGGATGCAACCGGCGCGACCGCATACACGTACTCTGAGGTGGCGACTGACAAAGAAGCAGCGCGGCTGGCGGCACGGGAGAACAAAGCGGACATAATTTCCGGCGTGAACCTCGGCGAAGCTCCAGCGGACGTGTTGTCGGCCCTTATCGACCTGACGCAGCGCGAGACTATGAACGCGTCGGCGACCTTTGCCCGGCTGCTCGGGCGTGAGGCGAAACCGTTGATGCCGTTAAAGGCAAACTTCCACCGAATGGCGAGCCTGAAGGTGCTAAAATCGCCCGACGTGCCGGCGATCCTGTTTGAGACGGGGTATCTCTCGAACCCGCAAGACGCTGCATTTCTGGACAGCACAGAAGGACAATCTCGGATTGCCGAAAGCATCGCGCGCGCGGTGGATGTTCATGTTGGCAGGTTCGACGCAACGCGGTGAAACCGTTCCCGATGTAAACGCACCGGTGGGGCGTCTCTGCGGTCGACGGTATTTCTCAACGCCGATAGCGCTGATAGTCTGGCAATATGGATAGACCGGACAAGTTTTGGAAATTTCGACCAGTTGACGATCGACTTCGAGCGATATTGGAGCGACAGGAGTTATGGTTCGCGAGCCCTTCCAGCTTTAACGATCCGTACGACTGTGCTCCGGTTATTGATAGCTCTGGCACCAGCACGGAAGTTCGCCGGCACTTCGTCAGCACGATGGCGAAAGATTTTCCCGGCTTCCCCCGGGCGCAGCGAATCAGGCAGGTAAACGAGCTTGCTGCTGTGCATCCCGCTTTTCGGGCAGGGTTCGCGGGCTCGGATGTTGGGAACGCCTACATCAAAAGCATTCTAGATGAGGTGATCGGCCGCACCGGGGTTCTCAGCCTAGGCGGCACAGGAAATGTTGTCCTTATGTGGAGCCACTACGCAGCAAGCCACCAGGGGGTAGCGTTAGCTTTCAACACGGATGGCCCGATGTTCCGTGAGGCCGCGCCCGTACGCTACGAGAAGGAGCGCCCGGTCGTCAGGTTTTTTCGCGACCAAGCTACGATGATAGAAAAAGCTCTTTATACAAAGGCAGACTATTGGGCCTACGAGCAAGAGTGGAGGGTGCTCTCACGTGATTACGTTGGCGTGAAGTTGTTCACCCCCCGCGACTTACCTTCGATCGTATTCGGCGCGAGATGCCCGGAGAGCGATAAGGTTCGCATCCGTAAATGGGCGAAAGCTGGCGGCTTGGTCCCCGCCTACTACCAAGCCCATTTCGACCCCAAGACATTCGGATTGAGGGTGGAGGGGCTACCTATGTAGCATCGCAACGGCAGGTTGCCCCGCGCTTGCAATGAAGGATCGCCGCCCCTTTCCGGTGTAAAGATTGCTCCCCGCAGATGTGCCACCAAACCGCACTAGAATGCTGTGAACGGGCCTGCGCATGAAGGGTTAGAAAAAGGGTCTGGCCGTGCACGTGGAGGGTTCCAGAAACTCCTCCTTTTTACGGTGTATAATCGCCAGACCGGCTTACCTCACCCCGCCCGTAGAATACCGCCGTGCGGCCTGCGTCAGAGCCGATACCGACGCCTCCGCCTGGATCATACGCGCCGTCTGCTCAGCGAGCTTCTTGGCCCTTGCGCTAGCCGCCAGTTCCGCCAGCGTGCGACCGGCGAGGTGGCGGGTTTCAGTGTCCTGCATGTTCATGCTTCCCCGTCCGAGAACCGACCTATTGGCACTATTGGCGCTATTGGCATGGGGCCTATCGCTCTCCCTAGCCGTCGCCCCCGCCCTATAAATATAGAGATAGATAGAACCTCTTTTTGGTTACGTAGCGAAGGCTTGCCTTTAGTGCCAATAGCTCGCGGATCGACAGAAAGACCCCGTGCCAATAGTGCCGATAGTGCCGATAGCCCCGATCACCGGCCTACCACGTCTACCGGACGCCGACCCCTGCCCTGCTGTTCTCACCATCGTCGTTGCGATCGCGGCCCGCGAGGACGCTCTCAAGCTCGGACAGCGAGTGCGGCACGTCGATGTGCTGCACTCCTAGGAACAGGCGCGATCCCTCACCCTCGGGCACCGCGTGGGTCAGCTTGTCGACGTCGACTAGCGCCTTGCCTGCAGGGAGTGTCTCGATCTGAATAAATAGGCTAGTCGCCATCTTTCGACCACGCCGCTCCAGCGGCGCACCGGACAACGGATAGCCACCCCTAGAAGGTGCGCTTCAGAGTGATGCCGTCGAGGGCATAAACTTTCGCGACGCCTGGGCAAACCATACCCTTCCCACGAACCTACGGTATTCGAAAACATTCAAAACAAATGATTCGCCGGTACGGATATTCCGGGGCAGCTTCTGACGCGACTATTCAAAGGGCAGCGAATCGTGGCGAAGAAGGCGACAAGAATTCATTATCGTAAATTATCTCGGGAGAACGACACCTTCCCGGCCGAAACGCTCAGCAACCGTATCGCCGCTGCCTTGAACGCGAATGGCGGGGATGGGACGCTCGTTAAAAGTAGCGTGCAACACCGCATCGTCGAATCCCCCGCACAACCGGGGTACCAACGCGCGCTTAATAATTACGAACTCGCTGACGAGTATGTGTTCGGAACCACCTGCCTGTTCGCCCCCGGCCAAATGCAAGCCCTACTCAAGCTGGCTGGAGACGCCGACCAACCTGATCTGGCTGCCGTAATTGAGGCATATGAGATTGCCGAGCAGGCTGCACCCGCAGGCCATGAGTATCTACATGGTTTCAGCTACTGGCTTGCGAAGGACGATCACTTCTATCAAATTCAGTCAACCTCCTTGCAAGTTGGAGCAATGGAGCAATACCTTACTTGGCTACTGGCCGAAAAGGCCAAGGTCATTCCAGCGGGCAATTATGTCCAGTTGCAAGCTGTCTTTGACCAGGACCAGTTGGGCGATGACGAACCTTCATTCATTCAGGTTGGTGGCATAGTTCCAGAGACAATACGCGCGGAAGCTCCAAAGCCAGCTGACGCGGATCAAGCTGGAAAGATTGTCGAAGTCGAAGAAACGGAGAAGTTAGGTGGCGGCGCCTTAGGGTGGGCAAAAAGTCGAGAGATCCTCAATGATCTTTACGGCGCTATAAAGGCACAGGAGTTAATTGATGGGGTGCCGGATGAAGCGTCCTTAGAGGTACTCGTGAGCATCGGATACAAGGCTAAAAAGCGTAAACTCCAAAAGTCATTCATGTCCGATCTTGCATCTGGATTACGGAATCTTCCCGACGGCGAAGTCACCGTTCGAACCAAGAACGGGACTGCGAAAGGGGCCGACGCTCGAATTTATGCGGATATGAGCATATCGAAAGTGGGTGATGCTAGCGGACTTCTGGACCTGATCGACGCTCGAGATCAGATGTTGGAGGTTCATCGCCGCTTTTTACATGATGGTAAAATTCAACCTTGAGCGTATATCCAAGCCTATGAAGGTGTCTGCTGCCCCACTGCTTCTGCCGCTGGCTGGTGCAGCCTGCGCCGCCGCAATGGTGCCGGTTGCGGAATGGGAAGTTCTCCGTCCGGCGCTATTGCCTGTTACCTCAATTATCGCAGGTGCGGTCTTGGTTCGCCTTGCACGCGGTTTGCCGTTCACCAACGCTGACCATTTCAGCTTGGCACAATTTCGAAGCATTTCTGGGAAACTCGAAGAGAACGCGCGAAAGCTCAGAGCCCTGATTTTCGTGTGTTTGGCGGGTGTCGCCATGCTCGTTGTAGCGCCCGACGCATTGAAGGGACTGATGCTGATCCCGGCGCTACCTGGATGGGTTCTGAGCGTTGTCGACCGAGGAATATCTGCGATCATCGCAACCCTTCAGATCTACACATTCGCAAGGATCGTCGAAGTCGTGCACAGCGACGTGAGCCTTCTGCGCCTACAATCCAAAATCCTTGAGACGGTAATCGCCAATAAGAATGCTACGGTTTTTACAAAGGCGATCGACGCATCCTCTAAAACAGGGGTCGTGGGGTTGGAGAACTTCGGGCGACCGCTGCAGCATTGAATCCGATCCGTCTTCGCCCCCCCCTTCATGAAACAAACATCGCGTCTACGATGGCCTACATTAGAATCCCACGCCGCACCGGAACGCTGACCGACGTATACCCTTGGTCCGCAGCACGTCGCGTACCGTAGAGCCCGTCCACTGCGGGCCATGCTGACGCTAGGCGGGCTGCAACTTGGGCGCTGGCAAAAGGAGGAGCGTAGCGGCTTGCGCACTTACAATGACTGAACCGGAATAGAGCAGTTTATAGGCCAACCCGACCAAAATCCCACAACATCACCGGTTCGATCGTTGGATGCGTGCCGTGCCGCATACCCCCGCGATCAAACGCCGATCGCGACCTGCCCGAGGCGTCAGCAGCTATCGCCCGCTTGTCGTCGAGCATGACGATCCGCCGCCCATCGAGCCAAACCGCGAGCCCCTGAAAATCCCAATCGTCGCGCAGCCCGATCCCGAACAGGTCGCCGGCCGTCCAACCAAGCGCCATCGCCTTAGCCGCCCACCGATCGCGCGCGAGTGTCATGGCGTCGATCACCACACCCCGCCAGTTCTCGGCATTCTCCAGCTTGCGAGGGGGCGGCAATCGCTCGAGCCTGCGCAGAGCGTTAGCCAGGTCATCGGGAAGCCCGAAGTTCTCGACAGCCGGCGCGGCGGCGGGAGCGGGCGCAGCGCCCTCCGCCATCACCGACGCGGCAACGTCACGCCACCCCATTTGCCACCCCTTCATGTACCATCGGATTGACCAGATAATCCTTGCGCGGCTTGCCTGCCGTGTCGCCAGCACGCTCGCCAATGCCGCGGAGCCATCCCGCCTCCACCAGCGCCTCAGTCGCCGCCTCGACATCGGCCGCGATCTTAAGCGTTGCGATTCCGCTTTCCCGCCGCACGTCGCGCAAGTTGATCCGTTGCGCCTTCGTCTGGAGGATATGACGGGCCAGCGCCGCGGCATTGCGCTCGCTCAGCGGCAAGGCGGCATCACCGAACACACGGAGCGCGGACGGCTTTGCGTAGTCCTCAATGAACCCCAGAACCGCGGTAAGGGTCGCAGGTCGAATGCAGGTAGGTTCCGGCCCGTTGCCCGCCGCCCAGCCGATAAGCTCAATCACGAGAGACAACCGCAGGACCATGCCGCGCAGCTTCCCGAGGAACCCTTTGTGAAGCCCAGCCGCCTCGCAGATCGCCGCGTCATTATCGCGGATCCACTCTTCAAAGATCGCGCCCGCCGCGTCATTGAGCATGAGGACTATTGCGACCGCCTGCCCTTCCTCGTCGCGAGCGGGCTGGAGACCGAGCAACCGGCGATAGATGCGCTCAAGCAATGCCACATCAGCAACGCCGGTCGGGCGCTGGTAGCGGATCGGGTCGGGCCACGCCCACAGGAAGCGCGCGACTAGGCCGTCGTCGGCGGCTTTCAGCAGGCATTGCGATAGCTTCTCGGGCTGGATGCCGCCTAGCACCGTCACGCCGTTGAACTTGATGAACAGCGGGGCCTTGAGGCTCTTACGGTCCACCGTGAAATGCCGCCCGCCGTTCGCCTCCAGCCAAAACTCCCGACCGCCAGGGGAATAGCGATCGAAGCTCATCAGCCAGCCCGCAAGCTCATCGCGCAAATGTAGGATGCCGTTGGGGTTGCCCGATAGGATCTCCATCACCGCTTCCGGCGTGCCGTCCTGTACCATGAGGCGCGGGCGCTGCGGCTCGTCGGGCTCGACCGCTGCGTCAGGCATCGACGGGGTTGCCACGCCTTCCTTGGTCGCCGTCTTCACGTCGGCAAGCCAAGCGGCCTTCTCGGCCTTCGCGCGCTCGGCAGTCGTTTGCCAGCCGATCAAGCCCGACTTGAATTGCTCCGCCAGTTCCTTTTCCATGCCCTTGAGCGGCCCCGTAGCGGCGTCGATCGCGGGCGACTTGTTCGAGGATGGATCACCAACGGGGGCAATCCATAGGACGCACGGCTCGCGCCACTGGGGAGCGGTCGCGAACGGCTGCACCGACCGCTTTGCACCGATGAGCGAGGCCGCAACCGCAATGATGCTGACCGCGACATATTCAGCCGGCGCACCCGCACCCGCCGCCAGATCGCGGACGAGCGGCCAGAGGTCGCCGAACATATCTCGAGGCATATCGGGCGGAGCGGTGCGCCCACCCGCTAGCACCGTCATGTCGGGCTTTGACCAGACCGGGGCCGACTGCGACCCGCGCGCCATATAGTCCGAGGCATCCTCGAACACTTCCGCGGTGTCGTACCGCGTAGCGAGGCTGGCGTTCATGCGCTCGCTCCCATTAGTTCGGCGTTGAAGTCCACGAAGGGTGGCGTCGGACGCATGATGCGAACCGACAGGCCCGAGGCGGCGTAAGCTTCGGCCGCTTTCTGCGCGGCCGCCTCACCCGGCGCGTTACCGTCGGCGCCGATGACTACTGACCGCACGGCCGGCGGAAAGATCATGGCGGGCATCATCGACGTACCAGCCGCGACCCAGACCGAGCGGCCCAAGCCCTGCGCCAGCGTAAGTCCGTCCTCCAGCCCTTCGCATACGAGGATGCTACCGGACGGCGGACCAAGCTGCACCGAGCCACCGATGACGTTCCCGAGGCTGTATTTGACCTTGGGCTTGCGGTCCGTGTCGGTCGCTTTTGTCGCGGCCTTGCGCCCGTCTTCCGTGAGATACGTGCGTTGCAGCGCGACCAGATCCCCAGCCGCGTCAGTGACGATCGCAACCAGTACTGGCATTAAGCCCGGCCCGTTCGCCTCCAAAACACCGTTCCCCTTAATCTGGGGAGGCGCGAGACGGGCGAACCGCAGCGTATGCGGCAGGTCCATCGTAATCCCGCGCGACCGCAGATAGGTAGCGGCCGGCGTCCCCTCGATCGGCACCGAAGCGGCGACGATCCGTTGAGCGACTGGGCGCATGTCCGCCTTAGGCTTGGCGGGTGCGCGTTGCTGCTCCAGCTCGCGCAGCGCGCCACCGTCCAGCATCCCAATCGCCGCACGCGTCTTCACGTTGTAGGCGCGCATCACGAAGTCGATCACATCTCCTTGCACCCCGCACCCGAAGCACTGGAACCGGCGATCGTCGGCGTAGATCGTGAACGACGGCGAAGAGTCATCATGGAACGGGCAGCACCCTTTCCACTCCCGGCCGGCGCGAGCGAGCTTCACGCCTGCCTTCGTCGCCACGCCCGACACGGGGAAGCGGTCGCGGATATGCTGCACCGTCGCGGCAAAGGCCGCGCTATCCATCTGGGCGCTCATGGGCGCGGCTCCCTCGTGTCATGCTGAGGATCAAATTTGCGGGGCGGCTTGCCCGTCTCACCGAAGACAAGGCGTAGCCCTTCCGCCTCAGACGCCGCCACCGCGAGCGCACATGCTGGCTTGAAGGGCCGAGCCGTGGCGATCCGGCTGGCGAACGTCAACTTGCCGCCGACCAACTCGCGCCGGACGACGCACCAGTTTGACCGGTCGACCTGTTGCAAGACGACGCATAGGTTGCGCTTGCTGGAAACGCTCAAGCCTGCGCCTCCCATCGATCGTGATGACAAGCGCGCCAGACGATCGCGTTGCGGCCGGACTCGTTCTTGCGGCGGAGCCCGGTATCGCGGATTGCGCCCCGGTCCTTTAGCGCCGTGAAACGGGGCTGGAGCGAATACCGCCGATAGTCGGCGTGCGCGCACGTCTCGTCCACCGTGAGGCCGTTCGGGTACTGATCTAGCACCTTCAGGACGACACGCTCTAGGTGAGCCGATGCCGCCTCTATGGAGGCATACGCGGCGGCGCTTGTAGATTGCTGGCAACGGGTCATTCTGCATCCCCTTCAGTCAATGCAGGGAGGCCGTGGCGATCGAGCAGGATCACCAGCCAGTTGCGTTGCTTTTCGGTGAGCGGGTTCGCGTCGTAGGCAATGCCTCCGAGGAACTGGCCTTCGCGGGGTTTGAGCGGCTTGCCTGCGGTGAGCAGGGCCATTGCGGGGCGCTGATGCTCAACCATGCTGAAGCTCGCCCCACGCGAGGGCCGCGACCAGCGCCGCAGTGCAACCGTGCAACCCAGCTACATTGAGCCGTTGCAGACGGAGGGCGGAGGTAGTATCTGAGTGGCCGTTGCTGATTAAGTAATTCGTGGAAGCCCGCACCGTTGGCCCGGTGTGGGCTTTTCGCGTTTTACGACCGCGCGTCGATGTTACTGTTGCCATGACCGATCACGCGGCCTGCTCAAGAAGAGCGCGGGCGCTGTCAGCTTTGATTAGTCGCGTTCCGTCGACCTTGATCGTATCGAGACGGCCAGAATTGATCATCTCGTAAGTCTTGGTCTTTCCGAAGCCATAGCGTTCCATGAACGTCTTGACACGGAGGGTTTCGATGTCTGCCATTTGTCGCTCCAGTGCCGATAGCGAACCGTATCGGGCGACATCGAATTAGCGCGCGAACCGCAGCGAACTCCAAGGAATCGTTTGGCCGTTCCACTCCGGAAAAGAAGGGCCTTTCTAATCCGAAATTAGAACGGGCTTCTGCTCCAAAGCCAGCACGATTTTAGGCTTTAGCACGCTCCGCCTTGTACGCCGCACCATCAAGCGCCAGCAAGGCGCGGAGATCGTCAATACTGGCAGGCGAGCCATCATTGTTAAAAATCGACAGTACCGAAGCCATCTTTAACTGAAACTCAACCTCAGCCTCGTCGAACGCGGCTGCGCAGGACTTCCGCCATGTCCGTATAGTGTCCCAGGGTGCGCTCGCGTACTGATCGCTGATCGCGCTGCGTGCCTCCCGCTCAGACATCCCCGCAGCCACTAGTCGACGCTCCCAGGTTAGCGCCTTGAGTTGCTGCGTCTTCAACCGATGGCCGTTGACGAGGCTTCCCTTCTTGCCCTTGCGCGCGAAGATCCGGGGGGCGTCGTCACCGGCTATCGCGTATATCTCCCCGGTGATGTCATCGAGCGTTAGGCCATCGGGCCACGGGTCGGAGAGCATCGGGCGCAACATGCCGAGCCGGTGGCTCAGCAGCAAAAGCGCCTCCCCCTCGCCGCCCGTCTTCATGGCGCCCGCCACATATTCTTCGCCCAACACGTCGCGCGCAAAGAGCAAGGTATCGCGCAACATGATGTGCGGCAGGAGGCGCAGGTCGGTTGTTGGTGAAACCGTTGACGCTCGCCGATCGAGCAGAGCGTCCAACGCGCGGTGCAGGTCTTCCCGGCTGGCGGTCACTGTGCCGACGCCTTGAACAGAGGAAGGACGTTTGACGCCCCTTCGAGGTACACGCCCCACGCGTCGAGAAGCTGCCGGCGCATTTCGAGGAACGCCGTGCGCTTGTAGGCGCTGACCACCTTGTCAGGGATCGCGTGCGCTAGTGCCGCCTCCGCGACGGGATCGGGGATATTCGGCATAAGCTCCGCCGCCCAGTCACGGAACGAGCTGCGGAACCCGTGTGGCACATAGGGCAGCTTGTCGGCGCGCATGATCTTGGAGATTGTCATGTCGCTCAGCGGGCCTCCAGCGCGGGCAGGAAATACGAAACTGTCACCGGTCCCGACGCGGTGCGCTTTGGCACGGCGCAGAATGTCGAGGGCGGGCGCGTTGAGCGTGACGGTGTGCGGCTTGCCTGCCTTCATGATCGAGGCTGGGCGGTTCCAGACACAGCCCTCTAAATCAATCTGACTCCACTTCGCTTGACGAACTTCCCCACTACGCGCCGCGGTGGCGACGAGGAACAAAAGCCCTAGCCGCCCCATCGTCTCAGCCTTCGCGCTCAGGTCCGCCATGAACCGGGGAACGTCGGTGTATGGCATCGCCGCCATTGCCCCGCTTGCCCCCTGTCTGCTCAGCAGTTGCGAGAGCGATCGGTCGGGCGCTTCGTCCGTCCGCCACTTCGACGCCTTCGAATAGGCGAGAACGATGCCGATGCGCTGGCGGACCTTCGAGGCCATCGCTGGCTTGGCTGTCCAGATTGGCTTGAGCGCGCGGGCAATGTCGCTCGCGTCGATATGCTCCACCAGCAGATCGCCGAGGATGGGGTAGGCATGTTCTTCGAGCGAGGAGAGGAAGCTATCGGCCGTCTTGATCGCCCATCCCTCGCTCTTAGCGGCGTGAGCGGCAACGGTGGCCTCGCGGAACGTCTTGGGGGTGAACTGCCTGCGATCGCGCTCGACCACTGGGTCCCGCCGGTTCAGTGCGTGCTTGCGGAGCTTGGTCGCTTCCTCGCGCGCTTCAGCCAGCGTCAGCTTGGCAGTCGATCCCAAACCGACATCGCGCCGCCGCTTGTCGACCTGGACCCGCAGCACCCACGATCGCGCGCCGGTCGGCTTCACGAATAGATAAAGCCCGTCTCCGTCAGCATGGCGACCAGCGCCTAGCCGGGTGACAGACAGTGCGTTGAGCTTGCCCACTTCCGTTCCCTCTATCGTTACCACACGATATGGCGAACCGGAACGAACGTCAACGAACCGTATCGAACTAGGCCGCTGTTGCCACACCTAGCCGAAAGAACAAACGCGAACCGCATCGAACCAGATCGAACGTCAAGTTATGCTCCTACTCAGGGAGCCATTTTCCAGCCGGACAAGTCCTCGCTTCTTCGCGAGATGCCGGTAGGCCGGAACCCCCTCTGAAAATGTGTTCAGCTAGTTGCAGTCGTTCTTGCGACGGCGTCTGACCTGCCGCTCCCCCCAGGTGCCTAAAAGTCCAAGCTCAAAACAGATCCCGGGCGGGACGCGTTCGCGATTGGCGGGATTTGGCGGGTATTCGCGCAAATTCGTAGCTTCTACCGACACTTAGGTCTGACGAACATTCTTTAGTTCATGAAACTTATTTCATGTTAAGATACTTTGTGGTTTAGGATGAAGTCTTACTCAAACAGTGGAGATTTCATGTTTCTTAAGTCACTTACCACGGCATCGGCTGGCCTCATGCTGCTCGCCGCACCGGTTGCAGCGAACGCAGCTTCGGCCAACCCGGCATCCAGCCTCTCGACGATCAAGTCGGCACGCGCCGGCACGCCGACCGTCAAGAAGTCCAAGGTCGCCGACGGTGGCTTCATCATCATCGCTCTTGCCGCCGTTGCAGTCGGTGGCGGTCTGTATCTCGCGATCGACGATGGCGACGATTCCGACAGCAACTAATCTGTTGGACCGGTGTCACGCACCGGTCCAATCGACCTGGGCTTGGACGATGCCACGTCAAAACGTGTACTTGAGTGCTGCTGGTGCTCGAAATGCGCTGAACTACCAATAATCTCCGCGGAGTTACCGCGCATCCTGCCCAAACTGATGATGCTCCCAGATAGCTTTATTCGTGCGTCGCGCGCCGTTTTGATACTATGCGGTCCTGCACGCGGAAAACGGGGCGGAGGGTTCGGAATGGTCGATGCAGTGATAGTCCGCGCAGGCGACAGCGTCGCGACGCTGCTGCGCGACGGCGAAATCGGCGACCGGATCGATACCGGCGACGCCCTGCTCACCCTGACGCAGGCCGTTCCGCGCGGCCACAAGATCGCACTCGACGCGATCGCACCCGGGGCGGACGTGACGAAATACGGCTATTCGATCGGGCGGGCGACGGACACCATCGCACCGGGCGATCATGTCCACAGTCAGAACCTGTCGACCGGATTGGCCGGCACGCTCGATTACGGTTTCGCCCCAACGGACGAGCCGGTCGCGACATCCCCCCGCCATGCGACCTTTCGCGGTTTCGTTCGGCCCGACGGTCGGGTCGGCACGCGCAACGAGATCTGGATACTCCCCACCGTCGGCTGCGTAGCGCGGACCGCCGAGCGGATCGCCACCAGGGCCGGAGTGACCTTGGCCGGCAAGATCGACGGCGTCCACGCGTTCAGCCACCCGCACGGCTGTTCGCAACTCGGCTACGATCTCGACGGCACGCGCCAGATCCTCGCGAGCCTCGCCTGCCATCCCAATGCCGGCGGCGTACTGATCGTCGGGCTGGGCTGCGAGGAGAACCAGATCAATGCGCTGGTCGAGGCGATTCCCGCATGGCGACGCCCGGCGATCCGCACGCTGACGGCGCAGCTGAGCGTCGACGAGGTCGAGGAAGGCATCGCTCTGGTCGAGGAACTGGCGACGTTGGCGGCCTGCGAACGGCAGGAGGTTGGGCTCGATCGGCTCGTGCTCGGCGTGAAGTGCGGCGGGTCCGACGGCTTGTCGGGGCTGACCGCCAACCCGCTGGTGGGCCGGATGAGCGACGAGGTCGTCGGCGCCGGCGGCCGCGTGGTGTTCACCGAAATCCCCGAGATGTTCGGCGCGGAACAGGCGCTGATGAACCGCGCCGCCGACGTTTCGGTGTTCGACGCGATCGTCGGCGTCGTGAACGGCTTCAAGCAATATTTCATCGATCACGGCGAACCGGTGTCGGAGAACCCCTCCCCCGGCAACGTCGTCGGCGGAATCACGACGCTGGAGGAAAAGTCGCTGGGCGCGGTGCAGAAAGCCGGCCGCTCGCCGATCGTCGACGTCATCGGCTATGGCGCGCAGGCACGGACCGACGGGCTGACGATGCTGGAGGCGCCCGGCAACGATGCGGTATCCTCGACCGCCCTCGCCGCCGCCGGCGCGACCGTGATCCTGTTCACGACCGGTCGCGGCACCCCGCTCGGCTTCCCCGTGCCGACGATCAAGATCGCGTCGAACACCGACCTTGCCCAGCGCAAGCCGGGCTGGATCGATTTCGACGCCGGGCAGGTCCTCGACCAGGGGTTCGCCTCGGCCGAAACGGCGTTGCTCGACTGCATCGCCGCGATCGCATCGGGCCGCGAGACCGCCGCCGAGCGCAATGGCGAACGCGAAATCGCGATATGGAAACGTGGAGTAACGCTTTGACACGACTGACCCATGCGACGCTCGACCAGCTTGCAGCGACGATCCAGAGCCCTCGAGGCCGCCCCCTCCCCTCGATCGGCATCGTTCATTTCGGGCCGGGCGCATTCCACCGCGCGCATCAGGCGGCGTATATCGACGCGCTGCTGGACCATGATCCACGCTGGGGCATTGCCGCAGTCTCGATGCGCAGCAAGCGGACGGTCGCAGCACTCGCCGAGCAGGACGGACTCTACACGCTCGCGATCCGCGACGCCGAGTCGTCGAACCGGGTAATTGGGGCACATCGCCGATTCCTCGGACCCGACGACGCCGCAGAAACACATTCGCTGCTCGCCGATCCCGCGGTACGGCTCGTGACCTCGACCGTGACCGAGAAGGGCTATTGCCTTGCCGCCAACGGCACACTCGACCTGTCGCATGCCGATATCGTCCATGACCTCGCCGGGACGACAACGCCGCGCAGCCTGGTCGGATGGCTAGTCGCAGGCCTCGCCGCGCGCCGAAATGCGCGGATCGCGCCGTTCGTGCCGATGCCATGCGACAATCTCGCCAGCAACGGCGCCAAGCTCCACGCCGCCCTGGTCGCCTTCGCGCGCGTGGGCGATACGGATCTGGCGGACTGGATCGCCGGCGAAGTGCGCGTCCCGTCGACGATGGTCGATTCGATCACGCCCGCGTCCGATCCTGCTCTCTACGACGACGTAGCCCAAGCGATCGGGCTCGAAGACCTCGCCGCGGTCCAACGCGAATCCTTTGCACAGTGGGTGATCGAGGACATCGGCACGCCGCTCGGCCCCGATCTCGCGTCGGTCGGCGCCACGATCACAACCGACGTCGCCAGCTACGAGAAGGCGAAGTTGCGCATTCTCAACGGCGCGCATTCGACGCTCGCTTATGTCGGCCTGCTCCGCGGCGCGGCGAGCGTGGCGGACGCGATGAACGATGCGGCGCTCGCCGGGTTCGTCGACGCGATGATCCGCGACGACATCATTCCGATGCTGCCCAGCACCCCCGGCCTCGACCTGGATGCCTACCGCGCCGCCGTGCTCCAGCGGTTCCGCAACCCGGTCATCGTCCACCGGCTCGACCAGATCGCGCAGGACGGATCGCAGAAGCTACCCTACCGGCTAGGTGACACACTGGTCGCAAACCGCCGCGCGGGTCGCATGCCCGCGGGCGTCGTCACCGCGCTCGGCGCGTGGGTAGCGTTCCTGATGCAGCGCACCCGCGACAATATTCCGATCGTCGATCCAGCCGGTGATCACCTGGCGGACGCAGCACGCGATGGAACGCCGAGCGAGGTCGTCGCGCGCCTGATCGACTCGGGACTGGGCTTCCCCCCCGAACTCCGCGACGACGCAGCCGCCCGGTCCGCGATCGCCGATGCGGCGGAACGGATCAGCCGCGGCGACTGGTCGGGCGTGAACCTCTAGACCCCGTACGCCGCCCGAGCATTGCCACCGAAGATCGCGTCCCGCGCCTCCGAGCAAGCGCGCGTGACCAATCCGTCGATCAGGTCGACGACCTGGCGATACTCGGCGGCAAGGCGGCAGACCGGCCAGTCGGAGCCGAAGATCAAACGATCGGGGCCGAAGCACGCAAGCAGGTGATCGAGATACCGCGCGATCTGGTCTACCGTCCACGTCGCGTGATCCGCCTCCGTGACGAGCCCGGATATCTTGCAATAAAGCGACGGCACCTGCGCCATGTCGGCGATCGCGTCCGCCCAGGGCTGCCAGCCACCGCGCGCGATGTCGGGCTTCGCACCATGATCGAGGATCAGCCGCGGCGCCGTTGTACGCCCCGCCGCGACCAGATCGCAGAAGCGACGGACATGGATCGCCTGGCGGGGTTTGACGAGAATGTCGTAGCTGAAACCGCGCTCGACCGTCGCCCGCACCCCGCGGACGAAGTCGGGCGTCAGCAGGAATTCGTCGTCCGGCTCGTCCTGGACGATATGCCGAAAGCCAACCAGCTTTGACGATCCCGACCAGGTCTCCAGCCGCTCGGCAATGTCGTCGGCCCGCAAATCGATCCAGCCGACCACGCCCATGATCCGCGGATGCGCAGCCGCGAGCTCCAGCAGCCAGTTGGTTTCGGCGTCGCTCTGTCGCGCCTGCACCGCGATGCAGCCGTCGATCGCGGCGCCGTCCAACAATGGCATCAGATCGGCAGGCGAAAAGTCCTGTGCGAGCACGCTGTCGGAATCGATCCAATCGAATGCAGACGGCGAATAGGTCCAGAAATGCTGGTGCGCGTCGATACGAGTCACGCGGCGATCCGCGGCTGGCCGGTCGGCTGGGTCTGCATCCGAAGAACGTACCGCGTGCTCGCCAGCGCAGCAATCGGATCGACGTATCGCCTTGGCCGAACGCTACTTCGCCACGACCGTCGGCATGAAAATATAGCCGTTGCCGCGGACCGTCCGGATCATCTCCGTCGGATCGAACGCCAGCAGTTTCCGCCGCAACCGGCTGATATTGACGTCGATCGTGCGCCCACGCGCCATGCTTTCGGTCCGTCCCGACCGTGCGATCATCGCGTCGCGCGAATGTACCACCTGCGGCTCCGATACGAATGCGACGAGCAGCTGATACTCGCCGTCGGTCAGCCGGATGACCGTCCCGTTCGGTGCGTGGAGCACGCGCATCCGACAGTCGAGCGTCCAACCGGCGAACGCAAAAATGTCGATCGCCTCCGAATGCACGCCCTCGACGACTGGGGAAGCCTCCAGGGCCGCCCCGCCCGTCCCCCGACGCCGCAACACCGAGCGGATCCGCGCCAGAATCTCGCGCGGGCTGGACGGCTTCGTCACGTAATCGTCGGCGCCCAGTTCGAGCGCGACCACCCGGTCGATCTCGCCGTCGAGCGCGGAGAACATGATCACCCCCGGTGCGCCAGCGTCCTGCGGAAGCGTCCGCAGGATCGACAGCCCGTCCTCGCCCGGCATCATCATATCCAGCACGATCAGGTCGCACGGCGATCGCCCCAAACGCGTCCGCAGTGCCGCCCCGCTCTCTACGGCCTCCGCCTGAAGTCCATGATCGACCAGGAACTCGGTGAGCAGATTGCGCAAGCCCGGATCGTCGTCGACGATGACGATCCGGGCGGCCGCCGGTTGCAGGGTCTCGCTGGTGTTAAACGCGTTCCCATCGGGAACGTACGAAGTAGGGCCGGGCAAGCCGTGATGGTTCGCGATCATGGCGGCCGCATGGACCCGGCGTTTGTCCGCTATGTTTCCGGAAGCCACCGCGATCGTCGAAGCGGTTCCCCGTCACGCTGCGAGGTGGGATGGTTGTATGAAAGGCGAGTCGGCGCTAGCGGCATTCCCCATGTCGACGCCCGCCAAACCGCACGTTAAACCCTTGAACTGGCTCCAGCCTTTGGAGGGCCTGCGGATCCTCAAGCGGGGCGACGTGCCGATAACGCGGGTCCAGGTTTACGGCCAGCGATGCAGCGGGACCAA
>Ga0308164_10002477_pt1 | contig 18279 bp, 14 predicted proteins | sample PhyTR2_FD_201031 | JGI IMG/M metagenome (GOLD analysis project Ga0308164, IMG submission 201031) | Phyllosphere microbial communities from UC Gill Tract Community Farm, Albany, California, United States - DLSLT.R2 | ecosystem: Host-associated > Plants > Phyllosphere > Unclassified | place: USA... | reverse complement strand
AACAGGACGATGCTCAACCTCACCATCGTAAATGGCATCACCACCGAGAGAAATGTTCAATGCCCCTGCACCAGCAGACATCACGGGCCCGGCATTCGGGCTTGACCATTGCGGTGCCTGACGACGCCAGCACTGGCTGGCCAAACGGGTATTGCCGAGCAATGCGTAGGAAAGCGCAGTCAGTCGTGCCGTGATGATGTTCAACGCATCATCAATCCGCGCTGCCGCCCAACCAAACTGGGCAAAGCGTGCAGTACGATAGCCCCACATGGCATCGAGAGTATTGGCCAAACGGAAGAGAACGGCACCCGGCCCACCCGCGACAAGAAACCAGAACAACGTGCCGAACACGGCGTCGTTTCCATTTTCCAGTAAGGATTCGACGCCCGCCTTGGCCAGATCGGCTTCCGACAACGCTGTGGTATCGCGACTAACGATGCGTCCGGTCAGCGTGCGCGCCAGGACCAGATCACCTTCTCGCAATGCATGGGCAATCGGCAGGATATGGTCGCGCAGACTACGCAGACCAAGACAAAAATACAGCATGAGAGCATGTGCAAGCATGGCGAGCAGAAAATGATGCTCGGCGAGCCATAACGTCAATATCCAGCTCAGAACGACAAATGGCACAACGACAATCAGCCATGCCATCACCCCTTGCAAACGACTGCCATGGTTGCGGTTCATGCATTTTTCAACCCAGCCAGCCAGGTTGCCAAAGCCGGACAAAGGATGCCAGCGGCGGACCTCGCCGAGCAGACAATCCATCACAATGCCGAGCATGACCAGACATGCCATCACCGTCCATGACAAGTCGATCAGCATCGATCAATCCTTCAGCGAAAGCGGTAAACCTGCCGTGACCAGCACGACACGGTCACAAATCGCGGCGACTGCCTGATTCATCCGCCCGGATTCATCGACAAACCAGCGTGTGATCGCACCGTTCGGCACCACGCCCTGCCCGATCTCGTTGGAAACCAGGATGACATCGCCACTGGCATTCTGCAGCGCATCAAAGAATGCAGCCGATTGCGAATGAAAAATAGCCGGAGGATCGATCACACCGATTTCTGGAAAAGCCATCGCTTCCGAAAACAGCAGATTGGACAACCATACCGTCAGACAATCGATCAGCAATACATTGTCCGGCTTGCTGTATTGCTCAATCATCGTAGCAAGTGCAATCGGCTCTTCCAGCGTGGTCCACGCCTCATCGCGGCGGGCACGATGATGAACGATGCGGTGCATCATCTCGTCATCGCCCGCTTCCGAAGTCGCTACATAGACCAGATTCTTGCCAGAAGCTTTTGCCACCGCTTCGGCATGCGCACTCTTGCCGGATCGTGTTCCTCCAATGACCAGCGTGCGCATCAAACATTCTCCGTAGTTGAAAACAGACGTGCCGTCGCCACAGGGCACGACGCAAAATACGCATGAAAATAGGTCGCTGTCAGCGAACCATATCGATAGACGGATTCGCCGACCGCACCGTTGGAACGACGGATGGTTTCTCCGACCGATGTGAGCGGCGTAGCAAGCGTTGAATAATGAAACGCATGTCCGCGTAACTCGCCGTCATCGGTCGACAGCGATTGCATGCCCAGGCCGGCGATTTTAGGCCGCATCGCCACTTGTCCGGGCAACAATCCTGCCATTGGCCAGACTTTGCCATCGGCATCCGTGATGGATTCCGTCACTGCCATCATGCCGCCGCATTCGGCGAGGATCGGCACATTGCGCGCATGCGCATCGCGCAAGGATGCTTGCCAGCGTTGCGCTGAAGACAGCGTTGCACAATGCAGTTCCGGATAGCCGCCGGGAATGTAGACGCCATCCGCATCAGCCGGTATCGGCTCGTCCTGCAACGGCGCAAAAAAAGACAACTCGGCGCCCAAGGCACGCAAACAAGCAAGATTGGCGTGATACGCAAAGGCAAAAGCAGCATCACGTGCGACTGCAATCTTTTTACCTGCAAGCAGTGTTGGAACTGGCTCTGCGGCTGGATCCAGTTCAATCTCGACAGATGGCATCGCATCCCATGCGGATGCATCTATCACGATTGAATCAGCCAGTTGGTCGAGCAAGGCATCCACCTGCGCGATCTCGTCAGGCTGCACCAAACCAAGATGGCGCTCGGGCAACGAGTTCGTCAGTTTCGGCAAGGTCGCCAGCACCGGCACGTCGCGCAGTCCCTGCACAATCTGGTTCTTATGATTGTCGCTGGCGATGCGGTTGAGCACGACGCCGGCCAGATTGACTGGCCCGTACTGCTGCAAGCCCATCACGACTGCAGCTGCGGTGCGTGCCATCTTGCCTGCATCCAGAACCGCGACGACTGGTACGCCGAATGCCTGCGCCAGATCGGCAGATGACGGATCACCATCATACAAGCCCATCACGCCTTCAATCAGCACAACATCGGCTTCAGCCGCTGCTTCTGCCAACAAACGCTTGCATGCATCGAGGCCAACCATCCACAGGTCCAGCGCATACACTTCACTACCGCAGGCGCGCTGTAGGATCATCGGGTCCAGATAGTCAGGACCGGTCTTGAACACGCGCACACGCTTGCCCTGCTGCTGCAACTTGCGCGCAAGCGCTGCGGTTACAGTGGTCTTGCCTTGTCCCGATGCGATACCTGCCATCAGGATGATGCGAGCGGCGTTTGTATGACTACTCATCGCATCTCCAGAAACAGTTGCTTACCATTCCACACCCGGCTGCGCCGCAATGCCCGCAGCAAAGGCGTGCTTGGTCAATTGCATCTCCGTCACGGTGTCGGCGGCATCGATCAACTCCTGCGGCGCACCGCGGCCCGTGACGATGACATGTTGCATGACCGGGCGTGCCTGTAAATCCGAGATGACTTGTTGCACATCCAGATATTTGTACTTCAGTGCAATGTTCAATTCATCCAGAACCACCATATGGATGGCCTCATCTGCAAGCAACTCTTTTGCACGTGCCCAGGCAAGCTGTGCCTTCTCGACATCACGCTCGCGGTTTTGCGTTTCCCAGGTATAGCCTTCACCCATGACATGGAAGCTGACTTCTTCCGGAAAACGGCGAAAGAATTTTTCTTCCCCAGTTGGAATCGCGCCTTTGATGAACTGTACGATCCCCACCTTCATGCCATGACCCAATGCGCGCGCCACCATGCCGAATGCACTGGAACTCTTGCCTTTTCCGTTACCGCATGTGATCAGCAGCACGCCGGCATCGCGCTTGGCGGAAGCAATCTTCTGATCGACAACTTCTTTCTTGCGTGCCATACGCGCATTGTGACGTTCGGCTACACCGCCATCGTCTTTGGCGTTTTCTACTTCTTTGCTCATTTTTTTTCCTCAACAGCCAGATAAATGGCACGACTGCCATGACGCACGATCTCGATCGGATGACCGAGACACTCACTCAATAGCGGTGCCTGCATGACATCATCAACTTTTCCCGCATGCCATCGTCCGTCACCCATCAGCAACAAGGCATGCGTGGCGACGCCATGTGCCAGATTCAGATCATGGCTAACCATGACGACTGCCTTTTTCTGTTCCCTGCATAACTTTGCGAGCAACTTCATCGCGCTGACCTGATGCGCCATATCGAGAGCGCTGGTCGGTTCGTCCAATAACAGCAGTGGCGTATCCTGCGCCAAGACAGCCGCAATCGCGACACGCTGACGCTCTCCGCCAGACAAGGTTCGGATATCACGCTCGGCGAACTCGGCAACATCCATCAATTGCAATGCCGTGTGCGCCGCAGTGTGATCGGACTCGGATTCCCAATAGGCCGCATCGTGATAAGGATGACGTGCCGTCAACACCATTTCGATCACGCGATAGCCAAACGCATCGTTACGTCCCTGTGGCAAAAAAGCACGCTCACGCGCGAGTGCCTGCAAAGGCCAGTCGGCAAGGATCTTGTCCTGCAAGGAAACCGACCCGGCATCCGCTTGTCGCAGACCGACGAGTGTGCGCAGCAGCGTGCTTTTTCCTGCGCCATTACGACCGATCACACACCAGCATTCACCAGCGCGGATTTCCAGATTCAGTCCATCGATAAGAAGACGTTCACCAACCTTGATTTGCAACGCGCTCGTCTTCATCCGCGCCTCCGGATCTGGTGCAATTGCAGCAGGAACACAGGCACACCAATCATGGCCGTGATCACACCAACCGGTAACTGCTGTGGTGCAATGACCGTGCGCGCCAGCGTATCGGCGAGCACAAGAAAGGCACCACCGACCAACGTTGCCGCAGGCAGCAACAGACGATGATCCGGCCCAAGCACAAAGCGACAGGCATGCGGCACAATCAAACCAACAAAACCAATACTGCCGGCATTACTGACAGCACTTGCCGTCAACAATGCCGCACAGAGAAACAATCCCATGCGGAACTTGGCGACATTGATACCAAGGGTCGCCGCAGCTTCTGCATGCAATGCAATCACATTGATTGCACGTGCAGCACGACTGGAAAACAGCAACGCGCCAATCAGAACGATCCACGGCAACCAGCGGAACTGAGTACCCGACAAATCGCCAATCAACCAGAACACCATGCCACGCAAACGATTGTCCGGCGCAATCGACAACATCAGAGTCACCAACGCACCGCAACCGGAAGCCAGGATCACCCCGGTCAGCAATAGCAACGGCGCACTACCATCGGAATGCACCGCACCGCGCAAATCGCGTCGCGCAAGGACGTACAGCAGAAACGAAATAGCAATCGCCCCGCCAAAGGCAGCGACATCGATCAACCATGTCATTGAAAACAGCAGCATCGCACCCAGCGCGCCAACCGCGGCACCGCCAGACACACCCAGCACATAAGGATCCGCCAACGGATTGCGCAATAGCGCCTGCATCATCACACCCGCCAGCGCCAGCGTAGCACCTGTGACAAACGCCGATAGCGCACGACTGAGTCGCAACTCGACCAACGTCGAAGCCATGGTGGAAGAAGTACCCTGCACGAGTTCGCGCAAGGCACCAAATATATCGGGGAAAGATAGCGTTACGGAGCCGATCGCACAGGCAATCAACATGCTTACGACAGCAACCAACAATAACGAAGACAACACCGTCCATGCACGCTTGGCGTGACGTGTTGGTATTGGTCGAATATTGTGTATTTCTTTAGTAGTCATAAGACAGGCAACATACGGCCTTTTTCAAGAAAAATCGCGCATGCATTGTCGGCCAAAGTCGAAGCAATGCATGCGCGTTGATGGAACTACCGCCATTGTAGTTTTACATTTACTTATTGGAAACCGTAACGTACGCCGACAAACATATTGGAACCAGGTGTCTGATAGTTTCTGGCCAACTCGTATTTCTTATCAAGCGCATTGTTCCAGCGACCGAAAAGTTGCCAGTCCTTGCTCAGGTTGTAAGTCGCTTGAAAATTCAGCAAGGCATAACCACCCATCATTACCGGATCGGTTGCGCTGGTATAACGCGCTCCGCTGAACGTCACATCCGTACCAAAGGTGTAAGTCTCGACTGCATAGCGCATGCCAATACTGCCGTGATAACGTGCCCGACGATCAAGCAACTTGTTGGTTTCGAGATTCTTTGGATTTTGCAAATCAAGCGAACCAAACACTCGCAGATTTCCAAATCGTTTACCGATGCTGGAAGAAACACCCTGCAACAATGCCTCATCCACGTTATAGGCACACCGTGTTCCACCTGTGGGACAGGGGGCTGCGCTGATGATCAGATCCGTCAGACGATTTCGGTAATATGCCGCACTGAAATCCAGATTGCCATCATCATAGTAGATACCAACTTCTGAATTTTTTCCTTCTTCTGGTTTAACAGCAAGATTGCCTGTACCCGGAAAGTACAAGTCGTTGAAGGTCGGGGCACGGAAGCTCGTGCCGTAACTGCCGCTCACACGCAGATTATTACTGAAACGATAACCATATCCCAGGCTCCCAGTTACCTTCGAACCATACGCGGAATTATCGTCGTGACGGGCACTAGCGCTGCCAAGATGCGCACCTCTTTGCATTTGGTATGCCAACGCAAAGGAATCCGTACTACGCGACTCATCAATACTTGCTCCCGAGACGGCATGCTCATTTTTTCGTTCGATGATGGCTTGCAAAAGATCCGGGCCAATTCTGAGATCATTTTGCCAGCTGACTTGGGATGCTCTGGTACGAATGATGCCACCGACAGGCGTTTTGTCATAAGTGACATTCTCATCATAGGTGCGCGACAGTTGAAGCTGGCTATACCAATAGCGTGTGATCTGATTTTTGGAGACTAGCGAATACACATCTAAATCGCTCACGCGATAGGAATTGAAGGTGCCACTTGCGCTGACATCGTAGTCAGCTTCATTACGCGAATTCAAAAAGTTGAATCCCAATTCATGTCCATTGGCCAGCTCCCAATCCAATCGACCACTGACGCTCGTCTTGGTGTAGCCATCCTTGTCAGGCTGATAGCTGGAAAGGCCTGGTAAAGTCGAGTTAAATCCTTCCGATTTTTCCTTAGTCGTATTCAACGAATAGCGCACACGATGTTCGCCCTCAGTGGCACCCACAACACCAAGAGAAAATTCGTTTGTCCCATAGGTACCGGTCCCGGCAGAAGCATACAGTCGTGGTGCGCCGCTACCTTTCTTAGTAAAGACCTGGATCACGCCACCAACAGCATCTGCGCCATACACGCTTCCCATTGGGCCATAGACAACTTCGATACGATCAATCTGCGACAAGGGAATTGCAGACCATGTTGGTTCGCCAGTCGTCGCCGATTGCGTACGTACACCGTCGATCAACAACACTACCTGTTTGGCTGTCGAACCGCGCAGATAGACGGAAGAAGATGACCCTGCACCTCCATTACGGGATATTTCGACTCCACGCTTGCTTTGCAACAGGTCGATCAAGGTGGATTGGCCAGAATGCTGAATCTCTTCCGCCGTAATGACGACATTGTCAGTCAAGACGTCACCTACCTTTTGTGCCGTGCGCGATGCTGTAACGACAACCGCATCCAGCGATTGATCATGACTAGTTTGCGCAAAACTGGGAGAAACAAAAATGGAAAAAACTGCCAATGCAATGGCGAGCGGTGCCAACGCCGATGCGGCGGGCTGTGAAACGGAAAAAGACATGATGATTTTCTGAAAAACGCGTCTTCAGCCCACTTCCCCGCAGGCTGAATTTAAAAGAAATACGCAAACAGAATTGACAAACGAAACAGCAGGAACGGAAAAAACCAGAACGAGCAAGAATCGCGTCACGAACATCCCCGTTCGCAGCATTTCCACCTGTCCTGGCCGGTATCCGGGCTGACAAGCACAATCATCTTGCCTTCCCATGCATGAATACACAGTGGCTTGAAGAGATGATTTGTCACCGAGGTGGCGACGCTTGTTTACCGTTGCGGGGGCAGCACACGCTCACTATGAAGCTACGTGTTTCCCGTTTAACTGCGACCATGAACAGGCCGCGAGCACCAAAACTGGCGCCATTCTACGAGACGCCCTCGCTTCCAACAAGTGTGCACAACAAAAATGCCGCTTAAGCGGCATTTTTGTTGGATCAGAACGACTTTCGAACGCTTACTTTGAGAGCTCGGCCGGCTTCTGGATAAATTCCATCTCGGCAAGGAACGAAAGCACCGCCACCATAGCTTTGTGTGAAGTAATTTTCGTCAGTCAAATTTGTACCAGAAACAGCAAACTCCCAAGTGCCGAATCTTAAAGCGTATCTCGCATCAAGCGTTGTGAACGAGGAGATACGAGCAGTACATGCGTTATCAAAATCTCCACCAGATCTTTGAGAACTAACTCGTTGAACACCAACGTTAGCATTCGTCCAATCATTTGGCATCCAGCTCAAACGTGCTGTGAGTATATTTTCAGGAACGAGTACAACCTCATTACCTTCATTCACTCCACTTGTAAATTTGGCAGAAACATGTTGATACGAACCTGATACTTTTAACTTTGGAGCAATATAAGAACTTGCTTCAATTTCTGCACCTTGCCGCTTAGTTGGATCAAGATTTACGTTCGCATTGAGACCAGCATCAAACATGATTTCATTTGTCAAACGATGTCGGAACAAACGCGCAGTAACAACCGCCATTTCATTGATCCATTTTGCCCCGATTTCCAAATCTTTCGATTTCTGCGGGGCGAGCGGTGTATTAGCGATTATCAAATTATTGTCATCGATATTGGCCACACGGAAGCTATTGCCAACCTTGGCAAAAACGTCGACATTTTTCAGAACAGGATAACTCCCTTGAATGTCCCACGCATTGACTGAGAAAGAGCGGTCATAAGCCGGCGTACCAAATCCTGTATTGGCGTAATCAGAATCAAATTTTTCATGACGGCCACCGACAGCAATGCGACCTTTTTCAAATACAAACTCATTTCTTGCATAGATCGCTTTGGAGTCTTGCGTACCTTTTGATACACCCACATTAGTCCTGTCCCATTTTGAAAAATCCAAACCGACAACCAAGTCGGATTTCACAGAACCAAAGGTAGTCAAATACTTGAGACGCGGTGAAAACTGCGTCATATTGCCCTTGTAGGTGCTAGCTGGGGCACCACTGTAACTTACGGCAGCAGTTCTATCTACATGAGCCAATTCCGCTGCAAATTTTAATGCCCCAAAGTTTTGTTCAGCAAAGATCGAATAACGATCAGAGTCAACATAGCCCTTATCCAATGGGCTGTTTGTCTTACGTGGGCTATTCTGAAACTCATCCCATGTCAACGGACCTGCCAAACCAAAATCTTGTCGAGATGTGGCAACCCGCGCACCAATCTTCGTATCACCGACAACCCAGCTCAAACCCGTATTGAAATTCCGCTGACGATAGTCGTTGTTTTGGCGATAGTTATCTGTGTCAATCGTGTTGATTGCAGCATCAATCGCAAGATTTTCAAATTTCTTCGCAATAGATGCACGAACCTCGCGACTATTAAAGCTTCCTACTTCTGCAAAAACACTTCCGTAAGCATTTCCTTGCCGAACTTTGTTGGTGACGATGTTGATCGTTCCGCCGGTAGCTCCTTCGCCATACAAAACACTACTCCCACCACGGACAACCTCAATGCGTTCAACAGAGTCAATCGCTATCGATGACATCAACGTCGTAGCGCCTTCTTTTTCTGAAATACGAATGCCATCTATTAGAACAACTATATTTTGATCGCCAGTACCACCAAAACCACGCATATCGAGCTGATAGTCGCTGCCGCCCGTCATACTCTGGCGCCCATAAACACCCCCGATTTTACGCACGGCCTCATTCACGTTGCCAATGCCTGCCTCCCTAATTTGTTCAGCAGTGATAACCGTTGCACCAATTGGTGATGCTGAGGAATCACTCTCAAACCGCGACTCGGAAACCGTCACAGGTGCAAGTTGTTGAGCCGTCTCAATCTGTGCAGCAACAGGAAAGGTCAGTGTCGCCAATGCGGCAACCAGCACCAATGGCTTGAACGCAGCGATGCTGCGATGGGATAGTACGGATGTCATGATGATGTCTTCAAAAAGAGTACGCGACCTGCTTCCCCGCGGGTCGTGTCAACGGAAGACTGCGAAATAGAAAAGACGAACGATGAGCAAGCATGCTCTACACGTTGCGCACTCCCCGTCGCATTGCTTCCACCTGTTCTGGCCGGTATCCGGGCTGACAAGCACAATCGTCTTGCCTTCCCACACAAAAATTGCGCAGTGGCTTGAAGAGACGATTTGTCGCGAATGATGCGACGCTTGTTGACCGTTGCGGGGGCAGCACACGCCAGCCTTGAAAGCTTCGTGTTTCCCGTTTAACTGCGACCATGAACAGGTCGCGGGCACCAGAACGGCGCTATTTTACGTGTGCTCACAAGCCAGCGGCAATCATTCATCAAGCAAAGCTAGGCTTCTGTGCCCATTGCGCCACATGAAAGGACGATTGCAACGCCGCTGTTTTTATCAAAACCCGTACGTAGGTCGCTGTTCTATAATTCGTCCTTGACTGCCACATCCCTCGTCCATGTTTACACCTGAACAGCAGAAAATTGTCGATGCCAAGCTGAGCACGCAGCCTGGCCGCACCCACAAGCTGGAAGTCGACGGTGTACCTGTCATCATCAAGCAACTTGAACCTGCCTTGAAACATTGGGGATATCCGGTACTGGATACATTGGCCGCCATTCTGCGGCAACCGATGTTGCGTGCAGTACCGGCGCCAGGTGGGACCGATGCGCAGAAGATTGAAGTCATGCGCTTGCAAAGCCTGAAGGCGGCGGGCGTATCGGTACCAGATGTCTTGCATGTCACGCCAACCTGGTTTGCCTTGTCTTTTTTGGGCGCACATTCGCTGGACCAGATGCTGCGCGACCATCCGGATGTCGGCCAGCGCTATTGGGAAAACGGGCTGAATGCGATTCTTGCCTTGCACCGACTGGGGCAAACGGCAAGCCAGTGCTTTGCACGCAACATGATCTGGCACGAAGGCAAAGTCAGCTTTATCGACTTTGAGGATGATCCGACCAAGAGCATGCCTCTCGCATCGGCACAGGCGCGTGACTGGGTGTTGTATCTGCACTCCACTGCCTACATTCTGCATTTATCCCCAGAGCACATCGCCTCGGTATTCCTGCGCTTTCTACGCAAGGATGACATCGCGGTGCAGCATCAGGTTTTGCGCGCCGCGCGAACAGTCGGCTGGTTGCGTATCTTGCCGAACAAGCGAAAACCTTGGGGGCGCGATGTGGTATCAGCCCAAGCGGCAGCCGATGTCTTGCATCATGTCGTTGCGGAAGATAAGCGCGAGCGTACGATGCTCTGAAATTTCAGCGAATCAAACCTAGATCACGCCGTCATTAATCTGTCTGCCCAATCCTTCAGCAGTCCAAGATCAGCAGTTCACCATACCCGATCTGATGTGGTTTCTGTGCTGCATACAATGCCATTTCTGGCACCGACAAACCGTGTTCACATGCCGCCAACAGGCGAATCGTGCCCGCGTGGCAGACCACGATGGCGTGGTCGATCTCCGTTCCCGCCAACTCGTCGCGAAAATCCCTGACGCGCTGCGCGACTTCCAGCACGCTCTCGCCGCCGCCCGGACGGTAATCCGTCATATCGTTGGCCCAGGCATCGATATCGGTACGTGCGATGGCATCCCACGGTTGCATTTCCCACGTACCGAAATACATTTCACGCAAACGCTCATCATGCGTGATCGAAATGCAGTCGAGCTCTTGCGCAAGACTGTCTGCAAGATCTGCACAACGACGCAGGGGACTGGAGAACAGCCGTGCGTTACGCGGCAATAAGGGAAGAAGTGCGGCGCTGGTCGAAGCCAATGCTTCTGCATCCGCTTCCAGATCTGTTCGTCCGTAGCAAAGATTGGGGGCGACAATGGGTCGTGGATGACGGATCAGATACAAACGCATGGCTGACCTCGCTTGGCTTACTTAGTAGGAGACGGCACTCAACACGCCGAGATAGAACGTCACCTCGGCAACCTGCTGCACCGCGCCGAGACAATCGCCAGTGTATCCACCAACCCGACGCTTGAACAATCTTGCCAGCCAGAGCGAAGACAAACCTGCCAGCAGGATGCCGAAGATCATGCCATCCAGCGGCATCCATCCAGACACCAGGCCAATCAGCATGACCACTCCAACGACCACGGCTGCAATACCAAACTCACTGTTCGGCATGTGCTCGGCTATTGGCTTGGCCTTGCCGTTTTCCTTGGCGTATTCCATGCGCCAGATCAGGCTGACAGCGCATAGTCGCGATAAGGGATGACCAATCAGCAGTGCGGCAACTACAGTCGCAGGAGGCAGCGCGATCAGTGTCGTTACCTTCAGCGCCAACATCAGCATGATGCCGATCGCACCGTATGCACCGATGCGGGAATCCTTCATGATCTCCAGCACGCGCTCTGTAGTCGTACCACCACCAAAGCCGTCGCACGTATCTGCAAATCCATCTTCATGAAACGCACCAGTCAACCAGATACCAACCACGACCGACAACAGCACAGCAACCGATTGCGGCCACAACAGCGTCGCCAGAATATAAGCAAGGCCGGTGATCAAGGCGACGACCAGACCCACTGCCGGAAAGTAGCGCGCAGCCTGCGACAACCAACGTGCATCAAATCCAACCCAGCGCGGGATCGGCAGACGCGTAAAAAACTGCAATGCGATGAAGAACAGGCGCACCTCATGCATTACGCGCTTGCCCATATCCTCTTCCTCGAACAGATCCGGTTCCATGCTCATTGTCTTTACTTGTCGTTGTCGGACGCTTTATTACTTACAGCAGCCGATTCAAAGGTCGCCATCTCACACAAAAAATTGACTGCCGCATGCAGCATGGGCAACGCAAGTACACTGCCCGTGCCCTCGCCAAGTCGCAATCCCATCTGCAGAACAGGTTCGCCTTTCAACTCTGCAAGCAACTTTGCATGTCCATGCTCATCCGAGCAATGCGCGAAGACGCAGTAATCGAGAATCGCAGGCTGCAGGCGCGCGGCAACCAACAATGCGCTGGAGATGATGAAGCCATCAATCACCAGCACCATACGTCGCTCCGCTGCAGCCAGCATGGCACCTACAATCATGGCAATTTCGAAACCACCAAAGGTGGTCAACACTTCCAGCGGCGCACGCATGCCGGCATGATGCGCGACCGCTGATGCAACCACTTGCTCTTTGTGCTGAACGCCTTCTTGCGAAAGGCCCGTACCTGCGCCCACGCAATCTGCGGCAGGCAATGCCGTCAGTGCATGCATGATCGCCGCCGCAGCCGTCGTGTTGCCGATCCCCATTTCGCCGAAACCAAGCACATTGCCTTTAATGGCATTGAGAAGCTCTGCACCTTGCTGCATGGCTTGAGCACATTGCCCTTCGGTCATGGCCTGCGTTTTAGCGAAGTTGCGCGTGCCATGCGCGACTTTTCGATCCAGCAAACCAGCGCGCTGACCAAAATCGTGATTCACACCTGCATCGACGATATGCAATGCGCAAGCGTTCTGCCTTGCAAAGACATTGATCGCTGCGCCCCCTGCCAGAAAATTTTCCACCATCTGCCAGGTCACGCTTTGCGGATAGGCAGAGATGTTTTCTTCCACGATGCCGTGGTCACCGGCAAAAACAATGACAGCCGGCGAATCTATTTTCGGCTGTGTGGTTTGCTGGATCATGCCAATCTGATGCGCCAGTTTTTCCAGCATGCCAAGACTGCCAAGCGGCTTGGTTTTGTTGTCAATTGCGGCACGCAAGGCCTGCGCGTGTACCGAGTCGTGTGTCGGGTGAATCGAAGGAATGATCATGCGTGTCGCGCATGCATGCAGCGCGATCCTTGGGAAAAGTCGGTAGGTCAAAAACGATGATTGGGTACAGTCGGAAAAAATGCGTTGACTGAATAAACCATCCGATGGAAGGACAGCAGTGTATGCGGGCGTTAAGGAAGCGTCAATTCGGGAAATAGGCACGTCAACAATACGCAACCAAGCAACACGTCAGTACCAAAATGGCAATGATTTAACCGCTGGATTTCACCAAATTTTACAAGTGTTGCCGGGCGTCGGCATCTTCCGTGCATTTGCTATGCTGCCCTCATAAATCTCGGTATTATTGCCCCATATCAATGACGTCTGATGTACAGAATTTATAGCAGATGGCATGACTACTCACTGCCGTTGCAACTAAACCGACGCGCAAAATAGCGTGAGCGTGAACAACACTTGAAGGGTAAGACACATGAGCGGCGACACAGACGATTTTGAAGCACTGTTTGACGAGATTTCGGCGCAACGCCTGAGTCCGGCGCCGGCACCAGTAGCAGCGCCTGCTGCTGCCACACCTGCTGCTCCTCCGCCAGCTTCCTCTTCCACGCCCGCCACAAGCAATGACACGGAAGCAGATTCAGCGGACAAACCAATGTACGAACGCCTCGGCGGCATCGTGCGTCTGCTGCATGATTCGCTGCGTGAACTTGGCTACGATCGTTCACTATCAGATGTCGCCTCGCAGATCTCCGATGCGCAAGGACGACTCGAATACGTTGCGACACTGACCGAGCAAGCAGCCAACAAGGTGCTCAATGCCATTGACGTCGGCATGCCGGAACAGGATGCATTGTCCAAGCAGGCCAAACAGATGGATGAGCGCTGGGCGCAACTCTTCGAAGGCAAGTTGAGCATCGACGAATTCAAGGCACTCGCTGGCGACTCCAGAACGTTCTCTGCAAAGGTTGCAGAAGCCACCGAAGCCGAGAAAGCGCGTTTGCTGGATATCATGATGGCGCAGGACTTCCAGGACATTACCGGTCAGCTCATCAAGAAAATCGTTGGCATTACCCACAAGGTTGAGAACGAGCTCGCACAGCTCCTGCTCGACAACGCACCACCGGAAGTCAAGGCCGCACAAACAGAGAATCAGAAAAAGGATGCACCAGTTGAATTGTTGAACGGTCCTGCCGTGCCTGCGGTTGCAATGGCACAGGATGATGTCGACAGCCTTCTCGCCGATCTGGGATTCTAAATGGATGACATGCTCAAGGAATTCGTCGTCGAGGCACTCGACCTCGCGACGAACGTGGAAGAACATCTGCTTGCGCTGGAACGCAATCCGGATGACCTGAATACGATCAATGCCGTGTTCCGTTCTTTTCACACGATCAAGGGCGGCGCCGGCTTCATGAATCTGCCAGCGATGGTATCGGCCTGTCACTTGACCGAAAATCTGTTCGATGCATTGCGTAATGGTCAGGTGCCGGTCACGCCTATGGCAATCGAAGCAGCGCTGGAAGCCAGTGGCTTTGTCGCCGATCAGCTCGAAGAACTGGCCAACGGTGCGCCGCCCGAATCACTTCCGGCCATGCCGAAATCGCTTGAAGTCATTCTGACCAGCGCGATTGAAGGTGGCACGGCAGTCGCCGCTGCACCAGCAAGCGTCGCCCAGGAATCACATGCAGCCGCTCCAGCGCCAAGCGCGGACGGACTCGATTGGCATGCCATGTATCTGGCCGTCGTTCCTGCAGGAACGGTCATCGCAGAGCCCGCCAACGATGCTGTCGCCATGCCTGCTGCATCGACACCGCAAGTCGATCCCGCTGCCGCACCTGCAGCGAAAGCCAATAGCTGGGATGGCGTCGATCGTCGCGGCTCGGCAGAAAAATCGAGCCCGGCAGTCAAGGAAGAAAGTATTCGCGTCGATGCGGTCAAGCTCGATGCCTTGCTTGAAGTCGCGGGCGAATCCGTACAGGCTGCCAATCAGGCGGCCGTTCTGCTCGAAAAGCTCGCCCAGTTTCCAATGGAAGGACAGGCAGCAACCTTGATGGCGGCATTGGCAGAGACACTCAATCGTGCATCACGCTATTCGACAGAGTTGCAACGCGCCACGCTGTCGACGCGCATGCAACCGGTCGGCAAACTGTTTCAGCGTTTTCCACGCCTGGTACGTGAGCTGGCAAAGGAACTCGGCAAGGATGTCGATCTGCAAATCGAAGGAGCAGAAACCGAAGTCGATCGCGTGGTCGTCGACAGCCTTTATGACCCGCTGGTGCACATGCTGCGTAATTCGCTCGATCACGGCATTGAAGACAATACGACACGTAGTGCTGCCGGCAAGTCGACAAAATCCGTCATCTTGCTGAAAGCATGGCAAGAAGCCAGTAGCGTCATGATCGAGATTTCCGACGATGGCAAGGGCATGGATGCGCAAGCATTGCGTGCCAAGGCTTTGTCCAAGGGATTGATCTCGGACACGGCTGCGCAGACGCAGGAAGAAATGCTGCAACTGGTTTTCCTTCCGGGCTTTTCCACCAAGGAAGTCGCCAATAGCGTGTCGGGCCGCGGCGTCGGCATGGACGTGGTGAAGACGGCAGTCGAGAAACATCGCGGCGCCATCAGCATCGATTCACGCCTGGGTGTCGGCACGCGTTTCTCGATTCGTCTACCGATTGAATTGTCGATCGTCCCGACCATGCTGGTTCGCAGTTCCGAGGCCGCACTGGCGCTTCCGATGGCAGTCGTTGAGCGCGTCGTGGAGTTGCCGGAAGAATTCGAGAAAGTCGGTGGTGCGCCAGTGCTGCGCGATCAGGGACGTCCATTGCCGGTCAGATCACTGGCAGGCGCACTTGGTTACGAGCTGCACACTGAACGTGTTGGTATCGTCATCGCCGCACCGCAACCCTACATTCTCTCTGTCGGCATAGTGGAAGGTACCGCCGATCTGGTGATCAAGCCGATGACTGCCATGCACGTGGACGGCATTGCCGGCACAGCGCGCTCGGCAGAAGGTGAGCTGGTCTTGGTCGTTGGCCTGTCCTTCCTGCTGGAAGGTAGCAAGCAAACTTACAAGAGCAACACGGTCAAACTTGCGGCCTGAGTAATCCGACAAGATCGCAATGCATCGCGGCCCAAACAAAAACACCCTGATCGCTCAGGGTGTTTTTACATCCGCATCAAAAAACAGAACTTAATTAATCGTCTTTTGCGCCGTCAATATTCAACTCGTGAATCTTGCGGGTAATCGTGTTGCGGCCGATGCCCAGGCGTACTGCCGCATCGTTCTTGCGACCATGCGTATGCTTGAGTGCCGTCTTGATCAGTGCAGATTCAAACTGGCGTCCCAGAACATCCATGACTTCCGGTTGCCCTGCTGCCAGCAAGGATGCAGCTTCTGCTTCCAGCAATGCGATCCAGTTGGATGGCTCCAATGACGCAGGCGCGTTATAAGTCGCTGGCGCTGATGAAGAAGCCGGTGCTGAGGCATACGCATCGCCATCCATAGCAGGATACCCAGACGAGGTCGAAGGCGGTGGAGCAATGCTTGGTGCTGCACCAGCAGCGGCGAAGCCCTGTCCTTCTGTCAGCTCCTGCGGCAAGTCCTTGGCTTCTACCGTTTGTCCCGGTGCCATCACCGTGATCCAGTTACACAGATTTTCCAGTTGGCGTACGTTACCAGGCAATTCAAGACTGCTCAGGAACTGCATGGCGCCTTCGGACATGCGCTTGACTTCAACACCAAGCTGCTTCGCACTCTGGGCCAGGAAATGGCGTGTCAGGATTGGAATGTCTTCGCGACGCTCGCGCAAGCTAGGCAAACGCAGACGGATCACATTCAGGCGGTGATACAAATCTTCACGGAACAGACCTTCGCGTACACGATGTTCCAGATTCTGGTGGGTTGCGGCAATCACACGTACATTGGCTTTCAGTGGCTGATGGCCACCGACACGATAGAATTGTCCATCCGACAGCACACGCAACAAACGCGTCTGCAGATCAAACGGCATGTCACCGATTTCATCGAGAAACAGCGTGCCGCCTTCGGCCTGCTCAAAACGACCGCGACGGGTTGCCTGCGCGCCGGTAAAGGCACCGCGCTCATGACCGAACAGTTCGGACTCCAGCAAGTCTTTCGGAATCGCCGCCGTGTTCAATGCAATGAACGGCTGCGAGGCACGCGGGCTGTGTTTATGCAGCGCCCGTGCCACCAACTCCTTTCCCGAGCCGGATTCCCCCGTAATCAGAACAGTTACGTTCGATTGAGAGAGGCGACCGATCGCGCGAAAGACATCCTGCATGGCAGGAGCCTGACCGAGAATCTCGGGCGTTTCGGCAGACACATGTTCGACGCTGGTTTCGCGCAGACTTTCTTCCAGTGCACGACGAATCAGTTCAACCGCCTTGTCGATATCAAATGGCTTGGCCAGATATTCGAAAGCGCCGCCCTGAAAGGCAGCAACGGCAGAATCCAGATCGGAAAAAGCCGTGATGATGATGACCGGCAGACCTGGATGCTTGGCCTTGACGGCCTGTAGCAGTTCAAGCCCGGACTCACCCGGCATGCGGATATCCGATACCAGGACTTGCGGCGCACCGTCCTTCAGTGCTTCCATCGCATCGCGCGCATTGGAAAAACTCTTGGTGGCGAGATTCTCGCGGGCCAAGGCTTTTTCGAGCACCCAGCGAATCGATTCGTCGTCGTCAACAATCCAGATTGGTTTCATAATTCTTCTATTGTCCCGCGTGATGCGGCAATGTCGGCGACACTGCCAGTTTATTGTTATTCCATCTCAAGGCAGAGGTATCAGGATCCGAAAATCCGTATACCCCGGACGACTTTCACATTCGATCACGCCCATGTGCTGCTGTACGAATGTTTGCGCTAAGGTCAAACCCAACCCGCTGCCACCGTCCCTGCCGGATACCAACGGGTAAAAAATACGATCACGAATGTCCGGTGGAATACCCGGACCGTTATCGATGAT
>Ga0308164_10002476_pt1 | contig 18281 bp, 10 predicted proteins | sample PhyTR2_FD_201031 | JGI IMG/M metagenome (GOLD analysis project Ga0308164, IMG submission 201031) | Phyllosphere microbial communities from UC Gill Tract Community Farm, Albany, California, United States - DLSLT.R2 | ecosystem: Host-associated > Plants > Phyllosphere > Unclassified | place: USA... | reverse complement strand
ATTAGCGTCGGCGCCTATCGTGGCTCACAGCGCAATGATGACCACGTCGCAGTGTTCACGTCTGCTGAAATGACCGACATTGTCGTGATTGACGGCGGCTCATCCGTGGCGGACTGCAACTACATCGATGAACGCCAGGGCGATGTCGCATGGTTTGTCCATGCTTTTACCGCGGCACTGGAGAAAACGCTGACACCAGAGCGCAACCAGCAGGATTGCGTCTGGCTCGCGATCGCTGATGTCAGAGCGCAGTTCATGCATCTGGCAGCTGGTCTGCACGTACCGGTACATGCGTGGCCGATTGCAGCGATGACCTGGTTGAGGATTCTGGACCACGACGGCGCCACACGCGCAATGCTCTACAGTCTTGGTGACTGCAAAACCTTGTTGTACACGGCTCCCATAACCTGTATCGACCTGGATCCATTCGTGAATCCCCAGGAAGCCATCTTGCAAGACTGGATTGCCACGTTGAAGACTGAAGGCGTCGACGATCCGGTACGTCGGCGTGAACGCATGCTGCCAATGCTGCGCGCACGGCGCGAATCGCAAAACACGGCGCCGGCGCCCAGTGTGCTGTGCCTTCAGCCGAACGGGCCGTTCCAGGCGCGTACCGGCAGCGCCACTCTGGCGCACGATGCGAGTGTGTTGGTGATGACGGATGGATTTTATCGACTGGTCGATCTGTACGGCTTGCATACGGATGTTTCTCTGGCAGAGGCATGCATTGACTTCGGCCTGCAGTCGCAACTCGACAAGTTGCGGAACTACGAGTCGACGTCTGCAGGGACTGGCGCAAGCGCCGTAAAGTCAGCGGATGACGCATCTGCGGTGCTTTGGACCGCAACATAGATTCGGTGGATAGGGAGGTCTTCTTGTTTGCGTCGATCTGGTCTGGTTCATACTGACATCGCATTTAACATAATATAGATTATGCGAAGGACTGGTACAATACGAGCTGTTGCGATCAAACGGCACATTTCACGCCTCTGAGCCTCCGCGGCCCGCTCCTAGTTGACGAGAAAGGTCTGCCACGTTACTGGGCGAGTATCTGGTCAACATTGATGGGTGCATACTTGGCCGAATCCACGCAGATCAAAAAGCTGCGGCACATTGAAGATCTTTATCGACACGCTGATCAGTGTTTTGGGCAGGCTTCACTCCATAATGCGTTAGGAACCTGCGATGACGACGTGCTTGCGTCGATCCTAGAGTCCTGGTTCGTTACGATCCGCAACCAGCCAGCGACCACTGAAGCTGATCAAAAACGATGGGATGCCGGGGTTAGCTTTGTTTCGTCAGTCTCGGGCTGGATATCGAAAAATGACGCGAACCGACGGCTAGAAAACATTGAGGCGCGACTGCACCGCCTTTCGTCTTTGTATCGCCAGTTCCACGTGCACCGTCGGAAGTCAGTCGAAAGGATACGATCGTTGCCCGCAAACACCGTCGAGGCGCTATATCAGATTCTTGACCCAGAATCCCAACTCAACCCGTTTTCGAGGGAGCGGACTCGATGGCGAATATATGTTGCGTTCATCTTGATGCTCCATCAGGGGCTCCGCCGTGGGGAAGTCCTTCTACTGCCAGCAGATACTGTTAAAAGCGGGTTCGACCGAAAGGCCGATAGAAACCGACACTGGTTAAACGTACAAGAGAATCCCTATGAAGATGCCGCAAGCGACCCACGCTATTCAAAGCCGGGAATTAAAACGGCTGCATCATACCGTCAGGTGCCAGTTAGTGAAACTATCGTTGGGATAGTGGATACTTATGTTCAGAATTTTCGCGGTCGCCCAAAGCATTCGTTTTTACTTAATTCGCAGTCAAATTTGCCCCTATCTACTGAGGCGATTACCAAAGTATTCGCACAAATTTCAAGAAAACTGCCCACGTCCGTTCTGGTGGAACTAAAGAGCAGGACCGGCAAGGACTCTGTGACTCCCCATGATCTCCGCCATACCTGTGCAGTCATGCATCTTCACCAACTCCTGGCAAAGAGTGATCCAATGGACGAGGCGCTCCAAAAACTGCGCACATTCTTCGGTTGGTCCAAAACCTCGACTATGCCTTCGCGATATGCTCGCGCCGTATTCGAGGACAGGCTTTCGTCTGTTTGGAATGTCGCATTCGATGATCGCGTAGCATTGCTGCGCGCATTGCCCAAGGAAAAATGAATGAGTAAAGATGTGATGCTTCAGCAACAAGACTTATTTGCAGCGGATTCGTTGGATACAAGAACTCTACGCGAACTGTGCAGATCGTTGCCCGCCCTCCCCTCAGCGCTTCGTTACTACGACGAATTCGATGACACGGTTCGCTCGATTAAAAACCCGGCAGATTTAGTAGTATTCGAAATATCAGTGTTCGGAAAAAGTAAAAATATTAACTTCGAGCGGCTAGGCGAAGAATCATCGGGCAGCATGCGCCGTTCGCAGCCCGAAACGGCTCGACGATTATCCATTCCTAATCGTTGATATCGGTCGGGTAGCCCCGTCGCTCCTTGCGCTCTGCAACATTGTGCTGCGATCGGTACTCTGCTGTCCACATGGCGTGCTCCTGTGAGAGGGAACCCTTTGGCCATTATAGTTGCTTACAAGTTTTGCACCGTCTCTAATTTCTAATTACAGAAATATCGAAATATACCAAGCAAAAAGCATTGGAGGTAGACTTCCAGAATTCTGCGCAACATTGCAGCCGCCTCCGTTCGTTCTTCGCTACTATGACGAGTTTAACGATATGATGGGTTCCATTCGGTCCCCGACCGATGCCTCCCAGCTGTAGATCAGATAACGCTGGGAAGCGGAAAAGCACTGATTTGGTTTTCGGGCGGCGACACACAGGGCGAGCGCACATGGCCTGGCGCGGGCATGATGAATTCGGGTGTTAAGTGTCTGGCTATCTGGCGCTAGTAACGATATCCGCGATTGAAATATCCAACGATCGGATAAATGACTCAAGCATGGGATGCTCTACATTGTCTAAAGCTTCGCGATACCCCTCGACTGTGGAGATAGACTTGCGCATATTATGGTTTCCACTTAAAAATGCTCTCTTTGCGGCAACCTTCTCAAGAAGATCTACGCAAAGCTGATTGCCTTGCTCAGTGATTCCCTTGTAGATAGAAACTGAGCTGCCATTCATCTCTACGGAAACATACCTAACATGGTTACTGTATTCGTGGAATCGAGGGTGAAACATTTTAACAAATGTGTCAGGTGGCGGATAAGTAGCATTTACGACCATATCGGACTGCCATTGCGAGTTGGTTTTAACTCCATTGCAGTCCGCACACGCAACCGCTAAGTTCCAGAAATACAGTGAGAACTGCGGGAACGTGTCACGTGGAATGATATGATCAATTGGTCGCGCATATGCTGTGTTCACCAGCCATTGACGGCAGTAGCAGCATCTTCCATTTTGCGCCGCGCTTAGATAAGCCCGGAAGGCTGCTTTAACCGCCCTGTCGTCAACTTTTGTGTTAGACAACGTATTCTTCAGGTCCGCTAGATCGCCCCAGACATCCCGGTTCTCCCGTCTCGAAAGCCGCCAAAGATTAAAAAGCGCCTTTCTAGTAACCGCCACGTACTTTTTTGTCAAATGAATTGTGGATTTATACTCCAGAAACTCGCTTTTCATTTCTTTGAGCGACTTGATGTAATGTTTAGTCATTCGTGAATCAGTCTGGGATGCTTGCGATCTCGGTGATGGCCGCTCTGGCGCTATCAATGAGGCTGAGGTCGGCGCGCTGCCGATGTGAAACATAACCCGATGTGCGAGTGATTATCGTAACCATGTTCTTTAGGCGGTCGTACAGGTCGGAGAACGAAACCACCGCATCCGTACTTGAATTCAAACGCTCAATTGCGTCCGCAACTATTGCTGCGCACGTCTCGTGCACTGAGCGGTTGTTTTCTGTGTACGTTAAAAAACCGTCGAACAGAACTGTCTCTACTGATTGCCCTTCGTTAACAGAGAGCTCTCGCAATTGCCGGTGCCGTGCCGTAAAACAGTGATCGCCTAATACCGTCGCGCTTGAGATAATTACTGGCGAGTGAGTTGCTACTACTATGGAACAGCCAAGTTTCTGGCTAACAAGTTCAAGCACGGCTGGTATGGATCGTTGCCAACTTACGTGCAAGCTAATTTCTGGTTCGTCGATTAGGGCTATTATTTCGGGGCCCGCGAACGCGGCTAACCTTGTAACCAGTGCGATGACTTGCTGCTCACCAGAACTTAGCTCGTCGAATACGACCACGCCCGGCATGTCCTGTCGCACCATGCCGAATTTAAATTCGTCGGTGCCAGAGGATTCAAAAGCGCGTCGATTTACGGCGGCGTCATCGGAAAGGAGAATTACCTCGGATAACTGCTCGGCGACGTGTTCAGCAGGGTCAATCTCTGTTTCAGCTGGAATAAAGTAGCGACTCGCCCGGAACCCAAGTAACTCGGTTATCTCGTTGAAAACATCAAGTCTTTCCTGATCTATGTGAACGGTTTTCGCAACGCTGGCTAAGGACTGATTGGTATCCCGAATCGCTACTCCTCCCTTAGCGGTACGCGCACCAAGATACGTAAACAGAGGCGGTTTCTTAAAAGCAGTCTTTCTTATCTTTTCAAACGGAAATCTGTCGGTTGTGCCGAATGAAAGTCCAATAGTTTGGCGGCCTTTCTCACTTAGATGCCCGATGAGTTCCCGAAGAAGCAAACTTTTTCCTTCTCCGTTGTTTCCGATCACATACGCGCGGACCGGTCGTGAGCGACTGTTTTCGAGCAAATCGAGAATCGGGGAGCTATCGATAGTTGCCAACATTGGCTGCGCGCCCTTTTTCTTGTGAACGTAAGCTTCAGCCTTCAGTTCCCAGCCCCTCGCCCGGATTTCGTTTTCCCCCACTACGCGGCATAATGTGTCGACGTCTTTGTATCCATCGCGAAATTCGTGTTGAAATAGCCCCCCAAGTTCCTGCCCCCCTTCGTGAATCTTCGGCTCTAGGCTGCTATTTGCCCCTGTCATCCACGATTTAATAATGGCGCCGCTAAATGACATCGACCCGGCGGAATCCGAAGTCTTGTCAATCGCGGCAAGTCTTGCGGTGTCAATGCAAAGCACTCCGTCAGAACTAGGTGCCCCGGAAACCAACCAGGCTGAAACGGCTCCCTTCCTCTTCTTCCGATTATCGTGGTACGGAATGTCTATAACTGCAGCGAGCATCTTCTGTCGCACCAGGTGTTTTCGCAGCTCAAGCCTAAGACCTTTAGCCCCTCGGTCCTGACCGGGAACGATGACGAGTGCGAATTCGAACTTGTATTGCGAGCTAAGCATCCGGTCAAATGCTTCTATTGCGCTATTGTCGAACGGTCGCCTTTCATCGCGCAGCGTAGCATCGGTACTAGTTCCTTGGTACGGATGATTTACAAATACAAAGTTGGCGGCCCCTGGGGAATGCGAAGTAGGTAAAGGCTGAGGATCTATGGTAATGCCGTATATCGCTAGCCGAAGCTGCACAAAAAAAGTGTCTGAGAAGAACTGATGGGCTTTTATAGATTTTCGCCCGGCTTGTCCCGCATGTATCAGTACCGCTGCATCACCAGTTTCCAAAAAATATTCACATGTATCAACACGGAGAAATGCGAGCTCAGAAGCGAGCCTTGATATTTTTCTAGACAGCCTGAAATCGAGTGGATTCTCTCGAGATATAAGACGGCTAAAAATCAAATCAAAGAGATAAAGCAAAGAATCTGGGTTTTCTTTACTTCGATTAAGTAATCTTATTATCTCGTCAAATGCCGAAAACGGGAGAGAGAATTGTGTGTTATCTTCCATCCTAAATCTGGATTTGATTTTGTCAATTATGGAAGCCCATAATCTGGAAAATTCTTCATCGAATAATCTTAGATTTCCGGACGTGGCTTCAGCAATCTCGGCTCTTAAGACTTTAGAAAAAAAGGTGCTTGTTTTCCCCAAGTTCTGCCCTATGCAAAATGTACCAAGCAGGGCCAAAAGCTCTTTTTCGAACGCGCGCTCTGTTAGTTTTGTCCTTTTCTGCACCGCTAAAATTTCTTTTAGAAACTTTCCAGCAAAAATTTCGCGCTCTTCGATCATGGTCTTTTCGCTTTTGGTATATTTTTTGGAATTTCGTGATGAATCATGGAGCTTTAAATTCGGAATTTTAAACGTCCACCTATAGGGCGGGCGAAATGACCGCGATAGAGTGTGCCTTTGTACCTGCTGCTGTGTCGAAGCTGAATGTCGCTGAACACGCTGTCGCCGACAAGCCTCGAACGGTGCCGCCAAGAAGCTTCCTTAGACTTTGCAGTTGTGTCAGGTCACAATCATCTTTTCTTTCGCGTCATCGTCCTCGTCGATATCAGGGCGCAATGCGTTAATTACGTCATCAAGTTCGGCGGCTTTACGTCGCAAATCAATAATTTTAGTAATAACTGAACTTGAAAGACGCTCGCCGTTCGCTTCCATCCGGTATCGCGCCGCCGCGACCTTCAGTTGGGGTGGGTCGCTTAGGTATTTGACGAACTCTTCTGGCGTGGGCTTATCTCCTTGCCACAACCGCGCAATTTCTTTGTGAGTCCGCAGGCCTTCATTATCTGGGTTTAGCGGCACGGTGTACACTCCGATACTTCCGGAGTCGAAGAACCGACGGATCAGGCCTTCATCAGAAAAATAGATTCCGTCTTCAGGAGGTCGCGCATAGGGAAGCGCATTAAGTATGCAAAAACTCGCTTTTTACCGACCGCGTCCGTAAGGGCAGACAGTACATCTGGATAGTCGTCTAAGCCTTTGCGAAGCCGAGGCACTTGCTTGAGATGCGACTGAACGGTGTGATTGAAGTAGTGCACAGCGATCGGGCTGTCAGTCGGCAAGCTGCGATTTTTACATTCGAAGAAGAACGCGTAGTCGCCCCAGGTAAATGCAACGTCATAGTCAAATTCATTATTCTGACCGCGAGAAATGCGAATATTCTTAGCATCGAACTTCAAGTCGCGGAACATTTTTATCATCCGTTGCTCAAAAAGCGCGCCCTTATCGTCAATATCACCTTCGCGACTGCTAATGCTTGACAGCACAAGCTTGAGTAGGTCAGCGGTTGCAATAGTCCATCCAAACAGTAAGAAATTCTCGTCAGAATCGCGAATGAGTGGGCAGTCGTAAAGGTTCTTACTTGAACGATTAAGTGTAGCTATAGACAGGAAGTTAGCAATGGCAGTAGAGGAAAGCCCCCTACTCTCGAGCATAGCCCCGAGGTCCGCAGACGTGAGTTTCATGAACGAGTCTGTGGTCTTACTCATGTGCTCCATACTCAATATCTGAAGCGCAGAAAAACCCCTGAGTAGTTCGCTAACGGTAAGTTCGGTATCGGGAACCAAGGTTTTCTGGATGTCCACAGACAGCGCATGATGGAGGCCTATCGCAGCGTGCCCTTCCTCGGGAGATAAGAATGCCTCAGGTGGAAGGGCTACCTGGCCGGTTGATTTCGAAGCGATATACTTAATCAGATTGGCATCAGTTATCAACTTAAAGTAAGTCTGCTTTTGCCTCTCATCGAAACGCTCGCCAGCTAGGACCGTGAAGACCTCAGCATCAAAATTTGCTGCAAACTCAAGAGAGGTTGTAATCTCGTCTAGTTCTTTCAACTCTGGGTCAATCCAGCTAGGCCTGCCGTAGAAAACTTTAAGGTCGCCCCCTAGAAAGCGAGTTTTCTCGTCTACTGTTTTCCAGACCTTCCATAGATGCGCGGTAGTATAGTTTCCGACGATGGGTTCCGCCTCTGAGTCGCTCATTGGAGGTCTTGCAGGGAGTACAATTTGGTCCTCTGAGTTGAAGTAGCCCTCGCGATACGACTCCATCATGAGGATGTTAAACGCTGCTGCTGAAAGGTTGTGAGTCACTGCGTTAGGGTTGTACCTTTCTCCCTGAGCATTGTAAATCGCAGGTTCTGTCGTCAATGCAGGTGCCGCCTTCATAGAACGCAAGATGTCCGCCTGCACTTCCCGCGCTGCTCGCTGCAGCATCGTCAACATCGCCGAGATCCGCTGCTCGCTCGTCCATTCATTTGTCGGGAGCTGGCTTTCAGTTTCGAATATCGCTACATAGCCGATGTCGATCTCTTCGAATTTAATTTTCATCTCCCCAATAGTTTCCGCCCCAGTCAGGAAGTCAAAGCTTCGCAGGTGATCTGCGAGGGAAGTTAGGAATTTGCTCCGGCGAGCGCCATTGTCATCCGGGCGCCTCCTGACCATCGCGTCTGACAGATATACCGCCTCGAGCAGATTTTCAACGTCGTTAACCTCCATAGGATCTTCACAAAAATATTCAGCTAGTTTTGCCCAATTTAACGACTTTATTAATTTTTTTACATGCTCGAGATTCATTGAATCGCGCCTTGAAATAGGTATGTTATTGTAGTTGGATCATCCATACTTTTTTCTCCGATGAGGGCGTAATGAAAAATCAGTATAGGTTCACATTATGATTACGGCAAGTTCTGTCATCCAAGCTCTGACCAATAGCTACTGTTGCGCATAATTCATCAGGTGACGCAACATTGCCTCATCCGATGGTACTTTTCCTTGTTGCGTTAACCTTCTATTCGATGATCATCAAGCTTGTTAGCTCGCACAGTCCTCCAAGCCTTTCAGGACCGGTTCTTGTAGATAGCTATGGCTTGCCTCGCTACTGGGCAGTCGTCTGGTCGTCGGCGGTAACAGGTGCCCTAGCTGACTCGACGCATGTTAAGAAGCTACGCTACTGAACAACGCTGGCCAAGCAACACCCTGGGGCTCGCTCGACGACGAGACGGTTCAACGCTTTCCGGCAAGAGCCGTTACTCGTCGTCGGCTTCCCACTCATCCGGCTGGACATAACCGAAGTCCACCTGCATCGCGATCGGTTCCACGTCGATGGCGTCGGCGTGCGGGTCGCCGTCTTCGATACCGGTGACACGCATGTCGACGCCTACCGTCGTGGACACGCGACGGCTGGCCTCCGTGTGGCCCATGGACACCTCGTCCTTGTCGATTGAGTCAGTGACGGAGAAATTGAAGCCGCTGTGCACCTCGACGACGAGCGCGATGCGAACGCTTACCGACAGCGTCCCGAGCGCATGGGCGTTCGGCACGAACATCGCCGAACCGCTCTCCGCGAGTCGCCACGAATCGAGGCGCCCGTACTCGTCCTCGCCCTCGACCGAATATGCCGATTCCGCATCCACGAGCCAGTCGCCGGCTGCGACGGCGCCCGCGAGCGCGTTCTCCAATTGTGCCTCCAGCGTCGGCGCCTGCCCGTTCACAACCAGCTCGCTGAGCCTGCGCGCTAGTCTCTGTGCGACGAGTTCGTCGTCCTCGCCTTCCTCGCCATCGAGACCGTCATCGCGGTCGCCATCGCCATCGCCATCGTCATCGGCGTCACGATCGCGGCTCTCCGGCAGCACGCCGGCCGGATGGCTCGCATAGCGCGCCACGCGAGCCTCAACGGCCTTCGGCAAAGCGTGGGTTCGCCGGAACCGCTCACTGGCCAGGCACAAGGCAACCGCCAGGCAATCGCTGCCTGTCCGCAACAGGATGCCCGGTTCCTGCATCAGCGCGGCAAGCGCGCCACCCACGGCATCCACGGCGCGGTCGATGTCCAGCAGCGTCGCGAATTCGGACTCGTCGACGTCACGGCAGATGAGCCAGTTGGTTTCGGGTAGCGTCTCCTGCCCCGGGAAACGCCGTTCGGTGTAGGCCAACAGCAGGTCGGGGCTGATGCGCCGCGCCAGCGCCTCGTCGTAGCGTAACAACGCTTCCAGAACCAAGCGGGCGAGCCGCTTTATATTATCCGCCGAGCCGATGGCGCCATGCCGTAAAGCCTCGCTCTGGTGCCGCGGCAGCTGATTGATGGAATAAATAACGAACGGCACCGTGTTTTGCTGGCTGCGCAATCGGTCGATCAGCGTGTAGCCCGCGCGCGGGTCGCCGGGACGTCCCATGTCCGAGATCACGGCGTCGTACAGCGCATCCCGACAAAGCAGGAGCGCTTCTTCCGTCGACGTGACGGTCGTGTACTCAACGTTGTATTCGTCCAGCAGCCGTTCCCGCTCGACCTCATTATTCTCGGGCCGGTCGTCGACCCACAGCACCCATGGTCGCCACCGACCGCGGGCGATCCGGCGTCGCATGGCGGGGAGCACGATGGCGGCCAATTCATCGATCAGCCCGCGATAACCGGTGGCCGGTACCGTCCAGTGCACAAACGCGTCACTGCCGGTGCCATGCATCCCGATGGCCGGCAGATTCGCGCGCACCCACTCGACGCTGTCCGCATCGACAGGGAACGGTATCTCCAGCAAAGTCGATGGATCGACCTGGGAAGCCAGGATGTCCCTGGCGGCGTCGCGCCAGGTGCCGAACAGCCCTTCCACGTAGGCGGGATAGTCGGCGCTGAGGGCCAAGTCGGTCCATCGGTCAAAGTTCTGGAAAAACCGACTCATGTATGGAGCGACGGCCTGCATCACGTCGTCGTTGCGCACCCATCCGATCGTGCCGAGCGCGTCCTCGCGCCAGCGTTCGTCATCGCCGGGCTCCGGATCCTCGTCCAGGAAGCGGCGGACCTCATCCTGGATGAAGGGAATGAGGACGTCTTCGAACAACGCCGGGCGGCGACGCGACAGGAGGCGTACCGCCAGGCGCAACCGGGTCAAGGCGCCGCCATGCCTGCCGTCATCCGACGTATTCGCCACGGCCTTGTCGCAAGCATCGAGCAGCGCGCGCAGCGTCTCGAGATCGGCCTCGACGTCGCCGTTTTCGATCGGGTCTTCACCCGTCGCCAGGACACGCGTGACTGGGCCGGCGAACACGTATTCCGCCATGGAGGCCCAGTGGGCAAGCGCGGCCGTCCGCTCGTTCGTCCAATGGGGCAAGGCGCGGGCGATGCCGTGCAGGCCGTCCGTGACGCCGGGCAGTCGGCCGACATGGAAATTCAGCGCCATGGAGTTCAGCACATCCAGCGCAACGAGCACGGCGCGCGCCTCGACCGCGCCCTGGCCCGGCGCCGGCGCCGGCCGCAGGGCGCCGAACAGGTCGCGTACGCCGGGCGCAAAGGTCCAGCTGCCGTCGACGGACTTGTAAATCAGGCCGTAGCTGGACAAGCGCGTCCACAGCGCGGGCGCCAGGCGATCCGGCGCCAAGCGGTTTTTCGCTGCCATGTCGGCGAGCGCACGGACTGCCTCCGACGGCAGCGAGTCGATACAGCGCTGGAATCGGGCCTCCATCGCTTGCGCGGTTTCCGGCAGGCCGAGCAACGACATAGCCACGTGCGCGAACGGTTGCGCCCACGCAGGCAAGCGTCGACGCCCTGCTTCGTCGGCGATCAGTTCAAGCGAGCGCGCCGTCGACCCGGCCAGGGCGGCAAGATGGGCCGACACCCGGCGCTGGATTTCGCGCCCCAGCTCGGCGGCCTCGGATCGGCGCATGGCGCGTAGCAAGTGCTCGGCCGCCTCGGGACGCACACGAAAATACGTGGCAGCCACCGTGGCATCGCTGCCGGGCAGGCGCGTTACGTCGACTACGATGCCGCTGCGCATGAGTTCCGCCAGCATGGTGGGATCGGTATCGCCCTTGAACTCGATCGCCTGGACCAGCCGGGCGACCGACACGGTGAACGGCGCGGTGCTCAGCAGCGTGGCAAGGCGGACGCTGTTCGGGGACTCGTACTGCAAGGACGCGATCATCCGCTCGATCGACAAGGCCGGGCTTTTCTGCGCACCTGGCACGCGGAGCGAGGCCCCTTGATCGTGCTGCGACCGCCTGAGCAGATAGGCCGGTTGGGTTCGCCCGCGCGCCATCTGCATCGCGGCCCACTGGCCCAGGCTCGACGGGGTCAGGTCGGCCACGGGCAGCGGCATCAGGGTCTCGCCCGCCTCGGGTTGCGGCATGCGCCACCAGTCTCCGTCGACGCGCAGTGCGGTGGCGGACGCGCCCGGCACGGTCGTCGAAGCGAGACCGTGCGGCTCGCCCAGGCGAGTGCGGGCCCAGCGTGAAGGGGGGCTCAGTTGCAACAGCAGGACCGCGTTGTCGCGTGTCCAGAATTCAAGAACGTCGGTGTAGCGTCCGTCGCTCCACCTGGCGGAAGCGCCGTTGCTGGCGAAGATGATCAACCGGCGGGCGGCCTTGCCGAGGAAGGCCGTCACCGGCATGCGGGCGCCGCCGGCGTTCTCGATATACGCGTCGTGCGACGGCAGATTTTTGGTCCGCAAACGCCATAGACGGACCGCCCGGAACATGCCGCCATTGCGCAACACGCCGGCGAATTCCCGCAACATATCCGCCCAAAGCTCCACCGATGCATCATCTTCCAGCACCAGTTCGACCTCGAACCAGCGCTCGCCGCGGGTGCGGAACACCGGCACGATGGACTGATGCGCCCCCATGCGCGCGATCGCTTCCACCGTCCCCTCCTCGTCGATCTCGAGGGCGCTTGCCGAGGGCCAGCGCTGCGTCAGCGGGCGGAGCGCCCGCATCAAGCCGAGCCGGTCGGGCAGCATCCGCGGCGCTGGCAGCGCCACCGGTGCGGCCTTCGCGTGCGGCTCCGACAACGGCACGTCGCCGCGCGCGAAAACCGACGTCGACGGCGCCCGCAGCGTGCCTGGCGGAACCGCGGGCGCGGGAGCGGGAGCGGCGGACGCCGCATCCGAGCCTCGTTGCGGCTGTGCGGGGATGTGGGGCGCCGACTGGGTGCCGGATCGCGCCCGGGCGTTGGTCCCGGCCTTGGGCAGCGGCGCGCCGGATGGCGGGTCGGCCGGCGTCCCCAACGACAGATCGCGTCCCAAACTCGCGAGCCAGAAGGCGTCGAGCAACTGTTCGGCGTCGAGGTCGAAGCCGGCCTGGTCGAGCCGGGTGATCAGCTCGGCGAGCTTCACGTGCTCGAACCGCCCAGGGGTTGCAACAATTGCTCCCGCAACGTCGCCAGCTCGCCCTTGTCGAAGCTGCGCCGGTGCACATCCTTGAGGGCAACAGTAAGGAAAACGGCGTTCAACAATTGGTCCGTGGCCACTTCGTGGTCCTCCTGCTGGCTGGCGGCGAACTTGGTGATCAGGTCCGTCACCTCCTTCTTGTCCAGCAGTCCGGCATGCTCTTCCAGATGCGAATACACGATCTGCTCGAGTTCCGCCGGCGTCGGCGGCTCGATCCTGAGGCGTACGCACCGTCGCAGGAATGGCGCAGGGAACTCGCGCTCGCCGTTCGAGGTCATGACGACGAAAGGAAACTGACGATTCTGCAAGCGCCCGTGCGCGATCGTCACCTTCTTGCCTTCGTAGTCTTCGACCTCCGCCCTATCCTCGTTCAAGCGGCGCAGCTCGGGGATGTCGACCTCGGCCTCTTCGATGACGTTCAACAGGTCGTTCGCGAAATCGAGGTCGGACTTGTCGATTTCGTCGATCAGAAGCGCACGCGGCCAATCCGTCGCCATCAACGCCGTGCCCAGCGGGCCGAGCTTGAGGTAGCACCCGACCGGCGGCTCCTTCTCGCCGGACTGCAGCCGGCCGACAGCGTCGTATTCATAGATTCCGCTGCGCATGGTGGAGCGGGAATTGATGGGCCAACGCAACACCGGCCCGAGGCGCAGCTCGTGCGCCACCTTGGCGACCAGCGTCGACTTTCCCGTGCCGGGCTTGCCCGTCAGGAGCAGCGGGCGCCTGAGATAGAGCGCCGCGTTGACGGCGTTGCGCATCGCGTCGCCTAGGATGAACGCCTTCGCACGCGCGCCCTCGCCGGGGTCATCGGCGCCGGATGCTGCGCCCGGCGCGACGAGCGACGCTTGCGCGTGCGCGAAGCGCCAGGGCGGCGGATCGGGCAGATCGGCGAGGTCATTGTGTGGTTTGCCTTTGCCGGTGAATATCTTCCAGTCGCCGGCGGCAACGGGCGGGGGCGCTGATGGGAACGTGGATGTCATGATGTCTTCAGTTCGTTATCACTGGTACCGTAGGAGGGTGGGAAGGGGTTGCAGTGAGGGTCGTCCCATAGGAGGCTCGCGCTGACCGCCAGGTCGCTGCCGCGCACCCTGCGGTCGTAGAAGACCTCGGCGAAGCCGTCGACTTGGGCCAGACCCGCGGTCAGCTTGCCGAGCCAGTCGCCAACCGTGTCCCAGCCCACGCCGGGCGGCGTGTCGTGGGGTACGTACAGGACCGGCGTGCCGAGCTTTAGCAGCCGGTCGAGGATGCGTTTTTGCGGTGCGCACGATGCCGCGTTGGCGGACGGATGGGGCAGCGCGAAACCGGCATAGCACATTCCCTGCTCTTCCGGCAACGGCAGTTTGGGCTCGATCCTGACCCACGTGAGGTCGCCGCGCCCCTTCGTCCTCAACGTGGCGGCATAGGCCTGCCAGTTATTAAAGCGGTTAGGTTCGTAGGTTAACAGGCGCGTGCGGTGGCGCAGGAATACCGGTACCAGCGCACCGATGGTTTCCCCGCCCTCCTTCAAAGGGATGTTGTGGAAGGGCTGGTCGAGTAAGGGAACGTCCACCGCGAAATGCACTTCGAGGTCGGGCAGATCCTCTCCCTCCCGGAATTCATCGAGCGTGCGCTGCACAACGTCCACCAACTCGGCCCAGCCCTTGCATCGGGTGACGACGCTGGCAAAGCGATGGTCCACGCGAGGGGACCCGTCGATCTCACAAAGACAAGGCTGGACCGAATCGAGCGCGCCGTTCTTCTCTTCGACCACGAATAACATCACCTTGTGCCTGCGCTCCTCAATCAACAGCCGGTGCACCGTGTCACGGGCGCTTTGCTGCCCCGGCGCCTCGTCATCCAACCAGTTGGCGATCTCCTTGCCATAGTCCTTGACACGGGACAGGCGCATCATGAACTGCAGCAGTCCGAACGGCATCAGGTCGACGTCCTCATGCAGGTCGCATAAGTGGGCAAGCACATCCCGGCGCTTTGCCCCGCCGGGCAAGGTCGCAAACTTCATTGCGATCGCCGTGCGTTCGTAATGAAAGCGGACCTCGGTGTCCGCCACGTCGAGTCGGCGCAGTAGGTCCGTGGCGGAATCCAGGTATGCCGGACCCGCCACCGACTGTCCGCCGATGAGCTGCTCCGAAACGCTGTGCCCGTTCGACGTCATGAGTCGCACCACCGGGCCGTCCGGCGTATTGAGCGCCTCGGCGATCCGTTTCGCGACACGCTCGAGGTCGGCAGGGTAGCCCTTTTCCGCGGCCAAGACCTGCAAAGCGGTATCGGTGAACTTGCCCCCCGCCTCGGGAGTCGGCGCATACGTGCCCGCGCGCGAAGCGAAACAGCTCACCTGCGGCGTATCGATCTTCTCAAGCTTTTCGGGCGGCGTCGGAGCGGGCAACTTGAACGGAGCGCACACGTCCGCCAGCATCAACTCGTCCTTGAAGCTATACCCGATGCTGCGCATCCGTCTGAGAAATGCGGACGCGTTGAATACACGGTTCGGCAACCCGTCCTCGTAATCGCCACACATGAAAATACGGTCGTCCGTCGACGAACAGGTCTCGCCGTGACCGGACCAGTACACGAACAGGCGCGTACCGTGCCTGATCCCTTGGCCAATCCCGAGACGCGCGAACGCATCGACGGCGCCGTGCACGGTCGTACCGTGCAAGATCACCTGCTTGTCGGCCGCTCCTGCCGCGACCGCTGCCGCGATCGCTGTCGTGAGCGCCGCGCCCTTGCTTAGGAACAGGTGGAGTTCAAGTTGAACGTCCGCAAGCCCGAGCAACCAGTCAGCGACGCGCATTGCCGACTCCTCCGGACCCTGCAGGTCATAGCTCGGCTCGGCGTGTTTGGCGACACCGACGACGAATGCCCGGATACGCGTCATGGCGCCGCGATGAAGTCGCCGATGGCGCGCCAAACGGCATCGTTGCTGAAATACGCGCTGTGCGCATCCGGGAACGGCTGGCCGGAGTCCACCGCGAGGTCACGCACGGACACGTCCGGGTCGACCTCCTTGGCGAAGAGGGGTTCGGCAACATAGCTGAGCATGTCGTTCAGGTCGTAGACGTTGAGCCAGTGCGGGAAGCCCGGAGGCAGTGCATCGCCAGGCCGGAGCGAGGCGAGCGCACCGAGTTCGTACAGCAGCGGCGCCTGCGAGCCCACGGTGACGAGACGGTCGATCCGCGGCGCGCCCGGCGACGCCAGCAGGTCCACGCAGGCGATGCCCCCAAGGCTGTGCGCTACGACGACGACCTGGCCGCCTTCGACGGACGCGATGGCGTCCCGAATGTATTGGCGGATCCGCTCGCCGCGCGACTGGTACAGCAGGATGTCGCCGATGAAGGGCGCGATCGCGGCACTCAGGCCGATGCGGTATTCCTTGAGGACGCTGGTCGATATGCGCTTGAGCATCTTTCCAAAAAAGGCGCCCGGCCCGAGCACGGCCCCGCCCCAGTCCACGATCAAGCGCTGCACCATGGCGTCGCGCGTCGCGCCGCCAGGGCCGGAGATGCCGCTGGCGCCGAGCATTCGATGCAGTTGCGCGACCAGGGCGCGCGCCAGCGCCTGCACCGCTTCCGGCAATTCATGCGCCGAGTGCTTGAAGGCCAGCCGCGCCACCGTGTTGTTTTCCGTGACCTCGTACAGCGCCTCGTCCCACAAATCATCCTTGACGCCGGCACGCTGCAACAGAACGGCCATCTCGGGCGAGGGTTGGTAAGCGCACACCGCCTTCCACTTTCGCTCCCAAGCCGGTTCGCCGTCGGATGCCGAGGTCGTCGCCGTCTCATCGCGAATGGTCAGCTTCTCCAGTTCGCTCATGGGATCGTAGTACAGGCACGACCATCTGACGAAGTCCTCACTTTGCTGCTTGCGGATGTGCTCCTCGGACAGGTTGGGCAGCGATTGGAAGATGAATTCACTGCCGTACTGGTCGCCCCATGGACATTCCACGAAGTGGGCGTCGATGCCTGCCCCCAGGGCATGGGCGCGCGCCGTGTCCACGTTGTCACGGTATGCGGGCAGTCGCACGCCGGTGCCGTGCACGAAAATAATGTTCGTCCGAGTCATGTATCGCCAAAGATGAAAGTGTCGCAGCATGAGATGCGCGCGTGCATAGCTGCAATGTTTCCATAATAGTGCCTTTTCGGTCGTACCGCACCTACAAACCGCCCGCGATCCGGTTCGCCAAGAGCGAGCTCTCCGTCTCGGGTTGGCCGCGTTCCGCTATCTGCTTGACAGCTTCAAGCCTTGAACTCCACCCATGTATCTCTTGCCGCTCATGAGTTCCCCGGAAATCTACAATTAGTGGCTCAGGATTATCTGGCGAACACGTGGTGATTGAATTGAAGGCGGGGCGGCAACCGCAATATGCCTGCAGCCACTACGAACCGCATCGAAGCATTCTTGCGGCGGTGCTGCGCGGTTTCCAAGCGTTAGTCATCCGGTCACGCACGATCTGACCTTGAACTGCCTACGCGCCTTACACGCAACACTACGGATAGAACATGTGGTCGTTCTTCTTTGGATGGGTCATGCCGATCCAGCGCTGGAAGTCTTCCAATTCCTTGTGGCGCTTCTTTCGTTGATATCAAGCGAGATGCATGCTTTCCTCACGATAGCAGCGGATCGCCTGGCCGCCCCCTGCCATTTTACGGGGGCGCCTGCGCCTACAAAAACACATGCGCTTGCGACTATCGTATGAATGACATGTCAACGCGAGCCACCATAATGAATCGGCGACGACCTTCCGCGCCCCGCTCCAGGCCGCACACACGATGAAAGCATGTCCGATCCCATGAACCAGGTTCCACACACTGCCCTGTCAGTCCGGCCCCTGCATGGTCCACACCCACATGAGGCGCCATCTTGCGCAAGCGCCGCCAGCAGCAAGGCCGATGCGGCCCTGCTGCTGGCGGCCATGGTCACGCCGGTCACCGCCAGCCTGGAACAGGCATCCTGCGAACTGGCCTCCATCTGCGAAGACGACGCGGCGCCGGCCAGCGCCGCGCTCTACCTTTCGAGTACCGGGTTCGCGGCGGGCATGCCTTTGCCGGAACTGGCGCACCGCCTGGCCCAGACCCGGTGCCGGCCCGCAGGCGCTGATGACCGTGCGGAACTGGCCGGGCGCGCCGGGCTGCTGGACATCCTGCTGGTCGGCGATGAAGCGGTGGCATCTTGCGCACCCAGCGGCGCGGTGCTGGAACATCGCTTCGGACACTGGCTCACCGTCCTGCAAAAAGCCTGGTATGCGGGTGCGCAAGCCCAAGCCTTGACCGCCATCGAGCGCGCCAGCGCCCTTGCCGGTGCCCTGCAGTGTCCCGCAGA
>Ga0308164_10002475_pt1 | contig 18283 bp, 16 predicted proteins | sample PhyTR2_FD_201031 | JGI IMG/M metagenome (GOLD analysis project Ga0308164, IMG submission 201031) | Phyllosphere microbial communities from UC Gill Tract Community Farm, Albany, California, United States - DLSLT.R2 | ecosystem: Host-associated > Plants > Phyllosphere > Unclassified | place: USA... | reverse complement strand
GGCTTTGACAAGCGGGATCTGCGCCGCTAATATTCGCCCCGTTCAAGCGATTCCTCTGTAGTTCAGTCGGTAGAACGGCGGACTGTTAATCCGTATGTCACTGGTTCGAGTCCAGTCAGAGGAGCCAGAATTAGAAAAGCCCGCTCAGGGAAACCTGAGCGGGCTTTTTGCTTTTGGTATCAGTTCAGGGACAGATCACTGATGCCAGGGACAAGATGATTAGCTCATTGCATGCTATTTTCCGAACAGGCGCTCATTGCTTAAGTGCGCGCTTATAGTCGATCATCAGCAGAGCCCCTGAAAATGGCATCTTCTCTAAATGCTTTTCCGATAGCCCAAGTCGCGCTGACGTGACATACAGATAACAATTATCACCGGCAAAGGCACAACTTGTAGGGCGCTGGACGGGGAAATTAATGTATCGCTCGATGACGCCTTCTGGAGATATCCGCGCGATGGCAGCTCCATCAAAGAGTACACTCAGTAGAAATCCATCCTGATCAACGATCAGTCCGTCGGGCTTACCCTTTTTGGGATCAATAGTGACAACCTCCCTTCGATTACTGACTTCACCTGAGCGGGGATCGTTGTCATAGCCGTAAATAATTCCACGTCGGGAATCAGTGACGTAGAGTATTTTCCAGTCTGGACTCCAGCACATTCCATTGATAAGCGTGAAACCAGAATCGACAGTGTGCCATTTGCCGTCTGGATCGAGGCGATAAAGATAGCCTGACCCCGGTTTCAGCTCTTCATCTATCAGGCCAACCCACAGGCGGCCGGATGAGTCCAGGCGCGCATCATTAAGACGAAAACCCTCTTGTGCGTGTGGCGCAGTGGCGATTCTTTGTCTCTTACCTGCTCTGTCAATTAATTCGATATGGCAACCAATGCCAACGAGTAACTCACCCGTATTTTTCTCCACAACAAAGCCCAGCGGGCCAGGCATAGAATATTCAACATTCCGCCCCGTTGCGGGATCAAAAAAATTAAGAGAAGCACCAGAGGTATCAACCCATAAAAGCCTGGCTCTTGACCGGCTCCAGAGGGGAGACTCTCCCAGTAGAGCCTTGCCTGAAAATACCACCGATATGCCATTCACTTTCGTGGTTCCACATTCGGAAAAGCGATCCACTGCCAGTTCTCCGCAACCTCCTGAGCAGTTGATGCCCGGACAGCGCGAAGATTTCGCGGATAGTCCACGTTTGTGGCCTCAATCATTTTAGTCGCATGGAACTGCCCGTTCGCGGCACGAAGTATCCATCCCCCTTCTGTGCACGCTGCAGAGGCAAGATAGGCTACACCCGGAGCCACCTCTGAGGGGTGCAGCTTGGCAGGTTCTCCCTCGATACCCCACATACGTGTCTGAGCGACGGGGGATATCGCATTGACGATAATGCCATCGCTTTTGCCTTCAGAAGCCAGGACATTCGTGAGCCCTATTACCGCCATCTTAGCTGCGGCATAAGAGGCAAGACCCTTTTGAACATATTGCGGATAGAGCGCCCGGCAAGAGGTCGTCATTATGATGCGGCCATAACCCGCAGCTTTCATCGCAGGCCAGGCGGCCTGCGCGAGCCAAAGAGGTGCTTTGGCAGCAATGGCCATCATATGGTCAAAAGCATTTTCCTCAATCGACTCGATATTTTGGTAAGCGACCCAACCCGCATTGTGGATTAGGGCATCCAGTCGACCAGCGACTTTAAGGGCGTCTGTGCAAAGTTTGTGGCAGCCCTCGCGTGAGGCCAGTTCTCCCGGGATCGCATGTACATTCAGCCCTTCCAGACGAAGTCTCTCTGCCGCCCGTTCTGCAATCTGAAGATCGACACCATCGCCCTCAGCGTTGGCACCACTATCGTGAATCAAAACCATTGCGCCGAGCTGACCAATACACCGGGCATACGCGAAGCCCAGTCCGCGTCCCGCACCGGTAATAAGTATTACCTGACCTTTAAAATCCACCATTTCGCCCTCGTCGTTTCCAGTAACTTATTGAGAAAACAACGTAGATCGATGCCTTTGATATATAAAATACTATTTATAGTGTCTGATAATACTTTAATTGTATCGTAAGCAGATTGACCCATTAACAAGCGGGAAGGCGGATATGACGACAGATAGTCGGGCACGGATCACTTTACGAAGAATGGAGCAATTTATTGCTGTCGCGGAGGAATTGCATTTCCACCGGGCCGCAGAACGACTGAACATGTCGCAGCCTCCACTGACCAGTGCCATACAAAAGCTGGAGGAGGATCTTGGCGTCAAGCTTATCAAGCGGGGTAATCGTGTACTTGGCCTGACTCTCGCGGGAGAAACATTTGTTAGTGAGGCACGTGAAACCCTTCGGCAGGCTGAAAAAGCCATCACTTCTACCGTTGATGTGGCTGAAGGACGAACCGGTGTTTTACGCCTGGGTTATGTGGGAAGCGCACTTTATGGTCGGTTGCCTGACGTTATTCGTAAATTCCGGGCAAGCCATCCGAAGGTACGACTTGAACTGCGAGAAGCAACAACCACGGCACAGATTACTGCTCTGCGTGATGGGATGTTAGATATAGGCATTCTGATCCCCCCTCTTGAACAGGCTGAGGATGTCGAACAGACACTTTTCGACAGAGATCGTCTGTGTATGGCGATCCCCAAAGATCATCCTTTGAGTAAGCGGTCAGAACTGACGCTTGCCGATCTTGCCGATGAACCCTTTATTTTGTGGCCAATGGTTGAAGGGCGCAGCTTTCATCTGCAAGTTATACGCCTGTGCGCTAAAGCAGGCTTTGTGCCCACGATTACTCAGGAAGCACATGGGATGCATGCAGTGCTTTCATTGGTTTCTGTTGGGGGTGGCGTATCTGTCATTCCTCAAAGTATGAGTGGCTTTCGTGGAGACCAGATTAGCTATCATCCTTTATCAGACCCTGAAACTGCATTCGATCTCGTCATGGGCTATCGCCAGCTGTCTCCATCTGCACGTGCCTTCGTTCTCTCTACCGTAAAAAAGTGATAAGGCTTTTCGCATTCAGAATAAATTTTTTCATACCATCTCAATATTAAGAGATTGGGGGAAATATGAATGCAGGAATGTCCGCTTCGGAAAAAGAGCAGCGTGTCAGAGGAGCCAGAATCAGAAAAGCCCGCTCAGGGAAACCTGAGCGGGCTTTTTGCTTTGATTAAACCTGAACGAATCTTTGTAAGATCTAAATTCAACGAGAACGAGTTTGTGTGAAAAGTCTTTGGGCTGATTTGGGGTCATTTCAGTTCGATTATGGAGTAACCATATGTCTCCGAACGACACTAAAATCCGCAGCTTAAAACCATCTGCTAAACCTTTCAAAGTTTCCGATTCTCATGGCCTGTAGCTTTTAGTCAATCCAGGCGATGTTGTGACCACGCATTAACGGTGCCCCTCCGCCGTCACTCCGGGAGTGGGTGTTGCTCTGAAGGCATTCAGCGTTTTATCTATCACAACCTGGCCGTCAGTGCCTGAGTCCAATATGGTATTTTGCTGCGAGGCTGCTTCTATCAGGACGGTGGTCACCGTCAGCGTTTCAAGGCCCTGGGTAGACAGCAACGCACTGACCTGGGTAGAGAAACATGCACTGGCGTCAGCTACTGCCTGTACGTCGGAAGTTTCGGTAGTGGCAACAATATGGTTATTAGAAATAGTATTTCCTTTGCCAGAGACAACCCGAATAATAACCGGGGTTGCGCCAGCTGGCTTAATATATTGTTTATCAATGAATTCAGAAATATGGTTGGCAATGATCGAGTTATTATCACCACTGATATACAGTAGTCCATAAAAATCATCTAACCCATTACTGTAAGCCTGCATAGGCACCCATGGTTCACGCTCTCGAAATAAATGGTTTGACGAAACCAAATTTTCAGCGCAGCCATTTTCCATGACCAGCATGCCTGGGTAAAATGAATGGAATCGATTACTACTAATGGATGAGCGAACCACATTGGAAAAATGAACGCTGCTTTTTCCGCGCGGGAAAATATTATTGGCGGTAATTAACAGACCACCGAAGTTTTCCGCATAAACAGAATATCCTCTGTAGCCAGCGCCTATTAAGTTATCGGTTATTTTTGAGGCCTGGCCGGACTCGCGTAACTCGATGCAGTTCCCGCATTCAGCGATGAAGTTGTTATGGATAGCCAGCGCATCAGCATTATAAATCGTCACCCCGTGTTCAAGGTAAACCAGCCCCATGCCGCTGATACGGAATGAGTCTTGTGCGCTGGCAATATAAATGCCAGTCTTACCATTGAGATAGCTGTTCTCCGGATCATTGCTTCCAGAACCGTCCTCGACAAAGTGCAAGCCGTCAATACAGAAGTCTGCAAACTCGACGGAGCTTATACGTGGGTCGCCACTGCGTGCGATATAGAATGCGGCCCCGGTGGATTCCGCATCGCCATCTTCCGGTAACATATCCACAAGGATACGGCTGCCACCCGGCCATAGTTCGTGCCATTTTTCCCAATTACTTTCAGGGGAATTAAAGCGGATGCTGGAGGACGTAAAACCATGTCCGGACCCCATGATTTTTAGATAACTAATATCTATCACGATTTGGGTGAGAAGATGATAATCCCCCGGTGGAATATAAATCACAGCGCCGGGTTTACCACCTTCTTTCACATCAGTATGTGTTTGTCGGCTCTTAATGTCGGCAATGATGCTATTAATTACCTCACCAATATCATCATACGGATTACCGGCATTCCATTCAGTGACATCGTAATAATTATTACTCGGCATGTGTTAAATCCTTCTGGGAAATTAAAATTAAACCATTTTATTGCTGCGCATAAGCGGCACGATAATGAGTGACTATTGCCGGAGCACCTGCGAGCAGTATTTGCGTCAGTGCAATACACGAATAATATCGTCGCGTGCCACAGACGCTGCCCTCATTGGCGAAGACTTCCACAATCCCGGCATCGAAGCACAGTGTGACATCCTCTAAGTGGGTCAGTGGTGCATGGTAACGGCCATCATCCTGACCTTTTTCCCGCAGTGTCAGAGCTTTACCGTCATATTCGAAGACAATATCCTGGCCGCTGTCTCCGTTTAGCGTCAGACAAAACGCGGCTGTCGGGGTGAACGTGATCGTGCAGGCTTTAGTACCCCCTGCACTTGACCAAAGCATATTATCAGCCAATCTGCTCTGATTGATGACCATTGATTCTGGTGGTAAAACCGGGGTCATACACAGCTGTTGCTGCGCGTTGAGATGAAAGCGACGCGGTAAAGACATTTCGCCGCAGTACGTGGAATCGATGTTTTTTTGCGTGGCCCAGTTATAGAGCCAGGCAAAACCTGTGCGCGCTTCTTCTTCGCCCCATGTTTGCAGGGCGTAGAAATCGGTGCCGAAATCAAGCATTTGTAGTGGTTGCGCCGATGGGGTGAAATAGCCGTCGCGGAAATCACCGGTCTGCGCGAACAAGAGGTTGTGCCGACCAGTGACGGGTTCGGTATAGCCTACGATGCCAATGATTAACACCCACACGCCATCCAGGCAGAAAAAATCGGGGCATTCAACGCAGCGACCACCATTTTCGCGGAAGTAGGAGGGGGCCACGTACAGCACATGATGAAATTCCCAACGTTCGCTGTCAGCAGAGTGGAATAGTAGCATCGCCGGGTCGCCATTTACGGAGGCCCCGAGGATCATATAAAAGGTGGCATCGCCCTCCTCATACCAGACTTTCGGATCGCGGAAATCGCAGTCGACGCCGGGAGGTAATTCCGTTAATACTGTTTCCACTGACGCGGGTTTGTCGTAACTCTCCAGCGGCACAGCCATTTTCTGAATTTCGCGATAACCGCGATATAAATCGTAAGCAGGCAGTCGCTCGGTATACCAGAAACGAGTTTGCCCATTTGCATCAATGAACGCGCTTCCGGAAAAAGCACCGCCTGTTGCCCCCAGCGCAGCCAGATTTTGCTCCGGCTGGAGGAAGACAGGGTAGTGTCGCCAGTGATAAAGGTCTTTACTCACCGCGTGGTTCCAGTGCATCGGTCCCCACTGCGTGCTGTGAGGATGATATTGGTAAAACAGGTGCCACTCGTCGCCTTTGCGGTGCAGACCATTAGGATCATTCATCCAGCCGGTGTGCGGAGAGAAATGTAGCGATGGACGTAAAGGGTCCTGCACGTATTCGTTGGCAATGTCGTGGTCATTTAACAAACGAAGCGCATTGTCCTGAGTGGCGATAAAACTGACCCCTTTGTCGGAGAGTGTATCCGGATGCCAGGTGTAGCACAGCGAGATCTCGCTATGCTCTGGCAACCAGTCCAGGCAGACCTTGCCATTTTGCCATGCGGTCCAGGTAAAATAGGAATAGTAACAAGGGGCCATTTTGATTTTGAATACCACCTCACTCTCCATACGGATGGTAAATAAGGCCTCACTGCCTGGCTTAGTTTCTTTCAGCCATAAATCAATACGCTGGTTTTTTCTGACATTAAACGACAGGGACATCTTTATACTCCTGAGTCTGGGTAGAGCTGTTTTGCAGTTCCCGTTTAGCGAGGTCGACTTTTATTTTTTCGAGGAACGTATCATTCAGTTTGAAAAAGCGCACTATCCAGGCGCTAAAGAAGTAGCTCACCATTGGCAATAACGAAAACATCATAACAATGCCCTGCAGGGTCTGCGTATTTTGTTGTGGTTTATTGGCAATATAACCGGTGTAAGACAATATCCACGCAACAATTGCTCCGGCAACAGCCAGCCCCATTTTCAGCATAAACAGGTTACCGGCAAAAGAAATACCGGTCAGGCGTTTGCCTAATTTCCAGTCACCATAATCGTCAACGTCAGACATCATTGCCCATAAAATAGGGCCCGACTGAATCAGGTGCAGAATATTAATTACAATAAACAGTGACAGCAGTGGCATCAGTGAATGTGGATCGACAAACCACAGAGCAAAAGAGAGGATGCCGAGAATAATATTAATAATGCGAAATAGTTTAATTTTATCAAAACGATCGGTCAGCGGTTTAGCAATGACACTACCAAACATATTGCAGGCCACACCGAGCGCCATGAAGAAGGTGATAAAGCCTACCGAAGCCTGCATCACATAGGTGGCATAATAAATGGTCACTGCCCCACGAATGAACGCCGGGAAAACGTTCAGGAAGGTAATCGAGATCATCAGTATCCATTGGTCATTTTTAATAATGTCTTTGAGATCTTTTCTTAAGCTCTCATTGGCTTTAATTGAGACCACGCGCTCTTTAATACTGGAGAAACAGAACAGGAACATTAAGGTGGCGGCGCCGCCCATGATTATCATTGTTAACTGAAAACCGGATGCGCGGTTGCCGTCACCCAGCCAATCGGTTAACGGTAAAATCGAGGAAGAGACAATAAGCGTGGCCAAACCGTTGAGGAAGAAGCGCCATGACAGGCACCCCATGCGTTCTTTCTGGTTGAGCGTAATGACCCCTGCGACCGAGCAATAAGGAATGTTTATCGCTGTATAAATCAATGACATGACTAAATAGGTTACCCAGGCATAAATGATTTTCCCATTCATGCTCAACTCAGGTGTGGTGAACATTAAGACAGCGCCGAGGCCAAATGGAACGGCCATCCATAATATCCACGGTCGGAACTTACCCCAGCGGGTGCGGGTCCGGTCACAAATCGCGCCCATAACCGGATCGCTGAAGGCATCAAAAATGCGGATCACCAGAAAGAGAGTGCCGACAATCGCAGGATCAAGGCCATAGACGTCGGTATAAAACCAGGTCAGATAAAGTGCCAGTACGCTCCAAATCATACAGGAACCGGCATCACCCATACCGTAGCCAATTTTTTCTTTCAGGCTCAATCTTTCATAAGCGCTGTATTTTTCGGTGGCTCTATTTGACATACATATCCCTCAATATTGAACTGTCATAATTACAAAGCATGGTATATGACGACCCATGCCGTAGTAACAAATAGGGAGGCACTTTCTACTCTACATTATATTTAATTGGTTAATACAATGATCACAGAGCAGTAATGTTTATATTGATACTGCTCTCACGGATAATTAAGCGAGAGGTAATTTCATACATTTCGATACTTTCCCGCTTATTTTTATTGCTGACCATCTGAAATGCCAGATGCGCAATTTCACTTATCGGTTGAGCGATGCTTGTTATTTTTTTCGTTTGTGCCAATAACGTGTTATCAAAACTGACGATGGCAATGTCCTGCGGGACAGAAATGCCCTTACTGTTTAACCCATCAATAATATAACTGGCAGCGACATCGTTATACACCATTAAGCAGGTGCATGCAGTTTTCCGGCTAGCTAACGTTTCAATAATCTCGTCCATAATATTGATATGCTCTGATATTTTCTCACCCTCGCCTTTCGCAATCCAAAATTGATTCTGTGGGTTAAGGGTTAGTCCATGACCAGTAATTTTTTTACTCCAGGCTGACACTTTGCGATTGTCGACCCCCTCCTGTGCAATAAAACCTAATGCGGTATGTCCGGTCTGGATAAAATGCTCGGCAATGCTTTCTGCACCTTTGCTCTGATTAATCGATACCGAATTAAAAAACCGGGATACCTGTGTCACCACCGCAACCGGAATATGGGTGGCCGTGAGCCACTCTGCAAGTTCAGCTTCCGCTTCCGTAGGTACCCACAGCAAGCTGTCAATTCCCATCCCAATCAGGGTATGAACTATCTGTTTATCCTGTAGCGGTTGGTTCTGGTGTGTTTTAACGAGCACCGTCTTGCCAATGTATCGCGCTTCTTCTTCAAAGGTCGCCAGCAGTTCACAAAAGTGCGGATTGACCAGGTTCGGCAGTACGACTGCTACAAGGCCAGAGCATTTTCCGCTCAGTTGAATCGCACTTTTACTGGGCACATAACACAGATAATCCATTGCTTCACGTACTGCCTGACGCGTTTCGGCCATCACGCTGGGATGATTGTTCAGCACCCGCGATACAGTAGCGGTTGAAACGCCTGCTTTTTTTGCAACATCTTTAATGGAAGCCATGATGATGAACTGTACCTTCTAAAATATGATGTCACTATAAAGTGTGATGGAGGTCAAAATTGTAAGCCAGTTCACATGTTGTTGCGTTACATGAAACCCGGTTCGCGATCTCACTTCCGGTGGCGTTAGCGTTGCGAAAAATTCAATCCCCGAGCGTTTGCTGTTTTGCCAGGTATTATAGAGTTTGAGGTGCGACAGGTGGCTGTGTGGACTGTCTCCCGACGGGTAAATGTCTTTTCATTGTGTTTAAAACGTCCGCTGTTGGCACTCCGGAGACGCTCAGGCCCGGCATGGTGAGGAATGAACAGTATCAATCAGGACGTAACGCCAGTTCTGACGAGCTCCATGGAGTTACGGCGCAATAATTCGTTATGATGATAAAAGGGAACAGGATATCGAAAATGAAACTAGTCTACGTTTTGCTGTACACCCTAAAACCAGGAACCTCTCCGGCAACAATACGTACGCCCGCATCGCTATCAGTATTTTAAACGCATGGACGACGACACTTACCCGAATTCAGGGTGGATATGACCGGTATCTGTCTTCAGGCCTTTATGGCTATTAGTTTGCAAACGCAGCAGAGATACTGAGTAGACCTGACCTCTGGAAGGCAAAAAATTTTCATGCTTTTCAGCTGTTTTTTTTCCTTGGAATCAGGATTTTCTCGACATCATAATGGTGAGAAAATTGATCACTACCAGGCCAACTGGGATCTGCCAAACATGGACTTCATGTTAGCTATCGGCGTACTCACGGATCGCCGGGATGTTTACAATAGGGCAATTACCTGTTTTAAACAGGGTCAGGGTAATGGTTCTGTGGAATATCTGGTGTGAGAACTCTACGATTCATCTCTCGGACAAGTCCAGTAAAGCGGCCGCGATCAGGCCCACTCATTAAGTGGACAGCGCTTTGCCTGGTGCATTCTGCCAAATAGCCTGGAGTCAGGAGGGATGATTTATAGGGTTACGATCATAACCGGGCTCTGGAGTCTGACAGCGGCAGTTACGAGCAGCCCGGCTACGGCACGCTGGCCTACACACTGAAATAGCTCATTTCACAATCCTCTTGCCGGTTGTCATCCCTGATTTCCCCCTTATAAAACGTAACTTATCCCGTTTCAGGAGAATCAATGTCACAACAAGGTATGCTATGCGAAAGAATTTTATTAACCAATGATGATGGCATCGATGCTCCCGGCATGGTCGTCCTGGAGAAAATTGCTCATCAACTTTCTCACGATGTCTGGATAGTTGCTCCTGTTCACGATCAGAGTGGCACCTCACATTCTCTCAGCCTTCACAGTCCATTACGTCTGAGTGAAAGAGGATCACAACGATAAGCTGTGACCGGAACACCCGGCGATTGTGTGGCGTTAGCGCTCGGTCATCTGATGAAAGATAAAAAGCCAACGTTGCTGCTTTCAGGGGTTAACAGAGGGGCTAATCTGGGGACCGAGACCGTTTTTTCCGGCACCATTGGCGCTGCGATGACAGGCATGGTGATGGGAGTAACATCCTTTGCCCTCAGCCAGGCTTTTACGGACCGCAACAGTGTTCCCTGGACAGTCGCAGAAACCCGGGGCGCTGCGACTATCGAAGCACTCTGGAAGAGTGAAAATTTCAAAGCCGGATGTCTTAACATCAATTTTCCCGTTGCTATTAACCCGGAGTTACCGGCACTTACCTTTACCCGTCAGGGAAAGGGTTATCTGCACGATATTGACGTTATTTCGCATCGCGACCCGCGCGATCTTGAGTACTTCTGGCTCTCCCTGAAAAGGCAAAACTTACCGGATGCTCCTGAAACAGAAGCCGCCATTTTGCAACAAGGGGGGATCAGCGTGACGCAATTAGGCTTTGACCGTGGTGTAACGCGCCAAAACGACTAAATCATTTATTGCCCGCTCGTTCAACGACTTCGGCACCTGTGTTTAAAGCTGTTTAATGATGCGGGCCGGATTACCCCCTACGAGACAATTAAATGGCACATCTTTTGTCACGACCGCACCGGAAGCCACCACCACATTATCTCCCAGGGTGACACCGGGGTTGATCACCGCACGACCACCGATCCACACGTTATTACCAATCGTCACCGGCTTGCCGAACTCTTTCCCGCTTATGCGAAGCTGAGCATCAAGCGGATGGGTAGCAGTATAGATGTGCACCCCCGGCGCCAGCATGCAATTGTCACCGATACGCACCTCGCATACGTCAAGGATCACGCAGTCAAAATTGGCGTAGAAATTTTTTCCCACATGGATGTTATAACCGTAATCACAGCGGAAAGTCGGCTCGATATACGCGCCCTGATGGCTTCCTAGCAACTCGCTAAGCCACTGTTTACGCAGTTCTTCATCATCTGGCGATGAATGGTTGTAGCCATGTAAAAGCTGGCGCGCGCGCCTGCGATCACTGATTAGCAGCGCATCACCGCTCTCATAAAGCTCACCCGCGATCATTTTTTGTTTTTCTATATTCAACGTCATAGTGCGATATCCTTTATTAATGCACTCTCACCAATCGAATGCGTAAGGGTTTACGGGAAACAGTGTTTAGAAAAGATATTTAAAGCGCACGCGTGCGCCATAACGGTCATCCGTATTACCCGTTTTGACCGACCGTGTTTCAAGCCAGGAAGCATACGCCCCAAGATAAATATTGAAGTCAGGCATATCCATGATATCAGGCAGGTGCCATGAAGTATGAAGGGTATGAATGTCATACTTACCCGGCGCCAGAATCGCACAGTCGTTGTCACAGTCACCGGCCACCCCGGCCATATTGAACTTGTCGATATTGTTGTGCGCGTAGATGTAACCCACTTCCACGCGATGCCATAAGGCATTGATGCCTGAACTGAAATCTTTTTCGTCAGCAGCGTCGAGATAAGCTGTGCTCAGGTTAACGACCGCACCGTTTTCTGCATCAGTTTTAAGCGTGTTCCAGCTCATCGTCATTCCGTAACCGGTTCGGTTCGACTGGTCTACCCAAACACCCTGCGTATTCTGATATCCATAGGCATTATTCACCAGGTTGCTTTCGACCGCGGCGGCGACCGACCACTCGCCGGATTGCCAGGCCAAAACCGGGCGGGCATAAACCACATTTTTACGGTTATCCAACGCATTGCCGTGATAGTTATTGTCGACAAATAGCGAACTGCCATCTTCTATAAGCGTGTTGAGTTCGAAATACCAGTTATCGAGTGTTTTACTGAGCAGGAAATTGCCACCGCTGCTGCTGCGCCCGCGCCCCTCTTTCATCATATAGATATAACCGTAACCGTCACTGTAGAGATCGTTGGCGGTATTACCGGAATACTCAACGAACGTATCCTGGTTCAGCGGGAACATATCCCAGGCCTCGAAGCGACCTATTTTAACTTTCCAGTCATCCTGCTGCCCAAAGAAAAATGCCGCATCATCGAGATTCATTTTTCCTTTTATATCAGCCAATGGCTGAACGCTGAATCCGGCATATTTTCCATTAAGCCCTTTTCGCAGGCCATCAAACCCCAGGAGAATACGACCATTTATATCCCAGCGCTCTTTATTTCCCGCTGCCCAGTTTTTATTTGTGCTGGTTTTTACCGACGTCAGGCTGCCCGTGCGGCTGGCACCATCCATGTTAAATTCAACATCTCCATAAAATTTAATATCACCATTCCCGGTGAGCTGAAGTGCGGGAGTCACAGGAGCCGAGGGAGTATTTTTTACTACGGGGGGCAATTTTTTTTCCTGTCTGAGGGCGCGAATTTCTGCCTCCGCACCTGCAGCGCGTTGCTCAGTAACTTTCAGCCGCTGCTCCATTTGTTCCAGCCGTTGTTCGAGGGAAAGCGTACCCTGTGCATGAGCTACCGAGGTACATACAGACGTCAAAATGCATCCGACCCAGATTTTATTCATCGGAAAAGACCTTTTTATTATTTATATTAATGTGTCATTTTTGTATAAATACAGCCCGAAGATAAACGCAGTAATAACCCGCCATTCATTAAAGACGGGTTATTTTTGACGCTTAATAGAGTCTACTCAAGCTGCCAGGCTCCGGCATCTGATAATGTCGCTGTTCCATGCCAGGAAAATAAGCTTAATTCGCGACGTTCGGCATCTGGATATATTCGGCTACTAAGGCATGCCTCGCCGTCATTGACGAATACCTCAACCGAAGAGCTGTCAATAAACAGACGTAGAGCCAGAGGAGCTCCAGGCACCAACGGTACACTGCGCGTGCCACATAATCCGTACTGCGGATAGCGGCGCTCAAGCACCAGACGCTGCATCTGCGTATCAACATAGATACGCAGACCTTGCCCGAGGCTAAGACCATACTGTTCCGCATCACTGTTTGCGCAATCCCAGCGAAGCATGACCTCCATGGCCTCCACTTTGTCCACCATTAATGTCTGCTGGTTCTTCAAGGTACTGACAGGCCACGGGAACCAGGCCTGACGTAGCGCTTCTACCTCTTTCGCGGGACGCATTTGCAGACGATTGTCCTCAGTAAGACTCAGCTCACGCGGCAGAGACAACATCCCGGACCAGCCGTCCTGTTGCTCCGGCATCGGCGACTCCCACATATTCAGCCAGCCAATCACGATGCGACGGCCATCCGGCGTAAGGAAACTCTGCGGAGCATAAAAGTCGTGGCCGTGATCCATTTCAACAAATTCCCCTGTGCGGACAAACGGCTCTCCGGGCTGCCAGTCACCCACCAGATAACCGCTCTGGAACAGATTGCGGTTCTCAAAACCCTTCGCAGCTATCCCCTGCGGAGAAAACATCAGGACACGTTTGCCATTAAGGGTAAAGAAATCAGGGCACTCCCACATAAAGCCCATACCGGCTTCTGCCTCACCCAGGATTCCTTCATCCTGCCACTGACGCAAATCGGCTGAACGGTACAAGCGTATTTGCCCGGTATCGCCAACGCGCGCACCGACGACCATGTACCAGCTATCCCCTTCGCGCCAGACCTTAGGGTCGCGGAAATGATGCAAGTCCGGTGGGGTATCGATAATGATCCCCTCACGTTTAAAATGAACACCATCGCGACTGGTTGCCAGACACTGCACCTGATAAAGGTTCTCGTCATTACCGGCGTCGCCGTGAAATTTATGTCCGGTGTAAATCAGCCCCAGGGTATCGCCATCCACCACCGCCGAACCCGAAAAACACCCGTCTTTGTCTTCCGGTCCTTCCGGGGCCAGGGCAACGGGTAAGTGCTCCCAGTGAAGCAAATCTTTACTCCGCGCGTGACCCCAGTGCATCGCCCCCCACTGAGGAGAATAAGGATGATGCTGATAAAATGCGTGATACCAGCCATCAAACCAGATCAGGCCATTAGGATCGTTCACCCAGCCAGCTCTTGCGGCAAGGTGATAACGCGGGTACCAGCGCAGGTTAAGCATCTCGCGCTTAGCCTGAAGTTCCTGTTCAGCATTAGCAATTGTAAAAGTCATTATTTTCACTCTTTTCAATCAGATAGTAGAAAGTTGTGGTATCTGTGGATCCATCGAAGGTTTACCGGAGCGCAACAGAAAAATAGAAATAAAGGTGATACAAAACACCATCGCCCCCATAAACAGGTAGGACTGAGCAAATCCATATTTTTCGTAGCTGTAGCCTGCAAGCGGTGACAACACGGTGGCAATCACTGAACTCGTGCAGGCAAAACCCACCAGATAGAGCGTGGATGAGAGTCGTTTATCGAAGTTAAGACTGTTGTATTTGAAGATTGAGATAAGCAGTATCGGGAGTTCAACCGCATGCAGCAGCTTGGTGATAGAGATAAGCAGAGGGCCTTCCACTAACCCGGAAGCGACCATGCGCATTGCCATCACCATGCCGGCGAAAATCAGACCATTTTTAGCACCCAGACGATTTACCAGCCATGGCGCACAGAACATGCCTGCAGCCTCCAGGAATACCTGAAACGAGTTAAGATAGCCGTACATCGCATTCCCTTCATGTTGCGTCGGGAACTGTGAGGAAAAATAGACCGGGAACTGTTGATCGTAGACGCCGTAAATACAGGTACCGACCACAAAGAATACCAAGGCCCAGAAGCGCGGCAGGGTCAACAGGCGTAATGCGTCCTCAAGCGTAACTTTGCCGCCTGCTACAGCCTCCTGCATGGCATGTGGTGCAGAAGAAACGCGTAAGCGCATCAAAAGTATGAAGAAGAGCAGACCAGAACAACTGGCAACCGCGAAGTTTAATTCAGGGTTAATATTGAACAATAGCCCGGCGAAAAAGGTTGCCACGGCCCAACCCAGCGATCCCCACATTCTTGCTTTTCCGAATTCAAACTGGCTTTGGCGGGCGACACGCTCGGTGTAAGACTCCAGGACACCCACACCGCCATTGAATGTCAGACCGATATAGACACCGCCAAAAAAACTGCCCAGAAAGACATTAAGTTTAAGAAGATACCCAAAAAGCAGATAGGCCGGACCAGAGAAAATTAATAATGCAGTGATAAACCAGAGCAGATTCTTACGCAGCCCCAGCTTATCCTGAATAAAACCATAACAAATTTGCACAAACAGTGTGGAAAGAGACACCACGGAAAAAATGATACCGGTGTCCCCTGCTTTCAGGCCCACTTCCTGATGTAGCCAGATAGAGAGCAGCGAACCTGTAGAAGACCAGGTCACAAAGAAAAAGAACAATAAGGCGCTGAGTATCAGATAACTTTGAGAATGACGGGTTTTCATCATGCAATCTCATGCTGAGTTGGAGCAAAAATGATAACGTTAACATTAAATGAGAAACATGCTGTTTTGCTGTAATTACTGATGTTAATCACAAAAGTTAACGTTAACATTAGCAATATGAGACCTGGGTCAAGTTTTCTTATTAGCTGCAATCAACATCTGCAGTCCAGAATCATGCATGATCCTTTTACATCAGCAAGTTAGTTTTATAACCTGTGAAGTAGTGACAAGAAAGCTGGAGCAAATCTATGGCGTCCCTGAAAGATGTGGCAAAACTGGCAAATGTGTCGTTGATGACGGTTTCCAGGGCACTAAACGCCCCCGAGCGTCTGAAGCCGGAGACCTTGTCCCGCGTACAGTCTGCTATAAATGCAACGAACTATGTGCCCGATTTATCGGCCAAAAAAATACGCGGCGCTCACGCGATTGCAAAAACCATCGGTGTGCTGGCACTTGATACTGTTACCACCCCTTTTTCTGTGGAAATTACACTTTCCATTGAAGAAACCGCCCGTGCGCATGGCTGGAACAGCTTTGTGGTTAATATGTTTTCGGATGACAGCCCGGAAAAAATCGTTGACCTGCTTCTCTCACACCGACCGGATGGCATTATCTATACAACAATGGGATTGCGACAGGTGCCGCTACCTGAGAAGTTGTTAAAGCTTCCCTGTGTGCTCGCCAATTGCGAAAGCCTGCATCAGCAGGTAGCGTGTTATATTCCGGATGATGAACATGGACAATATGCTGCGGTACGTGCACTTTTGTCTGCGGGCTATCGTCGCCCGCTCTGCTTACATTTGCCTGCCCCCCATCTTGCCACTGTCAGACGCCGCAAAGGCCTGGAGCAGGCATGTAAGGAGGCGGGAGTGGCTCCTGAGACACTTGACCACTATTACATGGAATATGGCGATGAGCATTATCAGGATATTCCTGCGGTTGTGCAGGCACATATTCATCAGCAAAAACCGTTGTTCGATTCGGTAATTTGCGGTAACGACCGCATTGCGTTTATGGTATACCAGACGCTCCTGGCACAAGGCCTGAAAATCCCCGAAGATGTGGCAGTCATAGGTTACGATAATATGGTTGGGCTCGGTGATTTGTTCCGACCATCGTTGTCAACGGTACAATTACCCCATTATGAAATTGGCAGACTTAGCGCGCTTCACATTATTGAGGGTAAATCCCATCGCGATATAATCAAAGTTGAGAGCCCGTTACTGCTACGTCAGTCAATGAATACACTAAAAATTATCCCTTGCTCTGCTACCTGACTAAACGTCACGGCGGCATGACATCCCTGCCTTAATGGCTTATACCTCAAACCCGTAGTGCGAGCCGTCCGGCAGTTCCACCACCAGCCGCAGCTTACCCCCTGCCGCATCGATGTAGCGCTTGAGCGTGGAGAGCTTCAGGTCGCGGCCCGGCTTTTCCATGCCCGCCACGGTAGGCTGTGTAATGCCCAGCGCCTTTGCCATTTCGACCTGTGTTTTCTGCACTTTCTCGCGCAGCTCGGCAAGGTGAATGTTGAGCAGGATATCCGTCGCCATCGCCTGTGCGTCGGCAACGACTTCCGGTTTTTCATCCGCAATAAGCTGTTCAAGCGTTCTGCCCATCTGGTTACTCCTCATCTTTAAAGCTATTCAGCCAGTGTGTGAATTCCCGATCGGCAACCGGAAGCATCTCCCGATAAAAACGCTTTTCATTGCCCACCTTATTTCCGGCACAAAGCACAATCGCCGTTCGGTTTGGGTCAAAAGCAAAGAAAGCCCTTATCGGATCACCGCGACTCTGAATACGCAGCTCTTTCATGTTGATATAAACAGAGCCTTTTAGCGTATCCGCGTATGGCCTGGACAACCCCGGCCCTTTTTCGCGCAACACCATTAATGCTGCCAGTACGCAGGCGCGATCGCTCTCATTAAGCAAGGTAAACCAGCGATCGAACCTCTCCGTCGTTTTAATCATCCACACGGGATCTCCTTATTAATATAGGTCAAATGCTATATAGGTGTAAAGCGATAATCGAGTGTGAATCAGAGGGATTTCAGATGCCTGTGCCTTTAGTGCAAAGTGAGAGAAGCGTTCAGCCGGGTCAGTGATGAATCCACACCACCTTCATCGTTTTGCGAGCTGTACCGGATTTGTTATGGGGTGAGATGATGTGAGGCGTTGTTATCAATAAGAAAGCCCGCTCAGGCTTCCCTGAGCGGGCTTTCACTTTGTTCGCATCGCTTCCCTGCCAATGCAGAGTGACGTTTTTAGCGCGTGATTACGGCAGCGCGATACGGGCAATCTCGTCAGTGCCTTTGGTGGAGGAGTCTTTGTTAAATTCCGCCTTCAGGGTGACATAGAGCGTGTTGTTGTCCGGGCCAATCAACAGGCTGTTTGGATTCTTGTCAAACGACCAGCTGTTTTTCACCGCGTAGGTGGTGGCATCCAGTTGCAGCACTTTCTTCGATTCGCGCTGGCTGATGTAAAGCTCATTGCGTTTAGCGTTGAACTTGATGCCCATCGCAT
>Ga0308164_10002474_pt1 | contig 18284 bp, 18 predicted proteins | sample PhyTR2_FD_201031 | JGI IMG/M metagenome (GOLD analysis project Ga0308164, IMG submission 201031) | Phyllosphere microbial communities from UC Gill Tract Community Farm, Albany, California, United States - DLSLT.R2 | ecosystem: Host-associated > Plants > Phyllosphere > Unclassified | place: USA... | reverse complement strand
GCCGACCCGATTGCCGTCGCGAAGTCACGTCAAATAGCGGCCCCCGGCGGGCGGTCAATCCGCTAAATTCATCTGTCCGCAAGGTTTGCGGCAGAACGATGACAGATTGGTTCATGCAATTCGTCACTTCTGGGGCACAATTGACCCGATTTCCTCGGGCGCATTGGCCACCGTCGCGATCACCGTGGTCCAGGCCGCGACGTTCTGGCGGAGCTGTTCGGGGTCGATCAGATCGAGCGTATCCTCGGGCGTATGGTGGTAGTCGAAGTAGCGCAGGCCCGACTGGTTGAGGTCGATTCCGGCGACCCCCGTGGCGATCACCGGGCCGACATCGGTGCCGCCGTGCGGGGCGTCGGCGCCGCGAACGATCCCGAGCGGGGCGAGCGCGACCGCCAGGCGATCCTCGATCGGCTTGGCAGCGTCGGGCAGGCTGCTCTCGAACCGCCAGACGCGATCGGCACCGAAATCCGATTCGGCGGCAGTCGCATGGCGTTCGCCCGCATGTGCCTTGGCGTAGGCGGCTCCGCCGAAGCCGCCGCTCTCCTCGTCGCCGAACCAGACGACGCGGATCGTCCGGCGTGGGCGCTGGCCGCCGTCCATGACGATCTTGGCGGCCGCCGCGGTGATCGCGATGCCCGCGCCGTCGTCGATCGCGCCGGTGCCGAGATCCCAGCTGTCGAGATGGCCACCGACCAGCACGATCCCGGCCTTGGGATCGGTGCCGGGGACTTCGGCGACGACGTTGCCCGATTCGCGCATACCGACCTGCTTGTCTTCCAGCACCAGCTTCAGCGTCACCGGCTTGCCGAGCTTCACCAGCCGCTCGACATGCTCGGCGTCCGCGACCGACAGTGCGGCGGCGGGGATCGGCGTCACGCCCGCGTCGAAATTGGTGTTGCCCGCGTGCGGCCCGCGGCCGTGATCGGTGCCGATCGACCGGATCACGATCGCCGCCGCACCCTTCTTGGCGGCGACGTTCGGTCCGACGAAGCGCGCGGTGCCCTGCGATCCATAGCTCGACCCGTCCTGGGTCGGCTGCATCGCGTTCGACACGAAGGCGATCTTGCCTTTCAGGCTACCGTCGGCGGCGAGCGCAAGGTCGTTGTACGTCGGGAAATACACGATCGGCAGGGTCAGTCCGCCCGGCGGCGTCGCACCCGAATTGCCGAGGCCGACCAGATGCAGCTTCTGCGCATAGGGCGCGACCAGCTCACCACTCTCCGTGCCCCGCGACCAGACCGGGAGCTGGTATGGCTCGATCCGCACGTTCTTGAACCCGAGCGCCTTCAGCTTGGCCACCGACCATGCGCGCGCCCGTGGTGCCGCTTCGGTGCCCGTCATGCGCGGGCCGACCTCGGTCGTGATCCCCTCGACGATCGTGTACGCGGTATCGTCGGTCAGCGCCTTGTCGCGCAGTGCAGCAACCTTCGCGTCGACCGCGGTTGCTGGGGCAGCGGTGCGCTGCGCGGCAAGAGGAACGGCGGTGATTGCGGCACAGGCCGCCAGAAATGGTGCGATACGCGTCATCAGCAATTCCCCTTGGTGTCGGCCTCCTTCGTTAGGTCCCAGCTCGCGCGTTGCCAACCTTCGCGGCTGCCCTTACATGCGCAGATCAATCCCTCCCTCACGAACACCCGAACGGAGACCCCCGTGGCCGGCCAATACGCCTATGTCATGAAGGACATGACGAAGACCTTCCCCGGCGCGCCCAAGCCGGTGCTGTCGAACATCAATCTGCAATTCTATCATGGCGCCAAGATCGGCATCGTAGGCCCCAACGGCGCGGGCAAGTCGACGCTGATCAAGATCATGGCCGGCATCGACAAGGACTATACCGGCGAGGCCTGGCCGGGCGAGAACGTTACCGTCGGCTATCTGGAGCAGGAGCCGCAGCTCGACGCCACCAAGACCGTGCTTGAGAACGTCAAGGACGGCGCGCGCGGTGTCGCGGACATGGTCGATCGCTTCAACGCGATCTCCGCCGAGATGGGCGATCCCCAGGACGACACCGACTTCGACGCGCTGCTCGAGGAGATGGGAACGCTTCAGGAGCAGATCGACGCGATCGACGGCTGGACGCTCGACAACCAGCTCGAGGTCGCGATGGAAGCGCTGCGTTGCCCGCCGGGCGACTGGCCGGTCGACAAGCTGTCGGGTGGTGAGAAGCGCCGCGTCGCGCTGACCCGCCTGCTGATCCAGAAGCCGGGTATCCTGCTGCTCGACGAGCCCACCAACCATCTCGACGCGGAAAGCGTCCAGTGGCTGGAGAACCATCTGAAGGATTATGCGGGCGCGGTGCTCATGATCACCCATGACCGCTATTTCCTCGACAACGTCGTTGGCTGGGTGCTCGAACTCGATCGCGGCAAGTATTTCCCGTACGAGGGCAATTACTCGACCTATCTCGAGAAGAAGGCCAAGCGCCTCGAGCAGGAGGACCGCGAGGAATCCGGTCGTCAGACCGCGATCAAAAACGAGCTCGAATGGATTCGTCAGGGTGCCAAGGCGCGGCAGACGAAATCGAAGGCGCGTATCGCCAACTTCGAACGCCTCGTCTCCGCACAGGAGAACCGCTCGCCGGGCAAGGCGCAGATCGTCATCCAGGTGCCCGAGCGTCTCGGCGGCAAGGTCATCGAGCTCGACAACGTCTCTAAGGCTTACGGCGACAAGCTGTTGTTCGAGAACCTCTCGTTCACGCTGCCCGCGGGCGGTATCGTTGGCGTCATCGGTCCCAACGGCGCCGGCAAGTCGACGCTGTTCAAGCTGATCACTGGGCAGGAGACGCCGGACAGCGGCACGATCGACAAGGGTTCGACCGTGCGGCTCGGCTATGTCGACCAGAGCCGCGATCATCTCGACGACAAGAAGAACGTCTGGGAGGAGATTTCCGACGGCCTCGACTCGATGAAGGTCAACGGGTTCGACCAGTCGACGCGCGCCTATGTCGGGGCGTTCAACTTCAAGGGCCAGGACCAGCAGAAGAACGTCGGCAAGCTGTCGGGCGGCGAGCGCAACCGCGTCAACATCGCCAAGATGTTGAAGCGCGGCGGCAACGTGCTGCTGCTCGACGAGCCCACCAACGATCTCGATGTCGAGACCTTGGGCGCGCTCGAGGAAGCGATCGAGAATTTCGCAGGGTGCGCGGTGGTGATCAGCCACGATCGCTTCTTCCTGGATCGTCTCGCCACGCACATCCTGGCGTTCGAGGGCAACAGCCATGTCGAATGGTTCGAGGGCAATTTCGAATCCTACGAAGAGGACAAGCGCCGCCGTCTGGGCGATGCGGCGGATCGTCCTACCGCGCTGTCCTATAAGAAGCTGACGCGCTGACCCGATGTTGCGGGGGCTCGACGAGGAACCGGTCGCTCACAAATACGCGCATGTCGAGCGCGAGCGCCGGTTTCTCGTCGATCCTGCGCGTCGGCCCGATCTGGCCGACGCGTCGTATATCCTGATCGAGGACCGGTATATCGAGGGCACGCGGCTGAGGCTGCGCGCCATGACCGACAGCGTGTCGGGGCGTGTGGTCCTGAAGATCGGCAAGAAATACGACGTTGCCGATGTACTGAGCAGGCCGACGGTCACGACGTATCTCGATCGGGACGAGTATGACCTGCTGGCGAAACTACCGGCCCGATCGTTGAGGAAACGCCGGTATCCGGTGGGCGCTGACTTTGGCATCGACCTGTTCGAAGGAGCGCTCGCCGGGCTGGAACTCGCCGAGATCGAGCAGGACGACGCGCCCGCTTTGACGTCGATCGTCAGCCCCGACTGGGCAATAGCGGAAGTCACGCATGATCCGCGATTTCAGGGTGGGCGATTGAGCCTGCTGGATGCGGCAGGCGTGACGAGACTTATTGCCAGTAACATCGAGTGAGTATGACGGTTATCGAACAATCTCCCGGCGGCGATCGGCCACCCGGCGCAGGCGAACTGGAATATCGTCTTCGCCAGCAGTCGATCCTTGCCGATTTCGGGATCGAGGCGCTGCGGGCGCGGGATCTGCAGCCGATGTTGCAGCGCGCGACCGAGCTGTGCGGCGAGGGGATGCGGTCGAAATACTGCAAGTTTCTCGAATACCGCCCGGAACGCGACACGTTGCTGGTCCGCGCCGGGATCGGCTGGGCGCCGGGGGTGGTCGGGTCGACCGAGATGCGGACCGATCTCGGGTCGCCGGCAGGGTTCGCGCTGGAGACCGGGCTGCCGGTGATCTCGAACCATCTGGAAAACGAACAGCGTTTCCGGACGCCCGAGTTCATGGCGCAGCACAATATCCGCCGCGCTATCAACGTGCTGGTGGAGACGTCGGGCAAGCGCTTCGGCGTGCTCGAGGTCGACAGCCCGGACGAGGGCAAGTTCGAGCCCGCCGACTTCGCGTTCATGCAGGGGTTTGCGAACCTCATCGGGGTGGCGATCGAACGGCAGCAGGCGGAGCAGCGGCTGAGCGAAGCGATGGAGCATCAGGAGTTGCTCACGCGCGAGGCGAGCCACCGGGTGAAGAACAGCCTCGCCTTGGTGTCGGCGATGCTTAACCTCCAGATGCAGGAGGATGACGATCCGCGGATCCGCCGGCTGCTCGGCGACGCCCAGGCGCGGATCACCGCGATCGCGCAGACGCACGACCAGCTCTGGCGTGGCGATCAGGTCGGCATCGTCGCGCTCAACGATCTGGTCTGCGGGATCGCTACGGGGCTGGGCGAGCAGTCGCTCACCCACCGGATCGACTGCGATATCGAGGCGATCCTGATCAGCGCGGACGTGGCGATCCCGATGGGGTTGCTGGTCACCGAACTGGTCACCAACGCCATCAAATACGCGTATGGCGACGACGGCGGCGTGATCCTGGTCATGGTGCGGAGTGCTGACGGGCGGATCGTGTTGACGGTGTCCGACGAAGGCGGCGGGTTGCCGGCCGACTTCGACTTGAAGACGGCATCGCGGAAAAGCCTCGGCATGCGGATGATCGGCAGCCTCGCGCGGCAGTTGCGCGGGACTGTGATGATCGAGAATGCTGAGCTCGGGACATGCGCGACGCTGGACGTGCCCGATCCGCGGGTCGAGGAAGCCTCGTCATCCTGACGAAAGTCAGGACCCAGAGCTCAAAGGGCGCCACTCGTAACTCTGGATCCTGACTTTCGTCAGGATGACGGGGTTTTTCGTTCTCCTGCGAACGCAGGAGTCCAGGGTCAGAGGCGTTTCGTTTGGTATCCTGGGCTCCTGCGTTCGCAGGAGAACGGTGGCTTACGCCGCTACGGCATCTGCCTTGGTCGCCATCCACGCCTCGGCCTTGGCTAGCGCGGGGGCGTCGTCGACGTCGATCCAGTCGATGTCGCTGCAATCCACGATCCGGGCGAGGCCTTGTGCGGCCAGCAGGCGGACGCCTTCGGTGAGCGACGGGCTCGCGAGCGTCGCCAGCGCATCCGACAGCGCAGGGCCGACCGCAAAGACGCCGGTGTCGTAGCAGTCGTGCGGTTCGAGGCCCTTGCCGATCGCGACGATGCGGTCGCCTTCGGTTGCGACGCAGGTGACGTCCTCGGGGTCGACCCAGTCGTGGCCAAGGCGTCGGTCGATGCCAAGGCGCAACCCTCCGCCCGCGCCGGCCTGCGCCATGCGCGCGTAGAGTTCGGGGCTGACGAGGTGGTCGCACATTGCCAGCACCGCTTCGCTGCCGGCCAGCGCGTCGCGCGCCGCCAGCACCGAAACGCCGTTGGGCTCACGGTGATCGGCCAGCACGGTTTCGACCTTCAACGGCCAGCGCCGGCTCGCGAGATACGCTTCGATCGCCTCGCGCCCGTAGCTCACCGTCACGATCGCGCGCGCAAAGCCAGCCTCGGCTAGCCCCTCAAGCGCGTGGGCGATCAAAGGCCGCCCCGCGACCGCGCAGAGCGGCTTGTACGGGGCGGAGGTGCGAAGGCGGCTGCCTTCCCCGGCGGCGAGGATGATCGCCGTTTGAATCCGGGGCGTATCGATCATGTCAGGCGGCCTTGATGAACCGCTCGACTTCGATCTGCGCGAGATCGTCGGTCATCTGCGTGCGCGGGTGCTTGCAGAAATAGGCCGAGGCAGGGTCGATCACGCCGGCGATGCCGCGATCCTTGGCGATCTTGGCGCAACGGATCATGTCGATCGCGACACCCGCCGAGTTGGGGCTGTCCTCGACCGAGAGACGCAGCTCGATGTTCATCGGCACGCCGCCGAATAGCTGGCCTTCCATGCGCAGGAAGCAGACCTTGTTGTCGTTCTGCCAGGGGACATAGTCCGACGGGCCGATATGGACGTTGTCGTCGTCCATCCGCTCGGCCGCGACCGACTGGACCGCTTCGGTCTTCGAGATCTTCTTCGACTCGAGCCGACGATGGTTCGACATGTTGAGGAAGTCGGTGTTGCCGCCGGTGTTGAGCTGGTAGGTGCGATCCAGCTTCACGCCGCGCTTGGCGAACAGGTCGGTCAGCACGCGGTGGACGATCGTCGCGCCGAGCTGAGCCTTGATGTCGTCGCCGATGATCGCGACACCGGCGTCCTCGAACTTCTTCGCCCAGACCGGGTTCGAGGCGATGAACACGGGGATGTTGTTGACGAACGCAACGCCCGCCTCGATCGCGCACTCGGCGTAGAATTCGGTGGCTTCCTGCGAACCGACTGGCAGGTAGTTCATGAGCACGTCGGCGCCCGATGCCTTCAGCTCGGCGATGACCTCTTCACGGGTCGGCTCGGCGGCGTCGGAGACCAGGAACGTGCGGTCGTCCTTGAAGTCGGCCATGTGGTCGGCGACGCCGTCCAGCTTCTTGCCCATCTTCACGATCGTGCCGGTGTCGCCGACATTGGGTGCGAACACCGCAGTGCAGTTCGGCTTGGCGAAGATCGCCTCGGCGACGTCCTTGCCGACCTTGCGACGATCGACGTCCCAGGCCGCAACGACCTTGATGTCGCTCGGCTTGTAGCCACCCATGTCGAAATGCATCAGGCCAACCTGGTCGTTTGCCCCCTCGCGATAATGCTCGAGGCCCTGGACGAGCGAGCTCGCGCAGTTGCCGATGCCGACCACGGCGATCCGAATGCTATTCATTACTGACCCTGTTCCTTACGAAAGATGCATGCGCGACGCGGTCTTTGGTCGCGTTGCGGAAGTATTACGAACGAAAGCCCGCTCGACACGACGGTGCCAGACGAGCCCGACGATGGCCACGAGCGTCAAAGGGACGATCTCGAACCACCAGAAGATGCGTGGGTTGCCCGCGAAGCAGGCGACGAAGATCGCCCATACCCGGACATTCGCGGTAAGCAAGGCCATGAAGCGCAACGGCGCGACGGCGCGGGCACCGTACAGGGCCCCGAGCGCGATCGGATCCGCCGACTGACCGAGCGTGCGCTCGAACGGCATGGCGATCCGGTCGATGCTGCTCGCGACGCCATCATAGAAGCGGACCAGCGCGTTGCCGGTCGGAACGGGAAGCGCTTCGAGCGCCACGCCCTTGATGCGACGATGAAAGCGCGAGCGCTCGCCCTCGTACATGTTCGACTGCACCGCATGCGCGCCGCCGGCTGCGAAGGCGAGGACCCAGCCCTCGGGCGTGTCGATCGTCAGCGCTAGCGAGATGTAGATCAGCGCGAAGACGCCGTGATCGCACAATCCGTCGAGCATCCTGCCGAGCGGGCTCGCGGTCTTGGTCGCGCGGGCAACCATGCCATCGAGTCCGTCGGCGATCAGCCAGCCCATCGACAGCATCAGGCCGACCAGCGCGAGCGCCCAGTTTCCCCACTGCGTGTACGCGAGTGCTGCTGCTCCACCCAGGCACAACCCCGCCACCGACACCGAATTGGCCGAAATTCCACGCGCCAACGCGAGCGGCAAAAGCGCACGGCCTGCCGGGTGAATCAGCCAAAGATTAGATGGGATCTCGATCCGGCGATCGCGCGATCCATCCGGTGGAGCCACTGTCATAGGATTTTCATAATGCGCCGGATGGGCGATTTATGCAAGGTGGCGCGGCTGACCTTACGGAACGCTTGACCGCAATTCCTTGATCCAGATCTCGGCAGTTCCGTCCGACGGCGCACGCCAGTCGCCACGCGGCGATAGCGCACCGCCTGCCGAGACCTTCGGGCCATTGGGCATCGCCGACCGCTTGAACTGGCTGGTCGAGAAGAAGCGGAAGAGGAATTTCTCCAGCCAATGGCGGATCGTCGGCAGGTCGTAGGCGACGCGTGCGTCCGCGGGCAGGTCTTCCGGCCACGCGCCGACGCTCGCATCGCGCCATGCGTGCCAGGCGAGAAAGGCGATCTTCGATGGCGCCAGGCCGTAGCGGATCACGTAATGCGCGAAGAAATCGTTCAGCGCGTACGGCCCGATCATCGACTCGGTGCTCTGCAACGCGCCATCCGCGCCTGCCGGCACGAGTTCCGGCGAGATCTCCTGCGCCAGGATCGTCGCCAGGATCTCGTCGGTCGCGACGTCATACTGGTCGGTGCGGATACACCAGCGGATCAGGAACTGGATCAGCGTCTTCGGTACGCCGCTGTTTACCGCGTAATGGCTCATCTGGTCGCCGACACCGTAGGTGCACCAGCCGAGCGCCATCTCGCTGAGATCGCCGGTGCCGAGCACGATCCCGCGCCGCTGGTTGGCGAGGCGGAAGAGGTAGTCGGTGCGAAGCCCTGCCTGCACGTTCTCGAAAGTGATGTCGTAGACGGGTTCGCCTTCGCTGAACGGGTGGCCGATGTCCTCCAGCATGCGTGCGGCGGCGGGGCGGATATCGATCTCTTCCGCGGTGATGCCGAGCGCGCGCATGAGCGCCCACGCGTTCGCCTTGGTCCCTTCGCCGGTCGCGAAGCCGGGCATGGTGAAGCCGAGGATCGCGCTGCGGGGGCGTCCAAGCCGGTCCATCGCCTTGGCCGCGACGATCAGCGCATGCGTCGAGTCGAGGCCGCCGGATACCCCAATCACGATCGTCTCGGCGTGCGCGGAGACGAGGCGCTTCGACAGCGCCTCCACCTGGATGTTGAACGCCTCGTAACAGTCGTCGTCGCGCCGCGTCGGGTCGTTGGGGACGAACGGGAATCGGCGAATGGCGCGTTCGAGGCCACTGTCCTCATGCACCGGCGCGTGATCGAACGCGATCCGTCGGAAGCGTGTTTCGGGATTGCCGGCGAACATTGCCGCATCGTTGAACGTGCCGGTCCGCAGCCGTTCCTGCGTGATCCGTTCGCAGTCGACGTCGGCGACGACCAGTTCGGGCTCGGTCGAGAACCGGGCGGACTCCGCGATCTGTTCGCCGAGCTCGTGGATCAGGCCTTGACCATCCCAGGCGACTTCGGTGGTGCTCTCGCCCGGCCCGGCGGCGGAATAGACATAGGCGCAGACCGCGCGCGCCGACTGCGCCGCCGCCAGCATCGCCCGATCGCGTGCCTTGCCGATGACGATGTTCGACGCCGACAGGTTGCAGCAGATCAGCGCGCCCGAGAGCGCGCCCGCGGTTGAGGGCGGGGTAGGGGCCCAGTAATCCTCGCAAATCTCGGCATGGAACACGAAGCCGGGCAGATCGCGCGCGGCGAAGATCAGGTCGGTTCCAAACGGCACGTCCTCGCCGTCAAGGTCGATCGTCAGTCCGGTCATCCCCACGCCACTCGCGAACCACCGCTTCTCGTAGAACTCGCGGTAATTCGGCAGGAACGTCTTCGGCACCACGCCGAGCACGCGCCCGCGTGCGATCGCCAGCGCGCAGTTATACAGCCGCCCGTTCCGCACCAGCGCTGCGCCGACCAGCAGGACGGGGCGCAAGGTCGCGCTGGCCTCTACGACCGTCGCGATCGCCGCCAGCGTCGCGCGCTGCTGCGCGGTCTGAAGATGCAGATCGTCGATCGCGTAGGAGGTGAGGTTCAGTTCCGGGAACACGACGAGGTCGACGCCCTTCGCATCCGCCTCGCGCGCCAAGGCGATCGTAGCCTCGGCATTGGCCCCGGTATCCCCCACCGAAGCCCGCGGCGTCGCGGCGGCAACCCGGATCAGCCCGTGACTATGGATCGCGTAGAATGGATGCGTCATGGCGCACCGATAAACGCCCCGAGCCGGTCACGCCACCGGCTTGCGCAGGTCAGGCACGAACGATGCGCGCGGCGTAACATCCGCGTCTGGCGTAATGGGCCTGCAGATACGCCACGTCCGGCACCGCGAGGAACCGCTCGATCAGCGGGATCAGGTCCGTGCCTGCGACCAGGTCTGCGTCGATCATCTCGTCGTCGGATCCGAAGGCGCGCAGGGATATCGGCCGGATGCGGATCGCCTCGGGGAGCGCGTCGAGCAGGTCCAGCGGTTTCGTCTCCGCCTCGGATACGAAGATCGCGTGGCGCGAGCGGTAGGGCGTGTCGGCCGGCTGATGTTCGTAGTTGATCAGGATCGCGGTTTCGCCGATTTCCAGGTCGCGTACCGCGATGCGATCGGGAAAGCCGGGCTTGGCGTCGACACTGTATCGCCGGGCGCCCGCTAGCGCGAGGCTGGCATCGGAGGCGCCGAACAGGTGGCGAAACTGGTCGGGGTCGAGCCCCTGAACGCGGAAGGACATGATCGCTCCTCTTGAGTATGAGCGAGCTTCATGTCCTGGATCGGGTGCACGTGCGTCCCGTCGCTTGCTATCAAACGGATGCGCCTGGACTGATTCCAGTTTGCTTCGGAGGCTATTTTGACGATCACGATGTTCGGCATCAAGAATTGCGACACGATCAGGAAGGCGCGGACATGGCTGGATGCGCACGACGTGGACTATGCGTTCCACGACTATAAGACTGCCGGAATCGACGCCGCGCATCTGGAGGATTGGATCGGCCGGGTTGGCTGGGAGGTGTTGCTCAATCGTGCGGGGACGACGTTCCGCAAACTTCCGGATGCGGACCGAGCGGATCTCGATGCCGGAAAGGCCACCGCGCTGATGCTGGCGCAACCGTCGATGATCAAGCGCCCGGTGCTCGATACCGGCGAGACGCTTCTGGTCGGCTTCAAGCCCGAGGCGTATGAGGCGGCAGGGCTGGGGCGCGCCTGAAGGAGATCAGCATGCCGGTTGCAAGTTGGAATGGCCACGAGATCGCTCGATCGGACGACACCGTCGTCGTCGAGGGCAATCATTATTTTGCCGCCGACAGCGTCGATCCGGCGTTGCTGGAAGACAGCGCGACGCACTCGAACTGCCCGTGGAAGGGTGTGGCGAGTTACAAGACGTTGGTCGTCGACGGGAAACGGAACGTCGATGCGGTCTGGTATTATCCGGAACCGAAGTCGGCAGCTGCCGAGATCAAGGATCGCTATGCGTTCTGGAAGGGCGTCGTCGTCGCGTAAGCACGCGCGCACCACTTTTTTGAATCCTCCCCCGCCAGGGGAAGGTGTCGCCGAAGGTGACGGAGGGGGAGGGCACAAAACAGGCGTTTCGCTCACCTCCCCCTCCGTCTGGCAAGCGCCAGCCACCTCCCCCTGGCGGGGGAGGATCGGGAAGCTCAGCTCAGATCGCGCCCGAGAACGTGTCGCACTGCTGCGGATCGCCGCTGTCCAGCCCACGCTTCAGCCACGACTGGCGCTGAGCCGACGTCCCATGCGTGAAGCTGTCCGGTACCACGCGACCCTGCGACTGCTTCTGCAACGTATCGTCGCCGATCGCCTGCGCCGCGGTCATGCCCTCCTGGATATCCCCGGCCTCGAGCCGCGTCTTGTTCGCCGCCGCCCACACGCCTGCGTAGCAATCCGCCTGGAGTTCGAGCCGCACGGACAGCGCGTTGCCCTCGGTCTCGCTCGCCTGGCGCTGCGCCTGCTGGACCTGCGCGTTTGTACCGAGCAGCTTCTGGATGTGATGGCCGAACTCGTGCGCGATCACGTAGTCCTGTGCGAAGTCGCCGTTCGCCTTGAAGCGAGTCGACAGTTCGTTGAAAAAGCTGGTGTCGAGATAGATGCCCTGGTCGGTCGGGCAGTAGAACGGCCCCATCGCCGACTGCGCCGCACCGCAACCCGAGCGACCATTGCCGTTGAAGAACACCAGCTTGGGTGCCTCGAACCGCTGGCCGTTCTTCTGAAAGATCGCCTCCCAGGTGTTGTCGGCCGAGCTGAAGGCGTTGCAGGCGGCCTTGCTTTCGGCGTTCAGCGAACAGCTCGACTTGGTATCGGTGCCCGAGCGCGGTCCGCTCTGCGTCGTCGGCGCCGACGTCTGTCCGCCACCGAGCAGCCCGCCAAGGCCACCCATGCCGCCGAACACTGCCATCAGGATCAGCACAACGACGATCCCGCCGCACCCGAAGCGGCTGCCGATCATCGGCAACAACCCCATCAGCAGGCCGCCACCGCCGCCGCCAAAACCGCCGCCTCCGCCGCCCGACCCGCGCTGGTCCTCGACGTTGATGTTCGGATCGTAATCGTCGAGCCGCATGATATGCCCCTTTTCGTTTCTTCTCGGGAACGAAATGCGCAAGGTGGCGCTAGGGTTGCACGGCGGCAGAATACGCTGCGCCAAGATGGGGGAGTATGCATGTTCCTGAAGGGCAAGACCGCGGTCATCACCGGATCCACGTCGGGAATCGGGCTCGCCTACGCCAAGGCGTTTGCAGCCGAAGGCGCAGCAGTGGTGCTCAACGGGTTCGGCGATGCCGATGCGATCGAACGGGAGCGGGCGGCGTTGGCTCAGGCCAGCGGCGCGATCGCGCTATACGACGCCGCCGACATGACCAAGCCCGACCAGATCGCCGCAATGGTCGCGCGGGCAGCGGCCGAGACCGGCAGCGTCGACATCGTCGTCAACAACGCCGGCATCCAGCATGTCGCGGGGATCGCCGACTTCCCGATCGACAAGTTCGACGCGATCATCGCGATCAACCTGTCCTCGGTCTGGCACATGATGCGCGCCGCGGTGCCGCACATGCGCGCCAAGGGCTGGGGGCGGATCATCTCGACCGCGTCCGCGCACTCGCTGGTCGCGAGCCCGAACAAGTCCGCCTACGTCATGGCGAAGCACGCGATCGCCGGGCTCACCAAGACGATCGCGCTGGAGACCGCGACCGACGGCATCACCGTCAACTGCATCTCGCCCGGCTATGTCTGGACGCCACTGGTCGAGAACCAGATTCCCGACACGATGGCGGCGCAGGGGCTGACGCGCGACCAGGTCATGAACGACGTGCTGTTGGCGGCGCAACCGACCAAGGAATTCGTCACCCCCGAACAGGTCGCGGCGTTCGCGCTGTTCCTGTGTCGCGACGAGGCCAAGGCGATCACCGGCGCCAATTTGTCGATGGACGGCGGCTGGACGGCAGCGTGATCGATCGCTGCGTTCGCGTTGGGCAATAGCCATTGCCGTCGCTGGCCAGGCAGGCTTAGCATGCGAAAAATGTGAGGGATTCAAGATGATGCGGACTTGGCATAAGACGGCCGCATGCATGACGCTGGCGACGTGCGTATCGGCGATCGCCGGGATCGTGCCAGCGGGCGCCGCCCCGGTGCTGGATCGACAGGACCGCGATACGGACTGGCGGCGGGTCGCGACCGTCGCGGATCGCGGTCGGCTGAGAGGCTGGCGGGGCGCCTGGGTCGATGCGCTTGCGCAAGTCGATCCGCGTGAGATCAGGCAGGAGCCGGTCCTGTTCAACCCCGATCGCTCGCTCGTCGACCCACTACCCCCGACGGGCAACTATCGATGTCGTACGTTCAAGCTCGGTTCGCGCGCGGGGATCGGCCCGACCTTCATGGCGTCCGGATGGTTTGCATGCAGGATCGGCGGCGGCGGTGATGGCGGCGACGTCGATGGGGGTGGAAATTCCGTGGTCAGCCTCACCAAGCTGGATGGATCGCAACGTCCGGTCGGGACCATCTTCGCCGACACCAACGCGCGTGCGATCTTCCTCGGGACCATGGAGCTTGGTGATGAAAAGCGGCCGATGCGCTACGGTCGCGATGCGACCCGTGACATGGCCGGGCTGATCGAGCGGATCGGCACCAAGCGCTGGCGCGTGGTGCTGCCATATCCCAAATTCGAGTCGGTACTCGACGTCGTCGAACTGGTACCGGCCGACTAGCGTGGCAAGGCCGCCGATTGGGCAGGCGGCACGGTCGAACGCTGGTAGCTCGGCATTGGCGAAGACGAGGTGGCGATCACGGCACCGGTCGTGGCCGAGGGCATGATCGGCGAAAGTCCCGCGAGATACTCCTTGCCGTGCAGCCCGACCGGAATGACGCGGCCGACGTTCGCGGCGCTGACGGCCTTCAGATACGAACGCGGCTTCTTCATGAGCTTTGGCTGGTCGAGCCCCGACAGCCCGACGATCCGCGCGGCTTCCTTCACGAAATGCACGCAATTGTGATCGCCGAGACGGTACACGCTGTCCGGCTTGCCCTCGCTCCACGCGTCGATCAGCTTCAGCACCTGCGTATATTGCGCGTCCGTCATCACTACCGAGAACTGCGCGTCGCTGCCGTTGATGTAGGTCGGTTTCGCGATATCGAGCATCCCCGATACCGGCCCCATCAACAGCGCCGGCGATACCGATTTCGCGGTGAAGCCGTAATTTGCGTCGACCGGCGCGCCGCCGGCGTCGGGTATGCCCCGCAACGTGAAGAACGCGTGCGGGAAGCTGTTGCCGAGCTCGTGGCTCCAGAAGGTGATGGTGACGGCCGCCTGTGCGGGAAGCGCGTATCCCAGGCACAGGCAGAAAAGGACGATCAGCCGAAGAAGCGGTCTCATCCCCCAATATTATTTTGGAATGTCGAGCCTTACCAGTGTGATGAGTCTGATTTAGATCAGATTTGCGTGGTATTTTATGCGGTCGCCGGGGCAGGCGAAGCAGATGCGGCAAGCGTCGCGTTCTCGCGCTTCTCTGGTCGGATATAGATCGAGGAGAGCATCGGGATGGCGGCACGCAACTCGCTCTCCATCGCCTCGATCAGCGTCTCGCCGTCGCCCATCGTCACCGAATCGTCGAAGTCGGCGCTGATCGCGGCGAAGATGCTCTCGGGCGCGGTGTGGATCGTGCGGACGTGATTGACCGAGACGATCGCGGGGTGGGCGGACACGATCTTGCGGATCGTCGCGATCACCGCCGGGTCGGCGCGCTCGCCGATCAGCAAACCCTTCGATTCGCGTGCCAGCAGCACCGCGACCAGCGCGAGGATCAGGCCGATCGCGATCGAGGCGGCGCCATCGATCCGCGGATCGTTGAACGCATGGCTCGCCCAGATGCCGATTCCGGCGATGACGAGGCCAGCGAGCGCCGCGGAATCCTCGAACAGCACGATGAAACCGGCTGGATCCTTCGACCGGTGGATCGCCTGCCACCAGCCCATGTCGCCCTTCGACTTCGAGAATTCGCGCACCGCGATCGTCCAGCTACTACCCTCGAGCGCGAACGAGATCGCGAGGACGACGTAGTTGATGGTCGGGCTGGTAAGTGGTTCGGGCTCTTGGATATGCCGCCAGCCCTCGAAGATCGACACGCCCGCGCCGATCGCGAAGATCAGGATCGCGACGACGAACGCCCAGAAATACAGTTCGCGACCATAGCCGAACGGGTGCGCCTCGTCGGCAGGGCGCTTGGCCTTTTTCTGGCCGTAGAGCAGCAAAACCTGGTTGCCGCTGTCGACCACCGAGTGGAAGCCCTCGGTCAGCATCGACGACGATCCGGTCATCCCGGCGGCGACGAATTTCGCCACGCCGATCCCGAGATTGGCGGCGAGGGCGCCATAGAGGACGATGTCGTCCTTGATGCGAGCGGTCAGTGTCTTGGCCATGCCGCCGTCCTACACGAGGGGGCGGGGTTGGAAAGATGCGGAATTTTCGCCGCGCCGCGCTCTGCTCCCCTCCCTGGAAGGGAGGGGCTGGGGGTGGGTGGGTTGCCGTATTTATCTAGCCGGTGCGACACGAGCGGGCCGACCCACCCCCGACCCCTCCCTTCCAGGGAGGGGGGAAGAGTGCTGCTCCCTCCCCCCAAGAACAGGAATACCCGCCGATGGACGAGCCACCGGCGGGATCCTTTCCTCCCCAGGAAACTGTGTGAAGCGGTTTAGCCGAGCCGGCCGAGGCGGTGGTACAGCGCACTCATCCGCGTCAGCCGTTCGTCGTCGATCGAGGTCTTGCTGATCATCTCGCCGAGCACTTCCTTCATCAGCGCGAAATCGTTGGTCGAGAAGACGGCGCGGGCGCGGGGTTGTTCGGTGGTCGTCTGCATGGCTTGCCTCCTTCGATGATCGTCTTGTCTCTCTCTTTACACCGATCGTGTGCCGAGAGAGGCGATGCACCAGGCAATAGCGTTCGAGGTCGGTACGTTGGAAGGCGGTCCCGCGCCGCCACAACGTCGCGGTGTCCGCCCAGCTTGTCGAACACGTGTCGTTCTGTAAATATCGTGACAGGAGGGTTTGCGATGGCGGAACGAAAATTGCTGGCGGGGCATGCGATCCGTCGGTTGCGGCGCGGGGCGGGGCTGACGCAGGCGGCGATGGCCGACATGCTCGCGATCAGCCCGAGCTATCTCAACCTCGTCGAGCGCAACCAGCGGCCGATCTCCGCAACGCTGCTGATCAAGCTCGCCGAGAGCTTCGATTTCGATCCGCGCTCGCTGGCGGCGGGTGAACCGGGCGGCGGTGCGGATGCGATCCGGCGACGGCTGGCCGATCCGATGTTCGCCGACCTCGAGATCGACCGCAACGAAGTCGAGGAATGGCTTGCCAGTGCCCCCGGCGGTGCGGCGGCGTTCGCGCGCGTGTTCGATCGGATCGGTGGCGGCGCGGTGGTCGAGGCTGGCGACGATCCGGTGACCTTGGTTCGTCGCGAGATCGAGCGCTGGCGCAATCACTTCGCCGATCTCGACGCCACAGCAGAAGCGCTGGCCGACGAATTGCGGCTCGGCGCAGGCGATCTCTACGGCGCGATCGCCGAGCGGTTGCGCGCTAAGCACGGCCTGACGATCCGCGTACTGCCCGCCGACGTGCTCCCAGACACGCTGCGCCGCCTCGACCTGCACGCGCGCCAGTTGCAGTTGAGCGAGATGCTCGACCCGGCCTCGCGTACGTTCGCGGTTGCGTTCCAGCTCGGCCAGATTGAGGCGAAGGCGGAGATCGATGCGCTGGCGAAAGGCGCGGGGTTCACCGATCGCGCGGCGGAACGGCTCTATCGCCGCCACCTCCTCGGCTATTTCGCCGCCGCGCTGATGATGCCCTATGCGCGATTCCTCCGCGGGTGCGAGACGACGGGGTACGACATCGAACTGCTGCAACGCCGGTTCGGCGCAGGCTTCGAACAGGTCGCACACCGGCTGACGACGTTGCAACGGGTCGGCGCACGCGGCTTGCCCTTCTTCATGATCCGGATCGACCGCGCGGGGCAGGCGTCGAAGCGCTATCCCGGCGCCAGCGGTGCGGCGCTGGTCGAGGCGGACGGGCGCTGTCCGCTGTGGCGGCTGCATCATGCGTTCGACCGGCCGGGCAGCCTGATGGTGCAACTGGTCGAACTGGAGGATGGCGCGCGCTGGTTGACGATGGCGCGCACCGTGACGCCGCAGGGCAGCCGCTTCGGTGCGGTGCATGCGGAGTTCGCGATCGGCCTGGGCGTTGCGGCGTCGCAGGCGGGCGTGCTGGCGGCGGCGAGTGGCTTCGATCTGGCGGGGAGGGCGATGCCGATCGGGCTCGGCTGTCGCGCCTGTTTCCGCAACGATTGCCCGCAACGGTCTGTCGCGCCGGCCGGGCGGGCTCTGCTGATCAACGAGCGGGAGCGACGGACGTCTGCGCTGACGTTTGCGGGGGACTGAAGGGGGGGGCGTGCTTTCAATCCTCCCCGTCAGGGGGAGGTGTCGCCGAAGGTGACGGAGGGGGAGGGCACGGAACAGAGGTTCGCGTGTGCCGCCCCCTCCGTCTGGCAAGTGCCAGCCACCTCCCCCTTGCGGGAGAGGATCAAATGGTCAGGCGCCAGCGACCATCAGCGCGTCCAACTGGTCCTTCGACAGTTCGAGCGTCATCGCAGGCAACAGGTCTTCGACCTGCTTCACGCTCGTGGCGCTCGCAATCGGCGCAGTGACGCCCGGCTGCGCGATCAACCATGCGAGTGCGACCTGCGCGTGGGTCGCGCCGGTGGCTTCGACGACCGAGTCCATCGCCTCAAGCACAGCCTTGCCGGTACCTTCGAGCAATTCGCCCATCCGACCGCCACGAACGCTCTGGCTCAGGTCGTCCTTCGTCCGGTACTTGCCGGTAAGGAAACCCGAGGCGAGCCCGTAATAAGGCAGCACGCCGATGTTCTCGGTGACGCAGAAATCCTGCAATTCGCCCTCGAACT
>Ga0308164_10002473_pt1 | contig 18287 bp, 16 predicted proteins | sample PhyTR2_FD_201031 | JGI IMG/M metagenome (GOLD analysis project Ga0308164, IMG submission 201031) | Phyllosphere microbial communities from UC Gill Tract Community Farm, Albany, California, United States - DLSLT.R2 | ecosystem: Host-associated > Plants > Phyllosphere > Unclassified | place: USA... | reverse complement strand
TTCGCCGCCGAGCTGCGGACGGTAACCCCGCACGATGGATGAATTCAGCTCACCATCACCCGATTCGCACAACGGTCCTTCGATGCGCTGGCCCGTGGGGTTGGCTCGGCTGTCCCCCGCGGTCACGAGCGTCTTCTGTGCCGTGCCATCCACCTTCAGTTCACCGTCGGTGGTCACGACGAGGGGGCGGCAACTGAGGATCGCGCTCTGCGTCCACTGTGTGGCCTGGCTGGTGAAGGTCGAGCCGGAGAGTTGATAGGCCACTTGGTTCACCGGGCAGAGGCCTTCGGTGGTGTTGCCCCGGCCCTCATCGAACGCGGGAAAGGTCAGCCATTCCGCGTTCGGGGTCACGGTCGGCTTTCCATCGGTACCGATGTCGACGGAACCGCACAAGAGATCCAATTGCACGAGGATGCCGCCGGGGCCCGTCGCTCCCACATGGTTCTGCCCTCGGGCCCCGATGAGGACTTCGTCACCCTCGCACTCGCGCGGCACGTCGGCGTTCTTCTGCGTACCGATCATGCCTCCACTCGTGGAGGGCGTCACCGGCACCGCGGCCAACGCAGCGCTCGCGGCGCCACCCCCGACCATCAGAGCGACGCAAGCCGCTGCAACAAGCCCCCGCCCGCGATTTAGCCGCGTTCGCGACCTCTTCTTCTGCCCTCTACCTGCATCGATCACTCGGCACACTCCATTCATTAAACTGTCACCACATCATGACATGCTGATATATCGTCTGCAACAGCAAGATGCACATCGCCAAGCTCTCGTCCGCATGTCGCGATACCGAGACCGAACCACCCCGATCCCCTAAAGAACCCTCAGCTGCTAAAAGCTGCACCTGTCCCCAGCAGGAAGCCTCCAGATCTCAATCCGGAGGCTCGGTTGGCTGGCCGTACTGGGATCGAACCAGCGCGATCGCAGGTTATGCGATCGCGGGTCACTGTCGATCCCCACCAGAACCTCAGCTGCCCACAGTTGCAACCTGTCTTAAACAGAAAACCCCCGGATCTTGATCGGGGGTTTGATTGTGGGCGATACTGGGATCGAACCAGCGCGATCGCAGGTTATGCGATCGCGGGTCACTGTCGATCCCCTACTCGAACCTTGGTTGCTCGAAGTTGCAGCTTGTCTTAAACAGAAAACCCCCGGATCTTGATCCGGGGGTTTGATTGTGGGCGATACTGGGATCGAACCAGTGACCTCTTCCGTGTCAGGGAAGCGCGCTACCGCTGCGCCAATCGCCCGCTGAACATCTTTCGATGTGCGGGGTTTGTGAGTGTTGGAGGTGGCGACGGGATTCGAACCCGTGTGGACGGCTTTGCAGGCCGCTGCCTCGCCTCTCGGCCACGCCACCGCGTGTGGTTGCCCACATGCCGTGACCAGCCTGGAAGACTGATCTTGACACTCGAGCGGATGACGAGATTCGAACTCGCGACCCTCACCTTGGCAAGGTGATGCGCTACCACTGCGCCACATCCGCATTGCGCTCATTTCTGAGTGCTTAGGAACTCTAACTGACGGGGAACGCTTTGCACAAACCGAGAACCCACTTTTTCGGTTTTCGGGGTGTTTGTGACGTTTTCGACCGTGCCATTTGGGTTGCCGATTCGCAATGTGACCGGGCCGATTCTCTTAGGGTAATTTTTCTCTATTTTTCGGCGAATTTTTCTTCGGAGCACTCCCCCGAGCGCCTGCGCGCTCCCGGTTCGCGTTTCCCGCTTTCGCTCCGCTAAGATCGAATCTCGCAGGCGGACGTTCTTCCGTTTCGCGGGCGATTGGCGCAGTTGGTAGCGCGCTTCCTTCACACGGAAGAGGTCATCGGTTCGAGTCCGGTATCGCCCACCATTCTTCAGATCCGCCAGTTCGCGCCGGCGGATTTTTTTGTGCCCATGTGGTCTCCGCAGGTCTAGGACGGGGCCACCGGTTCGTCAACGGGGTGTTGTCGGCATCACGACCGTTTTAGCGTGGTCGGTGTTCGACCGGTTGGCCGGACGACGTCGAAAGGGAGGATTCCACGATGACTGAGAACATTTCGGGTAAGAAGGTCGCTTTTCTGTTGACCGACGGTTTCGAGGACGCCGAGCTGACGAGCCCGTGGCAGGCCGTGACGGAGGCGGGCGGCATCCCCACCCTCGTTGCGCCGTCTTCGGGTGAGGTGACCGGTAAGAACGGGCACACGCAGGGCGTGGACCAGACCGTCGCGGATGCATCGGCGGACGCGTTCGATGCGCTCGTGTTGCCGGGCGGGGTCGTGAACGCCGACAACATCCGCATGGAGCAGGGCGCCGTGTCGTTCGCGCGCTCGTTCTTCGAGCAGCACAAGCCTGTCGGCGTGATCTGCCACGGCCCGTGGCTGCTGATCGAGGCCGATGTGGTTCGCGGACGCCAGATGACGAGCTTCGCCAGCCTGCAGACCGACCTCAAGAACGCCGGCGCTGACTGGGTCGACGAAGAGGTCGTGGTCGACAGTGGCCTCGTCTCGAGCCGCACTCCGGACGACCTGCCGGCGTTCAACGCCAAGCTCGTCGAGGAGATTGCCGAAGGCGAGCACTCCGGCCAAACGGCCTAAGAGCCGCGGGGCGGTGAGCGATGAGGGGATGGCGTTGCGACGCGCATCCCCTTTTTGCTGCCCGGTGATCATGGCAACGGAGCGTGTCGGCGTGGGTGCTGGCGGCGGCATCGCCATGCGGGTAGACAGGGTGTCATGTCAGGTGCCGAGCAAGTCGAGATCGAACGCAAGTATGACGTTGCCGCGGAGAACTCCGTGCCCGACTTGACTGAGGTCGACGGCGTCGCGAGCCTTACACGGCACGAGGGTGTGCCGCTCGATGCGCTCTACTTCGACACCGAGGATCAGGTTCTCGCGGCGAACCACATCATCATTCGGCGGCGTTCCGGCGGCGGGGACGAGGGCTGGCACGTGAAGCTACCCGCCGACGAGGGGCGCACCGAGGTGCACTGGCCGTTGGAGGACGGATCCGAGGAGTCGGTGCCCGAGGGCGTGCTCGAACGTCTGGCAGCCGTGCTGGAGGGTCGCGCGGTGACGCCGCTGGCGCGCATCCACACGATTCGCACGCTGGTTCACCTGCAGGATGCTGCGGGGAACGACGTCGCCGAGATCGCCGACGACGAGGTCTCGACGACGGATCTGCGGGTGGGCACGAAGCGTGCCTGGCGTGAGTGGGAGGCGGAACTCCTGCCGGGGGCGCCCGCTACGCGTGACGAGCGCACGGCTCTGTTGGATGACATCGAGCGAGTCCTCGTCGCGGCCGGGGCCCGCCCCTCGTCGACCGTCGCGAAGATCGCTCGCGCCCTAGGGGCCGACGCGAACTTCGAGGGGTAGACCGATAACGCCGAGATCACCAACGCGGCGCGCGGAGTGGCCTCCGCGCCGCACAAGGCGGCCTCCCCGTACAGAGGGGCCGCGCAGAGCAGCCTCCGCGCAAAGCGGCTTCGAGGGCTAGTCGCGGAGCGGCGGGACCTCTTCGCCCGCGCTCGGCGGTTGCGGCGGCGTGCCGTCGCCGAACGGGCGACCGCCGAGGGCCTCGCGGCCGTGCGGGGTCAGCCATCCGGTCTCTGAGGGGCCCTTCGGCACGATTCCCGTCGGATTGATGTCGCTGTGCACGATGTAGTAGTGCTTCTTGATCTGGTCGAAGTCGATCGTGTCGCCGAATCCGGGGGTCTGGAAGAGATCGCGAGCGTAGGCCCAGAGGACGGGCATCTCGGTCAGCTTGTTGCGGTTGCACTTGAAGTGGCCGTGATAGACGGCGTCGAAGCGCGCGAGCGTCGTGAAGAGGCGGACATCCGCTTCGGTGATGGTGTCGCCCACCAGGTAGCGCTGGGTCGCGAGGCGTTCCTCGAGCCAGTCGAGGCGCGCAAAGAGGGTGTCGTAGGCACGCTCATAGGCGCGCTGCGAACCGGCGAAACCGGCCTTGTAGACACCGTTGTTGACGTCGTGGAAGATCTTCTCGGCGACGTCGTCGATCTCGGCGCGGAGGTGCTCGGGGTAGAGCTCGGGCGCGCCGTCGCGGTGGAACTCGGTCCACTCCGTGGAGAAGTCGAGCGTGATCTGGGGGTAATTGTTGGTGACGACCTTGCCGCTCGGAACGTCGACGATGGCGGGCACGGTGATGCCGCGCGGATAGTCGGGGAACCGCGCGAGGAAGGCCTGCTGCAGACGCTCGATGCCGAGCACGGGGTCGACGCCGCCCTCGTCGAGGTCGAACGTCCAGCTGTCCGCGTCGTGCGTGGGGCCGGGCAGCCCGAGGCTGATGGCATTTTCGAGACCCAGCAGGCGGCGCACGATGATGGAGCGATTGGCCCAGGGGCACGCACGGGCCGCTACGAGCCGGTATCGTCCCGCCTCGACCGGCCAGCCGTCGCGGCCGTCACGCGTGATGCGGTCCTCGATGTAGTTGGTGTCTCGGTTGAACTCTTGACCGGGCTCGACGTAGCGGCCCTGCGTGCTCTCTGCCATGCGTCGAGCCTACGCGTCGCCGTCTGACGAGGCTGCACCCGAGGCGTCGTCGTCTTCCGACTCGACCGTGTCGCTGTCGGCGTCGTAGGTGTAGGCGGGGCCGTCGGCGGTTTCGCCTGCTTCGGTGCCATCGGCCTTCGAGCCGCCGCCCTCGGTCGACTCCTCGGCCGGGTCGGTCGGGAACGGTCCGCCGTAGCCGCCGGTCCCCTGTTCTTCGGCCTTCTCGACCGTGTAGTCGCCGTCGTTTTCTCCGATGTGTGCGTTAGGCATGTCGCTCCTTGTGTCGGTGTGTTCAGCAGACTAGGTGAGCGTCCGCGGCCGGAACACGGGGTTGCGAGATGGCCCGCGACATGCCACAAGGCACGGATGCTGCGGCGTCAGGCAGCCGACGAGCAGGCGGTCAGGCGAGGCCGCGCGTTCGGCGGCGGCTCCAGGCGGCGGGCGTGCGGAGCCACGCCGTTGCGCGCTCCCTCAGGCGGTGCCCGCGCGACGGGGCTTGCGGGGCGCGGCGGGTCGATACGGCGAGACGGTCGGGTCGTCGGTGATCCAGAAGCGCCACGGGAAAGCATCCGAACCGGCCTCGCCGCTCACGCCCGTGCGCGGGCCGCGGGAGATGTGAGCGGGAGGAGTGTCGGGCAGTTCTAAGAAGGCCCGCGTGCGTTGGTCGAGGGAGCGCTTCGCCTCGAGGCGCTCTTCGTCAGAACCGTCGGCCTCGAGGCGCTCTTCGTCAGAACCGTGGGCTTCGAGGCGCTCGTCGCCAGAATTCTCTGCCTCGAGTCGCATGTCGTCAGAACCGTCGGCCGCGAGGCGCTCGTCGCCGGCATGTTCTGACGCAGGGGGCTCTCCAGACCCGGATGACGGGGGCACGGTGTCGCTCAGCGCATCCATGCCGTCGTGCTGGGTGTAGACGAGGCCGAGCGCCTGGGCGAGTCGGCCTGGACCTCGAGCAAGGTCGCGAGACGTCTTGGCGGCCGGGCGGCGGCTGCGGGCCAGGTCCTCCCCCGCGACGATCTCACCGGCTCGCAGCAGCACTCCCGACGCGACGCCCTCGGGCGAACAAACGACGTTGACGGCGTTGTGCATGCCGTAGGAGAAGTACACGTAGAGATGCCCGGGCTCGCCGAACATGGTGGCGTTGCGGGCCGTCTTGCCCATGCGGGCGTGCGAACCGGCGTCGTGCACCTGCCCCGTGCCAAGGCCGTGGTAGGCCTCGGTCTCAGTGATGCGCACCGTGATGTCGCCCTCGGGAGACGAGATCGTGAGGTGGGCTCCGAGAAGTTCGGGGGCCACTTCGAGCGCGTCGCGGGCGAAGAAGGTTCGGGATGCACGCATCCGCTCATCTTCTCAAGCGGTCGGGGTGGCGGGCAACGGGCCGAGGGGGCGAGATGCCGGTGCGCTGTCGCGGCGGCCCCAGAGCGCCCAGGTCGCCGCGGCTACGGCGAGAGCGACGACGGTTCCGAGGGCCGTTTCGACGAGACGGTCGACGACGAGGGTCGCCGTGTCGGTGGGATGCGCAAGGTCGATCATGACGAGGGCGAGCGGTGTGACGAACAGCAGCGCGAAGCCGTAGTTGCGCGTGACGAAGAGTTCGGCCGCGATCTGCAGGGCCACGACGAGCGCGATGGCCGCGAGACCGGACGGCTGGGCGGCGAGAAGGATGGCCGCGAGGATGAGGCCGAGGAATGTTCCGGCGATGCGGTGGGTGGCGCGCACGGCCGAATGCGAGAGGCGAACGGCGACGAGGGGCACGACGGCGGCGATCATGGCCCAGTAGGGGTGGCCGATGCCGAGTGCTGTGGACAGGCCGCCGGCGAGGGCGGCTGCGACGCCGAAGCGGGCAGCGTGGGCGAGGCGTTGGGCGCCGCCCGGGAGGAGCCTGGCGATCCGGCCAGCGACAGGCTTCGAGGCAGAGACCGTGACAGAGGAGGCAGAGACGGACGCAGAGTGGGTCGCTGTGGCGGGAGCTGCGCTCGACTCGGACAGCGCGCCGGAGCCTGACGGAGCGGCCTCGGGCTGCGCAGGCTCCGCGCCACGCTGCTCCGCGCGAGCGCGCCTCACGATCACGGCCCCGGCGGCGCCCACGATGAGCGATACGACCGCCGCACCCGACGACACCACGAAGGCGATGAGGAGGGAGTCGGGGCCGGGCGGCACCGACGCGACGGCGCACAGCGCAAAGACGCCGAAGAGCGGGCCGGGCGGGTTCCAGCGAAAGACGTCGGAGAGGACGGCCACGAGCGTGGCCCACGCCGCACCGATGCCGACGATCCACCATTCGTGCGCGGGCATCCCGGCGATGATCACGCCGAGAACGACCGCACCGACCAGCACGATCGCGGCCGAGAGCTGCATGCGGAACCGATGCCGATAGCCCACGTTGCGGCCGTAGAGGGCCGCAAACGACCCGAAGGCGGCATATAAGGACCACTCGACGTGACCGAGCGCCCAGACCGTGACGAGCGGTACGACGACGGAGATGCCGGCGCGAGCGGCCACCCGGTGAGAGCCCGCGTGGGGCCCGAAGACGAAGACGGTCTTCCACCAGGGAAGCGCGGGCGCAGCAGAACTCATGCTGTATATTTTACCAGTAAAGCATTTGGCGAAGGAGCAGCATGCCCGGCACCCCTGACTCTCACGAGATCCGAGACTCCGTCGACGAGACGCGCGCCGCCTGGGCGACCGTGCGGCCCGAACTCGATACGACCGCGATCGCCGTGCTCGGGCGCATCCATCGCCTGTCGCGCGCCGTCACGCTGCTGAGCGACGCCCTGCTCGAACCCTTCGACATCGGCCGCGGCGAATTCGACGTGCTCACGGTGCTGCGCCGGTCCGGCTCCCCTGTCGCCGCCACCCGGCTCGCTCATCTGCTCACGGTGTCCAACGCGGCCGTCACCAAGCGGATGCTGCGGCTCGAGGCATCCGGTCTCGCCGAGCGGCAGCGCGCCAGCCACGACAAACGCGTCGTGCTCGTCGACCTCACCCCCGCCGGCCGCGATCTCATCGACGACGCCCTGCCCGCCCAGCTGGCCCTCGAGGCCGAGATCGCCGACGTGCTCGAAAGCGGCGATCGCGATGCCACCGAAGACGCACTGCGTCACCTGCTGATCGAAGCCGAACGACGGCTGAACGGCTGAGAACGTCTCCGCACGGCGGCCGAGCGACGTGCCGCCTGATTCTTGCGCACCGCGCCAGACAGCCGCGCACTCGCGGGTCGGTGATTGAATAGCGGGATGGACGTTAACCGCTACATCGACGACTTCGCCAGTTTCATCCAGGCCTCGCCCAGCTCCTATCACGCCGCCGCCGAAGCCGCGCGCTGGCTCGACGAAGCCGGCTTCACCCGCCTGGACGAGCGTGCCGACTGGCTCGACGCACCGGGCGGATCGGCGGGCGCGGACGCCGACTCGGCCTCGCCCCGCACCGAGGCGCGCCGCCACTACGTCGTGCGCGACGGAGCGATCATCGCGTGGGTGCAGCCGCACGATGCCAACGCCACCACGCCGTTCCGCATCCTCGGCGCCCACACCGACTCCCCCGGTTTCAAGCTCAAGCCCCACCCCAGCATCGGCTCGAACGGGTGGCTGCAGGCCGGCGTCGAGGTTTACGGCGGCCCCCTGCTCAACTCGTGGCTCGACCGCGAGATCGAGCTTGCCGGTCGCCTGGTCGACCGGCACGGCGTCGAGCACCTCGTGCGCACGGGCCCGTTCCTGCGTATCCCGCAGCTCGCCATCCACCTCGACCGGGGCGTCAACGACGGCCTCACGCTCGACAAGCAGCGCCACACGCAGCCCGTCTACGGCGTCGGGGATGTCGGCCACTCCGATCTGCTCGCGCACCTGGCGGGGCTCGCCGGACTCGACGCGGCCGAGGTGAAGGGCTACGACATCCTGACCGCAGACACGCAGGCGCCCGCGCGCTTCGGCCTCGACAAGACACTCTTCGCGGCCGGCCGCATGGACAATCTGAGCTCGGTCTTCGCGGGCCTGCGGGCGCTCATGGAGGTTCCCGCCGACACCAAGACCATCAGCGTGCTCGCGGCCTTCGACCACGAGGAGCTCGGCTCGGAGACGCGTTCTGGCGCGAGCGGGCCCTTCCTCGACGACGTGCTCACGCGCATCGGCGCGGGGCTCGGCCAGACGCCCAGCGATCGCCTGCGCGCCTACGCCGCATCCTGGTGCCTCTCGGCGGACGCGGGGCATGTGGTGCACCCCAACTACCCCGAGCGGCACGACCCGGCCAACCGGCCCATCGCGGGGTCGGGTCCGCTGCTCAAGATCAACGCCAACCAGCGCTACGCCACCGACGGGCACGGCGCAGCGATGTTCGCTCACGCCGCGGCGCAGGCGGGCGTGCCCTACCAGGAGTTCGTCTCGAACAACGTCATCCCGTGTGGCTCGACCATCGGGCCGCTCACGGCGACGCGCCTCGGCATCCGCACGGTGGATGTCGGCATCGGTCTCCTGTCGATGCACTCGGCGCGCGAGCTGTGCCACGTCGACGACGCACCCGCGCTGAGCTCGGCGATCGGGGCGTTCTTCGCGCCCGCCGACGAGAAATAGCGAGCTCGGAGTCACGGCGCGGAGGGCGCGGTAGCCGGCCGCCACGAACGGGCAGCCCGCGAGAGCGCGACCCCGCCGCTGCGGAGCGACGAAGGACCCAGACGACGAAGGATCCAGACGACGAAGGGGATGCCGCGTGATGCGACATCCCCTTCGTGCTGTCCTGTTTCGTGTGACCCGTCGGATCAGACGACGTCGAGCGCGTACCCCTCTTCGCCGTGCACCGACGTGTCGACGCCCGCGATCTCGTCCTCGTTCTTCACGCGGAACCCGATGGTCTTCTGGATCGCGAACCCGATCACGAGCGCCACGACGAAGGAGTAGATCAGCACGGCCAGAGCCGCCACGACCTGCAGCACGAGCTGCTCCCATCCGCCGCCGACGAACAGGCCCGTCGAGGTGGCGAAGAAGCCGAGGTAGACGGTGCCGATGAGGCCACCGATGAGGTGGATGCCGACCACGTCGAGCGCGTCGTCAAAGCCCCACTTGAACTTCAATTCGATCGCGAGAGCGCACACGGCACCCGTGATCACGCCGAGCAGCAGGGCCCAGCCCGGGGTCAGGTTGGCACACGCGGGCGTGATCGCCACGAGACCGGCCACGGCACCCGAGGCCGCGCCCACCGAGGTGGCCTTGCCGTCCTTCAGCTTCTCGATAACGAGCCAGCCGATGATCGCCGCGGCCGTCGCACCCAGCGTGTTGATCACGATGAGGCCGACGTTCTCCATGTTGTTGAGCCACTCAGCCCCGGCGTTGAAGCCGAACCAGCCGAACCACAGGATGGAGGCGCCGAGCAGCGTCAGCGGCACGTTGTGCGGCTTCGACATGCCCTTCTGGAAACCGACACGCTTGCCGAGCACGAGGGCCAGCGCGAGGGCTGCGGCACCCGCGTTGATGTGCACGGCCGTGCCGCCGGCGTAGTCGATGACCGCGAGGCCCGCCTCTTCGCCGAAGAGCGTCGTGCCGAGGTTCATGATCCAGCCGCCGCCCCACACCCACGCGGCGATCGGGAAGTACGCGACGGTGGCCCAGATGCCCGCGAAGATCATCCAGGCGCCGAACTTCGCGCGGTCGGCGATGGCGCCCGAGATGAGGGCCACCGTGATGATGGCGAACGTGGCACCGTAGGTGGCACCCAGCAGGTCAGTGTTGGCGGTTTCACCCTGCGACAGCGCCGTGAGGCCGAAGTCGGAGAACGGGTTGCCCGCGAAGTCGAAGGCGCCCGAGACGGAGCTCATGTTGAAGCCGTAGAGAATCCAGAGCACGCTGATGAGGCCGAGGGCCCCGAAGCTCATCATCATCATGCTGACGACGCTCTTGGCCTTGACGAGTCCGCCGTAGAAGAAAGCGACGCCGGGCGTCATGAACAGCACGAGTGCTGTCGCCGTGATCGCCCAGGCAATGGTGCCGGTGTCCATATCGTGTCCTTAACCTGCTCGAGTGTGCATCGGGTTTGCCACCGGACGCTGGGCGTTCGGCTGGCACGATGACAGTCTCGGCGGGCGAGATTCCACGGGTGTTCACACCGCATTTCGGGTGTGTTACGGATGCTCGCGAGTGTTGCGAGCGTGTTTCGGCGGTGCTGCTACTCCCCCGTCGTGAGGGCGATCATGCGCGACATCGAGCGCAGGTATTTCTTGCGGTACCCGCCCGAGAGCATGTCCCCGCCGAAGACCTCGTCGAGCGGCGTGCCCGTTTGCACGATGGGGATCTGGGCGTCGTACACGCGGTCGATGAAGGCCACGAGACGCAGCGCCTCGGTCTGCGAGTCGAGCACGTGGACATCCCTCAGGCCGATCAGTGACAAGCCGTCGAGCAGGCCGATGTACCGCGAGGGATGCACGGTCGACAGGTGCTGGATCAGGTCGTCGAACGTGTCGTCGGATGCGTCGTCCCCCGCACGCCGGGTCGTGGCATCTTCGAGCGCCTCGGTGTAGGCGGCTTCGTCGCGCACGGCCGCGTGCCCTTCGATCGACCGGCGGCGGTAGTCGTTGCCGTCGATGCGCAGCGTGCGGAAGTTGTCGGACATCGCCTGGATCTCGCGCAGGAAGTCGGCCGCCGCGAATCGCCCTTCGCCCAGCGCATTGGGCGGCGTGTTGGATGTCGCGGCGATGCGCGTGCCCGTCGCCACCAGTTCGCCGAGCAGGCGCGTCATGACCATCGTGTCGCCCGGGTCGTCGAGCTCGAACTCGTCGATGCAGATGAGCGTCGACCCGCGCAGCTCCTCCACGGTGGCGGCGTAGCCGAGCGCGCCCACGAGAGCCGTGTACTCGATGAACGTGCCGAAGTATTTGCGCGGCCCGGGGGCGGCGTGCCAGAGGGCCGCCAGGAGGTGCGTCTTGCCCACACCGAAACCGCCGTCGAGGTAGACGCCGGGCTTCACGGCGGGCGCCTTGTTCTTCTTGCGGCCGAAGAAACCTCCGGACTTCTGCACTCCCCACGAGTCGGCGAATTCGGTGAGGATCGTGACAGCTTCGGCCTGGGAGGGGAAGTCGGCATCCGGCCGGTAACTCTCGAAGCTCGCCGTCTCGAACTGGCGCGGCGGCACGAGGCTGGCGACGATCTGCGCGCCCGAGATCTCGGGGCTGCGGGCGGCCAGGCTGACGACGCCGGTGGTCTCGGAGGGCGACATACGCTGATACCTTTGTTCATTCGGGGGGCGCGAATATGACATCCGGCTGAGGGATGCGTAGATTCACACGGGGAAGAAATCAGGACGGGCAGCCGGGAATGAAGCTGGCCGTGCTCCAGCTTAACCTCACCAGGAGGAACAATGACCGTCGAACGTGAGCAGAACCCCGAGTTCGAGGCGTACGCGCACCCCGAACGTCTCGTCAGCACCGCCTGGGTGGCGGAGAACCTCGGCCGTGAGGGCCTCGTCGTCGTCGAATCCGACGAAGACGTGCTGCTCTACGAGACCGGGCACATCCCCGGAGCCGTGAAGGTGGACTGGCACACCGAGCTCAACGACCCCGTGCAGCGCGACTACATCGACGGCGCCGGTTTCGCCGCCCTGCTCTCGAAGAAGGGCATCTCGCGCGACGACACCGTGATCATCTACGGCGACAAGAACAACTGGTGGGCCGCCTACGCCCTCTGGGTCTTCAGCCTGTTCGGCCACGAAGACGTGCGACTGATGGATGGCGGCCGCGACACGTGGATCGCCGAGGGCCGTGCCCTGACCACCGAGCGCCCCGCCCGCCCCGCCACCGACTACCCCGTCGTCACGCGCGACGACTCTGCACTGCGCGCCTACAAGGACGACGTGTTGGCCCACCTCGGCCGCCCGCTCATCGACGTGCGCAGCCCCGAGGAGTACAGCGGCGAACGCACCACTGCTCCCGCTTATCCCGAAGAGGGCGCCCTGCGCGCCGGCCACATCCCCACCGCCCGCAGCGTGCCGTGGGGCAAGGCTGTTGCCGAAGACGGCCGGTTCAAGAACGTCGACGAACTGTCGGCCATCTACCGCGACGGCGCCGGCCTCACCGACGGCGAACCGGTCATCGCCTACTGCCGCATCGGCGAACGCTCGAGTCACACCTGGTTCGTGCTGCAGCACCTACTGGGCTTCGACGACGTCAAGAACTACGACGGCTCGTGGACCGAGTGGGGCAGCGCCGTGCGCGTCCCCATCGTCACGGGCACCGAGCCGGGCGAGGCCCCGCAGACGCGCTAGCGTTGACGCATGAGTGACAACACCCTCACCGGCCAGGCGGCCGAGATCCGCGACGAATTCCTCGACCTCGACCTGTCATCGCGTCTCGAACTGCTGCTCGAGTTCTCGAACGAGCTGTCGGCTCTGCCCGAGCGTCTCGCCGACCACCCCGAGCTGCTCGAGCGCGTGGCCGAATGCCAGGCGCCCGTGTTCATCGTGGTGGAGGTCGACGAGGGGCTCGTGACGATGTTCGCGCAGGCGCCGCCCGAGGCCCCGACCACGCGCGGCTTCGCATCCATCCTGGCCCAGACGCTCAACGGCCTCACGGTCGACGAGGCGCTGGCCCTGCCGGATGACTACCCGCAGATGCTGGGGCTGTCGAAGGCGGTCTCGCCGCTGCGCCTGAACGGCATGAGCGGCATGTTGCAGCGCGCCAAGCGACAGCTGCGGGCCCGGGTCGGTCGATGACCACCGCGGGGTCGGCTGCGTCCGGCGCATCGGGCATCCCCGAGGTGTCGGGTCCCTCCGAGTCGGATGCCGATGCCCCCGTCATCGCGCGCGGCACCGGGTTGACCGAGATCGTGCCTGCCACGGCATCCCGATGCACCGGCCGCACCGCCGACTCGAAGAAGTGGGTCTCTGAGCGGTACCGCCCGCAGGCCGAGCGATGGCTCGCGCTCAACATGATCTCGAGCATCAACGGCTCGGCGACGGGCCCGGATGGCACGAGCGAAACGCTCTCCAACCGCACCGACCGCATGATCCTCGGCGTCATTCGCGACCACGCCGACGCAGTGCTCGTGGGCGCCGAGAGTGTGCGGGCTGAAGGCTACGTCGTGCCGAAGACCGCCGTGCTGGCCGTCGTGACGCGCTCGGGTTCCCTCTCGGGCCACAAGCTGGGCGACGACTACGACGCCGAGCGGCTCGTCGTGCTCTACCCGGAAGGCAACGAGGAGCAGGTGCTCGCCAACCTGGGCGACCTGCCCTGCCGCCGGCTGTCCATGCCGGGCGACGACCCGGGCCCCGCCGAGATCGTCGAGACCCTGGCTGCCAACGGCTACCCGAGCGTGGTGTGCGAGGGCGGGCCCAATCTGGCGGGTCAATTCATCCGCGCCGGCCAGGTGGATGCCGTCTACCTGAGCGTCGCACCCACCTTCGTGCTCCCGGCCCGCCCCCTCATCGGCGGCGACGACGAGTTCCAGCGCTGGTTCACGCTCGACGGGTTGCTCGTCGACGACGACGGCAACACCTATCACCGGCTGCGACCCGATGCACAGGACCGCACCGCGGCCTAACGCTCGCTGATCGGCACGCCTCCGGGAGGCAGTTGCCCCTAGACAGCTGACGCACTGACCGGCTGACCCCGTTGACCGGCTGACCCCCGTTGACCGGCTGACCCCGTTGACCGGACGGCCCCCGTTGACCGGCTGACCCGCTGACCGGCCGGCGTGCACCAGTCGCGCCGCGGTCGCCACCGCTCAGGCGCCGCGCGGGAAGTTCTTGTCGAGCCAACCCGCGATCGAGCGGTTCCAGCGATCGGGATCGTAGTTCCACAGCTTCGTGTGGCGAGCCACCTGGAAGATGTCGAGCGTCACGAGATCGGGGCGCGCGTCGGCCAGGGCGTGCGAACCGCTCGACGGCACGAAACCGTCGTCGTCGCTGTGCAAGATGAGGATCGGCACAGACAACTCGCTACTGCGCGCGACGATATCGAGCGACGGCAGGTCGAGCGGAGCGTCGAGGCCCGTCAGGCGGCGGCCCCACGGGTTGCCGAGCGCGGCCAGGGCGCCGTGCCGCACGATCGGCGGGATGCTCTCGGCCTCGGCCTGGAACACGAGAACACGATTCCAGTCGGTAACGGGAGATTCGAGGATGATCCCGCGAACGGCCTCGCGATTGCGCCCCTGCAGCGCGACCTGCAGGCTGATGGCGCCACCCATCGACCATCCCATGAGGATGACGTCGCGCGCACCGGCGGCCAACGCATAATCGATGGCCGCGTCGACGTCTTCCCACTCGGTGGCGCCGAGGCCGTAACGACCGTCGGCGCTGCGCGGAGCGTCACCGTCGTTGCGGTAGGACACGTTGAGCGTGGTGAACCCGGCATCGCGCAGCACGGGCACCGCACGCACCGGTTCGCCGCGCCCGACACCGCGGCCGTGAACAAGGATGACCCACGTATCGCGGGGGTTCTCAGCCGGCACGAGCCATGCCGGGGCTGCTCCGATGGGCGTCTGGATGCGCACGCTCTCGGACTCGAGGCCCAACTCGCGCGGGTGCTGGTAGTACCAGCCGCTGAAGGTGGCGCGGCCATGCAGCGGCAGGCCGATCTCGTCGCTCTCGAGGCGACGCGTCACCGATGTGCGATCGCGCCAGAGCACGGGGCCGAGCTTGAGATAGCGCTCGGGCTGGCCGAACCACATGCCGTACCGACCCGGAAGGATCGTGTCGGGCGTGGCCCGCAGCGTGATGGTCTTGCGGCGACGGTTGAGAGAGAGCACCTCGGTATCGCGCTGCCTCTGCTTGGCCGGCGTCACCACCATGCGGGCGACGGCGCCCACGGCGACGACGGAGGCGATCGATGCGAGTGCGGCGACACCGCCGACGGCTGCGGCAGTGATGCCCACAATGCTCGGCGACGGCTTGCGGCTTGGGACGGCGTGGCTCTGGGCTTTCATTGGAAAGTAACTCTAGTCTGCGAGGGTGGCTGATACACCGATCCCGGGCGAGTACCCGGTGGAGTTCCAGGTTGCGCTCGACGCCGTGCGTCGTGCGGACAACCGTCCCGAGCTCACCGTGACCGAAATCCCCGCCCCCGGCAAGCTGGCACCCTACGCCGTCGCCCTTGCCGCCGATGTCACGCCCGCGCCCGCCCGGCACGGCGAGGACTCGCCGCTCGGCACCGGCCGCTTCATCCTCTTGCACGACCCCGACGGGGTGGATGCCTGGGGCGGCACATTCCGCATCGTGTGCTTCGCGCAGGCCCCCCTCGAGACCGAGATCGGCCTCGACCCGTTCCTCGCCGAGGTCTCCTGGTCCTGGCTCGTCGACGCTCTGGATGCCCGCGACGCCCAGTACACGGCCGCCTCGGGCACGGCCACCAAAATCCTGTCCTCCGGTTTCGGCGAGCTCGCCGAACAGGGCGATGGCGCACAGATCGAGCTGCGCGCATCCTGGACACCCCTCGAGCAGGATGTCTCGGCACATGTCGAAGGCTGGGGCGAGCTGCTGTGCATGCTCGCGGGCCTGCCTCCGACCACCGAAGGCGTCACAATGCTCTCGACGAAAAGGAATCTCCGTGGCTGATCGTCACGTCATCGACACCCGCGAAGAGTACCTCGAGGCCGTCGACGCCATCGCCGCTGGGCACGGGCCCGTCGCGGTCGACGCCGAGCGCGCCTCGGGTTATCGCTATTCGCAGCGCGCTTACCTCATCCAGGTGTTCCGGCGCGGCGCCGGCATCTTCCTCTTCGACCCGCCGGCCATCGGCTCGTTCGACGAACTGCAGGCCGTCATCCGCGACGAGGAGTGGGTGCTGCATGCCGCGAGCCAGGACCTGGCTTGCCTGCGTGAAGTAGGCCTCTCCCCGACGCACATCTTCGACACCGAGCTGGGCGGGCGACTGCTGGGCCTCGCGCGCGTCGGCCTCGGCGCCGTGGTCGAGGAGTTGCTCGGCATCCACCTCGCCAAAGAACACTCGGCGGCCGACTGGTCGACCCGCCCGCTGCCCGAATCGTGGCTCGAATACGCGGCGCTCGACGTCGAACTGCTCGTCGACGTGCGCGACAAAATGGACGAGATGCTCGTCGAGAGCGGCAAGAAGCAGATCGCCGAGCAGGAGTTCGATGCCGAGGTGCAGAAACCCGAGCGAGCCCCGCGGCACGAGCCGTGGCGCCGCCTGTCCGGCCTCCACTCGGTGCGCGGCGCCCGCAACCTGGCCGTCGCGCGTTCGCTGTGGGAGGCGCGTGATGCCCTCGCGCGCGAGCTCGACACGGCGCCCGGCCGACTCGTGCCCGACACGTCGCTCGTCGCGGCCGTGAAGGCCGAGCCCAAGTCATCCAGCCAGCTCGCCAGCCTGCGTGCCTTCAGCGGCCGCGCCAGCCGCACCGAGATCGACCGCTGGTGGGCCGCCATCGAGGCGGGTCGCACCACGACCGATCTGCCCGTGCTGCGGCCTCAGACCGACACGCTGCCGCCGCCGCGCAGCTGGTCAGAACGCAACCCCGAAGCCGATCTGCGCCTGAAAGCGGCCCGCGCCGCTTTGACAACGGTCGCCGAAGAACTCGGAATGCCGGTCGAGAACCTGCTGACGCCCGAAACGCTGCGGCGCGTGGCGTGGGAACCGCCCGCCGAACTGGATGCCGCACACATCCGCTCGGCTCTGGAGGCGCTCGGCGCCCGGCCGTGGCAACTAGAGATAACCTCCGAGCCAATCGCCACAGCCTTTGTGGAAGCCCACAACACGCCACCGGTCGAGGAGAGCCCGGAGTCGTAGGAAGGGTCAAAGGATTCCCCCCGGGAATGCGCTCCTCCTAGGCTTCTGAGCAACATCCGAAAGTGGGAGGCAGAGTGGCCGAGAGAACTGACGTCTATTTCGTCGATGGTGTTCGTACCCCGTTTGGGCGCGCCGGAGAAAAAGGCATGTACTGGAACACCCGGGCGGACGATCTGGTGGTGAAAGCCATGATCGGTTTGCTCGAGCGAAACCCCGACGTTCCGAAGGATCGGGTCGACGATGTGGCCATCGCCGCCACGACCCAGGTCGGCGACCAGGGCCTGACGCTCGGCCGCACGGCCGCGCTGCTCGCCGGACTTCCCCGTTCGGTTCCCGGTTTCGCCATCGACCGCATGTGTGCGGGCGCCATGACGAGCGTCACCACCCTCGGCAGCGGAATCGCGTTCGGCGCCTATGACGTCGCCATCGCCGGTGGCGTCGAGCACATGGGCCGACACCCCATGGGGTTCAACGCCGACCCCAACCCCCGCTTCCTCGCCGAGAAACTCGTTTCGGGCGACGCGCTCGACATGGGCAAAACCGCCGAGCGCATCCATGACCGTTTCCCGCACCTCACCAAGGAGCGCTCCGACCGGTTCGGCATGCTGAGCCAGCAGAAGATCGCGGCGGCCTATGCCGCCGGCATGATCCAGCCCGACCTCGTTCCCGTCGCCCTGCGCTCGGAACAAGGCTGGGGCCTCGCCACGCAGGACGAGGGCATGCGGCCCGAGACGACCATGGAGGGGCTCGCCTCGCTGCGCACGCCTTTCCGCCCGCACGGGCGCGTCACGGCCGGTAACGCCTCTCCCCTGACCGACGGCGCCACCGTGAGCCTGCTCGCGGGCTCGGATGCCGTGAAGGAATTCGGCCTACGACCCAAGATGCGCATGGTGAGTTTCGCCTTCGCGGGCGTCGAGCCCGAGATCATGGGCATCGGCCCCGTGCCCTCCACCGAGAAGGCGCTGCGCAAAGCCGGCCTGACCATCGACGACATCGGCCTGTTCGAACTCAACGAGGCGTTTGCCGTGCAGGTGCTGTCGCTGCTCGACCACTTCGGCATCGACGACGACGACCCGCGCGTGAACCCCTGGGGCGGTG
>Ga0308164_10002469_pt1 | contig 18322 bp, 16 predicted proteins | sample PhyTR2_FD_201031 | JGI IMG/M metagenome (GOLD analysis project Ga0308164, IMG submission 201031) | Phyllosphere microbial communities from UC Gill Tract Community Farm, Albany, California, United States - DLSLT.R2 | ecosystem: Host-associated > Plants > Phyllosphere > Unclassified | place: USA... | reverse complement strand
CGCCTTGCCGATGCCGGAATCACCGCCGGTGATGAGCGCGACCTTACCCTTGAGAAGCCCCTTGCCGACATAGCTTTCCTCGCCGTGGTCGGGCTTGGTCTTCATGTCGGCGACAAGCCCGGGGCGCAGCTGCTGCGGTTCACCGGGAAAGCTCGTCGGGTGGCTGGTGCGCGGATCATCGGTCATGGAAAGCGTCCTGCTGTTCGGGTCGCTGAACGAACGGTCCTCCGACCGTTAAGTGCCGCCGACATAAAAGACCGTTGCCGATGACGATCTATTGTCGAGGCCGGTGCACTCAGCGGATATCGGCGCGGCGGGTGGGGGCGTGAAAGTCCGCGGGCTTGTCGGCGATCCAGCGCAGGAAGCGACTGATGTCCGGGCGTGCTTTCAAGACATCGAGATCCGCGAACGTCGTCGCCAGATCCTGGTTCGAGACGCTGGCATGAATGATACGGTGACAGATCGGATGAACCGGGATGACCTCCGTACCACCCCGGCTTTTCGGAATGCGGTGATGCCATTCCACCTTTCGCCCCAAGGGTCGCTCGCACAGTCCGCAACGTCCGGAGTCTTCAGCAGCGATCGTCCGTGCCTCCGCCTCCAATAGTCCTGCCAACCGCTTCACACGTCCGCCCATGGTTCGAATATGGTGTATCGTGGAGGAAAGACCAGCAAGTCGAGAGGCTTATCGGATGAAACGTGACATGTTTCGGCGGAGGGCGATCCACCAGAAGTAGGCAAACCCGCGGGTCTTATGGCGCAGCCGGAACCAGTAGAATTTCCTGATGCCGGCATGCGTCTTCACAGGCCGCGTCCAGTCTAAGCGAACGGCAAGAATATCCTCGACGATGGCGCGAAGCGCGCGCCGGTCGGAGACGAGATACTTGGCGTACAGCGCGCCGTCGCCGAAGCTGTAGCCTGCCAGCAACCGTGTCTCGTCTTCAATATCACGGCGCCCATGGTGATGATCGACGACCATCAGGGGGTCATAGAGCACTGCAACGCCTAGGCCTGCGGCACGAAACAGAAAATCCGTATCCTCGGCGGAAATGAATGGCGCGCCGGCCCCGAACCGTTCGTCGAAGCGTCCCGTCAACCGCAGGACATCCGAGGTGAACGCCAAATTTGCCCCCATGATGAACCCGCCCGGAAACCCCCGCGACGGCGCGACCATGGGGTGGTCTTCGAGCTTGATCGTGACGGGGAGATCGGCCGGGTTGCCGAGCAGGATACGACCGCCGATGATCGCCGGCCCGCTGGCCCTTTCGAACGCGGCGCAGACGGCCGCGAAATAGTCTTGATGCAGGACACAGTCGTCGTCCGTCATCGCGATGATGCGTCCGGCGCAGTGTGCAAGCCCGGTGTTGCGCGCGCGCGCGAGCCCGGGATGCGGTTCGTGGACGAGGTGGACCGGGAAAGTCTGCCGCGAGCGCCATTCCGTTAGTCGCTGCGGCGTGCTGTCGACCGAGCCGTTGTCGACCAGGACGATTTCCACGGTCGTGTTTCCGGCATACGCTGCCGCACGATCCACGGACTCTAGCGTAGCCGCCAGCGACACGGCGCGATTGCGCGTGCAGACGAGCAGGCTGACGTCGATGGCGGCAGTCACCGCGCGTCGACGAGCTGCTTGGCGAGAACCACGGCGTGTTCGATCGTCGAGGCCCTGGTCACGATCGAGTCCGGGGCAGGCCAGGCATCGAGATAAGCGGCGATCTTGCCGTAGTCGTTGTCGAGAACGACGTGCTGAATACCGAGCAGGTTGGCGAGGATGTGGCCGTGGAGCCGGTCCGTCACGACGACCTGGCCTCGTGCGAGCAACCGCAGTCCACGGTCGACGCGGGCGACGGCTTGGGCTTCGCGTGCTTTGGCGTCGACTCCGACCGGCAGATCGGCGTCATCTTCCAGCCAATCAACGACGGTCGCTGGATCGGCCGACGGTATCGTATAGCCTTGCCGCTCGTCGTCGGTGCGCATCAGCATCAGCACGTCACATTGCGCCGCGTCGCGAGATTGCTTGCCGAGCGCATACGCCGAATCCGGGGCGAGGTGCGACGGGCAGGCCAGATGCTTGTGTGCGAAGCTCAGGCTTTGCGTATCGCGGACGTACAGGACGAAGTCCGGATGCTCGGCGACGAGCGCGGCGAATCGATCGACTTCCGACGGCATGCGAAAATGGATCGACTGCGGTAGCTGAACGACGGGTCGATCGCGGACCCTTGCCAGGATATCCTCGCGGAACCGCTGGTGATGCGGCCAGATGTCGCCAAGGTTGCCGCCGCCGTGCAGGAACAGCACGCCGTCGGGGCAGGCACTACGAAAGGCATCGAGATCGAAATCGTGCCAGGTCGAAACGTAGCACGGATCGCGCTCTGTTATCTCCCGCAGCATCGCCAGTTCGCCGAGCCAGATCGCGCTGTCGCCGACGTTCGCATGGTCCGGAAAGTCGACCAGCGCATAGCGAGAACCAGACGCGACATGCGTCCGGTATAGTGCGGTGAGCAGTGCGCGCTGCTCTTCCAGATGATCGCTAGCCGTCATGCGCGCTGCCTTAGTTCGTGACCGACCACGTCACGGTAAAGGTCCTCGCATCGATCGAGCCACCGATCACGAGTGAAGGCCGTCTCGATCCGATCGCGTTGCGGGGCGCGGGGGCGTTGGATGGCCGTCGTGATCGCGTCGGCCAGCGCCAGAACATCACCGGGTGGTGCGAAACACCCTGTCTCGCCGATGACTTCGCGTAACGCGCCGCGGTCGAATGCCGCCACCGGCAGGCCGCAGGCCATCGCCTCGACCGCGACCAAGCCGAAGGGTTCGTCCCAGCAGGGCGTGAACACAAACACCGAGGCACGCCCAATCGCCGATGCCAGCGCCGCCGCATCCAGATGCCCGCCATATCGGATGCTGCCGTCCAGCAGCGGAGCGACGTCAGCGTCCCAATAGTCGCGATCCTCGATCGGTCCGAACAGCGTGAGCGGGACGCCGGCCAGCCGCGCCGCCTGCGCTGCCAGATGCGGCGCTTTGTCCGGCGTCATCCTACCGCACCAGACTGCGCTGCCATTGCCGTGCGCGACGAACGGCCATGCGTCGGGGTCGATGCCATTGTGCAGTACCGAGGCTTCGCGTGGCGGGCCGTGCGGCCACCACGCGGCAAGCTGGTGGGCCGAGGTCGCGGTCAGGCGGTGGGTCGGCGTGACGCTGGCGTGCACGAACCAGCGGAGCGCGTCATAGGGCGGGACATGCAGCGACGTGACGGTCGGAACCGCCGCGGTCCGCGCCGGCTCGAGCGGGAAGCGGTGCAGGCTGTTATTGTGCACCACATCAAAGCCACTGGCGGCGATCCGGTCGCAGGCCGCAGCGTACCCATCGTCGAGATGCGCGATCAGCGGCGCGAAGCCGCGGTGCTCGGCACCCGGAAAGGTGCGTTCGTAATGCTCCGGGATCACGGCATCGATCGTGAAGCGCGGATCGCTGTCCCCCGATGCGAAGAGCACGACGTCGTGGCCGCGCGCCTGAAGACCCGCTGCCAGATGCCAGCATTGCGATTCCATCCCGCCAGCAAAGGGTTGGGCGATAGGCTGGCGGACATGGCAGAGGACCGCGATCCTCATTCGGCCGCCGCGGCTCTCTCGCTTGCCGCCAATCGGTCTTCGAGCAGGCGAATGACGGTCGCGGTATTGGCATAGGGCTGATGGCTCTGCTGCCCGGTCAGCGCGAGATCGGCGGCGTCGGGGCGGCGCAGGATGCGGATTGGCCGACCCGGAGTGGGGTCGATCAGCCCCATCAGGCGGAAGGCCTGGAGCCAATGGCCCATCGTCCGATAACCCCATTTGGTCTCGAACAGCTCGGCATTGCGGACCACGCTGTCGAGATGGTGCACCGGCGGCATGTGGTGCGGATGATATTGGTGATAGGCCAGACCGCCCTTCATCCACGCGATGGGCACGCCGGCCTCGTCGAGCGCCTTGCCGAAATCGGTATCCTCGCCGCCATAGCCGACATAGCGCTCGTCGAAGCCGCCCAGGCCAAGGAACGTCGTCCGTCGCATCGCGAAGTTGAGCGACCAGAAACAGCGATAGTCGGTGCAGATCTCGATGCCCTGCGGCGGGGGACCGCGACGGTCCGAATGCTTCACTGCGATCTCCGCGAACCGGTCATACTGCCAGTCGCCGTCGGTCGCGCCGCCCGGCAGGTAGAGGACCTCGCCCATCAGCAGCCCGTCGAACGTGTCGAGGAACCCGGCATAATCGGCCAGCAGCGTGGGAGTCGGGATACAGTCCATGTCGAGAAAGACGATGACGTCGCCGGTCGCCGCGCGGGCCGCGACGTTGCGTGCGGAGGCAAGGGGAAGGGCGTCCGCGACGACCTGCATCTGGCGGATCGGAAACGGCGCCTCGGGCAGGTCGTACAGCTCGTCCTGCATCACGGCGACGATCAGTTCGCTCGGCATGAGCGTCTGGCGCATCAGCCCGCGAACGACATTGACGAGATGGTCGGGACGCCCCTTGCCCAAGGTGACGACGGAAACTTCGGTCATGATAATGGCTCTGCTTGGAATTGGGGACGCGCGGCGGTGTTGGCCGGTCGGTCAGAACGCTTGGAGGGGGTAAAAACGTTCCTCGACGATCCGCTCGGTTCGCTCCGTCATCGCCTCGACCCCGCCGAACTGGAAGCCGAGTTGCGACGTGTACGCGGCACAGGCGGCGATCCGACGTGCGCGTGTCTCTGGCGCTAGGTGTTCGATCACCGCGGGCATGGCGGCAACGCGGTCTTCGCGATCGGCATAAGGCCAGTCTTCCCACAGCAATACGGCATGATCGGCACAGGATCGCCCGATCGCCTCCAGAACGACGTGATGGTCGACATGGTTGCCAAGGCATAGTGGCCCGAGGACGAGATCAGGCCGTTCCGCCGCGAGAAGCTCGGCCAGCGCCGCCGCGACATCGTCGACGATCCGGTCGTCGGGCAAGCGTGCCGCGAACAGCATTTTTGCGGATGCGTAACCACGGTGCGGCGCCTCCAGGAACGGCAAATGCGTCGCGCGCGCGCCAAGCGCTTCGCATGCCGCGAGATCCTCGGCACGGCGCAGCGCCATGTAGTCGATCTCGGCGCCCAGACCCTTGTCGAGCTGGCATGCGAGCGCGAACCCGGTCGGCTGCGTGACGTTGCCGGTGAAGCAGGTCGCGACGGTGACGTCCCAGCCCTGGTCGACGCGCGATGCCAGCAGCCCGCCGGCGGAGAAGGCGGCATCGTCGAGATGTGGCGATATCGCTAGCAGCTTCATCGATCGGTCACAGGAGATGCGGCTCGCTACGGAAACGGCAGGGCGTGATCGGCAGGTCGGTGTCGAAAGTGGCTTGCGGCTGATTACGAAGGTCGCGGTAGATCCCGACGATCTGCTGGCCGACCGCGTCCCAACTATACACTCGGCGGCATTCTTCCAGCGCGGCGGTCGCCAAGCGCGTGCGCAGGCTCGTATCGGTGATGACGCGGGTCAGCGAAGCAGCCAGCGCAGGTACGTCGCCGGGATCGGTCAGCACGCCGTTCTCGCCGTCGCGGACGCAGTCGACGACGCCGACGGCGTGGCACGAGACGACCGCGAGGCCGCATGCCATCGCCTCGAGAATGGTGTTCGAGAACCCCTCGGCATAGGTCGGCGACACGAATACGTCGTGCGCGCGGTAGAGTTCGGGGACCGCGTCATAGTCCGCATAGCCGCTGAACGTCACGCGGTCGGTAAGGCCGAGTTCGGTCGCGAGCGCCTGCGCGGGGTCGACGTCGGGACCGATGCCGGAGATGGTCGCATGCCAGTCGCCGCCGACGTCCGGCAGCGCCTGGAGGAAGTCGAGCACGCCTTTGCGGCGGTCGACGCGACCGTGATAGAGTAGGCGAACCGGACCTTCGGGCGCAACACTGGATGCCGGCGTGAAATGATCGGTATCGACCGCCCCCGGAACGATCGTGAACCGGTCGAGCGGAGTGCCGAGCCGGTCGTGGACTTCGCCTGCGAAACTATTACCGCCGATCAGCAGCGCGCCGGCATGATCGAGCACGCGGACCATCGCGAGGCGGTGCGTCTCGCAGCATGAACCGACCCAATGCCCGTCGCCGCCCTGGATCGATACGACGCAGGGCAGGCCGAGGCTGTGGGCCGCGATCATCGTCGCCCAGCCGGTCGGATAGCCATATTGCGCGTGGAGCATGTCGAACGGATTGGCGGCATGGTCACGTGCGATGGCCTCGACCATCGCGTCGATATCACGTTCGAAATCACCGCCATCCTGTTCGCCCAGTGCTTCGAGGCCGACGACGCGCACGCCCGGCACCGGGGGCGGGGGGCCGCCGCCGTAGACGCGGGCGCGTGCGGGATCGCCGTAATATTGGCTGATCATCGTCACGTCGTGACCCGCCGCGACAAGCTGGCGCAACAGATTGATCGCGTAGATCGACATCCCCGATATCGCGGGGAAGAAGCGGCGCGAGACAAAGCAGATCCGCATCAGCTAAGCGCCGCGCGAAGATAGGCGATCGACTCCGGAATAGCCTGATGCGCGCGGGGGCTCTCGCGCGACAGTTCGACGCAGACCAGCTTGTCGAAGCCGATCGATTCCAGCGCGGCGAGGATGGCGGGGATGTCCATGTCGCCCTGGCCAAACGGGAGATGTGTGTGATCGCCGCGGCGCATGTCCTCGACCGCGACGGTGCCGAGGCGGTCGGCATAGGCGTGCACCGCGGCGTCGGGGGCGATATCCTGCGTGACGAGGCAGTGGCCTGTGTCGAGCGCGAGCCGTAGGTTGGGATGGCGGATTGCGAGCCGCGCATAGTCCGCGACGGTCTCGATCAGCATGCCGGGCTCAGGCTCCAGGCTGACGGGGATGCCGGTACGGGCAGCATGCTCGACGACCTTGCCGAGGCCCGCGTCGAGCCAGTCGAGGGCATCATCATGTGCTACCCTGGGCTTCGGCACGCCGGCCCAGAACGACACGGTCTCGGCATTCAGGATCGCCGCGACCTCGAGTGCGCGAGCGAGGAATGCGACGCGGCGATCTCGGCCCTCGGGATCGGCCGTGACCAGCGTCGGTTCATGCTTGTCGCGCGGATCGAGCAGATAGCGTGCGCCGGTCTCGATCACCGATCCCAGCCCGAGCGATCGCAGAAGTGCGCCGACCCGCTCCGCTTCGCGTGCCCAATTGTCGGCGAAGGGATCGAGGTGGTGATGATCCAGCGTCAGCGCGACGCCGTCATAGCCGGCGTCGGCGATCAAGTGCAGCGCGTCGTCGAGCCGGTGATTGGCCGCGCCGTTGGTATTGTAGGCGAACCGCAGCGTCATCGTGCCGCCTCCGTCTCGAGGCCCTGTTCGGACCAGGCGACGTGATGTGCTTCGGGTTCGCGGTAGAGCGGATAAAGCGGGCCGACGATTTCGTCCGCCAGTGCTGTATCGAAGAACGGCTGGCCGCCGAGCCGCGCGACTGCTTCCGCCGTGAGGCGAACGGGCCGGCGCGTCGGGCTTTCCTCGCCGCAGAAGCTGATCAGCGAGCTGTCGAGCGCGACCAGCTTGGCGACGTTGCGCTCGCCGATCCGGTAATAGCTCATCGTCTCGACCTCCATGCCCGGCACGATCACCTTGACGACCGCGACGCTGGCATCCGCGGGGGACATGTCGACGTAGAGAATGTCGAACCCGGCCGCCTCGACGGCTTCCCGCGCCAGTCGCCCGCGCGCGCGCGCATCGGGCACCTCTGCACGTGGCAGGTCGGCAAACGCGCGGCGGCTACGCTCGGACAGCATCGTGTCGGCGAGCCATGCGCGCAGCGTCGCTGCGTCGACGTCGGTCCAACGCTGCATTTCCGAAAACGCACGGCTGTCGCTCGATTTCGCGGCACCGCCGGCCTGCGCCATGAACCGGTCGATATAGCCGCGCGGCGCGATCGTCTCGGCAAGCGCCATCGGGCCGTGCGCGAACGCCTTGCGCGCGCGGCTGGCGGCGTATTCGGCGATCGCCTTGGCCAGCGCCTGCACCGCGTCGGGATGCGCCGCCTCGCCGCACGCCGTCGCCATGATCGGCACGGCCGGCTCGCGCGCATCGACACCGACGCAATAGACGTTGGCAAGGCCAAATTCGTCGGTCGCGAACTTGGCGATCACGCGCACGTTGGCGGCGGCGAACCGGTTGATCAGGTCGCTGATCTCGGCGGGCAGGCATTCGGGCAGGTCGATCGCGACGCCGCGGTCGAGCGCGCGAAACAGCAACCCGTTGCCGTCGCGCTGCAGGATCTCGCACAGCCCGTGGCCAATCGCCCAATCCAGGTCCGGCCCCGCGCCCATCCCGTTGGAGATGATCGTCGTGAACGGCACGTAGCCGGGATCGAGCTCTTTGGCGGAATAGGCGGCGAGGTCGATCGGCACCAGAACGCTCGATCCGTCCGCCCACCGCCTCGCTTCGACCCAGTCGAGCGGCGTATCGCGGCCGACCGGGGACCCTGCGGGAAGGCACAGCGTCAGCGGATCGGCGATGCCGCGCTCGCCGCGTTCCTGGACGAGATCGGCATAGGTGCCGTGCGTCTTGCCGCGCGCCGACAGGGTGAGCGTCGGCCAGACCATCTCGGCGATTTCGCCCAGCGCACCCAGGATCGCGGCCTCGTCGGTCGCACCGTAGCCGACACCGTACGGCATGATGCCGTCCAGGTCCGCAGTCTCCGGGAACAACGCGACCACCCAGACCGGGATGCCCACGCGGTCGATACCGTCGATCGGAAACGCGACGATATCCCCGGCAGGGAACGCGTCGAGATAGAAATGGCAGGCCGCGCCCAGCTGTTCGGGCAGGCCGGTGATGGTGCGGGTCATAGCGGAATCCTTTTCACGCCCGGCGCACGGGCCAGCGCCTCGTCGAGCACGGCGACGGCGACATCGCGACCGACTTCGGGGGCATATTCGAACGGCGTCAGGACAGCGTCGAACGCCAGCGGCGCGATCACGTCGCGGTACTGGCGGATCTCGCCGTGCGTCAGCGGGATGTCCTTGTGGAACGCCTTGTGACTCGAGATCGCATGGCTGACGCCTGCGGCATCCTGGTCGATCTTGAACATGTCGCCGCAGAACAGGCGCCTGCCGACCGCATCGTGGAGCGCCGCCTGGCCTTCGTAATGGCCGCCGACGTGATGCAGCGTATAGCCCGGCGCGATCTCCAGCACATCGTCATACGGCGTCGTGACGCGGAACGCCTTGGTCATGCCGAGGTCGTCCTTGTGGATCGCCAGCATGTCAGGGTTGCAGTCGCGCTGGAGTTGGAACAGCGCGCCATAGCCATGCGCATGACTGGCCGCGAGATAGCGGATGCCGCCTAGCCGTTCGATCTTTTCGAGCATCGCGGGGGAGTAATAGGGCGCGGCTTCGAACGCGATGTTGCCGCCTTCGCGCACGATCAGCCAGCCGGTGCCGCCGAGCCCCAGATGCGGCGTTGTGGTGAAGGCCCAGAGATCATCGGCAACCTGTCGCCAACTGCCGTCATGACTCGCGGCGACGTTGCTCTCGGGGAGGAAGCACCAGCCATCCTCCGGCAGGTCGTTGCGCGTATCGTTGCAGACCGGGCAATCGGCGGGCGCGAAATGGCGCTGCCAGAAGCCGCAATGCGCGCAGGCATACCAGCTCAGAGGCATGATCGCGCCTCGGTATAGGCGGCGTCGAAAAGGCGCATCAGCGACAGGTCCCGGTCAATGGAGAAATCATGCGCGTCGCCGCGGACAGCGGCGGCGAACGCGGCGGCCTGTGCGGTGAACGGCGACAATGCGGTGTCGAAGGGCAGGGCGGTCTCGTCCCCGGTGCGGGCGCAACGCCGCATCACGGTGCCGCCCTCGGTCTGACCCATCGTGTCGGTCGCGACGAGCAGGCCGTCCTCGCCGAGGATCTCGAGCCGACGACGGGGCAGCGCTTCGGGGCAGTTATAGGCGACATGGCTCTGGACCAGGATGCCGCCTGCGGTGCGACCCGACAGGATGCCGCCATCGTCGACCGGATAGTCGTGGATGCGTCGCTGCAGGTCGATATGCAGGCGCGCGAGCGGTTCGTCGACCAGCATCGCTGCGAGATCGAGGCCGTGGAGCGCGAGGTCGATGACTGCGCCGCCGCCCGCGGCCGCCGGATCGGCGCGCCAATTGCAACCATCGCCCTCGCCGGAAGGGGACCAGCTCGGGTCGACCCAGCAGGCATAGACGATCCGTACCGCGATCGGTCGGCCGATCGCCCCGTCGCGGATCGCCTGCGCCATCGCGCGGTGAGCAGGGTGGTGACGCTGGTCGAACGCGGTGCCGTAGAGGTGCCCCGCGACTACAGATCCGATGGCTTCGGCATCGTCCAGCGTCGCGGCGATCGGCTTCTCGCACAACACGGGCACGCCCGCCGCAACGGCCGCGCGGACCGGGTCGGCGTGAAGATTGTTGGGCGTGGCGACGTAGAGGCAGTCGAGCGCGGCATCGGCCAGCATCGCCTCGGCGGTATTATAAGCGAGGATTCCGCCGGACATCGCGCTGGCCTGCGCCATCGGCGAGGGGTCGGCGATCGCGACCAGCGTCCCGCCCGCCGCGGCGATGCCGGGGGCCATATAGTCGCGTGCGACCCAGCCGAAGCCGACTATGCCCCAGCGCATGCTCACCACCGTGCCGGCAGGTCGAGGACGCGACGGTTCCGCGCCGCATCGCCAGTGTCCGACAGCCATGTGGCGGCTGCGCCATATTCCGCGCGGTAGCGGTCGGAGGGCCAGTGCGGGGTATCGCCATCGAGCAACGGGTTCGGTTGCAGGACCGCATCGGCGACCGGCATCGCCAGTCCGCCGGTCAGCGGACGCGCCGTACCGCCATCCGCCTCGACGATCGACCATGCCTCGATAGTGGGATCGTCGGACCAAGCGGTCGCTACAGGCTGATCGCTGGCAAGCAATGCCCGACGCAACTCACGTTCGTCATACACGACGGCATCTGGGAACAGCGCTGCCCATTCGGATGACGCGCGTGCCGGTCCCATTGCCCCGCCAGAGACGGCGGCGTTATGGAGGTGGCTTACCGCAAGCACGCCGCCGGGTGCGACGGCTTCGCGCAACAGCCCGGCGATCCGCGGCTGGTCGGGCAGGAAATAGAAGGCGTCGTGACATGCGACCAGGTCAAACTTGTGCGTCTCAACCGGCCACAGCGCTGCGGCGTCGAACACGACATACTCTGCGGTCGGCGCGACCCAGTTCTTCGCCAGCCAGCATTTAGAGAACACGACGTCCGCGCCGACGCACGCGACGCCGCGCGCGGTGAGCTCGCGCAAATAATGGCCGATCCCACAGGCCAGCTCGAACGCGGTCCCCGGTTGGCGCCAATGCGCCTCGACCAGGGCGAGTCCGGCGAGATAAGTCGGATCGCTCCAGCGATGCGCGAAGTAATCCGCCACCGGCCCCATCCGCAGCAACCTCATCGCCGCGCGCAACGTCAGCGTGTCACGCTCGCGCACCAGCTGCTTCAGCTCGCCGAGATCGGTCGCGGGGCCGGTCCACCACGCATCCTGGTCGGTCAGCAACGCAACCAGCGCGTCGTCCGGGCAGCCTGCGTCGAGATGGTCGAGCGCCGCCGCCACCAGCCCCTCGCTGTCGGACCGCAGATACGGGATGCCATCGACCACCGGCCAGCGCTCGCCGGGGGCGGCCAGCGAATGCGGCGTGTCGGCGACGAGTGGCCGTCCGGTGACGGGCGAGCGGTAGGTCACAACAGGCCGACGTCCGCCAGAACGCGGTCGTGGAACGTCTTGACCGGGCCGGCATGGACCAGTTCGTAGGTGTGCAGCACGGCGTCCATCGTCGCCGAGGCGGCGCGCAGATGCTGCTCGATTTCCAGCACCCGGTCGAGCACGTCGGCGGCATGGAACGCGCGGGCCGCCGGCGTCGCGTCACCCGCGATCGGCGCGATCGCCGCGCGGACCTGTGCCGCTACCGCCGGATCGAGCATCGCCATTGCCTGTTCGCGTGCGGCGTCGATCACGCGGTCGAGCAGGTCGCCGAGCAGCACTTCGCCGGTGAATCCAGCATCGGGCATTGCCGCATTGTGGAAATGATGCGCCATCGACGCGAGGAACACCTCCGCCGGATCGGCGCCGTAACCTGGCGCCGCGAGCACGCCGTACACCGCGACGATCAAGCAGTGCTCGGCGTGGTTCTCGGGCGGCTGGAGCAACAGGCGCGGCCGCCCCGGGCAGGTGACGCCCGCGCGCGGTTGCGTCGCGAGTTGCGTGACGAACCGCGGCACAGGCCCCGCCGCCGGTGCGCCCTCCGGCAGCGCGCTGCGGAGGGCCGCCGCGAGCGCCGGGTCAAGCAACACCGCCACCTCGTCGAACCCGCGTTCGAGCACGGCGCACGCTTCCGCATTGGACAGGCCAAGCTCGGCCAGCGTGGTGCGGTCGAGATCGCCCAGTCGTGCCGCGGCGAGCGCGGCGGCGACGGTGCGACGCATCACCACCGCCGGCGCATCGCCCGCCGCCAGCGCCGCCCAGCCGCGCGCGAACAGCCGTTCGGCGATCGACCCGTCGCGCTCCGCCGACCGGATCCGCTTCAGGTCGCCGAGTTCGCGCAACAGCGGCAGATGCGCCGCGTCGAACGTCATCGGCGATCAAGCCAGGTGTCGAGGATCAGCTGCTGCTCGCCGAACGCGTGGATCGGCTCGCCGCCGTCGGCGGTCTGCGGCATTTTGAAGAAGATCCCCATCTGGTCCTGCACGCCGCCTTCGCCGCGCGTCTGTGCCAGCGCCAAGCAGCGCGCGATCTCGATCGCGAGCGGGGCTGCCAGCACCGAATCCTTGCACAGGAAGTTCAGCTTCAACTGCATCTTCTGGCCGAGGAAGCCGGTCAGGTCGATATTGTCCCACGCTTCCTTGTTGTCGCCGCGCGGCTTGTAATAATGGATCATGATGATGTGATCCTCGACCGGATAGCCGAGGATCTGATCGAGCACCGATTTCTTGGTATCGACCTTGGAGGCGAGGCTCTTGGGATCGTCGAGCGCGAGGCCGTCCGAATTGCCGAGGATATTGGTCGAGAACCAGCCATCGACATGCAGTGCACGATCACGCAGCGCGGGCGCGATCACGGTCTTCAGCAAGGTCTGGCCGGTCTTGCCGTCCTTGCCCGCAATCGGCACGCCGCGCTGGCGCGCCAGTTCGGCGAGCGGTGCGACGTCGGCGGCGACCGACGGCGTGAAATTGGCGTAGGGCGTGTCGCTGGCAATCGCGGCATAGGCGTAGAGCATCGCCGGGCTGATTGCCGCGTCGTCGGCATCGAGGCCGCGCTCGAAGCCCTCGACGCTGGTCAGCGCGTCCGCACCGAGATCGGCCTTGCGCTCGGTCGAGGCGAGATTGATCATCACGACGCGGTCGAGGTTCTGCTCACTCTTGAAGCGGGCGAGATCATCCTGGATGTGCTGGACCGCGGCACGGTGGCCGGGCGCGGCGATCTTGTTGGCGCCGTCGATGTTCGCACAGAAATCGGTCGAGCCGACCGCTGGCCAGGGCCGCATGTCCGACAGGCTGGACGCCCCGTTGGCGAGCTCGCTCTCGGTCAGCACGCCGTGCTTGAGCGCGGCGGTCGCGAGGTCGTCATGGCTGAGGTCCCAGCCGCCGAAATGGAGATCGCGGTATGCTGCCATCCCCTCGACGTCGCGGCTGGCGAGCGGCAGGCCCGACAAGTCGTTCGACCCCGCGCGTATCATCGCGATCCCCGCGGCCGCAGTGGTGGCCACCGCGCCATTCAGTCCGATCACTGCGATCCCGACCCGTTCGCCCATAATTACGTCCTCTCAAAACTGAGCGCGTGGCTAGCTGTCCGTAGAGTAAAGTCCACCGAAGTCTGCGGAAATTGCCGCTAAATTGCTCCGGGAATTACATATGTTGCTGTCGCGGGAGGGGAAGACGATGAGGCCTCGTCGGGGCGCCACCTCGTCAGGAAGAGCCTTGTTGCTTGGTCGGGTTCTCGAAACCTAGTCTGGAATGAAAACCGCCAGATTGAACGTCGGGTCCGCTATCCGCTGTTGCGACGAGCAGTTCTGGCAGGGTCGGATTGCGGCGCGTCCCGCGCAGGGCGGTCATCAGGGCCCGGCCAAGCCCTTTTCGGCGGTGGTCGAGAGCCGTCAGGGTGCAGTCGTAAACAAACGCTTCCGCGGTGTCGGCCGCAAATCCGCTTGTCGGCACTCTCCAACTTTCGCACCGCCGTCATGAAGTCCCCGGTAAGCTCCCCGTGCCACCTTCCAGGAAGCGCTGACCGCAGAGCATCGGGTGGACTGCAGACCTTCGAGCAGATGGCCTGGGCGGCTAACCCCTTGAGCCAGTTCGACAAGGCCCGGTACAATTCGAGATTCAGTACGGTCTGTTCAGTGCGACCGGTAGTCGATTGGGCTTCTGCTTGATCACGGAGCGACCAACGAGCCCACGCCTTTCCAGCGCTAAGCGCGGGGGGCATTGTCGCATTGCCCTTCCGATCCGACCGCGTCATTGTCGCGCACTCAGGGGAGAATGGTGTGCGCGACAACATCTGGCGAGCGTATGGGCTGGCAATGCTGCTCGGGTCGACGGCGGCGAGCGCCCAACAACTGCCGCCCCCCGCCGGTTCGCCGACCGGGGGTAGCGCGCAGGGGGACGTGTCGGTCACCATCTACAATAACGACATCGCGCTGGTGCAGGACGTGCGGTCGCTGGCCTTGGCAGACGGGCGAGTGCGGCAGAGCTTCCCCGACGTGAGCGCGTCGATCAGGCCGGAAACGGTATCGCTGACGGTGCCCGATGCCGCGATCGTCGAGCAGAACTTCGACTATGATCTGCTGAGTCCGTCGAGCCTGATGGAGAAAGCGGTGGGCGAGACGATCACGCTGGTGCGCACCAACCCCGCTACCGGCGCCGAGACCCGCGACCGTGCGAAAGTGTTGGCGGTCAATGGCGGCGTCGTGATCGAGGTGAACGGTCATGTCGAGGTGTTGCGCGACGACGGACTGCCCGTGCGCGCGATCTTCGACCGGGTGCCCGATGCGTTGCGAGCCCGTCCGACATTGTCGGTGACGCTGGCCAGCACGCGTGCCGGATCGCGCCCGGCGACGCTGTCCTACCTAAGCCGTGGGCTAGGCTGGAGCGCCGACTATGTCGCATTGTTCGACGACAAGAGTGGGACGGCGGACGTTCAAGGCTGGGTGACGTTGAAGAACACCAGCGGCACGACGTTCGGCAACGCCAGAACGTTGCTGGTCGCTGGCGAGGTCGGCAGCACGGATGATGACGGGAACGGCAATTACACCCCGCGCCGCCGCCGCATGACGACGACTCTGCCTGGAACCGAAAGTACCGCGCGCGGGCAGCTCGGCGACTTCTATCTGTACCCTTTGGCCGAGCGCACCACGATTGCCGACAAGCAGACCAAGCAGGTCAGTTTCCTCGACGCGAAGGGCGTTGCGGCAAGCGCGGGCTATCGTTTTGAGAATGGCTGGCTGGGCAGCTCGGACGAGCCACGAAGCGCGCAGTCGGTGCTCCGTTTCAGCAACTCGGGCGCGGCCGGCCTGGGCGACGCGCTGCCAGCAGGCGTGGTTCGGGTCTATGTCCGGGACGCGCGTGGCCAACCGCAGTTCACGGGCGAGAACCGTATCGAGCATACTCCCCAAGGATCGACGATCGCGCTGCCAACAGGCGATGCCTTCGACGTGAAGGTGCGGCCAACCACCGTATCGCGGACGCGGCAGGGTGATAGTCGATGGCGTACGGCGATGCGGTATACGCTGACCAATGCGCGCGGCCGACCGGTGACGGTCGAACTCGTCCAGGGCGGTCTCGACGGGGGCGACGTGCGCGTCGTTGCGGATAGCGCCAAAGGCGAACGTCGCGACGCCGGCACAATGACGTGGCAAGTCGCGGTGCCGGCCAACGGCACCGCGACGGTGACTGTGACCTTCGACACCCGCTACTGATGCGGCTTTGGCTGCTCCTCACGCTGCTGGCGGGTGTGTCGTTGTCGGGAGGGGCGGAAGCGCAGACCCGCACGGCCATCGTTACGTCTTCCGCGCCCGATCACGTCGCGTTGACGGTATACCGCTCGCCTTACGGCAAGGGCGCGATGAACCTGCGGTATCTCGGTGGCTTCGCCCTGGTGACGGAGACCCGTCGCGTACGATTGCCTCGGGGATCCGCAGTGCTCCGGTTCGAGGGCGTGGCGGAGGGGATCGTCCCTGTCAGTGCCATCGTCGACGGCCTACCTGGCGGCACGATCGAAAAGAACCGCGACGCCCGCCTGCTGTCGCCCGCCTCGCTGGTCGATGGCACGCTCGGTCGCGAGGTAACGCTGACCCGCACCGACAAGGCGAGCGGAAAGTTGGTGAGCGAACCCGCGACGATCGTTGTAGGCCCGACACCGGGGGTTATCCTGCGCACGACTGCCGGGATCGAGGCGTTGCGCTGCTCGGGTCTGGCCGAGCGGTTGAACTTCGCCCGGGTGCCAGCGAGCCTGTCGAGCAAGCCGGTGCTGAGCGTAACGACGACCAGCCCGACGGCGCGCACGGTCACGGTGCGACTCTCCTATCTGTCCTCGGGCTTTGACTGGCGAGCGAGCTACGTCACGTCGCTTGCCGCCGACGGTCGCACGGTCGACCTGTTCGCTTGGCTGACTCTCGCCAACGGCAATCCAGAGATCTTCTCGAATGCGGACGTTCAGGCTGTCGCAGGCCGGCTCAACCGCGTCGCGGTTCCGGCGATCCCTGCGACGGCTGGTGCGCTGCGATTGGTCTGCTACCCGCTCGGCACGACGACCTCCGACCTACGGCAAAAGCAATTCGAGCTGGCCGAAGAGATCGTGGTAACCGGATCGCGAGTCATGGAGTTCGCGCTATCTGCGCCGGTTCCGGCACCGCCACCACCGCCGCCACCACCACCGCCCGAGGACCTGGGCGACCTCAAGCTGTACCGCGTGCCGATGCCGACCACCGTCGCGGCCAGGGGACAGAAGCAGGTTGCTCTGATCGTTCAAAAGGCGGTGCCGGTCGAACGGCGCTACCGGCGCGCGGTGTATCCCGGGCAACAACTCGACGGTGTGCCGACGTCGATCGTGCTGGTTCTGAAGAACGATGAACAGCACGGCTTGGGCGTGCCGCTGCCCGCCGGCAGCACTGCGCTCTACGCGGAGCAGGCAGACGGGCGATTGCTTCTGGGTTTGGGAACGATCGGCGACCGCACAATTGGCGAGACGGTTCGTCTGGCCGCTGGCGTTAGTAGCCGTGTGACGTTGACCCAGGCAGTAGTCGTGCCGAGCCAACCGGGGGCGCTGGCTTCAGGAACCGCCGGTTCGCACGAGGCCATCGTAACGGCAAGCAACGGCAACTCGTTTCCCGTGATGCTCGACGTGGCGATCGGCGCCGCGGGCCAGGCGATCGAAGCCGACGGCGACGAGGTTAATCTTATCGACGGAATTTCCACTTGGTCGCCGCTGCTGCCACCGGGTGGCAAGGCCGTGTTGCGTTACCGCTACTGACGACCCAAGCGCGAACACTGTGCCGAACGACTCAACCGGTGATGAGATGGAGGGTACGGGTGGCGGGGGCGATGGTGACGCCGCGGCCCCAGTCGAAGGCGAAGAAGTCCTGTTCGACGCCGTCCGCGAAGATCACCCCGCCATCGTTCATCCGCGACGTGACCGCGAGCGGCTGGCCTACGAGCTTGCCGGCACGAAGCGAGGTCGCGGTCGCCACGCTGGGGAAGGGTTCACGCACGAAGAAGCCGACCGCGCGCTCTTGCGGATCGAGTGGGAGGACGGCATGCGTCGCCTCCATGATCGAGCGTGCCCAGCCCGTCGCGCCGGTCCCCGACGCAACGATCAGCCCGCTCGACGAGTGATCCTCGGCCTGGTCGCCGCAGGTGATCCGGTAGCGCGCCGACTGGTGGCTGCGATGACCGACGAACACCTCGTTCAACGCCAGCAGCCGCTCGCCGGTATCCAGCCGCGCCTCGACCATCGTCCGCTGTTCGGCCGGCGCCGCACCCGCGACGCTCGCTGGCAGCAAAGCGGACAGGCGCGCGAGCGGCACGCGCACCAGGACGCCGTCGTACAGGTCGGGGGCGGGGTTGAGCCCGAGCACGGGTTGCCCGTCGAGATACTTCGCGACGTTGGCGACTAGTCCGTCCTGCCCGACGGCGACGATCACGTCCTCCGGGCCGAACAGGAAGCGGTCCAGGTCGGCACGAGCGACACTCGCTTGGCGCCAGTCGTCGGGAACGAGCGAGCGCGCTTCGTGCAGCGTGGCGTGGAACCGGCGGTGCCGATCCTCGATCGCATCGAT
>Ga0308164_10002466_pt1 | contig 18332 bp, 15 predicted proteins | sample PhyTR2_FD_201031 | JGI IMG/M metagenome (GOLD analysis project Ga0308164, IMG submission 201031) | Phyllosphere microbial communities from UC Gill Tract Community Farm, Albany, California, United States - DLSLT.R2 | ecosystem: Host-associated > Plants > Phyllosphere > Unclassified | place: USA... | reverse complement strand
TCCGTCAGAACTTATTAGGTAAACGTGTGGATTATTCAGCTCGTTCGGTAATTGTTGTAGGGCCTAGCCTTAAACTACACGAGTGTGGTATTCCTAAAGATATGGCTGCTGAGCTTTACAAACCGTTCATTATTCGTAAGATGATTGAGCGTGGTGTGGTAAAAACAGTTAAATCTGCTAAGAAAATCGTTGATCGTAAAGATCCTTTAGTTTGGGATATCTTAGAAAATGTATTGAAAGGTCACCCGGTATTATTAAACCGTGCACCTACCTTACACAGATTAGGTATTCAGGCTTTCCAGCCAAAATTAATTGAAGGAAAAGCGATCCAATTACACCCCTTAGTTTGTACTGCATTCAACGCCGATTTTGATGGTGACCAGATGGCTGTCCACTTACCACTAGGTAACGCGGCAATTTTGGAAGCCCAAGTATTAATGTTGGCAGCACACAACATCTTAAACCCTGCAAACGGTACACCAATTACAGTACCATCTCAGGATATGGTTTTGGGTCTTTACTACATTACTAAAGGCCGTAGAACAGATGAAACAAGAGTTGTGAAAGGTCAGGATTCAAATTTCTATTCTCCTGAAGAAGTAATTATTGCTTACAATGAGAAGGAATTGGATCTGCATGCTTTCATCAAAGTAAGAGTAAATGTTAAGCAAAGCGATGGTTCAATCGTAAATAAATTAACTGAAACAACTGTTGGTAGAGTATTATTCAACCAAATGGTTCCTGAAGAAGTTGGTTATATCAATGAATTATTAACTAAAAAATCGTTAAGAGATATTATCGGTGAAGTGGTTAAGATGACAGGTATGGCCCGCGCTTCTCAATTCTTGGATGATATCAAAGAATTAGGATTCCGTATGGCTTTCCAAGGTGGTTTATCGTTCAACTTACAAGACGTAAACATTCCGGTAGAGAAACATACTTTATTAGAACAGGCAGCTGCTGAAGTTGAAGAGGTAAGAAACAACTATAACATGGGTTTCATTACCAACAACGAACGTTACAACCAGATTATTGATATTTGGACTCGTATCAACAACAGGTTAACAACTTTCGTTATGACTCAGTTATCATCAGATAACCAAGGATTTAACTCAGTTTACATGATGCTTGATTCAGGTGCACGTGGTTCGAAAGAGCAGATTCGTCAGCTCTGCGGAATGCGTGGTTTGATGGCGAAACCACAAAAATCAGGTTCTGGTGGTGATATCATTGAAAACCCGATCTTATCAAACTTTAAAGAAGGTTTATCCGTATTAGAGTACTTTATCTCTACTCACGGTGCTCGTAAAGGTTTGGCTGATACGGCTTTAAAAACGGCAGATGCGGGTTACTTAACTCGTCGTTTACATGATGTTGCTCAGGATATGATTGTTAACGATAACGATTGCGGTACTTTAAGAGGTATGTATACTACTGCTTTAAAAGACCAGGAAGATATCGTTGAGCCATTATACGACAGGATTTTAGGTCGTACCTCATTACATGATGTTTATAATCCTTTGGATAATACATTGTTGGTAGGTGCGGGTGAAGATATTAACGAAGATGTTGCTAAATTGATCGAAGAATCTCCTTTGGAAGGTATCGAAATTCGTTCAGTATTAACTTGCGAAGCTAAACGTGGTGTTTGCGCACTATGCTACGGTCGTAACTTAGCATCGGGTAAACGTGTTCAAAGAGGTGAGGCAGTTGGTGTAATTGCAGCACAATCAATCGGTGAGCCGGGTACACAGTTAACACTTCGTACTTTCCACGTGGGTGGTACTGCATCGAACATTGCTGCAGAATCAAACATTGTAGCTAAGTTTGATGGTGTAATCGAGTTCGAAAACATTCGTACTGTTGATACACAAACAGAAGAAGGAACGGTTCAGGTTGTATTAGGTCGTTCAGGCGAGTTCAAAATTGTTGAACCGGGAACAGGACGTATCATCGTAACCAACAACATTCCTTACGGTGCATTCTTATTCGTAAAAGAAGGTGATAAATTATCTAAAGGTGATAAAATCTGTTCATGGGATCCGTACAACGCGGTTATTCTTTCAGAATTTGCCGGTAAAGCGCAATTTGATGCGATTATAGAGGGTGTTACCTTCCGTGAAGAATCAGATGAGCAAACTGGTCACCGTGAAAAAGTTATTATCGATACACGTGATAAAACTAAAAACCCTTCAGTTCAAATTGTTGATAAGAAAGGCGAGTTTATTAAAGGTTATAACATTCCTGTAGGTGCCCACGTTTCAGTTGATGAAGGAGAGGCTATCCAAACAGGTCAGATTATCGCTAAAATTCCTCGTGCAACTGGTAAAACCCGAGATATTACAGGTGGTTTGCCTCGTGTAACGGAATTATTCGAAGCACGTAACCCATCTAATCCGGCTGTAGTAACTGAGATTGATGGTGTGGTAACTTTAGGTGGTGTTAAACGTGGTAATCGTGAGATTACAATCGAATCTAAAGATGGTGAAGTTAAAAAATACCTTGTTCCATTGTCTAAACACATCCTTGTACAGGATAACGATTTTGTGAAAGCTGGTATGCCATTATCAGATGGTTCAATTTCTCCTGCAGATATCTTATCAATTAAAGGCCCTGCAGCGGTTCAGGAATACTTAGTAAATGGTATTCAAGAGGTTTACCGTTTACAAGGTGTAAAAATTAATGATAAGCACTTTGAGGTAATTGTTCACCAGATGATGCAAAAAGTTCACATCGAGGATCCGGGTGATACTATTTTCTTAGAAAATAACGCTGTTGACCGTTGGGATTTTGCAGATGAAAACGATGCAATGTATGACAAGAAAGTTGTTGAAGACGCAGGTGATTCTACAGATTTCAAACCGGGACAAATTGTTTCATTACGTAGATTAAGAGATGAAAATTCTCAGTTGAAACGTAAAGATTTAAAACAAATCCAGGTTCGTGATGCAAGACCGGCAACTGCGAGTTCAATCCTTCAAGGTATAACTCGTGCATCATTAGGTACTAAATCGTTTATTTCTGCGGCTTCGTTCCAGGAAACTACGAAAGTATTAAATGAGGCAGCAATTGCAGGTAAACGCGATAATATGTTAGGCTTGAAAGAGAACGTAATTGTTGGTCACTTAATTCCTTCAGGAACAGGTGTGCGTGGTTACGAAAGAATCATAGTTGGTTCTCAAGAAGAGTATGATAAATTATTAGCTTCTAAACAAGAAGAAGTAGAAGCATAAAACTGACTTTAGATCAAGTCCTCCGCACAGCTCGGAGGACTTTTTTGTTTGGAATAGATTTTGTAGCTTTAGGTGAAAATAAGATTATGAGCGTTACAGAAATGTAACTCTTTCAGATTTTAAAAGCTAAACTTGGAGAACAGGAAGCTGAGCAATTAGTATCGTTTGTGAAACAGAGGTGAGATATGAATTTGAAAATAAACGCGAGATTTTAGCAACCAAGGAAGATATTGCCAATATGCAAAAGACGATATATGTCGTAGGTCTAATTCAATTTTTAGCCATTGTGGGATCAGTTATAGGTATTGTAAATTTTATGATTAAATAATTTTCAATTCTATATACTTTATATTAATATTACATTTAATTCCGCTACCAAATAGCGGAATTTTTTATTTTTACCATGGAAGAACAAAACGAAAACCAATTAAACATCGAGCTCTCGGAAGAAATTGCCGAAGGTATTTTTTCGAACCTTGCAATTATTACGCATTCCAACACCGAATTTGTTTTAGATTTTATCCGGGTTATGCCCGGCTTGCCGAAAGCGAAGGTTAAATCGAGAATAATTTTGACCCCCGAGCATGCAAAGCGTTTATTAATTGCTTTGGATGATAATATTCAAAAATTCGAAGCTGCAAACGGTCGCATTAAGACACAGGAAGAGCCCCCATTTCCAATGGGTTTCGGCGGTCCGACCGCACAAGCTTAGATTTCTTTAAACAAAATAAACAAATATTTGATTACTATGTTAGCATAGTATACATTTGTGCTATAACCATATATAAATGAAAAAAATTTTATTGAGCGTATTACTATCTGCCCCGTTATGGGTTTTGGGGCAGGGTTTCCAGGTTAATTTACAAGGACAAAAGCAAATTGGTATGGCCGGCGCAGGTTCTGCACTTGCTTTGGATGAAGCTTCTGTATTTTATAACCCGGGTGCAGTTAGTTTTTTAGAGAAAAACTCCATATCAGCAGGCGTTAACCCATTATTATTTAAATCGGCTTTTCAAAGGACAGGTTCTAACGTTAGTGAGGAAGTTAAAAATAAAATTGCACCTCCATTCGAGTTTTATGCAGTGTGGGGTCCAAAATCAAATCGTTGGAAGTTAGGTTTGGGTGTTTACACACCATTTGGCGGATTGGTTGATTGGGGTGATAACTGGTCTGGAAAATACGCGTTAACATCCTTAAATCTTAAGGCTATTTATGTACAACCGACCTTGAGTATCAAAATTACTGATCAGATTGGTATTGGTGCAGGATTTGTTTATAACCACGGCGATGTGAATCTTCAAAGAGCGTTGCCTGTAAACTATCCTGATGGACGTTCGGGAAAGGTAACTTTAGATGGCACTGGGAAAGGCTATGGCTGGAATGCCGGTATCTATATCAAAACACTTAGCAATATCACTTTCGCAATTGTCCATAAATCAAAAGTTATAACCAAACTGGAAGGCGGTGCTGCAGAATTTGAAGTTCCGAATTCGTTAAGAACATCATTCCCGGCCGGAAATACATTTAATGCAGAATTACCTTTACCAGCGACAACAACTTTAGGCGTTGGTATTCCGTTAACAAAAAGTACCTCTCTCGCATTTGATGCAAGCTGGGTTCAATGGCACGTTTATCAGGATTTATCATTTGATTATGCGCAAAATACTGCAGCACTGGCAGATACTAAATCTGCACGTAATTATCGGGATGGTTCTTCTTTTAAATTAGGTATTAATCATCAAGCGTCAGATAAATTGGCTTTGAGAGCAGGTGTTGGTTACGCATTTTCTCCTGTTCAGGATGGCTATGTAACGCCTGAAGCCCCAGATGCAGATCGTTATATTTTAAGTGCTGGTGCAGGTTATTCTTTTACTTCGAAGTTTGAAGTTAATGCATCATTCTTTTTCGAAGATGTTAAATCACGTAAACAAAAAAATATTGAAACTGGTTTAGACGGAACTTTCAAAACATTAGTTTACGCACCGGGTATTTCATTAACTTATAAATGGTAGGAGAATCACAGATGAAAAAATATATATTAAATAGTTTTTTAGCGGCTGTAATTCTTTTTACGGCGGCTTGTAAGCCGGAAATTGATACTGTGGCTGGTACCTCAGCGGGGCAAGCTAATTTCAGTAAATACATTGCGGTTGGTAACTCTCTAACATCGGGCTTTGCCGATGGCGGACTTTATCTCGAAGGACAAAAGGTTGCCTATCCTAATCTTGTAGCTGCGCAAATGGCTACTGTAGGTGGCGGTAGCTTTACCTCACCATTCTTTACCGATGCTCAATCCAATGGATCCGGATATTTGTCATTAACAGCTTTGGTTAATGGTTCTCCAACTTTAACTCCTGTTGCCGGTAATGCATGGCGGGATGCTCCTGCAAATTCGCGTTTAACCAAATATACAGGCGAAGTACAAAACCTCGGCATTCCAGGTATGCGTGTTGATTTAGCATTCGCAGCGCCTTACGCTGCTGTTAATCCTTATTTAGAGAGACTGTTAACTGATGCCCAGGTTGGAACTACTACGTATTTTCAGTTTATTCAAGGTAGAAATCATACTTTCTTTTCTTTATGGCTAGGTAATAATGACGCACTTGGCTATGCAACGAATGGCGGTGTTACAACTGATGCCACAAACGTTCTAACCGATAAATCTACATTTGCATTATTGTATTCTAATCTTGTTAACTCGTTAACGGCAGGCGGTGCAAAAGGTGTAGTTGCAACAATTCCGGACGTAACTTCAATTCCTTATTTCAATACCGTTACTGTAGCAGCGTTATTAAATGCAGCTAAAGCAATCAATCCGGCAGCAGCCGCTGTTTATATTCAAACGGGAGCGGGGGCTGTGAGAGCTGCCACGGCTGAAGATTTAATTCGGTTGCCGTTTCAGTCTGCAGGCCTGTTTGGGGTTCCTAACGCTTCCGGTCTGCCGTACGGCTTACACCCTCTGAATCCGATTGCTAATAACTGGGTTTTGGATAAAGACGAAATTATAAAGGTTAAAGATTACGTAACAAGTTATAACAGTACTATTAAATCTTTGGCTGATAGTAAAGGTTTAGCGGTTGCTGATACATATACCTACCTCAATCAGGTTAAGGCAGGTGTCGTTTTACAAGGCATTGGAATTAACTCTGCATTTATTACAGGCGGTGCATTTTCTTTAGACGGAGTCCATTTAACACCTCGCGGAAATGCTGTAATTGCCAACGTGTTTATTGATGCAATTAATAGTAAATATGGTTCTAATGTGCCAACTGTTGATATAACTAAGTACAGAGGAGTAAAGTTCCCGAACTAAGTCCTCAAGGTTGTACATTGCCAAAAAGGCTCCTGATCAATCATCAGGAGCCTTTCTTATTTTAATGTTTTGTTAATTCAGCATCGATCAGCTCAATAATGCGCTCGTTTTGATCAGGTTCGAACCACTTAACTTCATCATCACGCCTGAACCATGTTAGCTGTCGTTTCGCGAAGCGCCTAGTGTTTTGTTTAATGGAGGCAACTGCAATCTCAAGCGTAACATTTCCATCCAGATAATCAAATATTTCACTATATCCAACGGTGTTTAAAGCATTATAGTTTTTGTGTTCCGCTAATGATTTAACTTCATCCAATAAGCCGTTTTGCATCATCTTATCTACGCGAAGATTAATTCGATCATAGAGTTTCGCCCGGTCAGTATTGAGTCCTAGTTTAATTATGTTAAATGATCTTTGTTTTTTCGTAGATGATAACATTGAAGAGAGTTTTTGACCGGTCGACAGAAAAACTTCTAACCCTCTGATCATTCTTTGAGGATTATTCGTGTCTACTTTTTCGAAATATTCAGGATCGTATTGGCGGAGTTGATTTTGAATTACCTCAAGCCCTTCGTCTTCAAACTGCCTGTTTAATTTTGACCTGATTTCCAGATCTATTTCCGGCATTTCGTCTAAACCATTTACAACAGCATTTATGTACAGTCCGCTGCCGCCAACCATTATTGCTATATCATGGTTTTCGAAAATTGAATCAATCACTTTTAACGCTTCAAATTCGAAATCGCCTGTGCTGAAAAGTTGTGATACGGAGTGAGAGTTAATAAAGTGGTGTTTAGCATCAGCTAACTCTTTGGCATCGGGTTTTGCTGTTCCAATTTCCATTTCCTTGTAAAACTGCCTTGAATCTGCTGATACGATTTCTGTGTTGTAGTGTTTTGCTATGTCGATAGCTAAAGCTGTTTTGCCGATAGCGGTTGGGCCAACAATTACAATTAAGGTTTTAGTGAAATTGCTTTCAGGCATAACGTTAAGGTATAAAAAAACTGCCGGATGATTTGTCCGACAGTTAAATATAATATAAAATGAATTTGAATTATCTAGTAATCGTCTTTTTGACTGTCTTCTTCATAGCCGTCGCTATCCGAAAATTCATCTCCGAATTCATCGCTGTCCTCCGTTTCATCATCTTCGTCACGTTCTTCTTCATTGATGCCCATTTCACCCATTGCTTCCAATTCATCGGTATCTTCAGGAACGAAGTTCATTTCATTAAGGAAATCAAACTCACCGGCAGAGGCAATTGCACCTCGAGGATCTACAGCCTGCGGACCATTTTGTTCCATAATTTTTGGCGCTTCACCCGAGCTTTTTGCTAAAAAAGGGTATTCGATATGCGGATCGGCATCTAAAATTATTTTGACAAGTTCTACATGGAAATCGTAAGGGCGATCGAAGTTATAGGTATAATAAAATTTCTGATGCGGATCTTCGATAAAGCCACTAAGTTTCGAATTCTCCATCAACACAACTCTGTCCTTTTTTCGCTCACTCGGCAGGTAAGCAATCTCATCACCTTTTAGCCAATTATCTGTACTAACATAAAATGATGAAGATTTCTCAGCATTATAACCCGTCGATTTATGAATAGCCTTGTGAAGATCTTCAAATGTTTGGTTTGATTTAATGTCGATCTCTCTCACAACATCATCAAAATCTTCGAAAGTAATTTTAAATTTATAAATAGCCATTATTCTTTTTTGATGCTGTAAAAATAAAGTTAATTTGTTCTATCACAAAACAGCAATTGCAACAATAAAGTTGTTTAATTGGTTGTTTTGGCAATTAAATTATTTATTAACAGGATTTAATCCCATTTGTTTTGCCAGATTTAGCATAAAATTAAACGCTTCATCATAATCATTTGTTATCTCACCTTCCAAAATTGCTTCGCGGATAGCGCTTTTAATTTGCCCTACTTCTTTTCCTGCTGTTAAAGCAAATGTTTCCATAATATCGTTACCGGTTATGGGCGGTTGCCAATTGCGCAACTTATCACGTTCTTCAACATCTTTAAGTTTTTGCTTAACTAATTCGAAATTGTTGCGATACTTCGCTTTCTTATATTCATTTTTTGTCGTAACATCAGCATTGCAAAGTAACATCAGACTTTCAATCTCTTCACCGGCATCAAAAAGCAAACGCCGCACAGCGGAGTCTGTAACGGTATCCTGAGCCAAAACGATAGGCCGCAAATGAAGTTGAACGAGTTTTTGGACAAATTTCATCTTCTCATTCAAGGGAAGCTTTAATTGGTTGAAAATCTTCGGCACCATTCTGGCACCTTTATCCTCATGGCCATGAAAAGTCCATCCGTGTCCTTCTTCAAAACGTTTCGTGGCAGGTTTCGCAATATCGTGCAAAATTGCGGCCCAACGTAGCCACAAATCGTCTGTATCTGCGCAAATATTATCAAGCACCTCTAAAGTATGGTAGAAATTATCTTTGTGCCCTTTGCCTTTAATAATCTCAACTCCGAAAAGTTGCGCCATTTGAGGGAAAATGATGTGCAATAATCCTGTATCAAAAAGCAATTTAAAGCCAATGGATGGTTTTGCAGATAAAATAATCTTGTTCAATTCATCGGTTATGCGTTCTTTAGAAACAATGTTTATGCGATCTTTTTGGGTTTTAATTGCGGTTAGGGCTGCTTCATCAATATTAAAATTTAACTGAGATGCAAACCTTATCGCCCTCATCATCCTCAACGGGTCGTCAGAAAAGGTAATTTCAGGATTAAGCGGCGTTCGAATTAACTTGTTTTTTAAATCCTCAACACCATTAAAAGGGTCTAAAAGTTCTCCAAAATTATCCGCATTTAAATTAATGGCTAAAGCATTTATCGTGAAATCGCGACGCAATTGGTCGTCTTCTAAAGTACCGTCTTCAACAATGGGTTTCCTCGATTCTGATCGGTATGATTCTTTACGTGCACCTACAAATTCTATTTCTAAATCATTTATTTTAATGTTAGCGGTACCAAAGTTTTTAAAAATAGCAACTTTTGTATTTAATTTCCGCCCGACAGCTTCAGCGTAATCGATTCCGCTGCCCACAACAACCACGTCTATATCCTTGGATGGTCTATTTAAAAATAAATCGCGAACAAAGCCACCAATTACATAAGCTTCAGTATTGTTTTTATCGGCAATGGCCGACAATGTTTTAAAGATCGGATTTTGTATATGTTGTTGCATAATGTTGGAGTCGCCATGCTGAATTTAGTTCAGTATCTTTTTTAAATCAGACCCTGAACTAAACTCAAGGTGACGGCTGGATATTTTATTGCAAAAGTAATAAAATTACTTACGAATAAACTCGAATTGGCCACCGGGAGAAAGTTTCATAATTGTAGACGGCTTTTTCATGCTTCTGTTTTCCTGTTCGAAATCTACAACATAATCAACTGCATCAGCGATTTCAGGACTGATATCATCAAAGTATTTTGGAGATGCTTCACCGCTTAAATTAGCTGATGTTGAAACGATTGGCTTGCGAAACCGCTGAATGAGTGGCGTGCAGAAGTCGTGTTTTACAATTCTTATCCCAACACTGCCATCTTCATTAATTACATTTTTAGCTAAATTCTTCGCTCCTGAAAAAACAACCGTTAAGGGGTTTTCGGCATATTCTATTAAATCATATGCAATTTCAGGCACTTCATTTATGTAGCTTTGAATTTTATTGTCAGTATCCAAGAGCACAATCAAACTTTTTTCAGCAGGTCTGTTTTTGATTTTGAGTAATTTTTCAACAGCATCAGGATTCGTTGCGTCGCATCCCAGACCCCAAATTGTATCGGTTGGGTAAAGGATTACACCGCCCGATTTCAACACTTCTAAAGCTTTATTTATTTCTTCTTTAAGCATGATGCAAATGTAGTTTTTTAAACAATATGTTAAATCTCCAAATCGCTCTGTTATTTAACAATTGAGTTAAAACAATGGGTTTTCGAGAACGTTTTATCATAAACAATTTCATTGTAAAAATTACCGCTTGTCTTTGAATTCAACTTGAAATTAGGTATTTTTAAATAGGTTATAAAAAAAACACAAATCAAATGAAAACATTCCAAAAATTACTAATGCTGATTGCGGTTGTGATCACATTAGCCGGATGTTCATCTCTCCGGACAGCTTCAGACTATGATAAAAATGTAGATCTGAATGCTTACAAAACCTATAATTTTTATGATAAGGGGGTTGCAAGGGTGAAACTGAACAACCTTGATAAAAGAAGATTAATGGCTGCTGTGGAAACAGAAATGAATGCAAAAGGCTTTAGAAAAGCAGAAAGACCTGATCTGTTAGTTAACCTTGTTGTTGTGGCTAGAGAAAAAACAGACTTTTATGGTCCGGCTTACTATGGTGGCTGGGGCTGGGGCTGGCGTGGTGGTTGGGGCGGCTGGGGCGGCTCAAATTATGTTAACCAATATATCGAAGGTACAATTATCATAGATTTCTTAGATCCTGCTAAAAAGATATTATTCTGGCACGGACAAGGTTCTGGTTTTAATCTCGATAATTTTAGCAATAGGGAAGAGCGTTTAAATAAAGGCGTAAAAGAAATCTTGGCCCAATATCAACCAAATGCCATGGCTGCTAAATAAATTTTTAGTCTAACACATTTTTGTAGCAATCCATCAATTGCTGCGTTACAACAGGGCTGTTGAATTTTTGAACAAATTCCAGCCCTTTTGTTTTCATCTCCTTTTGCAGCGAATCACTCTTAAGAATTTGATTGATAAGCGACGCCAATCCGGTTACATCCGTCGGATTCACGTAAAGGCTATGCGGACCGCCTGCTTCTTCTAAACAAGAGCCTGTTGCGGCAATTGTTGGTACACCTGAATACAGGGCCTCGATAATAGGAATTCCAAAACCTTCGTAAAATGACGGATAAACGAATACTTTTGCTAATTGGTAGATGCCCGGTAAATCGGCAAATGGAATATTTTCGAGGAAGATTACCCTGTGGTACAAGCCTAATATTTCGATTTCCTTTTCAACCGATTTGAAATAACTAGTCTTTTTTCCAATTACCACTAACTTATATTCTTCATCAACATTTTTTAATGCCGAGACAATTAACCTGAGGTTTTTACGCTCCTCAATTGTTCCTACATTTAGAATGAATTTTTCTGGTAGCTTGTATGTTAAGCTTATTCTTTTTAGTGTCGAATCTTCAAAAGGATTTTTAAAGATATCGTCACAGCTTTGGTAAATAACTTTAATTTTATCAGGCTGTACTCCATAAAGTTCGATGATATCGGACTTTGTTTTTTCGCTTATCGCGATGATTTTATCGGCTCTTTTACAAGCAGATTTACTTTTCCATTCATATAATTTCCTATCGATAAATTTGTAATACTGCGGAAACCGAAGAAAAATTAAATCGTGCATGGTTACAATCGATTTTATTCGGGTGTGCTCTATTGCAAATGGAATTTCGTGACTTAACCCATGAAAGATCTGAACTTCATCTTTAACTAAATCTTTTAAGATATTAAGACTTCGCCAAAGGATGGTGCCATTTTGAGGTACTTTCAACTTGATGTGTTCCTTTGTGAAGAAATTATCAATCTGTTTGGCCGATTTTACTTTTGGGGTATAAACAAGATATTGATTTTGAGGGAATTGATTGGCAAGCGCTTCGATTAGTGAACGACTATAGTTACCTAAACCTGTTAAGTTATTTGCAGCACGTTTTCCGTCGAAACCGATTTTCATAAAAGTGAAGGCTTTAAGGTGCAAGGTTTAAGGGTTTGGGTGATACCTTACACCCTAAACCTTACACCTCAATCCAATTTATACTGCTACATTATTTTCTCTCAACGCATCGTTAAGCGACGTTTTCTTATCTGTACTTTCTTTACGTTTACCAATAATCAAAGCACATGGAACCTGATATTCTCCTGCAGGGAACTTTTTGGTGTAACTGCCCGGAATCACTACAGAACGTGCCGGCACTATGCCTTTATATTCTACGGGAGTCGGGCCGGTAACATCAATAATTTTAGTCGATGCAGTAAGGACAACGTTAGCCCCCAAAACGGCTTCTCTTTCAACTTTCACACCTTCAACAACAATTGCTCTCGAACCTAAAAAGGCATCGTCTTCAATAATTACCGGAGCAGCCTGAACAGGTTCTAAAACGCCGCCAATGCCAACGCCGCCACTTAAGTGAACCCGTTTGCCGATTTGTGCACATGAACCAACGGTAGCCCAAGTGTCAACCATTGTACCTTCATCAACATACGCACCTATATTTACATAAGAAGGCATCATAATTACGCCCTTAGCCAAATACGCACCGTAACGGGCACTCGCCATTGGTACAACGCGAACGCCGGTTGCTTTATAATCGGTTTTTAATTCCATCTTGTCGTGGTAAACAAAAGGTCCGCTTTTAATTTCTTTCATCTCGCGAATCGGGAAATACAAAATAACGGCTTTCTTTACCCATTCATTAATGCCCCAAGAGTTTAAAACCGGTTCAGCAACGCGAATTTCACCCTTATCTAATCCTTGAATAACGGTTTCAATGGCTTCGCAATAGTTGCTGTATTTTAAAAGGGTTCTGTCTTCCCAAGCGGCTTCAATTAATTTCTTTAAATCTGAATACATGATGTTTTTAAATTTTACGCAAAATAAATGAAATTTATCTATAACTAAGGATTCATTCTATAAATATTGATTTATTGCTGCATTGCGACATTGCTGGCAGCTGCCCGAACAATTCTTTTATTCTTAGTGGGTGAACATTAAACTAGTCATCAATTTAACAATTTATCAATTAAAATGTAAATTTGAGCCTTTATGGCAGAGGTAGAAAAACTTAGAATTGATAAATATTTGTGGGCCATCAGGTTGTTTAAAACCCGAAGCCTGGCAACTGAAGCTTGCAAAGCAGGTAGGGTGAAACTGAAGGGACAAAATCTTAAACCATCAGCTATTGTTAAAATAGGAGATGTTTATTCGGTATCTAAGGGAATTGAAAAGAAAATCATTGAAGTTGTAGATTTTTCTTATAACAGAACTGATTCACCTACGGCCTTAACAAAGTATAAAGATTTAACACCTGTCGAAGAAACACATGCGTTCAAATCTATGTTTCACTCGCCAAATCTGAAGAGAGATAGGGGAGCAGGCCGTCCGACTAAAAAAGACAGAAGAGAAACTGATGATTTAATCGGCGGGTTATTTCAGGATGATGAGGATTAAGGTTCTATTTAAGCTGTAAACTGTTTGCAGTGTCGATCGATTGTATAGCGAAATACCTCATTCTATAACTCATAACAGCTGTTTTGCCCAACCGGTCTATTAATTTGTAGTTAGCTACAGCACCAACTGCTGCACCTACAAAAGGTAACATTTGCGCAAGTTTTGCTAAGTCTATATAATCCCTGTATTGCTGTTGAAAAGTTAACCAGTCAAAATCATCAATGTTGGTGGGTAATTTGTGTGCCTTGTTATCCCAATCTTCCATTTTCAGAAATATGTTTTTGCTTTCATCCTTACTCGAAAAAGCCAATTGAAAAATATGCAGGATAAACAAACGTTCGCGATAATCTTTAACATTATAACCATAAACGGCTGCAATATCAAATAGCATTTTCATCTTTATACTAAGTAATAAGGGGAAATCGGCAAGGCTCATTAAGAAACCTCCGGCCCCTGTTATTCCGCCTTCAGCTGCGCCTGTCTTTTTATAATTTTCAATCTTTTGCTTAATCAACGCTTCGCGATGCATCAACGTAAATTCGGTTATTGGTTTTGAGGTTGTAAAAGTCGAGCCAAAAAGTACGGCCTTAACCATTTGCTTAATCGCTGTGGTAATGGCATTATGTACTTTATCTGGAATGTAACTATTTATTTTTTTCTGAACCTTATCGGTAACTTTATTAAAAAGGGAGGGTTTTTGCAAAGTTTTAAACTTCCAAAATTCCAGTTCGCTCTTGATTTTTTGTTCGTAGGTCATATCCCTATACAACAATAATTATTCCTTAAAATTTAACTAAAATATTTTGGAAAGAACAAAATTAAACTATAAATTTAGTTATCTATTTAAACCTTTAACTTGTTCATTATGAAATCGTTCAAATTATTATTATTAATGCTAATCGCTGTTGTAACAGCTCAGGCTCAAGGCGTGAAATTTTCTACTGATAAACCAGCAGCGGGAAGTACCGTTGAATTTACTTATGATCCGAAAGGAACTAACCTGCAAAACCTGGCAGACATAAAGTGTACAGCTTACACTTTTTATTCAAACCCAAATCCGAAGGCGAAGAAAATCGAGTTGGTAAAGGATGGAACGTTATATAAAGGTGAAATTGCCACGGCAGATAGTACCACACTTGTGTGTTTATCTTTTTATGTTGCCGAACAGAAAGATGAAGCACCTGCGGGCTACATTTTAGAATTTAATAAAGATGGGAAGGTGGCGGCCGAAACTTATATTAACGAAGCGTTTTTATATGGTTCTTCCGGGAATTATTATTTAGGATTAACTTTAAACAACGCGAAAGGTGCAGATCTTTATAGAAAGGCATTCGCCCTAAAGCCGGAATTGTTTGAGAAATATCGCTTCACATACCTTTCTTTGGAGTATAAAGCAAACAAAGAAACCGGAACTAAATTGGTAGAAGGAAATATTGAAAAAATTTCTAAGCTAAAAAATCCTTCAGAGCATGATCTCGTTTTTATGCTGAATTCTTATAGCCTGCTAAAGAAGAAACCTGAGGCAGATTCCGTTAAAGCGATATTGCTGAAGAGTTATCCTGTAGGGAATTATGCATATGGACAAGACATGAATGCGCTTTATGCGGAAAAAGATGCAGCTACTGTTGAGCAGAAAGCTGCTGCTATAATTTCGAAATTTAAATTTGACGGGACTAAAAAAGCTGATGCAGCAAAACTAAATTCAATCAACAGCCTGATTGCAAATGCCTATGCAAAAACCAACAACAATGAAAAGTTTGAGCTTTATGCTGGCAAAATCGAGAATAAATTAAGTCGTGCAAGTGTTTACAACCAGTTTGCATGGCCACTGGCAGAAAAAAATGAAAATTCAGTTTTTGCTTCGAAAATATCAAGGCAATCGCTCGAACTTGTAGAGCAAGCTAAAAGTGATGAAGTGCCGTCATACTATCCAACTAAAGAAGAATATTTGAAGGGGCTTAATCAAACCTATGGCATGTACGCCGACACCTATGCGCTTTTACTTTACAATCAGGGCAAATTTAAGGAAGCCTTAGCTGTGCAAGAGAAAGCTTTACCCATGTATGGGGAAAATTTATCGCCTGATGTTGCAACCCGTTATGTAACCTATTTAATTAAGGATGGCCAAAAGGAAAAGGCATTTACTGAAGCTGAAAAATTAATTAAGGAAGGAAAAGGTTCTGATTCGTTAAAAAATGATTTCAAAACCTTGTATACAAGTTTAAAAAAGACAGAGTCTTATGATTCTTACATCGCTAATTTAGAGAAAGAGGCGAATGCAAAGGCCAGAGCCGAATGGACTAAGAAAATGATTAACATTCCTGCGCCGACATTTAGTTTGGCTAATTTAAAAGGCGAGAAGGTTAGTCTGGCAGATTTAAAGGGAAAAATTGTGGTGTTAGATTATTGGGCAACTTGGTGTGGTCCTTGTGTAGCATCATTCCCGGGTATGCAAAAGGCAATGGCGAAATATTCAAATAATCCAAATGTTGTGTTTTTATTTGTAAATACTTGGCAAACAGAAGACAACAGAGAGAAAGTAGTTACCGATTTCATTGCAGAGAAAAAATTAAACTTTAATGTTTTGTACGATACCAAAAACGCTAAAGACCCATCAAAATTTGATATTGTAAGCGCTTACAAAGTTGATGGCATACCAACAAAGTTCGTTATCGACGGAGAAGGAAATATTCGGTTTAAAGCCGTTGGATTTTCAGGTTCTGATGATGGCGTTGTAAAAGAAATAGATTCGATGATTGGTTTACTTACCTCAAAAGAAGCAAGTAAATAAAAATAAAAATGCCCGATCAAAATCGGGCATTTTTATTAATCAATCTATTCGCATTGGCGACTTTTCCCAAAGTTTAAATGCTTCCATTGCTTCATCTCGCAACATTTGTACAACGGGTAATGCCCTTTGCTCCATTGGCTTTTCTAATTCCTCATAAATAAATTTATCATCGAAACCGATATTTGCCGCATCAGCCTTTGTGTTTGCGTAATAAATCGTTTCAATCCTCGACCAGTAAATTGCGCCAAGGCACATCGGACATGGCTCACAGCTGGTATAAATTACGCAGCCACTTAAATCGAAAGTGTTTAATTCTCTACAAGCCAGCCTTATTGCCGAAACTTCTGCGTGTGCCGTCGGATCTTTCGTAGAAGTTACCATGTTTGCTGATTTTGCCACAACTTTTCCATCTTTAACAACAACGGCACCAAAAGGCCCGCCTACGCATTCACTCACATTTTGTACCGACAATTTAACCGCCATGCGCATAAACCCTTTATGTTCTTCTCGTTTTTCCATACCTAAATGTTAAGACAAAAAAAATGCCCTGATTGTTCAGGGCATTTTCTTTAAACAATGGCAAATACTATTTTTTAGCGTAATCTGCATTTAAGCCTTTAATAACTTCAGAGGTTACGTCTAAACTCTCGTCAGCAAATAAAATTGCGCTGTTACCTTTTGCATAAGTTAAAACCATTTTATAGCCTTTTTCTTTGGCGTAAACCTTTAAGTAACCTGCAACTTTATCATATAATTTTTCGTTTTCTACAGCTTGTTCATTTTGTAGTGCGCCGCCGGCATTTTGCTGATATGTTTGCAACTCCTGTTGTTTACGGCCCAAACGCTCTTCGGTAGCCTTACGAACATCGGCAGCAAGTGAACCTGCAGTTTGTTGGTATTGAGCAACTTCTCTTTGAAACGCCTGTGTTTTTGCTTGCATATCTGCCTGCGCATTTTTCGATTTGCCTTCAAATTTCACTTTAAGGTCTTTGTAGTAATCGTATTTTGTTAATAACGAATCCGAATTTACAAATACAATTTTTTCACCTGCAGAAACAGCTGCAGTGCTATCTGTTTGTTTAGTTTCAGTTTTTTGAGTTTCTTTGTTTTGGCATGCAGAAAATGCAGTTATTAATGCTGCAGTTGCAAATAAACCAAAGTTTTTAAAGGTTCTTCTTTCCATTATTGTCTAATAAATTTTAGCAAAGATAAAAATGATAATTAAGTATGCAATAAATACTTTAATAGCCTAAACTTTTCGGTAATAATTGTTTACCGATTGATTTAACGGACTTTGACAAAAAGAAAATTACCAGGAAAGCAATTGTCATATTCTATTTTAATGTTACTCCCGCTCGCCGCTTTACTTCGTGTTCGCTGTGATCGGGTTTAAATGGCTCGTTCTGCGATTAAATTTACGGTTGCATGGTGCAAGAATAACCCAGCAGCAATAAATGTGGTTAATTGAAGGAGTTTGCAATCCCATCTGGATTGGATGGCAAAATTGAAAGCGTCGGTAACGCAAATTTAAATAATGAATTTGCTTTTCAAAACTTGATTTAAACCATCTCAAAGCATCTATCTGCTAATCTATTAACAGCTCAAAACTTATCCACATATTAGTGTATATGGCAAAATTTCCGTATTTTTGATACTTATAGTTTTTAATTAATATATGAGCGAAGAACAAGATTTAAAGTCAAATTATTCGGCAGATAATATACAGGTTTTAGAAGGTTTGGAAGCGGTGCGT
>Ga0308164_10002465_pt1 | contig 18335 bp, 11 predicted proteins | sample PhyTR2_FD_201031 | JGI IMG/M metagenome (GOLD analysis project Ga0308164, IMG submission 201031) | Phyllosphere microbial communities from UC Gill Tract Community Farm, Albany, California, United States - DLSLT.R2 | ecosystem: Host-associated > Plants > Phyllosphere > Unclassified | place: USA... | reverse complement strand
AGGTTTGTCCTTAAGCCTCAGATCCAGATTACTGACCGGCGAGTGCGGTAATGAAGTCGCGATAGGTATGCAGTGGGCGGCCAGGCAGGGTGACCAGACGTTCCCGGTCGCCCTCCTGTGGAAGCATTCCATCACTGGCGTAACGTTCAGCCATCAGCCGCATTTCATACGCCATCCAGCGCGGCATATACTCCGCCATATTCGCTTCGAACGCATCCGGATTATCTCCCCCATAAATTACCGGACGGCCCAGAAGCTGTTGCCAGGCTGCTGCTGCCTCTTCTCCGGTCAGCGTATCTGGCCCCACGAGATTGAGCGTTTCGACCGGTAATTCTTTGCCGGCCTGGTCGCGCCTTATCAGTTCAATTGCGGCCACTTCAGCAATATCCCGTTTATCGACCATTACAGTTACGGATTATCAGACCTCTTTACGGCCCAGATAACGCTCTTTCATCAGTGACAGTTTTATGCCGATATCAAGCGCCGGCGATGGCGGCATAAAACTGGCCTTGCCCAGCGACAGCATATCCGCAATATGCGGGTTGTCCTGTTTCATCATGAAATCCGCCAGCAGACTGCCCGCCACGGTCTGTTTTGAAACGCCTGCGCCGTTACAGCCACCCGCCGTACAGATAAAGTTGTTCAGCATGCCCCATTCAGGCGCGCCGTTTCGCGTAACACTGATAGCGCCGGACCAGGTGTGGGTTATCTTTACGCTGCCCAGGGTCGGATAGACTTTATGAAATAAGCGCTGATGCAACTGGGTCGCCTGCCAGGTCTGCGCGGCATTCACCTGACCGTTAAGTGCGGGTATCACGTGCTGGCGAATCAGGAAACGGCGGTCTGAGGTAAAACGGAAGGTTGCACCGGCAATCGCATTAACCGGCGTAAGCCCCCAGCTCTGCATGGGAGGCAGAGTCGCCAGTTGTTCATCGGTCAGTGGATCGGTAATGCTGGCGAAGGTCGCCATTGCAGCCTGACGCGAAAGTCCTGGTCGCAACTCTGGCGATAATGCATTGGTGGCCAGCATCACCTTTGGCGTTTTGATGATGCCAAACGGTGTCAGCACTTCAGCCATGCTGCCGTAGCGAATCCTCAGCACTGGTGTATTATCGAACCGTTGAACATTTTCAGGTAAATAGTGGTTTAGCCCGGCGACCAACTGCGCCGGATTAACCAGCACACAGCCTGGTGTGTATATCCCTTTGCTGTAAAAGCGCGTGCCGAGTTTAAGGTAAAGCTCCTCGCTGTCTGAGATCTGCCATGGCTCATCCATTAAATCGAGGTGGCTGGCGTACTCCTTTAAAATGCGATCGTTGCCGCGCTCAGCCTGGCAGTGATATTTACCAACCTGTTCCCAGTCACACTGAAGATGATGCTGAGAAATAACCTGCTCCATTTGACGAATACCTTCCTGAAGCAGGTTACGGTAAGCGTTGGCCTTTTTTAATTCAGCGGTCGAGCTGCCAATATTATGAGGCAGACCGATAACAAATCCGGAATTACGTGCCGATGCGCTTTCCCGTGTGCTGTGCGCGTCGACGATGATAATTTTCAGACCGGGCTTAATTTCAGCCAGGCGGCGCGCAAAGGCAACACCTGCAAATCCCGCGCCGACGATAACCCAGTCGGCAGTGATATCCTCTCGCAGCATGGGCTGCGGCGGAAAACAATGCTCACCCGCAGGCCAGCCCAGTTGATTGTGATTAAATGGTATCGATGCGTAGCGCAATTCCCTGTGCCTTATCTGAAAAATAAAGCAATTTTATAAGTGAAAGCGGGATATCTGTGCCAGCGGTAATCTGACTAATGTTGATTTCAGACAAGTAAAATTCAGGTTGATGATTTTTGAGTTAACAACCAAAGGTGGCACGAATTTTCGAAGAAGAGATTATAACGCGACTGTTATGGGGTTTATTTTCTGGTGTCAAAGACCGAAAACAGTGATCTGCAGAGGCGATATATTCATGAGGCCTGGGCAGGGGAGTGCGAAACGGAACAGGACGCGCTGTTAACTGGCAATTTTTGGCGGAGAGTCAGCCCCAGAAACCGATGCCTGTTCGGCATCAAAGCGTTTTATAGATTTCAGCAATGACCTGCATCGTTGCCTCTTCTATGGTTCCTTCATTGCGACATAAAAACCAGCCGTGGTTGGTCATCTCCTGCTCGAACACTCTGGTGCAAGCGACATGCTCTTCCAGCCTGTGAATGACTGTACTGCCCAGCCCACGCGATCGTGCCGCGGCTCGTTCCCATGAAACTTCAGGTGCCGTGACCACCCCGACATGCAGGTCTGGCGCTCGCACGTTGAGCTCAATGTTTCGCTGCAAAATCTCTGCAAAGGGCACCAGCCGCCGAAACGCGGCATCAGACGGATACCAGCGATCCATCAGGATAATACAGTTCTCAGGCTGCTTGGTGAGTACGTTCTGTGAAATCCAGGCTCGGCTAACGGCAAAGCGTTCACAAATTTCCTGCTCCAGTTCGACGGAGGGATTTCTGGCGAGCCTGTTAACCAGCGCCATTGTTTCCGCCCTGAAGGGATCGCTTTTTTGCTCACTAAGTCGGATCACCTTCCTGTTATCTGCTCTTAGCACTTGCGTAATGGACTCCAGCAGGGTGGTTTTACCGGTTCCCTTGGGCCCATCCAGAGAAACAAACAGCTGACGACTCATGCCAGGAATGAGAAGTGAGTTAAGATTTTTGTGAATCGTCCATCTGGTAAAAACATCTTATTTTCCTGGTTTGAATAGCTGAACTTACATCGTTCTCTGTAGCCGTCAGGCACGTCAGCGTGAACATGATTTTTAAACAGACCCTGGTGAACACGCTGGTAACGGTTCTGACGTAAGAGTTTATAGAACAGGATGTCAGTCAGGTAAGTTTAATAGTTAAGGCCTGTGCGGTGTAGCTTAAGGTAAGCATCTGGAAAACGGAAAAGATCGTACCTGTTCTCCCATTTACCCATTCAAACGCATGTCCTTATTTGCAATAACGAGCCTTCAAAGGCAATCCCCGGTACGTGCAGGAATCTGGCGAGTGGGAATTATCTATATTATGCTCATAAGCCATTGTTAAATTGAACCTAATTCAATCCTGCCTAAGGTGGTTAAATGTCTGACGAAAAGGAAATCAAACTGGAGACTGCTTTAAAACTGGCGGCCGATCATCCAGCAGAACGACCTGAGTTCTACCGGGTACTGTTAGATTCATCGCTTTACGTCCTGGGTAGTTCCGGAGGGGCAAAGGGTGATGGTGAGGTCGAACTAAAGGCGGGTGAGCATATCTCGATTCAGCACTGGGAAAAACCGGATGGAACGCCTGTCATTCCGATATTCACCTCGCTTGCCACCCTGCAGCGCGCCATCAGCCAGGAAAGTGAGTACATGAAGTTGCCTGCCAGAGCCTTTTTTGAAATGACGCGGGGAGAGGGTGTGTTTCTTAATCCCAGGTCAGATTACGGAAAGGAGTTTGTGCCGGAAGAAATAGAAGCCATGCTGGCGGAAGGAACGGGTCGCCTGCCGCAGACCAGGGTGGTTGATGAAGAAACACAGGTATTAGTGGGAGTACCTGCTGTTGTTCCGGACAGGCTTCTGAAAGAGTTATCTGCCTGGTTTGCAAAATGTCCCGGGGTCAGCCGTGCATTCCTGGTTTTAATGCACGACCCGTCAGTCGATGATAAACCGCATTATCTGGTGGGGGTGGAAATGAGCGGTGATGTGCAAGAGGTGATGCGTGGTGCGGGTCTTGTCGCAGCGGATACCTCTCCGGATGGGCAGGCGGTGGATTTGATGCGCCTTGGCCAGAAAGACAACGGTCTGGATTCTCATATCAGGTCGCAGTTTACGCCATTCTATGTTCGGAACATGAAGCAAAAACTAATGGGCATATTTGGACGCTGAGCGCTGAACGGCTTCTGAATGTTATCTTTTGACCAGCTTAGTAAATCGGGGATGACTTTGTTCTCCGATTTCAACAGTGCCCGCGATAGTGCCTGAAATACGTGATCCAGGGTGGATTTATTTGTGTCCGCTATGAGCGAGAAGGGGACACTCAGTTGAAAGAGAAAATTGGATTTTATAAGGATTCCTTCATAAATATCCGGCTTGTTCCTTCCGGCTCGCAGCCAATACGCCTAAACTCTTCGGGATAATGCCTGCCATTCATGGACACCTCTCTTCAAGTCATTTTAAATAACTCTGAGGTGTCTGTTAAACCCGTGGCGATTCAGTATTGCGTTAGAAAAACGATGACATGTCAGACCATGTTCATCGCGTCTAAATATAAGCTTAGCCTGATCTCATTCAGTATAAATATCTATTGCACCTGAATTTACGATGTACAAAATATAGAAGAAGTTGGGAGATGGTGTTCTCTCAGTGGTTGGGAACTGCAGTGATAACATCCTTTGAGTTAAGCAGTTTGTTGTTAACAATAATATTGTTGAGATTGCTTTCGGCAGTAAATAACATTCACCTAAGATTCTTCATTTTTTACAAATGATGGAATCCAGAAACATCAACACGTCGCAAAACATTACCAGGAATCCTCTCGATCAGCGAAGCGGTCTGACAGAAATATTTTCTGACGCATCGGCCGATTAAGCATGAAAAATTGCCGCTACAGTTATTGGTGGAGCCTGATCCATAAAGATGAAGAACGAGGGGGAGTCAATGAACAGTGACTGGTATAAAAATGCCATAATCTATCAAGTCGATACGCCATATTTCTTCGATGCTAATAATGACGGGATAGGGGATCTTAGCGGCATTGCAAAAAGACTGGACTACATTCGCGGCCTGGGATGCACTGCATTGTGGCTCACTCCTTTCTATCTGACGCCCTTCAGAGATGCCGGTTATGATGTGCAGGACCATCTGCAAATCGACCCCCGATTCGGTGACGTGGCAGATATGGTATTGCTTCTGGAACAAGCGGAAGAATTGGGTCTGCGGGTCATCATTGAGTTGGTTCTGCAGCATACGTCAAGTGAACACCGCTGGTTTCAGGCAGCCCGAAAAAACCCTCACTCTGTGTATCGTGATTACTATATCTGGGCCGATGAGCCGCCGAAAAAGGATGATCCGCCTATGTTCCCGGGTGTCGAAAATAGCATCTGGAGCTGGGATGACACAGCCCAGCAATTTTATCGCCATATGTTTTACCATCATGAGCCAGATTTAAATCTGGCGAACCCGAAGGTCATCCGAGAAATTGAGCGAATCATTGTGTACTGGCTAAGGCTGGGCGTATCAGGTTTTCGACTCGATGCCGCCTCACACATGGTGAAACAGGCCGGAAAGGGCAGTATTAAAAAAGGGTTCAGCTTACTGAATCATTTACGCGACTTTATCGCGAATCGTCGGCCAGAGACTATTTTACTTGGTGAGGTGGATGTCCCTCCTCGCCAATATCGGGATTACTTCGGTGACAACGACCGTCTGAATATGCTGCTCAGCTTTTCGCTCAATAAATATATGTTTCTCGCCTTTGCGCGACAGGACGCGCGACCACTGGCAAATGCGCTGGAGGCATTACCCACTTTGCCTTCACGCGCCTGCCTCGCAAACTGGCTACGTAATCATGACGAACTCGACCTCGACAATTTATCACCGGCTAAAAAACGCGAGGTGATCAACGTTTTCGGCCCGGCTGAAGAGATGCATATTTATCAAAGAGGCCTTAGGAGGCGGCTGGCATCGATGTTCGACAACGATATGCCGCGAATAGCGATGGCATATGCGGTGCTGTTTTCATTACCCGGCACGCCGATTATTCGTTATGGCGATGAAATTGGTATGGGTGAAAATCTGGCGCTGGACGAACGCAATGCGGTACGAACCCCAATGCATTGGAATGCAACTGCCAACGCCGGATTCTCACAGGCTCCCGGTGATAAACTGTTGACGCCGGTTATCAGTAAGGGGCCTTATCGCTATCGTCAGGTGAATGTCAGCCATTCTCAAATTAAGGACCGTTCTTTGTTACACCTGATAAGCAAAATGGCGCGCGCCCGTCTTGGGTGCAAAGAAATAGGTTCGGGCACCTGTCGCATTCTGAACCTGAACCTGCCGTCGATTTTCGCCATACGTTATGACAACGACGGGGATGCGCTACTGATGGTGGCGAATTTGGCCAGTAAAAAACAGCAAGTTGAAATCAATGATCCGGACATTGGCCTGTTAACCGAGCTGCTGGCTGATACTGAATATGCGAAGTCGGGCATGCTCAACATTCCGGCCCGGTTCGCAGTAAATGGCTATGGATACCGCTGGTTTACGCTAACGCTTGCGCGCAGTTAACGTCGTCGGGTCCAGCGTCGTCCGAGAGCGACGGCGCTCAATACACCGAGGGTGGCCAGCAGGACTTTCCCCGTTCGTGTCGGGTCAATTGCAGTGACATGCCTTTTTGATTCACGGCTGAAGCGCCCCTGGGCCTGGTGATAACCCTCCACGGGTGCGTAGAGATTATCCCTATCATCAGATGTGTCCTCATGGAAATCCATCTGTCCATTCCAGGCTTTTTTGGCCAGTAATTTATCCAGCCATCCCGGGAAAAACATATTGCCGAGGATAGACTGCACCGTGGCTTTTCCGACCCACAATTCACGCGGTGCGGTGCGTGTGGCTTTAAAAATGGCTTCAGCCACCGCTTCAGGCTGATAAACCGGGGCAACCGGGCGCGCGGGATGAGGAAGCTTATTACGTGACCAGTCGAACTGGGGCGTATTGACGGCAGGAAGGTGGACCATCGTCAGGTGGATCGGGGATTGCGTATGGAGGATCTCGGAGCGTAGTGAATCGGTAAATCCGCGGATGGCAGCTTTAGCACCACAGTAGGGCGATTGTAATGGAATGGAGCGGTAAGCCAGCGCAGAGCCTGTTTGAATGATATGGCCCTGCCCTCGATCAGTCATCACGCGTAGGGCTTCACGGGTACCGTTCACCACACCGTGATACGTGACGTCCGTGATACGCTGATATTCTGCGGCCTCGATCTGCGTAAACGGGGCGATGACCGTGCACATGGCGACGTTTATCCAGACAGCCACCGGCCCGAGCGTGGTCACTATATGGTCTGCCGCGTCTCGCATTTGATGGGCATCAGCGACATCTGCGCTGTAGCCAAGTGCGCTGACGCCAAGGGTTTCAATTTCCCGCACGGCTTTAGCAAGGCCTTCATGGCTGCGCGCAATGACAGCCACATCATATCCATGACGAGCAAAACACAGGGCGGTGGCTCGACCGACGCCAGCGGTTCCTCCCGTTATCACCACTAAAGGCATAAGAAACTCCCGTTATGCAATGACATTCTTGAGACCTAAACAGGCATCTTAAGTTGTATAAATACTGTATTTCCCATAGATGCTGAATCGGCCTGTTTTATTACGTGATACCATTAAGTAAACAACCAAATAACTATTGGCGCAATTTATAGGACAAGTCTTAAATAAGACAGACAACGGAACAGGTCTTTCTTGCTGATACTTATAGTAAAACCAGGTCCGTGATACTTTAACCTTAATGAAACTGATGAGTTAACCGACCCCGAGTGTGCCTGCTTCGCTGAAAAATTTAAAATTTGCGCCATACTTATTCACTGCATGATAAATATCATCGCCGGGAGGCCAGGAGACAGATGACATGAACACTTAGAACAAGGATAACGAAACGCGGGTCGGTCAACCCGTCGATGAAAAAAAATGAATGGTTACACTTTTGGCACAAAGCAGACATGGCGGTGGGACACAGTCCGCTATGAGCGAAGAGCGGACATTACTGACGTCTGCCCAGGGACCTAACTTATCAATTATAAATTTATACGATAACCTGGCGGCCCGGTTTGGAATGCCTCCAGCCTGGTTTTCCCCAGTCTTGTGCGTTTCTCAATCTAATACCGTTAGCGTGAAGCGATGTCAGACATATTCTTTTGAGTGGCGTGAGTCTCTTCATTACACGAAGCGTGATATTCCTTGATACAAGTTCAGCATCCAGATTTGAAATTACCTCAAGCCAGTTGGGATAACGTTTGTCCGGGATACCCACATACCGACCTCTCCCGTTGGCTCAAAGTGACCTACAGGCAATTCATATCTGTAAACTCTTCTATTTTGAAAGCGTGATAGCCATGCATGCTCAATGCAGGCAATGGCAGTAGCATGTGAGTTGTTTCCCATCCATTGTTCAAGGTCCACTCTATTTGTACCAGGTAGTGGCCAAAATACGATGCGTGGACACTCACGAGGGAAAAGATAGAGTAATTCGTACGCTTCATCCGTAGCCCATATCAGTGACCCATTAACCACTCCTGTTCAGCAGGCCTGTCGACATGAACCTTTATTGGGCGAGGTTTGAATGTAGTGATATCAGAACTATCGCTGAAATGAAAAAGACGCACTTAAGGCTCCGTTCAAAATGTATCTATTATTCCGAATAAATTATTTTTAGTCACTAAAGTGTCATCCATATCAATGTTACTTAGCTTAATTTCCTTGAATCAGGCAGCAGCGGATCATATGCGAAGGTGAATAGGTTAGATGTCCGCTTTTGGCACACAGATTACTCTACTTACATAGATAATGAGTCAGGCTGCCAGTCACAAAAGTTGTAACAGGGCGCTAATATTACGGCATGATTGCAAATAAACACCATTATTACCGCTTTTCAGGCAGATACAGTATTTTTATGAAGCGCCTGTATCCGGCAAACCTGTGAAGCACTGTAGCCCGTGGCATCCGCCGTTTCCCGGATACTCAGTTTCTTTACCTGCCGGTAGTAAAGGACTTTTTGATGCCGTTCCTGATCTGCCTGCTTTCCTTGGTATTTTCCAGGTGTATGAGCCCGTTCGATTCCCTGTCTTTGTCGCTGGCGGCGGCTCAGCCAGTCCTTATGTGACATTGCGGCCATCAGATCGATAAGCATGTTATTGATGGCGGTTATTACTGCGCAGATAATCGGGTCGGTCTTCGAAGGGGCCTTATCTGACAGCGCCAGCCATGATGTTGGCACATCAAGGCTGACAATCCGCAGCTCATGTTGTTCTATCATTTTTTTCAGCGTCATCCAGTCGCTGTTGCTGAGACGTGTCAGATGGTCTATCTGCTCGACCAGTAAAATATCATTGTGGTGACTGTCCATCAGTAAGCGTCCCAGTTCCACGCGCTCAAGTTTTGTACCACTGATATTTTCACGGTAGTAGCTGGCGATTTTATGCCCCCGTTCCTGGACGAACTGCACTAGTATCTCTTTTGCCCGATCGGCGAACTTATTTTCCGTCGATGCTCTTAAATAAGCTCTGATGAACATTTTTACCACACTGTCGCATATAGGTTATGTCATTCATCGTGTGCCGTCACGTTTTGGTTATGGCGTCGGGGTGTACTCTATTGCTATAGGTAAACCTGTTCAAAAAAGAGGCATGCCGGAAGCTGAATTATCAGTATGAACATCGTTTTTTTGGAGACGTTCATGCTCCCCTCCTCATAACATGCTATATCTCAACATTGTTGATAAACCTGCGGACAGGCAGAACGAGCCTCCGCCGTTTCATGTTGCTCTGGTTGATGAAGTTGCTGAATTAACACGTGGTATTATGACCGAAAAATAAATAGGTCGAATTTCATTTATTGTGTTCCTGGTGGGATATCTGCAACAGGTTTGTGCTCAAGTGCGTTATAATCGAAAAATTCAAAAGATGCTTCCTGACGACGATACATGGAATCAACACATGCAAGACCGACAAATGTTCCGGTAAACTCGCCGTAACGACTATATTCATCGGAGAACAACGTCGTTTCATACCTTTTCCCGATGGGGTAATAATCAACTCCATTGCCAGACCACTCGAAGCCTGTTATTTTCCCTGATATATTTAATCGCAAATAGATTGCTGAATCAATATGATGTAGCTCATTAACATGATCTTCCTTTTTGACGCCATTATCGACATGGATTACATAAATTACCGATGTATTTTTTTCTTCATCGAACGTTTTTTGTAAAAAAAGATGGTTCATGTTGTCGTAATAAAGCACAAGGCCTGCATTATGCTGGAAAACTTCTGGTGTGAAATCCATTTTGGTGGTCACCGTCGCATGAACGGACGTTAATTTTCGTGCGAGCAGGCTCACCGTATTTTCAGAGCATAAAGATTCCTGACCCCGCAAGGTGAGCGTGCCAGGTTTGGCAGAAAGCGACGTAAACGTCGTACTGTCTATGCGCGGCGTATAGAGGTTGAGCGGGAGAGAAGGGGTAGAGAAATCGACATGTTCGATGAGGTGTGATGCCTCATCAATATCAATATCAATATCTGAACCGACAGAGACGAACTCTTTGGCTAAATTACCACCGCCTTCAAGCCTCAACCAGTTATCCTCTGTCCAATACATCTTCTGTATTGCCGTTTCACGTCCGAGTGTACAGGCCAGTTCTGGTAAAAAAGGGCGCGCACATAGATGCGCCAGATAAACAGAACCATCATCTAGCTCAACGTAGCTGCCATGTCCTGATTTCTGCAAAACGGAATCGGGGTTAAAACACCCTGTGCGCAGATAATCCTTATCAAAAGCCGACGCCCCCCCTGTCTCCATCTGAACCGGTTTAGTTAAGTCTGCACGGCGCGCTGACGTAAGGATAGGGTTTTGGGGATCTTTCTCATAAGGACCAAAAATGTTTTTGGCGCGTCCCATCGTGATGCAATGGCCGTATCCGGTACCTCCTTCTGCGCACATGATATAGTAATACTCTCCCCGCTTAGTGATATGCGCGCCTTCAGCACCGGTACCGTAATCCCCGTACCAGATACGTTTCGGGTACCCAACCATGGAGCGTGTTTGCGGATCGTACTCGGCGACAGAGAGCGCCAACTGATGCCCATCCCGGGTTTCCCAGTCAACCGCCACTACCCATTTTCTGCCATCATCATCATGTAGAATTGACGCATCATAGCCTGCGGAATGCAGGTAAACGGGTTCACTCCAGGGACCAGTGATGTCGCTGGCGGTGATCAGATAGTTATCTACATCAAAGTAGCGCCCATTCATTGAATTCATAATACCGTACAGAACATAGAATTTTTGCTCAGGTTCACACCATGTCAGGCAGGGAGCCCAGATCCCTTTTGCGGAACGCAAATTACGCAGATTTATGGCCTCTGCATCGTTTAGCACATGGGTGTGTAGTGCCCAGCTTCTTAAATCGGTGGAGTGATAGATCGGGATCCCTGGGAACCACTCGAATGAAGAAACGGCGATATAGAAATCATTCCCACGCCGACACATAGCGGGATCGGCATTAAAACCTTTTAATACAGGATTCTTAATCATGAACATTTTCCTTCGGTGAAGCTAACGCATAATGAGGTGCCAGGTGCCCTGGCGTATCTTTACGCAATACGGTATCAGCGCTGTTATTTAACTTTTTTTATCAGCATGATAAGAACTGTTCCCATAATCGACAGTGCTCCGGCTACGGGAAAAAGCAGACTATAACCATAAATGCCGATAGTTGCGGCCGCAAAAATGGGGCCCAGAATTTGGCCGATAGTATTTGAGAGGTTTAAAATGCCAAGATCTCGTGCCGCATGGGCAGGATCGGGTAAAACCGCCACATTCAATGCCTGATCAACCGATTGAAACGCGCCATATCCCATGCCGGCAAGAGCGGCATACACCAACAGTGTCCATGGGGCATTGGTGATAAACGGAAAAAATAGACCTATTGTGGTGATAAAACAGGCAAAGACCACCGGTAATTTGATATACCCCATTTTGTCTGCAATGTATCCAGCTGATGCCGCCATGATGAGCCCTGTGAGCATCATGATAACGGAGACCGCAGACAGGTAATATTTCACCTCTGTGCCTCCGGTTGTCAGCCCGGTATAGTCGGTCAGAATATACAGAAGCAGCCCAGAGATAACGGACGTTCCTGTAACCATTAGCAGTTTCCCGAGTAATGCCAGATAATAATCACGGCACTGTTTTACCGGCGGCGTAAAATTTCGGATAAGCGATGTGACCTCAAACGTTGTTTTCTCAAAATGTTTCGCCGTCCCTTCTTTTATGAGTACACTACAGACTATTCCCGAGAGCAGGGTCATCCCAGCCATGATGAATATCCCAGTGTCGATATCATCCAGATAGCGGGCTGCAATGAACGTTCCGCCATACAACCCAACAGAAATGCCTACGGCGTAAAAAGATGAGATAACCCCACGATGGCGAGGTGCCACTTTATCCGCAATGAGTGCTACCATTGGAGCCACAATACTATTTAGAAAAATTTGGTAAATAAGCCAAATGGCCAGTATTGAGGTTATGGTTTCCGCTTTGCTTAAGAAAAAAAGCATCGCACTCGCCCCGATTGATCCGGCGATTAACCAAGGGGTCCGGCGACCCACAGCCGACCGGGTCAGATCTGATAGTGCTCCTATGATGATGTTTGCCAGCGTTGCAACCACCATTGCCAGCGATGAGATCGACGCCAACAGGGCCGCTTTTTGGCTATTGTCGATCATCGCAATTCTTGCTGGTAATAGTACCGTTAATGTGCCCAGATACCCACTTAACCACAAAAGTGCCCCGAGAGATAATGCAATGCCAAGCTTAATGGGAATTTTGGGTTGATCTGCATCTGTTACCTGCATTGAATTTTTATTCATTTTCGCACCTTTATTAATTATCTGTTTTTTTGATAAGTCTGTATAAAAGAGTCATTAAGAATGAGGTGATAAATGCAATTACACCGCCAAGTAAACCGTATGCTATATACCCCGATGTTCCTATTGTCTCTGTTTGCAAAAGAGACAGAACACCCAGAATGCCGAAGGAGTACATTTTAATTTGGTAAAGCCCGTAAACGATCCCCCCGAGAGCTGCGGATAAACACCCAATCACAAAAGGATAACGTAGCGGAAGGTTTGTCTGATAAATAACCGGCTCTGTCAACCCTAATATCGCAGACAATACAGACGATATTTCACCTTTTTTCTGTTGTTTTCGCCTTGCGATGTTTACAGTCAAGACCGCCATGGATGCTCCTGCTTGTCCTAATACGGCTGGAATAAGCAATGGCAACGCCGTGTCATACCCATCGATTAACAGTGTATTGAGCATGACCAACGCAAAGATCCAATGAAGCCCTATCAGGACACTTAATTGCCATACTCCCGCAAACAGCATGCAAACAAGAACGGGGGAAACCTGATAACCGGCATGATAGTAAACGGCGATCTTCTGGCCTAACCAAAGACCGGCTGGTGCAATAAAACCGGTAGAAAGAGGAATGGCGATCAACAATGTCAACAACGGAACTAGCATGAAACTTGCTGAATTAGTAATAATTTTTTTTATTACACGTTCAGCCGTCGCAGAAAAAAATATGCACAAAAGAACAGGGAAAACCGTTGCAGAATAGGTAAGGATATTTATCCCTTCTCCAAAGGGAATCTCGTCGATTTTCTGAATTCCGACAGGCATAAAAAACAGCGATGCTACCACGGTCAGCATAAGTGCCGTTGAGCCGCCAAAGGCGAGGCTGGCGGTATACGCAATAAAAAACGGTAAAAAAAACAATATAACATCATTTAGATGATAAAGGACAAAGAATGGCCCCGGTGTCAGCGAAATTAAGCCTGAATTGAAAGCAAGTGCAAGGAGTCCTTTGATTAACCCTGCGGCTATCAGGGGACCGATCAATGGTGTCATGGTTGCAGAGAGTGCCGCTGAGCAGTTTTTCAAAACGGTCATTGGCTTTTTTGTTCTTATTCTTTGTTTTTTGACGTTGGGATAATTATTTTTATTGGCTACATCGTTCAAATACAGTTTATTAATAGCATCGTAGACCTGCGTGACATGGCTTCCAATGATAATCTGTAGCTGGTCACCGTTGGTCACTACTCTAATGACCCCTTTTTCACCCTCAATATTAGGTATGTTTATCTTTGACTGATCACGAAGGTGAATTCGGAGGCGTGTTGCACAATGATTGATTTTCTCAATGTTTTCACATCCGCCGATATTGTAGAGGATATTTTCAGCTAGATTGCCCTTCGCCATGTGTCACCCATCTAAGTGCTGTTGAAATTTAACAATGATGACCGTTAACTAAATATGTAATATGTCCGTCGCTTTAATAAATATAACGCCAGTATAAATAATTAATTTTGCATAACTATTACGTAATCTCACTCTGGCTTTATGTTTTCTTGTTTTCTTGCCAGTGATCACAAAATATTTATTGCGAGAGAATTGTTGAATAAACCGGATTTAATTAAAAAGTCTCCCTGCCAGTAACTTATTCAGGTAATTCGTATATTTTCTGCCATACCTGCCCGCCTCATTTTATAACACACGGATCATCGACATCGCTTAACCGACCTGTGCATCGTAATCGGGGTCCGCTTGGTAAACGGACAATCTCCTACGTTAAGCCTGTTTTTCAAACAGGCATGACAGGCCGCTCTGAACCAGGTAGGGGGCAGTTTGGATATAGAGAATTATTGTACGATAAGCTTTTTTAATAGGCTTATCTATAGCAGTAGGGTGTACCCTTATGCGAGGACCATTTTTGTTAAAAATATCGCATCGAATAATTTATGAGGGAAACTATATGGCATGGTGGCAGATTCTTTCTCTATTTGAAAAATGTCGGCTATGCCCCGGATAAAAAATCCCACCCTGTGATACGCTGCTGAAGCATATCGCCATTAACGGGGATCTCTGGCCTGCTTACCTTTCCGGCAGGGATACGACCCGGCGTGAGCATTTAACCGAACTGTATCGCTATCTTGGCGTAAAGGCGTTCACCGGCAAAATACAGCAAGACTGTATTACACACCTGTTGCCGATGACGACGCGCACCAATAAAGGTATTTTCCTGCCCGAAGAGTTACCGGTCTATCTCCGGCAGAACAACGTGACAATCCCCGCCATTGATGTCGTGGAGCGTACCTGTACGAAGCGGCCCAGCAATGTCCATAACACTTCACCGGGCTATTGCTGGTCTGAAAATGTCCGCCTCCGGGAAGAAGGGGAATGACGTCAGTCTACTGTCCGCTATAAGCGCCAGGCGGAGGTTGTACAGACAACATAAGAACAGTGGCCTGATTTTTTGCATTTATTCTTCAGGAGCGTAGACAAAGCACAGCTTATTTCCTTCCGGATCCCGACAATAAGCCGCATAGAAGTCTGAAGCGTATTCTCTGAAACCAGGTTTACCCTCGTCGGCACCTCCCATTTTCATGGCGAGGTGCCAAATCTCCTGAACTTCTTCCTGAGAAGCGACCATAAAACTCACCTGCATACCGTTGCCCCAGGTTGAAGGAAGGCCATTTTCAGGCACCTGCACGTAAAACTGAGGCCATCGTTTATAAGGATATTTCCAGCCAACCCCTTTAGCCTGACCGCCATTACCCTCTGGCATCTTTTCAAAGCCTAACTTCGCAAGCAGAGGTTCATAGAAAGCCACTAATGTGTTGAGATCTCTCGCGCCAACGTGAACATGACTAAACATCACCAATTCTCCTGAATGAAATGAGAAATCTTAATGTAGTCCGTACATGTTGTAGTTCAAGTCAGAAAGAGAGTCAGGCATTTCTCTTGAGATTAAAGCAGTATGAGATAAGCCATGCCCGCTTCTGGCAAAACGTCGACTTCAGTTCGCCCGCTATCAACAAGCATGGTTATGTTGCTGCCATCCGTTCTGGCGATTTGCTGTTTGTCCAGGGTCAGACAGGCAGCCGAGCCAATAGCTCCCCGTAACCCGATTTAGCTGCTCAGGCAAAACTGGCCTTTGGAAATCTGACAACAACGCTTGCGGCGGCAGTTTGTACGTTTGACGATCTGACCGGAGCAGCCGGACATTAAGGCCGCCTGTCAGGTTTTTGGGGCAGGGCAGTGTATGTCTCGCTTAGTTAAGGTTGAATCACCTTACCCTGCTCATCAAGCAGATCCGTCAGGAGTGCCGTGCCATCGCTTCCCACCCGAAATGCCCCGTAACGTGCCTGCGCGAATCTGTCGGCATGACCTTCCTGAAAGAAATAAGCGTTGGTGCCGACGGTCAGCGAGCCATAATGCTGATGGTATTTCACCCGCAGCTGATTTGGCTGCAGAGGTTCACCCTGATCAAAACGGGCCTGAGTCGCGTGACGCTGCGCATCGAGGTCAACAATCAGGGTTCCGCTGGTGGGCAGGCATGGCGCTGACAGGGTCGCGCCGCAGGACTCAGCCTGTTGATACAACATCAGTTCCAGCGGGCGGGTGAGAGCATAATTCAGCGCCATGTAATCGCCCTGCATCAGGGAGCGCGGGTCAACCGGGGCAAGAGGTAAAATCATGACCGCACCTTGCTTCAGCAACTGCTCTTTTTGCCAGATGCTGACATTGACGGCTATCAGCGCCAGCGCTATCACAGCGCCAGCCAGCCATCGGCTCTGTTTATGCATTCTCACTGGCACCTCCGATTTGTGCGGGTAATACTTTTTTGACTCCCCATGCCAGCCCCAGTAAAACCAGACCGCTGACCAGCAGCAGCAGGGATTTCTGCAGCAGAATTACCTCCAGGAAGTAATACCAGCCAATGACATACAACACCATGAAACCGCCACTAACTACCAGCAACCCCAGACTTCCCTGATAACGTGCCATCAGAATTAACCACAAACCCAGCCCTATGCCCGGTGCATAAAGGGCGGCAGCCCCGCAGATAAGTGCAGCGGGCAGCGTGATGATCGAAAACAGCGGCTGGCTGTGCCTTTTCTGACTGAGCGCACTCAGCACTAAACCAGCCGCGATTCCTGTGCCTGTCGCGGACTGAAGCGTGGAAAATTGCGATGCTGACCAGAGGAAATCCGTGAGATACGTCGCGTTTATCCCGAGGAAACTCAGCAACATCAAACCACACGGGATGCCATACAGCAGGGGATGTACCGCATCAGCATACGGCCCTGACCGCAACCTAAGTTGATGACTGACTGTCCACATCCACAAAAATACGACTGCCGCCACCAGAGCGGACACAGCAAGGCGTCCAGCCATCGGAGACAGGTAAAGTCTGGCCATAGAATGGCCCGCCAGCACCAGGAAAAAGGTCAGGGCAGTGATGGCCATAAACCGATAAGTGCGGTCGGGCATAGCCACCGCCATCGCGGCCAGGATCGGCAAGGCAGTCAGTGAACTCAGCATAATAAAGCTGACGTCATTGCTCTGGATTTGCAGCAAAACGCCAGTTATCAGCCCGCACGTTGCCGCAATCGCCCATGCCAGCCCGAGGTGATGTTTGCCGTCACGCTGACTGCTTAACAGGCCACGCGCAATGGCCGCGAGCAGCAGCGAAGGAATAATAAGGGTGGCTGCATTCGGGTCTTCCAGCAGATCAGTGGCATAGAGCATCAGTATCATCAGTAACAGAATGATGATCGCTGCGACCCAGCCTCCGACGCTTAGCGCCAGCCTGAGATACCAGGGCAGGTCGGATGCGTGACCGCGTTGCTTAATTTCCTCAACCTGCGAGGCGCTCAGCAAACCCTGCTGACGCAAAGTGTCTGTCAGTAAGGTCAGCCTGGCCGGAACCAGATCGATTGGCCCCTTTTCAACCAGTTTGCGTTGCCACTTCAGCAGAATTGTACCATTTACCGCCACCCAGAATGCCATCAGGATGCCGGTCAAAAACAGATCACCTGTATCATAGGCTAAAAGAAATAACTGCATAATTAGCGCACAGCCAACCATGGTCAGACTGGCGATGCCCAGCGTCAGCATGCAGAGATCCTGATAGTGGTAACGGTACAGGTAATAACCTGCCAGCAGGGTGATCACCCAACCGCCGGTGATATAAGGAAGGTGGTCACCGCCGCCCCAGTCAGAGAGGTTCCCGGCCACGATGGCGGTCAGCTGAAGCAGTAAAAATCCCGCCATGACTCGCGAGAACCAGCGGCTTGCCAGCCAGCTCTTGGGATGATGCGTTATCGCGCACCAGGCCAGCGCTTCCCTGACAATCAGGCAGGCTGCCAGCAACGCCAGATATGCGCAGAGCACAGTGGTCGGGAGCCTGGTTAAACTGTCAGACGCGGCGAGATCCAGAAGTGACGACGGCAGGGTGTTGTAATAGAGCTGGAACGCCAGGTTAGCGACCAGCCAGCTGCAAAACCACAGGCTGTTTTGCCGGGCAATCAGCGCCAGCGGCAGAAGAACGTATAACCAGGCCCGGAATAGCTCCCAGCTGTCAGCACCGGTCTGATAAATCTGTCCATACAGCGCAAAAAGGGCACCGAAGCTTAACCCTGTCGCCAGTAATGCGTTGCGTGCCAGCGTGCTGTACCAGCGCCACCAGACAATC
>Ga0308164_10002463_pt1 | contig 18344 bp, 21 predicted proteins | sample PhyTR2_FD_201031 | JGI IMG/M metagenome (GOLD analysis project Ga0308164, IMG submission 201031) | Phyllosphere microbial communities from UC Gill Tract Community Farm, Albany, California, United States - DLSLT.R2 | ecosystem: Host-associated > Plants > Phyllosphere > Unclassified | place: USA... | reverse complement strand
TTCAACAACGGTTGATACGCATAGAAGAAATATAAGAGATAAGCTTGGTACAAAATCTTCGTTTGAAATTTCTCAGTACGCAAGAGCTTTCGATCTCATTTAGAATCTAAGATAATGTGCAGAAAGCCTGCCGTAAAAATTCTCAATATGGAATCTTATACGGCAGGCTTAAACTTATAAATCTCTATACTAAAGTAGCATCAACAGAAATTGTTGTGTCTAATAATTTTGATATCGGGCAATTTTTCTCCGCATCGGCAACTAACTCATCAAATTTTTCTTTCGATATTCCAGGAATCGTGGCTGTTAAAGTTAAGTGCGATTCGGTAATTTTTCCTTGCGAGGGATCTAAATTTATTACACACTTGGTTTCGAGATTTTCAGCTGTAAATCCTGCTTCATCAATTTTAAATGATAATGCCATAGTAAAGCAACCGGCATGCGCCGCAGCAACCAATTCTTCAGGATTTGTGCCTACACCTTCAGCAAAGCGAGAACTGTATGAATATTGAGTATTGTTTAGAGTTGTACTTTGGGTAGTTAAGTTACCTTTACCTTCTTTGCCGGATCCTTGCCAAACGGCTGTTGCATTTCTTTTCATTTTAATTTATTTTGAGTTGATTTTAGATTTCTAACACATAAAGATAATTATATGTTTGTTTAAAAAATGCAATTATAATATTAAGGTTTTATACAATATTTAACCCGCTTCGTTTTCTGCAGTTTCTCTGTACTTTAATTTTGCACTTACCGATTGAACCAGTAAAATACCTACTCCTATCATTATTGAAATGTCAGCAAAATTGAAAATGCCCGTTTCGAAAAAGTAGAAATCAATATGCATAAAATCAGTTACAGAGCCATGAACAATTCTGTCGTAGAGATTCCCGATTCCGCCACCGATTATAAAACACAAAGCAACCTGAATACTCGTTTGAAGATTTCGTTTGCTGAAAAGAAAATACAAGCCGTAGCCCAAAAATAAGATCGGTAGGCCCGATAAAATTATTAGTCGGAAGATATAAGGCATTTGATCGCCAAGGCTTAAGAACGCACCTGTATTTTCAACCTTGGTTAGGGTAAACCGGTCTTTAATAACCGTTATGTATTCGTATTCGCTAATTTTGTTGCGAACTATATGTTTAGAAACCTGGTCGCAACCGATGTTTAACAGCAAAAAAAATGTTAAAAGAACCAGTTTTGTAGAGTTTTGTATTTTCATGATTTATTAGCGAATAATATCTGCATCAACAGGTGTATAGCCTAAGTGCCTGCTTAACGACATGATTTGACCTTGGTGATGAAACTCATGGGTAATTACATGTGTAAATAATTTTAGCGGATTTAAAGCAATTATTTCTCCGTTTCGGATGATTTCCAATTCGGTGTGCGGGTTGTCTTTAAAAGTGTTTACAAACTCTTCGACATAACCATCAACGTCATGAAAATAGGCAAGACATTCGGGTAATGTGCTATATTCGTCAAAGCCTTTGTAAATAATTTTTTTTCGTAAACTGCGCTCACCAATCCACGAGGCATAAGTATCGCAAATATGAACGAGTAAATTACGAATTGAACCTCGCCCGAAAGTGCTGTTTTCGGCGGTAAAATCTGCTTGAGATATGGTTTTGATATAATCTAAAATCGTTCCTCTGGAAGATAAAACAAATTCATATTGTTGATTCATCATAACCTTACTTTTTTATCCATTTTTTATATGGAATAATTAATGCCAGTAGAACTGCAGCAGCGCTTAATAATTTTGCAATTACGTCACCACTCTTAACATAAAAAGTTATTTCATCGTTCAGGTTTATATCTGCCTTTATTGCGGTTCTTGTCCACCATTTTGTGCTTTTCGTTATATCTCCACGCTGATTTATGAAACAAGAAATACCTGTATTAGCAGAGCGTGCAACATCGCGATGTGTTTCAATTGCCCTTAGTTTCGCATACATCTCGTGCTGGGATTTACCTGAGGTATTTCCCCACCAACCGTCGTTTGTTATAATGGCAATAAACTGTGCGCCATCCTTAACTTGTTGTCCGATCCAATCGCCCCACAAACTTTCATAGCAAACTACGGGCGCAGCGCCGATACCACTTTGTGCATATAAAACACTTGGCTTATCTTGCCAGCCCCAGCCGCCAACGCTTCCTCCGAGCTCAGAAAATACACCATCCATAAAAGAAAATACTTTCGGAAAAGGCATTTTTTCGGCTCCGGGTACTAATTTCGATTTGTGGTAGAACTGGACATTTGCAGAGTTTTCTACCTGCATCGCCGAATTAAAGTTGTCATAATAAATACCTAAATCCGGGCGGAATTTTGCCGAAATTGTCCTCTTATCAGGATACGTTTTTACACTCTCGATCCCGGTAATTAATGTTCCGTTTTTATACTTACTTAAAAAACTTTGCAATGTGATAAAATCTGGATTGCTTCGGATTCTGTCTTCATCTGCATAATTAGGAATTGCAGTTTCAGGCCAGATAAAATATTCTGTGTTTGTTTGCCCGACAGAATCCGACAGGTGAGTTAGAATTTTTATCTGCTCCGCGGCAGGAATGTTTTCGAGCTTTTGGTAAGGGTCTATATTTGGTTGAACCACTACCACATTACTTGGTGTGCCCTTTTGCTCAGCATTGAAATATTTGGTTAGTGAAATGCTGATCGGAATGATAACTACCAATGCCCAAATTCCTGAGGCCCTGAATTTCAAATAGCCCGACTGGGATTTGAATTTCTTGTAAGCCTCGAATGCCAAAATATTGCTGATTAAAATCCAAAGCGAACCGCCGTAAATTCCTGTATAATCATACCATTGTGCTAATTGGTGCATTCCTGCTAAGCCGTTTCCCAAAGTCATCCAAGGGAAGGCTAAATCCCATGTTTGCTGCAAGTATTCTAAGGCTATGTAAAAAGAAATAAGCCCCGAGTAGGCAATTTTTTTATTGGTGTACTTGCTTAATCGATAGAAGAGCCAAAAAGCAAAAGTCATTAACAATGCTCCTAAACCATAGGGTATAAGAGAGACGAAAAATGAAACAATCAGACCGATAAAGTCATTGTTGTAGGCACTTATCGCATTATAAACCCAATACGTTGATGCTGTATTCCAAATCAGAAAGGTTAAACCTGCAGTTAGAAATATTTTTCTGCCCGTTTTTTTAAATCCGCTATCAGAAATGTTTTCGAGTGCAATAAACAAAGGAACCAGCGCAATTAATAGCAAAGGAGTTGTAAAGGGTATTGGAGGCCATGCAAGCCATAAAAGAAATGCGCTTAGTAAAGCGAGTAGGTAGGTTTGTCTGGATTTCATTTTTCTGGAGATTTGTCTTTCTGATCTTGTCGAAACATTGTGGGTTTCGACAAGATCAGCGTGACAATCGTATATTACAAACTATCTAAAATAGTTGCTTTTTTAGCTTCATATTCTTCTTGTGTAATTAAATGCTTATCGTACAAAGTTTTTAATTTGCGCAATTTCAATGTTGTTTCATCTTCAGCTTCCTCAACTACCTCTGCAATCTGGATTGGTTCTGGCGCTTTCAGCTCATGAGTTTCAACAGGTTCAATTTCAGCAAACGCTTGTGGTGCCATGAAGCTCGCTGCCGCATTTGCCTTGTGGCTTTCTTCTTCTTTTTGTTGTTGAAGTAATTCCTTATATGATTCTAGTTGTTCGTTAGCCGCCTGATACAATTTTCTTGCCTGTGTTTTAGGGATAAATTCTGTAACGATGTTCTCACCGGTTTGAGGCACGCAAATAAATTTCGAGCCGAATAATTCTTCTTTAAAGGATACTTCTTTAATGTTCTTCAAAGAAATATCTTTAAAATTCATCGTCAAACCTAAGTTGCCTGGCTCGCAATAAAAAATACGTTTATTTGTAATGGCAATGCTATCAGGTAATAAATTTACAGCAGGTTTTTTTTGTACAGCTAGGTATAAAATTTCTTCGCCTGAGGTTAAAAGGTCGTTTAATTTCCCAATAACTTTTTCAACTGCTTTTGGGTCTTGTTCGTCACTTAAAAATCTATCTATGCTAATCATAATGTTTATTTTTTAACTAAGATAATTTAATATCTCATTTTGTAAAACGGGTATATCTTTCATAATAATTTTCCATATCACGATACCATTAACGTTATCGTAGGAATGGATTATTTTATTCCTTAAATCAACGATCTGCCTTGAATAAGAAATGTTAATTTGCTGATTTATTTTGATCAGTTTCTTAATTGCTTCGCCAATTAAGTTTACCAAAAAATCTATATCGCTGTCTTCTTAGCGGTTGTTTTTAGCTGCGCTACCAAATAAGTAAGCCGCCTTAACATCGTGTTTTTTAAACAGCAATTTTATTTTAGGTAGATGATTTGAAATTAAATTTTCCATAATCTTTGATTAAAACGATCAATCTTCGGCCTCGTTATATTTATCCTTGCTCTTTGCTCTTTTATCCTTACTCATGTCGTTACCGGCAATGCAAATTACAAATTCTCCTTTTAAAGTATTGTTCTCGAAATGTGATTTTATTTCCGCCAAAGTTCCGCGAACGGTTTCTTCAAACATTTTTGTTAATTCTCTACTAACCGAAGCCTGCCTCTCAGCGCCTAAATACTGGGCAAACTCATCCAAAGTTTTTAATAAACGATGCGGGCTTTCGTACAGTATAATCGTACGGTCTTCTTCAGCAAGTTTCTTAAACTTCGTTTGGCGGCCTTTCTTTACGGGCAAAAATCCCTCAAAACAAAAGGCATCGGCAGGCAGGCCGGAATTAACTAAAGCAGGCACAAAAGCGGTTGCACCGGGTAAACACTCAACTGCAATACCATTTTTTATTGCTTCGCGAACCAGGAAAAAGCCCGGGTCTGAAATAGCTGGCGTACCTGCATCAGAAATTAAAGCAATTTTTTGTCCCTCATTTAAAAATTTAATAATCTCTGAAGTTGCCTTATGCTCATTGTGTTGATGGTGAGAGAAAACTTTTTTATCAATGCCAAAATGCTTTAACATCGGGGCGCTTGTTCGGGTATCTTCAGCGAGAATTAAATCGCATTCTTTTAGAATCCGGATCGCCCGAAAGGTCATGTCTTCCAAATTGCCAATTGGCGTGGGTACGAGGAATAGTTTGCCGTTCATATTTATTATATGCTCGTCATTGCGAGGAGGAACGACGAAGCAATCTTTTTGGAGAGAGATTGCCGCACTACGTTCGCAATGACGACTTAATTATTATCTTTGTAAAAAAATTAAATAATGCTGCAAGTTAACTATATCCGCGAAAATAGAGAGAAAGTTTTAGAACGTTTAAGTGTGCGTAATTTCAAACAACCAGAGTTGGTAGATGAAATTATTAAAATTGATGAAGAGCGTCGTTCCACTCAAACTTCTTTGGATAACATCTCTGCTGAGGCGAATGCAGCTGCCAAACAAATTGGCGATTTAATGCGTACCGGTAAAAAGGACGAAGCTGAAGCTATAAAGCAACAAACTACAGCGCACAAAGAAAATGTTAAAACCCTTACTGAAAAGCTCAATGAGTTGGAAACAGCCCAATTTAATGCTTTAGTTCAGTTGCCAAACTTACCATACAATTTAGTTCCTAAAGGTTCAACTGCCGAAGAAAATGAAGTGGTTTATTTGCATGGCTCGCCTGTAGAATTGCCAACGAAAGCCTTGCCGCACTGGGAATTAGCGGCAAAATACGATATCATCGATTTCGAATTGGGTGTTAAAATTACAGGTGCAGGTTTTCCGGTGTACAAAGGGAAGGGTGCAAGGCTACAGCGGGCTTTAATTAATTTCTTTTTAGACCATGCAACTGCCGCGGGTTATAAGGAAATGCAGGTTCCGCATCTTGTTAATGCGGCATCAGGTTTTGGTACAGGTCAATTGCCTGATAAAGAAGGACAAATGTACCATTCAACTGTTGATGATTTATATCTGATTCCAACTGCGGAAGTTCCTGTTACCAATTTATACCGCGATGTAATTATTAAGGAAGAGGACTTACCTATTAAAAATACGGCTTATACGCCATGTTTTCGCAGGGAAGCAGGTTCATACGGCGCACATGTTCGGGGGTTAAATCGCCTGCATCAATTTGATAAGGTTGAGGTTGTGCAAATAACCCATCCCGAAAAATCTTATGAAACATTGGAAGAAATGAGCAGCTACGTTCAATCGTTATTGCAGGAACTAGGTTTACATTATCGTGTTTTGCGGTTGTGTGGCGGCGATATGGGTTTTACTTCAGCTATGACTTACGATATGGAAGTTTGGAGTGCCGCACAAGAGCGCTGGTTAGAGGTATCATCAGTTTCAAACTTCGAAACTTATCAGGCTAATCGTTTAAAGCTTCGTTTTAAAGGTAAGGAAGGTAAGGCCCAATTGGCGCATTCATTAAACGGAAGTGCTTTGGCATTACCGCGTATTGTAGCTTCCATTTTAGAAAATTATCAAACAGAAAATGGTATCAAAATCCCTGAAGCCTTAATAAAGTACACAGGCTTTGATATGATTGATTAGATTTTTCATAAGTCGTCATTTCGGGATAGGAAGCAATTTCATAGCAAAAGAAATTGCTGCGTACCTCGCAACGGAAAATCAATAGACACAAAAAAAGCTTTGCAGTAATGCAAAGCTTTATGTTTTATATAGATAGATGTGTTTTTTCTGATTACAAAATCAAAATCAATAACAAGATGATGATGATAATTGCACCAACTGAAAGGTAAACGCCACCTGAAACTGCACGTGCCTGACCTTTTAATTCTCTCAATTCGCTACGTAAAGCTTTACGTTCAGCCTTAGTTAAGTTAGATTTATCCATGTCTCTGATTTCTTCAACACGGGTTTTAATTTTTTCTAACTGTAATGATTGTTCAGCAGTTAACTCTGTCGGGTTTTTAGCCTTTTTATCTGCAGCTTGTACTGAGTTAAAACTAATTCCTAAAGAGAAAATAAGGGCCAAAGTGTAAACGAATTTTTTCATAATATCTAATTTTTTAGTGTTTCGATGATAGCTTAACAAAAAACCTACCAATTTGTGTTGGCAGGTTTTAAAAAAGAACTAATTAAAATGTTAAATATATTATTTAATCTCGAAAATGGCGTTTACAGTGAAGGTAAGCTTAATTTTCTTGAAATCTATTTCCGGTGCGGCCGATGCATCAGCGGCCTCAGCTTTCATCATATAGTTTCTGTAAACAGGTTGTATAACATTGTCTCCACCGTCTTGTATTTCAATTACGCCACCTAATTTATCGCCCAAAGCTTCAACCATGTAAGCTGCTTTTTCTTTTGCGGCCATTAAGGCTTTAATTTTCAGTTCCTTTTTCAGGCTTTCAATTTTCGAATAGTCATAGCTTTCAATGTTTGTGCTTGCAATTCCTTTTGCATCAATCTCATCAATTATGGCGTTAAATTTATTTAGATCGCTCACTTTTAAACGATACTGTTTGCTCGCTAAAAAATCAGGATTTTTCTTCTTTTCAGTAGCGTAATTCCAGCTGCTTAAATTGCTGATGGTTAAGTTTTCTTTTGAAATACCTGCTTTTTGCACTGCAGCGTAAAGCTGTTTTTCCAAATCAGTAATTTCTACCTTTTTCTTGCCGTTTAAATACTCCTTAAGCGAAATGCTGATGTAAATAATATCAGGCGTAACTTCTGTTTCCGCTGAGCCGCTCACGCTAATTTTTCTACGTAAATCTACTTGTTGAGCCATTGCCGATGAAAGGCCTAAAAATGCAACGAGTGCAATTGCTATTAACTTTTTCATAATGTTTTTCTTTGTGTGTGCTGTAATGATGTTGGTTCATCACAAATTCCACACCGAGATTAAAATTTTTTATTTTTTTTGGAAAACAAAGGCCCGTAATTTATGGCAAAAACCTGTCCCGCTATTCACTTTAGCCCTGAAGAAAGATCGGGGCTACCGTTTCTATCGGGTTTATTTTTAAGGGTTTGCATTGCGATGTTACCTTAATTTTCTCAGAATTGCCAAAAATTAACAGCTGGTTAAAAAATGAATTTCTTTTCGCAAAAAACTGAATTATCTTTTTCAGAATTTATGCTGTATACGATGGGTTTTTGCTTTAATAGATGCAATTTTTGCCCGTTTACACCCGGCAAAGCAGGTTAGCCCGAAATGAAAGCGCAGCGAGAGGAGGACTATAAGCGGTGAATGGGCTCAATCAGCCTAAACCCACCAAAGCCTTATTTTAAAAAAAATGGAATGAAAAGGAAAAATATGCGCTAGGTTTTATGCTTAAATAGACGGAATTATAAATTTTTATAAAACCCGGCGCAGCAGAATGTTCTGCAAAATTTTTATCGCATTACAGCTTTAGAATACTGTAATCGGAGAACAGATTTATACTTTAGAAACTTTAACAGCAGTCGGTCCTTTTTGGCCCATTTCTACTTCGAAAGTTACTTTATCACCCTCTTTTATTTGAGTTACACAACCATTAGCGTGAACAAAAATGCTATCCTGAGTTTCAGTATTTTTGATGAAACCGTAACCTTTGCTGTCATTAAAGAATGTAACCGTTCCTTTTTTAACAGGGTTTTCATCGATAATATCTTCTTGTCTGGTAATACCGATTTGAACATCTTCGATGTTAAATACTTTCTTCTTTTTCGGATCCGGTGGGGTAGACGAAATGTTACCATTTTCATCAACATATGCAAACATTTCTTCGAGAGCTAAACCTTTTTTCGCATTAGATTGACGCTCTTCTTTTTTCTCTTGTTTGTCTTTTTGTTTTTTTAATCGTTTTTTTTCGTTCTCTTTTTTACTGTAAGTTGCCTGAGATTTAGCCATATATATTTAATTGTTTTTGTGTTTTTGAGGTGAGTGCAAACGGAGATTTATACAAATATAACAATCCTAAAACGAAAACACGATTTTATTCAATTAAGGCTTAGCCAAATCTCGGTAAAAATTTCACCCACAGATAAGCACATTAAATCCAATAATAACAGCTATTACCGCTTAACGCAGTATCTACCGGGAATTAATTTTCTAAGTTTTCAGTATTAAAAAATCTGCGAGCGGCTAATTTTGCTCTTCCCAATTCGATTTATCGATTTGATATTCGAAGTTCCATTTAATGGGTTCGCCATAGTAAGCCACATCTATTTCGCTAATTTTAACAGCACCCAACTTCTCAGTTGCCTTTTGCGAACGGAAATTTGTGGCGCCGATATGCAGAATCACTTTATCTACAAATTGAAACGCATAATCAAGCATCAACTTTTTTAAGGCAGCATTGTGGCCTTTGCCCCAAAAATCTCGTCCAATAAATGTATAACCTACTGCAACAGAGCTGCTTTCTTCATTTAGTTCATAATACCTCGAACTCCCCGCAACATTTCCTGTTGCTTTGTCATAAACAATAAAAGCACCTCCCGATTCCATAGCACCTTTAAAAAAGTTTTCGAAAACCTCGCGTTTGTAGCGGTCTTTATTCGGGTGTTGCTCCCAAATCAAAGGGTCTGATGCAACTGCGTACAGTTTTTCAAAGTCATCCGCTTTTAACGGAACAACCGCAATCAGCTCGTTTTCCAAGGTGGGTTGTAAATCGAAATTCATATGTGTTTTATTAAAAACGGTCGGCAAAGGCCGACCGTTAAATTTTAATGATACAATTGTTTACTGCTTTGTACAGTCGATAGAAGTGAGCAAATGTTGCGGAAATATCATCATTTGCTTGCCTAACAGCTTATAGCTTTTATTTAGCAGACTTTACGTTATCGCTAGTCTACAAGACCCTCAATTTCTACCACCTCATTAGCTTCTTTCTGGTAATCAACTTTATCGATTTCAAAGCCGAACAAACTTAGAAAGTCTGACCGATAGCCTGGTAAATCGCCGATTGCAGTTAAAGTTTCAGTAGTAGCTTCATCCCAAAGTTTAGCAACTTTAGCTTGCACATCATCACGCATTTCCCAATCATCTATTCTGATTCTGCCTTTTTCATCAACAGGAACGTCGCTGTCCGTATATAATCTTTCGGCATATAAACGTTGAATTTGCTCAATCGTTCCTTCGTGGATGCCCTCTTCCTTCATTATTTTATACAACAATGAGATATAAAGCGGAATTACTGGAATTGCCGAACTTGCTTGCGTAACTAAGGCTTTGTTTACCGAAACGTAAGCCTTGCCATCAATATCTTTTAACTTATCGGAAATGGTAAATGCGGTTGCTTCTAAATCATCTTTAGCACGGCCAATTGTTCCTTTACGGTAAACAGGCTCTGTTAATTTAGGGCCAATGTAAGAGTAAGCAACAGTTACAGCGCCATCAGCCAATAGGTTTTCTGCTTTTAAAGCATCAATCCACATTGCCCAATCTTCACCACCCATAACTGCAATTGTATTTTCGATATCTTCTTCGGTAGCCGGTTCTATAGAAATTTCGGTTACGTTACCCGTATGGAAATCAACGGTTTTATTGGTGTAGGTTCCACCGATCGGTTTTAATGTAGAACGATGTAAAACCTCAGTATCAGGGTGTTTTCGAACCGGAGAAGCCAAGCTGTAAATCACTAAATCTACCTGACCTAAATCGGCTTTAATCAGTTCGATTGTTTTCGCTTTGATTTCTTTCGAGAAAGCATCACCATTAATACTTTTTGCGTACAATCCTACTGCATGTGCTTCTTTTTCAAATGCGGCGCTGTTGTACCAACCCGGCGATGCAGTTTTACCCGCCGATGGTGCTTTTTCGAAAAACACGCCAATTGTTGCAGCATTAGAACCATAAGCAGCCGCGATACGCGATGCCAAGCCAAAGCCTGTTGAGGCGCCAATTACCAATACTTTTTTAGGTCCGTTTATAGCACCTTTTGATTTTACATATTCAATTTGGTTCTTTACGTTTTGAGCGCAACCATCAGGATGTGCCGTTAAACAAATAAAGCCCCTCATTCTCGGTTCAATAATCATTTCGTTCTTATTTTACGTTTTGTAATGTTGAAATGGATTCTAATTAGCAGCCAAATCTTTAACGAAGATAAATTTTTAATTCCTTAACGCTAAATGAAATTTTAATAAAGCAGGTTTAGTAGCAGGTAAAATTTTTATTAGTAAAGCAGTTGCATCAGTTTTATTTTTGTTTGTTCGGGCTATACGCTATAGCTCCGATAGAAAAATAGGAGGCTGCCGCTGCTATCCCGTTTAAGTGGGGAATTTCTGTAAATGATTAAGGTTGCAGCGTATAAAACGGATAATGTTAAATTACTGATTCTAAATTTTAGTATGCCGATTATTAATTTTCTGTTAATTTAGCGGCACAGGTAAATCGGATTATTTCATTATGAGAAAAATATTATTACTAACCGTGATTTCGATCATGGCACTAGGAAAGCTTTCTGCCCAAACGCAATATCAAAATTCAGGTTGGTTTATGTTTTTAAACAACACCAAGTTTAACAAACATTGGGGCTTGCAATTTGATGTTCAGGTTCGCTCTTCCGACGATTGGAAATATGTTCGAAATACTTTAGTTCGCCCTGCAATTCAATATTTCATCAATGATAAAAATAATGTAGCCTTGGGTTATCTATGGCAAACTACAGATATGCATCTTATAGGAACACCGAAAAACCTGTTTCACGAACATAGAATCTTTGAGCAATATATTTACACACATAAACTTAGTTCCATTTTCGCTTCGCACAGATTTAGAGTAGAACAACGTTTCATCGAGCGAGCTAATGAAGAAGTATTTTCTCAGCGCTTTAGGTATTTTTTCAGATTTATTCAACCACTAAGGAAGGCAGAAACGGCGTTTACAAAAGGTCCATTTGTGGCGTTGCAGAATGAGGTATTTTTAAATCTTCAGAATAAAGATAAAATTAACGGCAGTACATTCGATCAGAATAGATTGTATTTGGCTGCGGGTTATCGTTTTTCGAAAAAGTTCGATTTGGAAGCCGGTTATATGAATCAGGCGGTAAAGAATACAACAAATCATACGAATAACAACATTATTCAGCTGGCTGTTTATACAAGGTTTTAATGTAACTTTAATGATTCAAAGTCATTTTTTGTATCTCGGAACCTACAATATGTTAAAGCATTTGTTATAGTTGTTGCTTTTCGCTCAATTTGCCGGGTGAAAAAATTCTCCATACTATTTTTAGCGCTGTTGTTTGGCAAGCGGATGCAAGCTCAGGAAAATAGAACATCTTCTGTAAATAATACGCCAACCTCAAAAAGCTTATTTAATCCTGAACATAAGAGAAAGGATTCTAGAAAAGGCGACTTCTATTTCCATTGGGGATATAATAGTTCCTGGTACGGAAAAAGTGACATTCGCTTTCAAGGACCGAATTACGATTTCACTTTAAAAGATGTAGTTGCTCACGACAGGCAATCGAAATTAAGCTGGCAATATCTAAACCCGGGGTTAATTACGGTACCCCAATACAACATTCGATTGGGTTATTTTATCAAAGATAATTATAGCATTTCCATTGGTTGGGACCACATGAAATATGTGATGGACATACCGCAGACAGTCTCAATATCGGGTCAGATTGGCCCAAATATATCTCATGATAACGCACCAACGGGCGCTTTGGCAGGTAACTACAATGGGCAGATGATAAACGTTAAAGAAAGTATGCTTACTTACGAGCATACAGACGGGTTTAATTATGCGAACATCGAAGTTGAACGTTATGACGACATTTGGGTCGCCCCAGGAGGAAACACTTCATTAACCTTGGAAACCGGTTTAGGTGGCGGTTTAATGGTACCGCGTTCTGATGTTCGTTTATTCGGGCAAGGAAGAAACAATCATTTTAGTATTTCAGGATACGGTGTCTCGGCTAAAATTGGATTGAAATTCTACGTTTGGAAAAATATTTATCTCCAAAACACAACTAAAGTTGGCGCCACCAATTTAACTAATGTACATACCACAGGATGGGATGAGTTAGATAAGGCTAGTCAGAAGATTAACTATTTAGAAAACCTATGGACGGTTGGGGTACATTTTTAAACCGGTTTTGCTGTTTCTAAGTGCTCCTTAACAAAAGATTGGCAAAAAGTTTTAATCAAGTTTCTTACTTCAATAAATATTTTACTTATTTCCTCATCTGTACCTGTAGCTTTAGCAGGATCGGGAAAGTTATGGTGAAATACTTTAGACTCTGATGGAAAGAAAGGGCACTTTTCTTTCGCGTTATCACAAACGGTAATTATGTAATCAAATTTGATATGCTGATAATCATCTATATGATTTGAAGTATGACGACTGATGTCTATACCATCATCTGCCATTGTTTTCACAGCTTTTGGATTTACCCCATGAGTTTCGATACCCGCACTGTAAATTTCAACGTTGTCGTCTCCGAAGTGTCGCAGGTATGCTTCTGCAATCTGGCTTCTGCAACTGTTCCCTGTGCAAAGCACTAATACATTTTTCAAATCTTACTAATTATAAACCAATAACTTTACTTCGGCGTTCCATTAATACGTTGTCTTTCCAAACACCATCTTTTATTCCGATTTTTTCCCTGTAACCGATTTGCCGGAAACCACAACTTTCGTGAAGTTTTATACTTGCGATATTTTCTGCAAAAATACCAGATTGTAGTGTCCAAAAGCCCTCCCTTTCGCTTTGATTAGCAAGTTCGTTAAGTAAAACTTTTCCATATCCTTTACCCCTGAATTCATTGTCAATATAGATGCTAACTTCGGCTACACCTGCATAAACGCAACGGCTGGATACAGGCGTTAGCGCCGCCCAACCAACCATTTGCACGCCCTCGAATATTGCTAGCCGACAGGCTTCCAGATGACTTTTATCCCAGTCATGCCATGCAGGTATTTCATTTTGGAAAGTTGCAAGTCCGGTTTCTATTCCTTGTTTATAAATAGCACAAACCTTGTCGAAATCTACTTCGCTAAAATTTCTTATTTCCATGGCCAAAAGGATTAGCAACAACCTCCGCCGGGTGTGCAGCAAGCCGACTCAGGTTTTAACTGGCTCAATATAATTTTTTGCTTGTTTTGTGGAATACCGCAACTATCGGGCGCAAGACATGCAGTTGTTTTCGAAATAAGCTCGAAATCTTTTCCGTTGAAACCCAAATCGTACTTGCCGATTGTATCTGATTGGTATTCTACCTCAATTTCAAGATTCCCGATGCCAAGTTTTTCTTCTGATAAATTTATAATGTTTAATAGTTTTGCAGGTTTCAGCCGGTGCTCAGTGTCATTTGCATCCCAAAGCTGAAAGTTTACTACTTTTTCCAAACGTTCTGCCCCGCCACAATCGATAAAGTGTTTTGTCACCATGCCAACTTCCGTTACGTGGAAATGTTCCGGAACATACTCACCTGATGGTAATTTGAACTTTACAGCTTCGGCTGTTTCCAAGTATTTCTTAATTTCTGATAGTTTCATAGTATAATGATTTAATGCATTTGCGATGTTTTAAATAAAGATGTTAGCAGCACTTATTTTCTGTTACCGTATTGATAATATTAGAGAAGTATGTTTTAAGTATATCAAACGTTTTTTCATTGATGCAGTAGCAAATTGTGGTTCCTTCAATATTCCCTTTGATTAAACCGGCATTTTTTAACTCTTTTAAATGTTGCGAAATGGTTGGCTGAGCAAGCGGTAATTCATTTACAATATCGCCGCAAATGCATTCATTTACTTTGAGTAAATAGTCAATTATCGCGATTCTTGCCGGATGCCCCAACGCTTTGGCTATCATCGCTATCTGATTTTGCTTTTCGGTAAAGTGCTCGGTTTTAGTTGCGCCCATTTTATATTTGTATATTGCAATAATACGATATAACTTTAGGTGAAACAAATTTCGGCAACGAAATGATGGGATTATTTATCCAATAGCCTTCTGTGGTAGTTAATCTGGCCGAGGTGGTAAGATAAATGCGTAGCAAGGTGAACCAGGAAAAACGCTGTTGATGTTTTATCTTCGAGAACTAATAAGGGATATTCGGAGGCAAGATCTTTCTCGGTAACTTTTTCAAGCGTATTTTCGACAATAAGCATTGTTTCTTCAATTTTACTAACTAACTCTTTTTGAGGAATGTTTTTTGAGGAAAACTCAAGCGGGCGATTTCTGACATAATTTGTGCCGCCTAAAGTAGCGCCAATATAAGTGTTCAGATTTCCTATTAAATGTAAGCAAAGGTTCCCGGCAGCGTTAGCGATTTCGGTCTCGACTAGCCAAAGATTCGATTCATTTCGATAAGATTCAATCTCGACTTTAAGTTTTCTCAGATCTCTGTTAAAGAGTAACTTTAATGTTTCCGCTAGCATAAAACGAATTTAAAAAAGTTTCTTTTAAAAATATGTTCCAAAAAAAATGCCCCGAATACTTCGGGGCATTTGAATTCATTGGAGCGTTGATTTATATTTTCCTAACTCTTCCCGAGCCGATGACCGTTTTTTCTACAGTTGCATTTCCTGAATAGTTAACATTTCCCGAACCACTTATAACTGCTTTAATACTATCATCTGCTTTAATATCTATAGTGCCTGAACCGCTTACCGTTGTAGAAAGATCTTTAACAGAAAAACTTTTCCCGCCAAAATTGCCTGAGCCACTGATTACAACTTTCGCATCATCAGCCGAACCTGTTATGTTCAATCTTCCGGAACCGCTGATTACGCCGTTGAAGTCGTCAACATTTGCGCTTGTTGTAATTGTACCTGAACCGCTTAATGTTGCGGAAAGAGTTTTTGAATTTACGTTTCCTTTAACACTCATATTGCCCGAACCGCTCATCGTTAAACTTGTGATCGATTTGGCAGTTACATAAGCCGTAATTTTTTTGTCCTGATATTTGTGTTCCCAGCTGGTCCAGCTGTTTTGAGGGCGAATAATTAAAACGTTGCCTTTAACTTCGGTTATTAAAGTAGATATAGCATCTGCATCTCCTTCGAATCGGCAACTTTCCGTGCTGCCAAGAGTAATTACGACATTGATCGGTCCACCGGCCGCAACACCATTAAAGTTTTTAACATCTCTGTCATCACCAGAACGGTTGGAAGAACTGATTTTAACAGGAAAATTTGCTATTGCACTGAAACTTGAGGTGAACAATGCTGCCAAAAGTAAAGCTGAAAATATTTTTTTCATTGTTGTAGAGATTAGGCCTTATCATTAATAAATAAGGCATTTAAAAATAGGTTTTCAATATAAGACGATGGTTTTTTCAAAAAGTTGCATCGACGATTATTTCTTGCTCATTTTTTCTTTTATCGAGCCATTTTGTAAAAACCGTATAGAACACTGCCATGATTATTGCCCCCTTAAACATTCCGGTAAATCCCCATGCAACCATGCCGCCCACAACACCTAAAAATAAAACCAGAAAAGGGAGTTTGCCACCACTTTTTGCAATTAAAATTGGTTTTAAAATGGTGTCTATAATCATCACGGCTACGGCATAAATGATAAGGAAAATAGTCCATCCTGTGTGGCCTTGTGTGGCATGCCATATAATAAGCGGTATCCAAACCAAAAGCGGACCAGCCTGGATAACGACAAGAAAAAATACCAATGCGGCTAAACCTAAAGCAAATGGAATTCCCGCTATTGCGAAGCCAATCCATGAAATCAGTGCGGCAAAAAATGCTGTACCCATAACGCCGATCGATACACCTTTTACCGCCTGCCCGGTTGCCTGTAACAGTTCTATCCCATCTCTTGCGCCTAATAAATGTTTCATAGCAGCTTTAACCGGTAGCAACATTTTTTCGCCTCCTGCCAAAAATACCGCTGAGATAATGATGCCTAAAACAAACTGAAAACTTGCGCCAAGCATACCGGCACCGGCAGTTAAAACATGGTTAAGCGCAGCTTTAATTTGCGGTTCGTGAGGGCCGATGGTTTCTCGGGGATTAATAAGAATATTTTTCCAAAAGGAGTTGATTTGTTCACCTATTAAGGGCATTGTTACTGCCCATTTCGGTAAGGGCGGCAAGCCATGTTCTTTAACATTTGTAATGAATAGGGAAGCCTCTTTAACGTGATTTGCAATTGCAGATATGATAAACACAAAAGGTAATGTTACGATCGCAATGAGAATAACCGCATAGATTGTTGCTGCAAGTTTGCGTTTGTACTTAAGTAACTTCACCAGTTTTTCATACGGTTTTGCAAACGACACGGAGAAAATTAAGGCAAAAGTAAAAACACCAAAAAATGCTCTCAAAACATCGTAAAGTGCAAACATCAGGGCTAAAAGTAGCAGCAAAACGATAATTGTCTCTATTACATTTCTTGATGATGCTTTTGAAGGAGCGGGCATATTAATCAAATTTTAGTTTGGTTATACAAATTAGGAATAATCTGCGGATAATTATGGTATTGAAGCCTTGTAGTAAAAAAAGAAAACCCGATGCATGCATCAGGTTTTCTTTCTTTACTTTGAACGCTTTTATTGTGATTTACTTTGCGCTCTGCTTCGTTGAAATGTAAAACAGCGGATCGTTCTTAAAATTATCTGCAGTAACTGTTGCATCAACTTTAATTGTTTTCCAATCGTTTGTTGGCTTAATTAATGAGTAAGCGCCTTCTTTCAATGTTACTTTAACAGGCATGTCGAAGCCTTTAACATCAGTAACCCAGCGGTAGGATAACATTCCTTTATCGATTTTATATTCCAATACCGGAATTTTGCTGTACCGTAGATATTGGTCGAATACCTTATCAAGTTTCAGCCCGCTTTTTTTTGCAATATAGTTTTCTACTTCGGCAGTTGTTACCGTTTTATGGTAAAAAGTTTTGCTTAAACCACGAAGCACCTGCCTGAATTTTTCGTCATTGTTAATCAGTTGCCGGATGGTGTGAATGAGGTTAGCACCTTTATAATACATATCGCCCGAACCTTCTTTATTTACGCCATACGGACCAATAATCGGTGTACGATTACCAATACTTTTTCTTATGCCTATCACGTATTCATCGGCAGCTTGCTTATTTTCGCTGCATTCTGTGAAAAGGGTCTCAGAATAATCTGTAAAACCTTCGTGCACCCACATATCAGCAATATCTTTCGAGGTAATGCTGTTTCCAAACCACTCATGCCCGCTTTCGTGAACGGTTATATAATCCCATTTTAAACCATGCCCTGTTCCACTTAAATCTCTTCCTAAATAACCTTTTTTAAATTGATTTCCATAAGCTACAGCACTTTGGTGTTCCATGCCCAAATGTGGTGCCTGAACCAATTTATAGCCATCTTTATACCAAGGGTAAGGACCAAACCAATATTCAAAACATTTAATCATTGGTTTAACATCAGCATCCCAATGGGGGCGGGCTTTTGCGCTGTCA
>Ga0308164_10002462_pt1 | contig 18349 bp, 16 predicted proteins | sample PhyTR2_FD_201031 | JGI IMG/M metagenome (GOLD analysis project Ga0308164, IMG submission 201031) | Phyllosphere microbial communities from UC Gill Tract Community Farm, Albany, California, United States - DLSLT.R2 | ecosystem: Host-associated > Plants > Phyllosphere > Unclassified | place: USA... | reverse complement strand
CAGGGCGGTGACTACACCACCGAGATTTTCCCCAAGTTGCGTGCGGCTGGCTGGGATGGCTACTGGATCGATGCGGCTTCTACATTGCGCATGAAGGATGACGCGGTCATCGTGCTGGATCCGGTCAATCTGAACGTCATCAAGGACGCCTTGGGCAAAGGCGTCAAAAACTACATCGGTGGTAATTGCACCAATTCCATCCTGCTGATGGGCGTGGGCGGTCTGTTCAAGGAAGGTCTGGTCGATTGGGTCAGCTCCATGACCTATCAGGCTGCGTCCGGCGGTGGCGCCAATCACATGCGTGAACTGTTGTCCGGCATGGGCGTGGTCCATGGCGCAGTCGCTGCAGAACTGGCGACACCATCGTCGGCGATTCTCGATATTGATCGCAAGGTTGCGCAGTCGATTCGACAGGATGTGCCAACCGAATTCTTCGGCGCGCCTTTGGCGGGTGGACTGATTCCATGGATCGATGCCCAACTGGACAACGGCCAGTCGAAGGAAGAATGGAAGGGCCAGGCCGAGGTCAACAAGATTCTCGGTACGACCCAGACGATTCCGGTCGATGGCCTGTGCGTACGTATCGGCGCGATGCGCTGCCATAGCCTGGCGTTGACGATCAAGTTGAAACGCGATGTGCCATTGGCTGATATCGAATCGATCATCCGTTCCGGCAATCAATGGGTCAAATGGGTGCCGAACGAGCGCGCAGTGACGGTCAAGGAACTGACGCCGGCATCGATCACCGGTGGCCTGGATATCGGCGTGGGCCGTGTCCGCAAATTGAATCAGGGCCCTGAGTATATTTCCTCGTTCGTGATTGGCGACCAGTTGCTGTGGGGTGCTGCGGAACCGCTGCGCCGCATGTTGCGCATCATTCTGGAGAAGTAAGCTGTCTTCATGCGCTCGTTGTCATGACGCAACAAAAACCCGCTGTTTTGCTCCATGTAACAATGAGCAGCCAGCGGGTTTTACATTTATTTGCCAAGATACTTGCGCTTGCGTGCGTAAGTCCATGATGCTATGGTGAAAGTTATTGAAAAAACGATAAATATCGTTATCAAGGCTTCTTGATTTCTTGACGCAGGCCAACGGAATATCTTCATGTCATTCAAAATGCGGTCAACTTCTCGCTCCCGGGTTTCCTCCCTCAAATTAAAAGCAGTCAGTGCCGCAGTTCTTTCTGTGGTGATGCTTGCCAGTGCGCATGCCGCCGGTCTTGGACGTCTGACCGTGCAGTCCTCACTTGGTCAGCCTCTGCGTGCTGAAATTGAGTTGACTGCAGTGGCTGCAGATGAACTGGCCTCTCTGGCGCCTAGATTGGCACCAGCCGAAGCGTACCGACAAGCCAATATCGAACTGAACCCAACCTTGCTGTCGTTGCGCTTTGCCGTTGAGCAGCGTGCCGGTGGTCCGGTTGTGCGCGTCACATCGACCCAACCTGTCAATGAGCCGTTTGTCGACATGCTGCTGGAACTGGGTGGCAATCGTGGTCGTTTGATTCGCGAATACACCTTCCTGCTTGATCCGCCTGAAATGAAGGCCGCGCGTTCGACCTCTGTGTCGCCGATGATCAACAGTCAGGTTCAGCAATCTGCACTGCCACCACCGCAACCAATTACGCCAAGCCCCGCTCCAGCGAGTGAAGCAGTTGCTCCAGCACAGCGTCCTGTCGCACGTCCGGCACCTGCGCCTGCTTCCGCTGCTCCTGCGCCAACGCGTGCAGCGCCGCCGTCTACGCCACGTGCTGCGGCCAAGCCTGCCGATGAGCATGTCGTACGCAAAGGGGACACACTCGCCAGAATCGCCAATCAGTATCGTGAGCCGGGCGTGTCGCTCGATCAGATGCTGGTCGCCTTATATCGCGCCAACCCAGACGCATTTGTCGATCGCAACATGAATCGCCTGCGTACTGGCCAGATTCTCTCGATCCCAGCCGCGACCGAAGCGGAAACAATTGGTGGCTCTGAAGCGCGCGGTGTCGTTGTTGCACAGGCTGCAGACTTCAATGCCTACCGTGACAAGCTGGCTTCCCAGGTTTCAGCTTCTTCCGCACGCCGCTCAGACGAAGGGCGTCAGTCATCGAGCGGCAGCATTACGGCTCGTGTACAGGAAGAAGCACCAGCCAATACCGCACAAGATCGTCTGCAGCTTTCCAAATCCGGTGCAGCGGGCGCAAATGCAGGCGCAGGTAAAGCAACCGGCGTCAGTGAAGAAGAGCTGATTGCACGCGACAAGGCGATTGCGGAAGCCAATGCGCGCGTCCGCGAGCTGGAAAAGAATGTTAGCGATCTGCAGAAACTTCTGGAAATCAAAAATCAGGATCTCGCAGCACAACAGAAGCAGGCTGAAGCGACTGCAGCCGCCAGTGCGGCAGCTGGCACTGCGCCGTCCGCACCGGCTGTAGCACCTGCAGTAGAAGCGCCAGCGCAAACTGCCGCGGCGCCTGTCGATGGTGCAGCAGCCCCTGCTGCTGCACCATCAGCAGAGACACCTGCCGTCGCAGAGAAACCAAAACCGGTAGCGAAACCACCGGTTGTAGCGCCCGTCGTGACACCGCCGCCAGAGCCAGGTTTCTTTGAAGATCTGAGCAATAACCCGATGTTCTTGCCTGGAGCCGCTGTTCTGTTGGCGTTGTTGGCTGGTCTGGGAATTTACAGTTCGCGCCGTCGCAAGGAACCTGCCAAAGGGTTTGAAGACAGCATCCTCAACGATTCCAGCCTGAAGACGAATTCCTTGTTCGGCTCGACGGGTGGACAAAGCGTTGATACCAACAACAGCGTTTTCAATTCCAATTTTGTACCGTCGGCCAGCCAGCTGGATACGAACGAAGTCGATCCGATTGCGGAAGCCGACGTCTATATCGCCTATGGCCGTGATGCTCAGGCAGAAGAGATTCTGAAGGAAGCATTGCGTAACCAGCCGGATCGCCATGCTGTTCGCGTCAAATTGCTGGAGATTTACTCCAATCGCGGCGATGCACGTTCATTCGAGGTTGTTGCGACCGAGCTCTACAGCATGACGCGCGGCGAAGGGCAGGAATGGAAGCAAGCCGCGACGCTTGGTCTGGTGCTTGATCCAAGTAATCCGCTGTACGCATCCGGCGCGGTAGCCGATGATTTTGACGACAGCACGGCTTCGCTGACGGCACCAACCCAGCCGATGTTTGCAGATGCCGCTCCGGCATCCAGCGAAGAAATCGAAGATCAACCGAGCGATCAACTGTTCTCGGGAACAAACACCACACCGGTGTTTGATAACCCAGGACTGGTGACCGAAAGTGGGCAGGAAAACCGATTCGATACGACAGAATTTGCGTCGTCCCAACTCGATATCGAAAAGCCTGCTGTTGATGATCTGGAATTTGATCTGGAAGGTTTCGGTGACAAGAAGGACGATGCACCTGATGAGGCCGCACCGGTTCAACTGGCGCAAGCCGATCTGCCGCCGGATGTGGCGTCGATCGACTTCGACTTCCTCGATCAGCCAGCATCCACCGCAACCACAGCAACCAACAGCACCTCGTCGTCTTCGTTTGCACCGGTTTCCGATGTGGAAGAGCCGCTTGTTTCACTGCCAGAGCCAGAAGCGCCGGTGGTGGAGCCAGTGCCGCCGCCTCCAGCCGCGACACCAGAAGTCTTGTTGCCTGATGCATTTGATCTGTCGTTCCCAGGCGATCAAGAGAAGGCGGCACCGTCAGAAGCGCCAACACCATCAAAACCTGAGGACTTTGATCTTTCGGATATTTCTCTGGAACTGGATCCGAACCAGTCTGGCGATGTACTGCCTTCGCTGGAAGGGCTGGACGACGATCATTATTCCGGCAGCGCGGAAATGGCGACCAAGCTGGATCTGGCACTGGCGTATCAAGAGATCGGTGACAAGGAAGGCGCGCGCGAACTGCTTGAGGAAGTCGTCAAGGGCGGTAACAGCGAACAATCAGCCAAGGCAAGCGACCTGCTCGGCAAGCTGGTCTGATCGCTTCCTGACCCACACAAACGGGCGCAATGCTATGCTTGCGCCCGTTTTCTATTTTTAATTCAGAAGCTGCTGTTTCCATGACCAATCAATCGAAACGCATTGTGCTCGGCGTGCAATACGATGGCGCCAACTGGTGCGGCTGGCAAACTCAGCCCGATGGTCGTACTGTGCAGGATCGGCTGGAAGCAGCGCTCAAGTCATTCACGCAGCAGGATGTCGACACGATCTGTGCAGGCCGTACCGACACCGGTGTGCATGCGCTGGAACAGATCATCCATTTCGATACGCCGCTCGACCGCGACCTCAGTTCGTGGGTACGTGGTGTGAATACCTTTCTCCCGCCATCCATCGCAGTGCGCTGGGCGAAAGAGGTGCTGACTGATAACGGTACGGATACCGGAACGGATTTTCATGCCCGCTTCAGCGCAACGGCGCGGCAATATCAGTATCTGTTGTACAACTATCCGGTCCGATCGCCGATGCTGGCTGCGCGCGCAGGCTGGGTGTTCCGCCCGCTGGCGCTGGAGCGCATGCAGGAAGCCGCAGCACATTTGCTAGGTGAGCATGACTTCTCTGCGTTTCGTGCAGCGCAGTGTCAGGCCAAGTCACCAGTCAAGACGATGAGCCTGCTGACGATCGAGCAGCGTGGCGACATGTTTCTTTTTACGCTCAAGGCCAATGCCTTTTTGCATCATATGGTGCGCAATATTCTGGGTTCCTTGATTGCGGTCGGGATTGGCAATCAGCCACCAGACTGGATCAAAACCGTACTGGAGGGCCGTGATCGCACCTTTGCTGCGCCGACCTTTATGCCGGACGGCTTGTACCTGGCAAAAATCGATTACGATCCCAAATGGGAGTTGCCACAGGCGCCGCTTGTGAATCCGCTGTGGCCTCTGTAATTTCACCACTTATTTCACCACTTAAAGTATTGAATAGTTATTCATCATGCATCGCACTCGAATCAAGATTTGCGGCCTGACGCGGACTCAGGATGTCCAGGCTGTGGTTGCTGCTGGCGCGGATGCAATCGGCTTCGTCTTTTATGAGAAGAGCCCGCGTTACATTGCGCCGAGCGAGGCAGGCAAGCTGATTGCCACCGTGCCACCGTTTGTGACGACCACCGGATTGTTCGTCAATGCGACCGAGAGTGAAGTTCATGCGGTGTTGCAAGCGGCGCCAGTTTCTCTGCTGCAATTTCATGGCGATGAAACCATTGCTGAATGTGCTGCGATTGCCAAGGCAGTGAATCGGCCCTTTATCCGTGCGATTCGGGTAAAGCCAGAAACTTCCGCCGACGATTTGATAGAATACGAGGCTGAATATCGCGCCGCCAGCCAACTGTTTTCCGGTTTGTTGCTGGATACCTTTGTTGACGAATATGGTGGCAGTGGAAAGGTTTTCGATTGGTCTCTCATACCGGAAAGCATCGCGCCTCGGGTCGTTTTGAGTGGTGGCTTGAGCGTACAAAACGCGACTGAAGCGGTGCGTCGCGTTCGCCCGCATGCAGTGGATATCAGCAGCGGCGTCGAAGCGGCCAAGGGCATCAAGGATGCCGAAAAGATTCGCGCTTTCATCAGCGCAGTGCGTGCAGCCGATGCTGCACAGCCGGACTAACTTCAAAAGAGAATACGCATGAAAGAACTGAATGCACTCGGCGGCTTCGCCGAGCGACAGGCTGTGACGGAAACGACCGTGCAGCAAACGGCGCCGTACAATTTTCCCGATGCCAAAGGGCATTTCGGCCAGTACGGCGGCAGTTTTGTTTCTGAAACGCTGAGCCACGCGCTGGATGAGCTGAACAAGGCTTACGCGCACTACAGTAAGGACCCGTCCTTCCTCGAAGAATTTCACTACGACCTCAAGCATTTCGTCGGTCGTCCAAGCCCGATCTATCACGCCAAACGCTGGTCCGAAAAAATGGGCGGCGCGCAGATTTACTTCAAGCGTGAAGACCTGAATCACACTGGCGCGCACAAGATCAACAACGTGATCGGTCAGGCATTGCTGGCACGTCGTATGGGCAAGAAGCGCATCATCGCGGAAACCGGTGCCGGCCAGCATGGCGTGGCAACCGCAACGATTTGCGCAAGGTTCGGTCTCGAATGTGTGGTCTACATGGGTAGCGAAGACGTCAAGCGCCAGGCGCAAAACGTCTACCGCATGAAGCTGTTGGGTGCGACGGTCGTGCCGGTCGAGTCTGGCTCCAAAACGCTCAAAGATGCGCTCAACGAAGCGATGCGCGACTGGGTTACCAACGTTGAAAACACGTTCTACATCATCGGCACCGTCGCCGGCCCGCATCCTTACCCGATGATGGTGCGCGACTTCCAGTCCGTGATTGGTGAAGAGTGCAAAGTGCAGATGCCAGAGATGACCGGTCGTCAGCCTGACTATGTGCTTGCCTGTATCGGTGGCGGCTCCAATGCGATGGGGATTTTTTATCCTTATATCGGCGTGCCGGGTGCGCAGTTGATTGGTGTCGAAGCTGCGGGTGAAGGTCTGGAAACCGGCAAGCATTCTGCATCGCTAACCGCCGGTTCGCCTGGCGTTTTGCACGGCAACCGTACTTATCTGCTGCAGGATGAAAACGGCCAGATCATCGAGACACATTCGATCTCGGCTGGCCTCGACTATCCAGGCGTGGGACCTGAACATGCCTGGCTCAAGGATTCATCACGTGCGCAGTATGTTTCGGTTACCGATGAAGAAGCGCTGCAGGCATTCCACGATTGCTGCCATATCGAAGGTATCATTCCGGCGCTGGAATCCAGTCACGCGCTGGCCTATGCGGCCAAGCTGGCAGCGACGCTGCCGGCAGATAAAGTCGTGCTGGCCAATCTGTCCGGTCGCGGCGACAAGGACATGCATACCGTTGCCCAGCGCATGGGATTGAAGTTCGATTGATGACTGGCGGTGCATGCTGATGGCATGTGCCGCTTTTTCTTTTCCGATATTTGTTTATTGGTGACGCCAGCGATGACCGCTGGCAGCTATTTGCCTCGTATTTGCTTCTTTAGCAGGAACCCATGTCCAGAATCCAGTCCACGCTGACCGCCTTGGCAGCGCAAAAACGTAAAGGTCTCATCCCATTCATTACCGCAGGCGATCCGGCACCGGACTTGACCGTGCCCTTGCTGCATGCGCTGGTGGAAGGTGGTGCCGATATCCTGGAATTGGGCGTGCCGTTCTCCGATCCGATGGCAGAAGGTCCGGTCATTCAGCGCGCCTGTGAGCGTGCGCTCAAGTTCAACGTCGGCATGCGTGACGTCCTCGGCTACGTGGCTGAATTCCGCAAGACCAACCAAACCACGCCGGTCGTGTTGATGGGTTATGCCAATCCGATCGAACGGATGGGACAGGCTGCATTTGTGCAGGCGGCCAAAGAAGCGGGTGTGGATGGCACGATCGTGGTCGATTATCCACCGGAAGAGTGCGAGGAGTTTTCGGCCTTGCTGAAGGCTGCGGACATGGATCCGATCTTCCTGCTGGCGCCGACCTCGACGGAGGAGCGAATCAAGCAGGTTGCGGCGCATGGTGCAGGTTTCAGCTATTACGTCTCGCTCAAGGGCGTGACAGGCGCTGCCAACATCGATACGCAGGAAGTGGCGCAACGTATTGCGGCCATCCGCAAGCACGTCAAGTTGCCGGTCGGCGTCGGCTTCGGTATCCGCGATGCGGCAACCGCCAAAGCAGTGGCCGCAGTCTCGGATGCCGTTGTGATCGGCAGCCGCATTATTCAGGAACTGGAAAACACGCCACGCGAACAAGCGGTAGAAGCTGTCCGCGCCTTTGTAGCAGGCATCCGCAAGGCGCTTGACGAATAAGGTGGCAATGTCGTTGCGGAGAAGTAAAATAGCGCTCTTTCCGCAAGAACATGCAATTTTTGGCGAATGACCGGGCAAACGGTACAATTCGGCAACTCGAAATTTGAAAGAGGTCGCGATGAGCTGGCTAGAAAAACTCCTTCCCCCACGCATTCAGCGTTCCGACAGTGCGCAACGCAGCAAGTCGGTGCCGGAAGGCCTGTGGGTCAAGTGTCCGTCGTGCGAATCGGTGCTGTACCGTACCGATCTTGAATCCAATATCCATGTTTGCCCGAAATGCTCGCACCACATGCGCATTCGTGCCCGCGATCGCCTGGATGCGCTACTTGATGCAGGCGGCCGTTACGACATCGGTCAGGAAGTACTGCCGGTCGATACGCTCAAGTTCAAGGACAGCAAAAAATACCCGGATCGCCTGAAATCGGCACTGGAAGCCACGGGCGAAACCGACGCGCTGGTCGTCACGGGCGGTTCCATCATGAGTCTGCCTGTTGTGGTTGCCTGTTTTGAGTTTGAATTCATGGGCGGCTCGATGGGCTCGGTGGTCGGCGAGCGTTTTGCGCGTGGTGTTCAAACAGCACTGGAGCAAAAAGTACCGTTCATCTGCTTTACCGCGACTGGTGGCGCCCGCATGCAGGAAGGCTTGCTGTCGCTGATGCAGATGGCCAAGACCACTGCCATGCTGACCAAGCTGTCCGAGAAAAAAATCCCATTCATTTCCGTGCTGACCGATCCGACCATGGGTGGCGTGTCTGCTTCGTTTGCGTTCATGGGTGACGTTGTCATGGCAGAACCGAAGGCATTGATCGGCTTTGCCGGCCCGCGCGTGATCGAAAACACTGTGCGCGAGAAGCTTCCAGAAGGCTTCCAGCGAGCCGAGTTTCTGGTGCAGAAGGGCGCTGTCGACATGATCGTTGATCGTCGCAAGCTGCGTGAAGAAATCGCCCGCGTGCTGGCACTGCTGCAAAATCAAAGTTCCGACGTCCTGGCCTGATTACGTGGTCGAAATGAAAAGCCCGAACCTGATCAGGTTCGGGCTTTTTATTTGACCGAATGGCTGCATATACAGATTTCTTCCCACCGACTCCTTCACATGAATACGTTGTCCGCTTCGCTTCCGGTTACGCTTGATGCCTGGTTGACCCGCCTTGAGGCGATGCATCCGAAAGCCATCGATATGGGTCTGGCACGTGTGCAACAGGTGAAGGAGGCGATGCAATTGCAGTTTGCCTGTCCTGTGATCATCGTTGGCGGTACCAATGGCAAAGGCTCTACCTGCGCCATGCTGGAGGCGATCTTGCTGCGTGCCGGCTATCACGTCGGGCTGTACACCTCGCCGCATCTGCTGGTATTCAACGAGCGCATGCGGATTGATGGTCAATCGATTGACGATGCACGCTTGATCGCAGCATTCGAGAAAATCGAAAGCGCGCGTGGTGAAGTATCCCTCTCGTATTTCGAATTCACGACACTGGCAGCGATGCAACTGTTTGCCGATGCCGGGCTGGATGCGGTGATTTTTGAAGTTGGTCTGGGTGGACGTCTGGATGCAGTCAATGTGCTCGATGCCGATGTCGCGATCGTCACCAGTGTCGATATTGATCACACCGAATATCTGGGCGATACCCGCGAGAAGATCGGGTTTGAAAAAGCCGGCATCTTCCGTAGCGGCAAAGCAGCCATTTGCGGTGATCCGGTGCCGCCTGACTCACTGGTCCAGCATGCAGAAAAGATCGGTGCGGACCTGTGGCTGTTCAACCGCGACTTCAATTATGCGGGCGACAAGCAGCAGTGGAATTTCAGCGCACGCGGCAGTCGTCGCAATGCGCTCGCTTACCCTGCATTGCGCGGTGCCAATCAGTTACTCAATGCCTCGTCTGTACTGGCCGCGCTGGAGGCACTGCGCCTAAGCTTGCCGGTCAGCGCGCAGGATGTGCGCAGTGGCCTGGCAACCGTCGAGCTGGCAGGACGCTTCCAGATCCTGCCGGGTACTCCGCTGGTGATTCTGGATGTGGCACACAACCCGCATGCCGCCGCCACGCTGGCGCAGAATCTCGACAACATGGGTTTTCATCCTTATACCTACGCTGTGTTTGGTGCGATGCAGGACAAGGATATCGAAGGCGTTATCGCGCATCTTAAAGGTCGGATCGACCACTGGTGCGTCACGGATTTGCCCTTGCCACGAGCAGCCACCGCTACCGAAATCAAGGATAAATTGCAGGCACTGGACGATGCGCTGACGGAAGCAGATTCCGAGCACACAGTGCAAACCTTTGCAAGTCCTGCACACGCTTTTGCAAATGCCCTGAGCCGAGCGGGGGAGAATGATAGAATTGCGGTTTTCGGATCGTTCCTGACGGTAGCCGGTGTCATGGAATTCCGCAATTCTGCGCAACATTAACGAATTGACCACTGAATCATATGGGCTTGTTCTCGTTTTTTCGTAAAGACCGGCAGCAATCGTCGGCAAGCGACAGCGACTTTTATTCCCGCGCTGATGAAGAACAGACGCCACGTCCCAAGCGCAAGAACAAGCGCGACGATCCAATCGATCCGGTATTGCCCGAGAAGAAGCGCGCGCGCAGACGTCTGGTAGGCGCTGTCGCCCTGGTGCTTGCGGCCATCATCGGTTTGCCGATGATTCTGGATTCAGAACCCAAACCTTTATCTGACGATATCAGCATCCAGATTCCATCCAAGGATGCGTCGTCGGCGATGTCACAACCATCCAAGCCAGCTGCCTCTGCCGGTGATCCTGCACGCGCGTCGCTGGATGACGCGGAAGAGGTGGTGGAGCCGCCCGCAGCCAAAACAGATCAATCGAATAGCAGCGCACAAGTTGCTTCGCCACAGCCTGCCGCACCTGTATCCGCACCGACGTCAGCTTCAACACCAGCTCCAGCTCCAGCCAAGCCACCGGTCGTTGCCAATGTCGAGCCTGCACCTACAGCCAAACCGCAGCAGCCTCCCGCGATTGACAAAAATGACACATCGGTTGAGGCAGCACGGGCACGTGCGATTCTGGAAGGGCGTCCGGCCGACAAGGCGGTAGCGGCCAAGCCTGCGGCATCAGCAACTACACCAGCACCTGCTGCTGCGAATGGCAAGATTTCACTGCAGGTCGCGGCACTGGCTTCGCAGGACAAAGTTAATGAGTTACAGAAGAAATTGCAGTCGGCCGGGCTGAAAACGTATACACAGAAGGTATCGACAGCGTCCGGTGAGCGTATTCGCGTACGGGTTGGCCCGTTTGCCAATGAAGCAGAGGCGGAGAAGGCACGTGCCAAGCTGAGCGGCATTGGGCTGACGGGAACCATGACGGCGCATTGATGCGTGCTGTCAGCTTCGGCCTATGCAGTGACGTTGATTGATCGTGACGATATTTGATTATCTGGTGTTGTTCGTACTGGCCTGTTCGATATTGATCAGTACTTTGCGTGGCCTGGTGAAGGAAATTCTTTCACTGTTGAGCTGGATTGTCGCGTTTGTGGTTGCGAATGCCTACGGCGAGACGGTTGCACCTTGGCTGCCGCAGATGATCGAGGGCAACACATTGCGGCTGATTGTGTCGTTTCTGGCCTTGTTCATCGGCGTACGTATTTTGATGGGCCTGCTGTCGATGACGCTGGATGCCGTGATCAAGGCATCGGGGTTGACGCTGGCAGATCGCGGACTGGGCGGTTTGTTTGGCCTTGCGCGAGGTCTGGTATTGGTTTTGGCAGCGGTGCTGCTGTGTGGCATGACTGAAATTCCACAGCAACCGTTCTGGAAGGATGCATTGTTTAGTCCCATGGCGGTAACGGCGGCAGAAACCATCATGCCGCATTTGCCGGGTGAGTTTACGCAGCATATAAAGTTTAGGTAGTCAGCAGCTCGGTAGTCTTTAGCAGTTCTGGCAGTTTCCATTTGTTTTTGAGGAGTCCACCATGTGTGGCATTGTCGGCGTCGTTTCTCACAACCCTGTTAATCAACTCATTTATGATGCGTTGCTGCTGTTGCAGCACCGTGGTCAGGATGCAGCTGGTATCGCAACGGACAGCGGTAATGCATTCGCCATGCACAAGGCCAATGGCCTGGTGCGTGACGTTTTCCGTACACGTAACATGCGTTCGCTGCCAGGGAATGCCGGCGTTGGTCAGGTGCGTTACCCGACTGCCGGTTCGTCTAGCGAAGAGGAAGCGCAACCGTTCTACGTCAATGCGCCATTCGGTATCATCCTTGCGCACAACGGCAATCTGACCAACTGGGAACAACTCAAGATCGAGATGTTCAAGAATGATCGTCGTCACATCAACACGACGTCGGATTCTGAAGTCTTGTTGAACGTGCTGGCACATGAAATTCAACAGGCAACGACGGGTTATTCACTTGATCCTGCGGCCTTGTTCAAGGCAGTCTCGATTTTGCACAAACGTGTCCGCGGTTCGTATGCGGTGACCGCACAGATCGCCGGCCATGGCTTGCTGGCTTTCCGCGATCCGTACGGTATTCGTCCGTTGTGCATTGGCTTCAATGAAACTGACAAAGGCACCGAGTATCTGGTGGCGAGTGAGTCGGTCGCACTTGAAGGTCTGGGTTTCCGCTTCCTGCGCGATGTGTTGCCGGGTGAAGCGATTTTCATCGATACCGAAGGCCAGCTCTACAATCAGCAATGCGCCGAGAATCCAACCCTCAATCCATGCGCATTTGAGTTCGTCTACTTTGCACGTCCTGACTCCGTCATCGATGGCGCCTCGGTGTATGCAACGCGCCTGAAAATGGGTGAGTACCTGGCAGACAAGATTCGTCGCGAATTCCCGCTCGGTGATATCGACGTCGTCATGCCGATCCCTGATTCATCGCGTCCTGCCGCGATGGAACTGGCGTTGAAACTGGGTATCGAGTATCGCGAAGGCTTCATCAAGAATCGCTATATCGGTCGTACCTTCATCATGCCGGGCCAGGGCACGCGCAAGAAGTCGGTTCGTCAAAAACTCAATGCGATCGGCTCTGAATTCAAGGGCAAGAATGTGCTGCTGGTGGATGACTCCATCGTACGTGGCACGACCAGTCGTGAAATCGTGCAGATGGCGCGTGAATCCGGTGCGAAGAAAGTGATCTTTGCCTCCGCAGCGCCACCGGTCAAGTATCCAAACGTCTACGGCATCGACATGCCGACGCGTGCCGAACTGATCGCCTACGGTCGTACCGAAGAAGAAGTCTGCCGCGAGATTACGGCCGATGCACTGATCTATCAGGATATCGAAGCGCTGCGTCGTTCGATCTCGGATGTGAATCCTGCGCTGAAGAGCCTGGAAGCATCCTGCTTTGACGGCATCTACGTGACGGGTGATATTTCTCGTGACTACCTTGATCGTCTGGAATTCGCTCGCAATAATCCGAAGCCGGCAACCGATGACCTCATTCGCTCGCAACTGAATCTGAACCTCGCGCAAGTCGACTAATCAGCCTTGCCTATAAGGCCTGATTGCGCACGCGCTGTGTGCAATCAGGCTTTTTTGTTTTACGGACCTCACCATGAATGACAAGAAAAAATACGGATTCACCACCACCACGCTGCATAGCGATCGTCAAAAGGCCATTGAACATGGTTCACTGCACAAGCCGATTCATACCTCGGTGACGTTTGGCTATGATGATGCGCGTGAACTGGCGACAGTGTTTCAGGGCAAGCAGTCCGGGTATCGCTATGGCCGTCAGGGTAACCCGACGGTCTCCGCGCTGGAAGACAAGATCACGCGTATGGAAGAGGGCGTATCGACGATCTGCTTTGCGACCGGCATGGCTGCCATTGGTGCGCTGGCACAGGCGCTGTTGCGGGCTGGTGATCACGTGGTTTCTTCTGCCTTCCTGTTTGGTAACACCAACAGCCTGTGGCAAACCGTGGCCCTGCAAGGCGTGGATGTCGCGATGGTCGACGCCACGGATGTCGGCAATATCGAGGCCGCCATCACGGAAAAAACGAAGTTGGTGTTCGTTGAAACGATTGCCAATCCGCGTACGCAGGTGGCGGATCTGGAGCGCATCGGCAAGCTGTGCGCTGAACGCGGCATCTTGTACGTCATCGATAACACGATGACGTCGCCGTATTTGTTCAAGCCGAAGAAAGTGGGTGCCGGACTGGTCGTCAATTCGCTGACCAAGTCGATCGGTGGCCATGGTAATGCACTCGGCGGCGCATTGACGGATACCGGTCTGTTCGATTGGGCGGCTTACTCGAACATTCTGGATACCTACAAGAAAAACGCCTCGACCAACTGGGGTATGGCACAGATTCGTGCCAAGGCATTGCGTGATTTTGGCGCCTCGCTGGGGCCTGAGGCAGCGCATCATCTGGCGGTTGGCTCAGAGACGATGGCGTTGCGCATGGAGCGCGAGTGTGCAAATGCGCTGGCAGTCACACAGATGCTGGAGGCGGATGATCGTGTCGCCGCCGTCTACTATCCCGGTTTGCCGTCGCATCCGCAGCATGCCTTGTGCAAGCAGTTGTTTCGCGCCTACGGCAGCCTGTTCAGCTTTGAACTCAAAGATGGAATCGATTGCTTCGACTATTTGAATCGTCTGCAACTCGGCGTATCGGCCAGCAATCTGGGTGACACACGCACGCTGGTGATCCCTGTGTCACACACCATTTTTTATGAAATGGGTCCGGAGCGTCGTGCCAGCATGGGTATTGCAGAATCGCTGATTCGCGTTTCTGTCGGAATCGAGGATACGGAAGATCTGGTTGAAGACTTCCGTCAGGCGCTGGATGCCTGATGCGCGCTTGATGCACGCCTAACGCACGCCAACGGAGCTTAAGGAAAGAGTGCCTGCGCGGCCAGTGCGTCGCGCAACTTGGTACTCTTTTGCGGCACCCAGTTCTGTAGCCTGGCCAGCAGCGCATCCGGCTCGGTCTCATGCATCATCAGCGCTGCCTGATCTGCCTTGACGAAACCTGTATCGACCAGATGCTGCAGAAAACCGATCAGGCCAGCATAAAATCCATCGACATTCAATACGCCGATCGGCTTGCGATGGAAATCCAGCTGCGACCACGTCAGCATCTCAAACAGTTCTTCCAGTGTGCCGATGCCGCCTGGCATCGCAATAAATCCGTCTGACAGCGCTGCCATCATGGCCTTGCGTTCGTGCATGTCCTTGACGATGTGCGTGTGCGTCAGCCCGCGGTGACCGACTTCCTTGTCCATCAACGCTTGCGGAATCACCCCGGTGACGGTGCCGCCCAGACGCAGCATTTCATTGGCGATCACACCCATCAGGCCGACGTTGCCGCCGCCGTAAACCAGTGCCAGATCGCGCTCGGCCATGGCGACGGCCAATGCACGAGCTGCTTCCGCATAGATAGCTTGATGACCAAAGGAAGAACCGCAATAGACGCAAATCGATTTCATGTTTTCTGCTGCAAGTTGTTGCCGCGACGCCTGTTGTATCAGGGTGTCGGTGGCTGATGTTTGGGAAGTTGGACGATGCGGGTGCCCACGATACGGTCATGCAAAAACTGCCGACTTGGATGCAGACGTGCCGATAACGCCCATGCCAGCATGTTCGCAAGGATCAGTGCAACCGCCATCCAGGCTTTGGCGCCGAGTAGCCAGGCAATGGCCAGTCCGGGAAGAAACCAGAGCCAGGCCAGCAGGTAGCGGGCGATGGCGCGCTTCAGCGGTACTGCATGTCCTTCTGCCGTCACCAGGCGCATGCGCCAGGTTTTCATGGGCAAGGTCTGTCCGCTATGGATCCAGAACCAGACGAAATACGCGCCCACGACGAAGAACAGCCAGTACTGCAAGGCATGTCGCAGATACAGCGCATTACGCTGCTGAAAGGTGATGGAGAAGAGCAGACCTGCAATGGCGATGACGCCAAATAGCAGAACCGCCTCGTACAGCATGACGGTCAGGCGGCGTTTGATGGTCGGAGGAGGGAGATCGCTGGTGTTTGAATGCATGCGTCGCGCAACTCAGGCTCAGGGCGTGGATGGCGACGATTGTACAGGGATGTCGTTAGGTTGCGACAGGTCTTTGCCATTCTGACCAGCGGTGCTGGCCGGGTAGGCGGTACTTGCATTGGTGGGCGTTGCGATTTGCGGCAGCTTGGCTGGCGTCACAGGCTTTTGCACAGTCCTTGGCGGATTGGCCAGGGGCTTCTTCGGCACAGCGGTTGCCGCCAGTTCCTTTTTCTTTTCTTCCGGCAGTTGCTGGTACTGCTCCCACTGCTGTGCTTTTTCAACCTTCGCTTTTTGAACGCGCTTGTAATTCTCGCGCGCCAGACGACGTTGTTCGGGCGATAACTCTACCCAGTCGCGCATGCGTTCCTGCATGCGGGCCTGTTCCGGCGGTGCCATGGTGGTGAATCTGTTGGCGAGCTCGATCCACTTTTCCTTGCGAAAATCATCCAGGCGGTTCCAGTCTTTTTCCAGTGGTGCCAAGGCCGTGCGCTGCGCTGGCGACAGGCTTTTCCAGTCACCTTTGCCCGTCGTTTTACCGCTCGGCGATGCAGCCGGTTTGGCTGCAGTCTTGGCAGGTGGCGTAGTTACCGCGGCTGGCGTCGTGGCATGGACGATGTAGGTCGCCGCGAGCAAGGTCGTCGCCAGCAAAGTAGCGACGGTTAGCGCCTTGGGTCGCGTCACAGGTAAAACACCGGCCATCATCTTGCGTACTGCCACCATCTCAATCCTGTCCTTTGGCAACAAAGGCATCAAAGCCGTGATCCAGATAGGCGGACAGAGGTAAATCGTCGGTCAATACTTCGGCATCGATGGCGGCCAACTCCAGCACTTGCTGGTGTTGCTCATATTGATAAATGCCGGCCAGACCAAAAACCAGCGCGGCCAGAGGCAGAATCGCTCCCATCCGACCCAACCAGGCCAGTCGATGATCTTCCCGTGGCGAACTAGGGGCGGCACGACCAGCCACAGCAGGTTGCATGACGAATGCAGGGGCTTCAACAGCAGCTTTTTTGCGGGAAAGCGCAATCTTGCGTGCAGAAGAAAGCCGTTCGCGAATATTTTCGGGTAATTCATGGCTGCGCTCATCCAACGCATGACGCAGGCGATAAGCGGTGTTGAGCTCTTTCGTCGTATTCATAAATAAATCCCTTTGGCTCTCAGAGCAGTGGCCAGCGTGTGCGTGGCACGCGAGCAGTGTGTTTTGACGCTACCTTCAGAGCATCCCATGATGGTTGCGGTTTCAGACACGTTCAGATCCTGCCAATAACGCATGAGGAAAGCTTCGCGTTGACGCGATGGTAAATTTTGTACTTCCTGTTCAATGATGTTGAGAATCTGACTTCGTTCCAGCCGGTTCTGCCCGGTCTCTGCGCCGTAGCTGCCTTCTTCGGCTTCGATGACTTCAAGCGCATCGAAGCTTTCCTGATCGTCTTGTTTGCCAAAACTGGAAAACAGGCTGATCCACGAGGTGCGGACCTTCTCCCGACGGAAGTAATCGCGAATGGTATTTTGCAGAATGCGCTGGAACAGCATCGGCAGTTCTGCGGCAGGTTTGTCGCCGTACTTTTCGGCGAGCTTGATCATTGCATCTTGAACAATATCGAGTGCGGATTCTTCCTTGCGCACCGCATAGATGGCCTGCTTGAAAGCGCGACGTTCTATATCTTCAAGAAAATCGGAAAGTTCTTTGTCAGTTGCCATGGAGTGCAGCGCGTCTTATCGGTGCTGCCAAATATTGCTGAGGAAGGAGGCGGGTCAATGCCGTGTTTTTCTGAATTGCACGCATCCTAGCAAATATGCCTCTTTTTTGCAGGGTATTTGCGTAAAAGCCGCGGTTTCAAGCCGTTTTCCGGCGATTTGTCTTGACCATGATGGTGCAACGCAGTAACGTATCGTTCCCTTTGCCATCGCGAGGGGAGTCTTTGTTTTTCGATCTGTTGCTCATCATGCAATAAAGTCGAAAAATGCGCTTCACTTGAAAGCTGTTTGCTCTAACCCGCGCCACAAGCGCGAGATCTCGCAAATCACCTGCTTCAGTCTCTTCAGCCGAACGAGTCGCGTTAAGCGTGGATTTGAATCACATCTACAGATGTGTGACGAATCGACGTGACCGCACAAAAAAGGAACGCTGAAAATCTGTCGCTGGTTGCGATTTCAACAGGAGAGAGCATCCGATCAATTTCCAATGGACCTTGAAAGGACGTTTAGCATGACCTCGGAAACAAGTAACAACGCCATCGGTGAAGAAATCACCGGCGCAGAAATCGTCGTACGTTGCCTCGCTGAAGAAGGTGTCGAACATGTGTTCGGCTATCCTGGCGGCGCAGTGCTCTACATCTACGACGCGATTTTCAGCCACAGCAAATTCCAGCATATTCTGGTGCGCCACGAACAGGCCGCCGTGCATGCTGCTGACGCATACTCCCGCAGCTCCAATAAAGTCGGTGTCTGTCTCGTGACCTCTGGTCCGGGCGTGACCAATGCCATTACCGGTCTGGCGACCGCGTACATGGATTCGATTCCGATGATCATCATTTCCGGTCAGGTGCCTTCGCACGCGATCGGTCTGGATGCATTCCAGGAGTGCGAT
>Ga0308164_10002461_pt1 | contig 18367 bp, 19 predicted proteins | sample PhyTR2_FD_201031 | JGI IMG/M metagenome (GOLD analysis project Ga0308164, IMG submission 201031) | Phyllosphere microbial communities from UC Gill Tract Community Farm, Albany, California, United States - DLSLT.R2 | ecosystem: Host-associated > Plants > Phyllosphere > Unclassified | place: USA... | reverse complement strand
CGGCAAAGCCGCCGCCAAAACTTTTACTCTATGAAAAAGCTTATTCTATTTATTTCTATACTTTCATTATGCCAGATAAAGGCACAGATCGATCCTGTAAAATATCCTACATTTACCAATATCGACGAAGCATTGACCAGTAAGAAAACGGTTTACAGTATGAGTTTTCGTGAAAAAGGACTTTTCAACCTGCCTCCACAAATCTCAAAACTGGATTCTTTATTCTTCCTGAATATTATGGGAAATAAGCTTGAAAAAATGGATCAGGAGATCTTTACTTTAACCGAACTGGAGATTTTGAATGTAAATGAAAACAGTATCAAGTATATTCCTAATGAAATCGGAAACCTGAAAAAACTGAATACGTTTTCTATAAACCTTAACAGCCTGACCAGCATCAATCCGAATGTCGCAAAGCTCCAGAATTTAAAAGCCGTACATTTTGATGCCAACAACCTGAATGCTTTTCCGGAAGCACTGATGGAAATTCCTGCTTTGGAGGAAATTAATCTTCAGGGAAATCAGATCAGCATCATTGCTGATCGTTTAGACAGAATTAAAAATCTAAAATTCTTAAACCTATCTGAAAACCAGATCAATGACCTGGGGAATCTTGCTTTTCCAAAAAATCTGAAATATCTTGAGCTGCAGCATAACGCTATTGTAAAGCTTCCTGAAAAACTTTTTAAAGCTCAAAACTTAGAATTTTTAAACGTCAGCGGTAATCAGATCACAGAATTGTCACCTAAGATAAAAGGGCTGAAGAATATTGTCAGTTTGAATCTGGCCAATAATAACCTGAAAAATATTCCTGAAGAGATTCAACAGCTTAAAAACCTGAAAACCCTTATTCTCACAGGAAACCCTATAGAAAAAACTAAGATTGAACGATTGAAAAACCTGATGCCGGAAACCCAGATCTATTTCTAGATCTATCCGCCGACTCTTTTGGTTTTATATCCCATTTCTTTAAGGATATTCATTATTTTATCACGATTATCACCCTGAATAATGATCGTTCCGTCTTTCTCTGAACCGCCTATTCCTAAGGTGGTTTTTATTTTTTTTGAGATTTTCTTCAAATCTTCTTCGCTGCCTTCCCAGCCTTCAACAACCGTTACTGGCTTACCGTTTCTGCCTTTCTTTTCAAACTTGCACACCAAAGGTTCCTGTTGCTTAAATTCTTCTTTAGGCATTTCAAAATCCTTTTCCTCATGTTCAGGAAAAAGGTTCTTTAACTGATCTCGTAAATCCATAAAGCAAAATTAAATAATAATTTATAAAAGCGTATCAGATCAACAGATAATTTAACGAGAAAGATAGATGGGAAATCCAAGAAAGCTGGAAGTAATTAACGCGTATGAAAAAGAGAACAATTCAGATATAATGATAAATAGCTTATAAATCTATGGGAGATCAAAAAGATTCTTCACTGCTATTAGATACTGTTTTATCCGGATGTTTTTAAAATAACCCTTCCAAATTCTTTCATTCATCGGAAATTAGGTAAATTTGTGTAACAAAAAGTTATACGAAATGTCAAAAAAAGCAATATTAGCAATCCTTGACGGATGGGGACTTGGAACAAATCCTGAGGTTTCTGCCCTGGATAAAGCAAACACTCCATTTATAGACAGCTGTTATCAAAAATTTCCACATACAACCCTTGAAGCCAGCGGTCTGGCGGTAGGACTTCCTGCAGGACAGATGGGGAACTCTGAAGTAGGGCATATGAATTTGGGAGCCGGAAGAGTAGTATATCAAAATCTTGTAAAACTGAATATGGCCGTTGAAAATGGAACCCTGGGACAGCAGCAGATTATTCAGGATGCCTTTGATTATGCTAAAAGAGAAAATAAAAAACTACACTTCATAGGACTCGTTTCCAATGGAGGTGTACATTCACATATCAATCACTTAAAAGGTTTATTAACCGCTGCTCATGAGTTCGGGTTGAATGAAAACGTTTTTGTTCACGCATTTACAGATGGAAGAGACTGCGATCCGCATTCAGGATTAGGTTTTATAGAAGAACTTCAGAAGCATATGGAAACTACGGTGGGTAAACTGGCAACCGTAACCGGAAGATATTATGCGATGGACCGTGACAAAAGGTGGGAGCGTGTGAAATTAGCCTACGATGCTATGGTAGAAGGCGTAGGGATACAAACGACAGATGCTTTGGCTGCTATCAAGGCTTCCTATGATAATAATGTGACCGATGAATTCCTGAAACCCATTATTCTCGTTAAAACGACAGAAACAGGAAACATTGTCCCTGTTGCTAAAATTATAGACAACGATGTTGTCATCTGTTTCAATTTCCGTACAGACAGAGGCCGTGAAATCACAGAAGTGCTTACCCAGAAGGATTTTCCTGAATTCTTTATGCGTAAGCTGAACCTTCATTATATCACTTTAACAAATTATGACAAAACCTACCAAAACGTACAGGTTGTCTTTGATGAAGAAGTGTTAAAAGATACGATGGGAGAAATTCTTGAAAGAAATGGTAAAACCCAGATCAGAATTGCCGAAACAGAAAAATACCCTCACGTAACATTCTTTTTCTCCGGAGGCAGAGAAGAAGAGTTTAACGGGGAAAGAAGACTTCTTTGTCCGAGCCCGAAAGATGTTCCGACATATGACCTTAAGCCTGAAATGTCAGCGTATGACATTACAAATATTATTGTACCGGAGCTTGAAAACGGAACTGCTGATTTTGTATGCCTGAATTTTGCCAATACCGATATGGTAGGACATACAGGCGTTTTTGAAGCCGCTGTAAAAGCCGCAGAAACTGTTGATAAATGCATTGAAAAAGTGGCCACAACCGCTTATGAGCATGGATATGCCGTGTTTATCCTCGCAGACCATGGAAATTCAGATGTGATGATCAACCCTGATGGGACCCCAAACACACAGCATTCCACAAACCTTGTTCCGTTTATTGTAATGGATAAAGACCATACATGGAATTTAAAACCTGGAAAACTGGGTGATGTGGCACCTACTATTTTAAAAGTAATGGGAGTGGAAATTCCGGAAGCCATGACAGGAAATATTTTAGTTAGCTAAAAATTCAATAATATTGTCCGAAAAATGCCGTTATAATATAGATGGCGGCATTTTTGCATGATTTATATCAGTCATGGTATGGGTTGCATATGTTATTATGCCACAAATAATAAATAAATCATATCTTTGTAAATTAAAATCTATTTAGTAAGATGTATCAAAAGCTTGTTAGGAAAGAAGTAATGGGAATATTGGAAAAGGAAGTAAGTTCTTTTCTGGATAAATTTTTAACGCCAATTGAAAAAATATGGCAGCCTTCTGACTACCTGCCTGATCCATCAAGTTCAGATTTTAAATATGATCTGGAAGAAATCCAAACTTTTGCCCGTGAAATGCCTTATGACCTGTTCGTAACATTGATCGGTGACTGTATCACAGAAGAAGCACTGCCTTCGTATGAATCTTGGTTAATGGGAGTAGACGGAATTGATCAGGAAAAGCAAGAAGTGGGCTGGGCCAACTGGATACGAGCATGGACTGGTGAAGAAAACAGACATGGAGATCTTTTGAGCAAATATCTTTATTTGTGTGGAAGAGTAAACATGAGAGAACTGGAAGTCACTACTCAATACTTAATTAATGATGGTTTCGATTTAGGGACAAGTATGGATCCTTACAGAAACTTTATCTATACAAGTTTTCAGGAAACAGCAACCAATATCTCTCACAGAAGAGTAGGAACATTGGCAAAGCAGTCTGGAAACGGAAAGTTAGCGAAAATGTGTGGTGTTATTGCTGCAGATGAAGCCAGACATGCAAAAGCTTACAAACATTTCGTAGCAAAAATTCTTGAGCTGGATCCATCTGAAATGATCCTCGCATTTGAAGATATGATGCGTAAAAAAATTGTAATGCCTGCACACCTTATGAGACAGTCCGGACAGAAAGCCGGAGAACTTTGGGGACATTTCTCAGATGCGGCTCAAAGATGCATGGTATATACAGGGAATGATTATATTAATATATTGTCGGATCTGTTGGATGAATGGAAGATTGAGCATGTAAAAGGCCTTACTGAAAAAGCTGAAAAAGCACAGGAATATCTAATGAAACTTCCTGCAAGACTTCAGAAGATCACAGATAGAATTTCAACTCCGGATCTTCAGTTTGAGTTCAAATGGGTGAAAAGCTAATTCTAAATTATCATAATTATAAAAACTTAAGAGTGCCATCGTTTTCGGCACTCTTTTTATTTCTTATCTTTGCAAAGCTAAAAAAGACAAAATGTTAAATAATAAAAAAATTGCTGTGGATTTCGACGGAACTATTGTTGATGATGCATATCCGGCAATTGGCAAAGCAAAAATTTTTGCTTTCGAAACATTAAAAAAACTTCAGGCAGAAGGATATAGATTAATTCTCTGGACATACAGACACGGAAAAACTTTGGATGAAGCCGTAGAATTCTGTAAAAATAACGGTGTTGAATTTTATGCGGTGAATTCCAGCTTTGAAGGTGAGGTTTTCGATGCTGAAAATCAATCCAGAAAACTGGATGCAGACTGGTTCATTGACGACAGAAATTTAGGAGGATTTCCAGGCTGGGGAGAAATCTACAATATTATCCAGGAAAGAATAGAATTCCGTGTAGAAGGAAAAGAAGTCCTGGCCTACTCAAAACTTAAAAAAGAAAAGAAAAAAGGACTTTTCTGGTAAGAGAAATAATATAACAATTTAACAGTATAACAATCCAGGCAATGATGTATTGACCAAATTGCTACACTGGTACATTAATACATTGGTAAATTAATACAATGATTCAACTAAAAACAATAGAGGAACTCCGCCTGATGAAGGAGAGTGCCCACCTGGTTTCCAAAACACTGGGGATGCTGGCTAAAGAAATAAAACCGGGGATCAATACTTTATATCTTGATAAACTGGCGCACGATTTTATTAAAGATCATGGTGCCGAACCTGCTTTCTTAGGATATGGAGGTTTTCCCAATTCGTTGTGTATTTCTCCAAATGATCAGGTAGTTCATGGTTTTCCAAATAATGATATTGTAAAAGAAGGTGATGTTCTTTCTGTAGACTGTGGTGTAATCCTGAACGGCTTTGTAGGGGACCATGCCTATACATTTGAGATTGGGGAAGTAAAGCCTGAGGTTAAAAAACTTCTTCAGGTAACCAAAGAATCCCTGTACAAAGGTATTGAGCAGTGTGTAAGAGGAAAAAGGATAGGAGATATCTCCCATGCGATCCAGTCATACTGTGAAAAAGAAGGCTATGGAGTGGTAAAAGAACTTGTAGGACATGGTCTTGGAAGAAAAATGCATGAAGATCCTCAGGTCCCTAATTATGGAAGACAGGGGAGCGGAAAAGTGATTAAAGACGGTCTTGCTATTGCTATTGAGCCTATGGTAAACATGGGTACTGAAAAAGTAAAATTCCATAATGATGGATGGACAGTGACTACTTTGGATAATATGCCTTCTGCCCACTTTGAGCATGATGTAGCGGTAATCAATGGTAAGCCGGTATTGCTTTCTACATTCAAATATGTGTATGAAGCTCTGGGTATCGAAAGTGATGAAGAGAAGCCATTCCAATTGGATTTTTAATGAAAAAAGTAGCTAAGCTTTTACTCAATACAATACCCCGTCCGATGCTGATTAAAATGAGTATCTGGGCGAGACCACTTATCTACCAGTTTTTCAAAGGAGATAACTTTTATGATCCTATCGATGGGAAATCCTACCGGAAATTCCTTCCTTACGGCTATGGAAAACAGCGTGAAAATGCACTTTCTCCCGGAACTTTGAGTTTGGAAAGACACCGTCAGATGTGGCTTTATCTTCAGAATGAGACTGATTTCTTTATAAAAAATGCTAAAGTTCTTCATATCGCTCCCGAGCAGGAGTTTTTGAGGAAATTTAAGCTAATGAGAAATCTGGATTATATTTCCGCAGATCTTTTTTCTCCTATTGTAGATGTAAAAGCCGATATCCTTGACCTGCCATTTGCTGATGAAAGCTTTGATGTCATCTTCTGTAACCATGTTTTGGAGCATATTGAAGATGATGCAAAAGCTATAAGCGAACTTTACAGGGTAATGAGGCCCGGAGGCTGGGGGGTTTTTCAGGTTCCGATGAGAAACTCTCTCGAGAAAACCTATGAGGATTTCTCTATAAAAGATCCCAAAGAGCGTCAGAAACATTTCGGACAGTATGATCATGTCCGCTGGTATGGAATGGATTATTTTGACCGTTTAAGGAAGGCTGGTTTTGAAACAGAGCCGAATTTCTATTCACAGAATTTTTCAGAAGAAGAAATTAAAAAATACGGATTAAGGCAAAATGAGATCTTACCTGTAGTTTTCAAAAAATAATAATAAACCCGTCCTCAACCTGAAGGCGGGTTTGTTTAATATCAATAGAAATTGTTTTTTGATTTTAATGTGAAACAGATTTTAATCCTACCACAGAACCTATCAAGGTTACGATAAAAAATACTCTCCAGAAGCTTACAGGATCTTTAAAAAAGAAGATACCCATCAGAGCAGTTCCTACAGCTCCAATTCCTGTCCATACTGCATAAGCCGTTCCGATAGGAAGCGTCTGTGTAGCTTTGATCAGTAGAACCATGCTGATTGTCATGGTCACAAGAAAACCGGCATACCAGTAATACATCTCGGATCCGGAGGTTTCCTTGGCCTTTCCCAGACAGGAAGCAAATGCTACCTCAAAAAGCCCGGCGATAACTAAAATTATCCAATTCATTTTCTTTAATTTTCTTTTACAAAGTTCTGCATTTGAAAGGAAACACAATTTTACATTTGTTAAATAATGAAATGATTTCTAATTTATATTTCCTTTGTTCATATTAATTATGTTTAGCCATAAGCACTTAATTATTTATTTTACTCTCCATTAAGAGATTAATTCTTATCTTTAAAACCTAACAAATTAAAATTTAAACATGAAAAACTTAAAAAAAGTTTCAAGGGAACAATTAAAACAAATTAAAGGTGGAGCGATCGGTGGTATTTGCGCACCTGGTTATTACCTTCAATGTCTTTCGGTAGGTCAATGTGATGAAGCTCAAGATCTATTTGAATGTTCATGCCACTGCGTTCCAAAGCTATAAAATACAATCCCTCAATTTGAGGGATTTTTTATTCTGTTATGTACAGAGAAAATTATTCCTGAAAAATGAATTTATTTTAATTTGAATTTTAAAATCATATCGGGAAGCCTTGAGATGGTAGGAGGAAGTTATTAAGAGCCGAAACCATAACTACAATGCAACCTTAATACTACATCATTAAATGTTATAGGGACTGTTGAAAAATTGCGACCAAAATTAACTTCAAGCCTCGCTCTTCCAGCTTCCATCCCGTACAAAATCTAATTACCTTATTTCTGCACGGATTCGGCTCAGGCTTACCTGGGTAATCCCAAGATAAGAAGCAATGTGTCCCAACTGAACCCTTTTTAAAAGATCAGACTTATTTGTTATTAGATCTTTATAACGTTCCAAAGATGTTTTAAACTGTCTTGAAATAATAAGCTCTTCCGTTTTTACAAGCTCCCTTTCTGCAAATTTTCTCCCCCAATTGGCGATGTGAATGTCTTCATTAAAAAGCTTTCTCAGGCTTTCTGTTTCCAAAATATACAGATCACAGTCTTCCAGAAGCTCAATGCTTTCGTAGCCTGGTTTGTTTTCTACATAACTTTTCATGGAAACGGCTGTTTCGCCTTCACTTCCGAACCAGAATGTAATATCATTGTCAGCCGTTGATGCATAGGCTCTTACGATTCCTTTCTTGATAAAATAAATATAAGGAATGATCTTATCTGCTTCCATCAGGCAGAAATTTTTTGGATAGGATACTTCTGTAATATGTGCCTTCAAAGCAGTTTTGGAAGTTTCAGGAAGTACATAAATGTGGTCAAGGATCTGATCTATATCCATAAAAGAGTTCTATAGGTCAAAAATATCAGTTTTAAAGGATGCAAAACAATTTTATTCTGTTCAATTTACAATATAATAAGATAAATGCAGATATAAACCTGTCAAATCCATACCAGCAGACGACTAATCAATAGGATTCTCTTTTTTCTCTTCTAAAAGTAGACTTAAACTACAAAGACCAGTTTTGTTTTAGTAACTTTGCAGTTCATAATATTATTTATATGCATAAAGCTGGATTTGTAAACATAGTCGGAAAACCTAATGCGGGAAAATCTACCTTATTAAATCAATTGATGGGTGAGAAGTTAGCCATTGTAACGCAGAAGGCTCAGACAACACGCCATAGAATTTTTGGAATTTATAATGAAGAAGACTTACAGATCGTATTTTCTGATACTCCCGGAGTCTTGGATCCTAAATACGGTTTGCAGGAAAAAATGATGGATTTTGTAAAGGATTCTTTACAGGATGCGGATGTATTTCTATTTATCGTGGATGTTACAGATAAAGCTGAGCCTTCAGAATTTTTAATTGAGAAACTTAATAAAATTCCTGTTCCTGTATTATTACTCTTAAATAAAGTAGACCAGACCAACCAGGAAGGGCTGGAAAAACTGGTAGGAGAATGGCATGACAGAATTCCGAAGGCGGAAATTCTTCCTATTTCAGCATTGAATGCTTTTAATACAGATGTTATTCTGCCCAAGCTAAAATCTATGCTTCCTGAAAGTCCTGCTTACTATGATAAAGATATGTATACTGATAAGCCGGAAAGGTTTTTTGTAAACGAAGCGATCCGTGAGAAAATTCTTTTAAATTATGAAAAAGAAATTCCTTATTCTGTGGAGGTGGTTACCGAGCAGTTCAAAGAAAAAGAAGGAATTATCTTCATAGATTCTATTATTTATGTTGAAAGAGATACCCAGAAGGGAATTATTATCGGACATAAGGGTGAGGCTATTAAAAAAGTAGGAACAGAAGCAAGACTGGATCTGGAAAAATTCTTTTCTAAAAAGATCCATTTGAACCTGTTTGTGAAAGTAAAAAAAGACTGGCGAAAAAATGATAGAGATCTGAAAAATTTCGGATACAGATAAACTAAAAATGCTTGTGATTCCGTTCTATTAAAAGATTTTCATTACCTTTAATCTAAATTTTTAGTAAATGAACTATTTCAAGCCAAATTCCAGCTCAGTACCTAAAGATATTATTTTATTTGCAGTGAGAGTGTTTATTGGTTTTGCCATGCTTTCTCACGGTTTTCCAAAGCTTCAGATGCTTCTGGAAGGCGGTAAAATAGAGTTTTATGATTTTATAGGGTTGGGTCCTTTGGTAACCCTGGTTCTTACAGTTATTGCTGAATTTGTCTGTTCAATATTCCTTATATTAGGACTTTTTACCAGAATTTCATTAGGGTTTTTGGTCTTTACAATGATTATCGCCGCTTTTGTCGTTCATAGAGCAGATCCTTTTGAAAAGAGAGAAATGAGCCTTATCTATCTGTGTGTCTATCTTCTTCTGATGGCATTTGGCGCAGGAAAAGTATCAGTAGATCACATGATTGAAAAAAGAAAAAGAGCTTCAGACTGGTAATTCCGGTTGAAAATATAAAATAAGAGCATTAATTATTTAATGCTCTTTATTTTTGCTAAGGTCTGCAGGGATAAGTCGATGGTATACAATCCCAGATAGGTGAGCCGTTTTCATCTCTAGCTACAACACATGCCCTATAACCTGAACCACATGATGGTGCTTGTCCTCCAATAATGGTTTTCAATTTTCCTTTGCTTAACTTTCTTAAATTTTTCATATTGATTTTAATTTGATTGCTCTACTAAGATAAACATTTTTATTATATCACAATGAAGGGTATTAAATATTGCTTTCTGGTTATTTCCTAAAAATCACTATTTTCGTAGAAAATGAATTTATATGAAGATAAAACTGACAATTTGCCTTCTGGCATTTCTCAATTTCTATGATGCACAGGAGAATATTACTTATCAAAAACCTTCTGCGGAGATTCTGAAACTCGCAGATTATGAAAGACCGCCAAGTGTTCTGATGAACAGCAAAAAAGACTGGGTGGTTTTCACCTACAGGCCTACTTATAAGACACTGGAAGACCTTAATCAGCAGGAAATGAAGCTTGCAGGATTAAGAATTAACCCAGTTACCAATATCTCAAGCAGTGTCACCTATTCTAATAATCTTAAGATCAGAAAGATCAACGATAAAAATGAGACACAGGTGAAGAATATGCCTGCTAATGCTAAAATTACATACATTTCATTTTCTCCGGACGAAAAGAAACTGGCATTTACCAACACCACAAGTAAAGGAGTAGAGCTTTGGATCGTAGATATGGAAACAGCTGCTGCGAAAAAAATAACCGGAGATAATCTTAATGCGAATCTAGGAATGCCTTATACCTGGTATAATGATTCACAAAGTTTCTTAATCAGAACCCTTCCTCAAAACAGGCCTGCACTGATTGATACAAGTAAAGATCTTCCAACCGGACCTATTGTTTCTACAGCTGATGGTAAAGTTTCGCAAAACAGAACATATCAGGATCTTCTGAAAAATCCTCAGGATGAAAAAAACTTTGAAGTCCTCACAGCTTCTGAAATTTATCAGGTAGACCTTAATGGGAATCTTAAAAAAATGAAGGATCACGATATGTACTCTGGGGTAAGTTTTTCTCCGGACGGAAATTATCTAATGACTACGGTGATCAAAAAGCCATTTTCTTATATCGTTCCGTTAAGCAGATTTCCAATGACTACCACGGTATATGATATGAAAGGAAATGCTGTAAAAACAGTCAATGATGTTCCTTTGAATGAAATCATGCCGAAAGGTTTTTCATCCGTAAGAACAGGAAAAAGAAGCATGGGTTGGAGAAGTGATGTTCCGGCGACTTTGGTGTATGCTGAAGCTCTGGATGGAGGAGACCAATCTAAAACCGTTGATTACAGGGACGAAATTTTCACCTGGGAAGCCCCTTTTGCAACTGCTCCGAAATCATTCTTTAAAACAAAACAGAGGTATGAAGATGTAAGCTGGACGAACGATCATTATGCAGTAGTTTCTGAAGGCTGGTATGATACAAGAAATACGAAATCCTACCTCGTAGATCTGAATAATGGTGAATCTAAAGTTTTTGATGACAGAAATTATCAGGATGTTTATAGTGATCCCGGGAATTTTAATACCACAAAGAACCAGTACGGAAGATATGTTATTGATATGAAGGGAGGAAAAACCTACCTGATTGGTGATGGGTTTACAAAAGACGGACAACATCCTTTTATTGATGAACTGGATGTGAAATCACTTAAAAAGAAAAGACTCTACACCTCAAATATTAAAAATGCCAAAGAAGAAATTATTGATATCCTTAATCTTTCAAAAGGTGAAATTTTAACGACTCAACAATCTCCAAGTCTGTACCCGAACTATTATAAAAAGAATATTAAATCCAATAAAGCAGAAGCGGTAACCAATTTTGCCAATCCTTTTGAAAGCATCAAAGATGTATACAAAGAAGTAATCACTTACAAAAGAAATGACGGAGTTACTTTGACAGGTACCCTTTATCTTCCTGCAAACTATGACAGAAAGGCGAAGAAAGAAAAACTTCCTTTATTGATTTGGGCTTATCCTACAGAATATAAAGATAAGAATACAGCCGGGCAAAATACCCAAAACCCGAATGACTTTACCTTCCCGTACTATGGATCTTTTGTATACTGGACGACCAAAGGATATGCTGTGCTGGATGATGCCGCATTCCCTATCATTGGAGAAGGCAAAACAGAGCCGAATGATACTTTCATTCCACAGCTGGTAGCTAACGGAAGGGCTGCCATTGATGCAGTAGATCAGTTAGGGTATATTGACAGAAATAAAGTAGCAGTTGGAGGGCATTCCTATGGTGCATTTATGACTGCAAATCTTTTAACCCATTCTAAAGATTATGCTTGTGGTATTGCCAGAAGTGGTGCTTATAACAGAACTTTAACACCATTCGGATTCCAGAGTGAGCAAAGAAATTACTGGGATGTTCCGGAGATCTACAACACGATGTCTCCGTTTATGAATGCAGACAAAATGAAGACACCATTGCTTTTGGTGCATGGTGATGCTGATAACAATCCGGGAACTTTCACATTGCAGACTGAAAGATATTTCCAGGCCCTGAAAAACTTGGGAGCTCCTGTGAAAATGGTTCTTCTTCCGAAAGAAGCCCACGGTTATGTAGCTAAAGAAAATATTCTACACCTTTTATGGGAACAGGATCAGTTCCTTGAGAAGTGTTTGAAGAAATAAAATAGTTTTTCAAGAAAGCCCGTTTATTACTTAAACGGGCTTTGTTTTTAAAATAATATGAAATTTCTTTCAACTCATTTTTAAATTAATTTTATAAATATTTAAGTATTTCATCAATACTCTTCAGCTCCATGAAATTATCATGTTCCAGATGATGTTCATGCTGTTCATGACTCCATGTCACATGATAAGGAATATGTGCTGCAAAACCGCCGATTTCCAGTACTGGCAGAATATCTGATTTAATTGAATTTCCCAGCATCAGAAAATGTTCAGGCTGACAGTCCAGATGCTTCAACAGCTTTTTGTAATCATTTTCTTTTTTATCACTCATAATTTCAATGTGGTGAAAATAGTCCTGAAGTCCTGAATTTTTCAGCTTCCGTTCCTGATCCAGCAGGTCACCTTTTGTAGCAACTACCAGCTTGTATTTTCCTTTTAAAGAATCTAGTGTTTCCGTAACTCCCTCCAATAATTCTATGGGTTTCTGCAAAAGTTCCTGACCGATCTCAATAGTCCTGTTGATCAATTGCAAAGATGCCGTGCCGCCTGAAACCCTGCTTATCGTTTCGATCATACAAAGCATAAAACCTTTTACTCCATAACCATAGAGATTAAGATTCTGCATTTCTGTTTTAAATAATTCCTGGGATACAGAATGTTGTGGCAGATAATCTTCAAGCAGAGCACAGAATTCCTTTTCTGCTTCCTGAAAATAAGGCTCATTGATCCAAAGGGTGTCATCTGCATCAAATGCGATGGTTGTGATATGATTATTCATTTTAGTTTTGTATTTTTCTCCCGACAAAATTCAGTATAAAAATTCAATCAGAAAAGGACATTTGTCCCGGATAAAATATGTTAAGGACCAACCAGATATTTCTTAATTATATAGAAAACCTTTACGAAAAGAAGAAAAGTAGAGAAGAAATCGTCATAAGATCATTTTCTAAGGGAGAAAGAATGTTGATGCAAGACGAGAAGCCTTCCAAAATAATGCTTGTTAAACAAGGAATTACCAAATGCTTTTTTACAGAAGAAAATGGCAAAGAATATATAGTCGAATTTTTAGGAAAAGGAGAAATCATCGGTGAAATAGAGCTGATCCGGAATATCCCATGTTTGTGCAGCATTGAAGCAGTAACAGAAGTTGCCGTTTATGCCGTGACTGTATCTTATTTTCAATCATTAATTAAAAATGATCTGGCCTTGAACAATCTGCTTCTGGACGTTTTTGCAGAACGCATCATTAATACGTCCCGAAGAGCATCTTACCAGCAGTTGTATGCTGTAGAACATACGTTAGCCCAGCTTCTTGAGCTGCAGGCGGAACAGAATATTGAGATTTCAAAGGAAGATATGGCTGCTTACCTGGGAATTACGGTGAGAAGTCTGAATAGATCTTTGAAAAAATTAAAATAATATTGCGTTAAATTTAATAACAGATTGAAGGGGTGTTCAATGAATTTTTTATTAATATTCATTAGCCATATTGAAATAATGGGGAGTATTTTTAATTTTTGCTATTTTTGTATTTGAAAAAAAATGAATTGATCAATGGGAGAAATAAAGTTCCGCAATGCGAAATTGGGTGATTTACCAAAAATTGTAGAAATATATAATTCTACGGTTGCTTCAAGAATGGTAACGGCGGATGTAGAGGAAGTTTCTGTAGAAAGCAAACAAATATGGTTTGAAGCCCATAATTCTGAGACCAGACCGCTGTGGATCGTTGAAGATCCGGAAGGACAGACAATTGGCTGGGTGAGCTTTAGTTCATTTCATGAAAGAACTGCTTACAGCGGAACAGTAGAAGTAAGTATTTATCTTGATAAAAGCTGCAGAGGAAAAGGATACGGGAAAACCATTCTTCAATACTGTATTGAGAACGCCGGAAAATTTAAGGTTAATAATCTGGTGGCTCTTATTTTTCTGCATAATGAACCAAGCCTGAAGCTCTTCAGATACTTCGGATTTGAAGACTGGGGAATGCTTCTTAACGTAGCTGTTTTAGATGGTATAGAAAGAAGTCTGGTGATTTTAGGGAAGAGAATAATAGTATAGATAAAAATTATCAGCGCGGAGCCTTTGGCTCCGCGCTGATAATTTAATAGTGTCTTAAATTACTTTAAACAACTCTTTTATCCCGTTCTGAAGTATTGATTACTTTTATTAGTTTCCGAGTTGATCTATTGTTATAATTTCTTTTTCCTTCTGAGCGATTCTTTTGGCCGACATATTCAAAAATCGTTTTACCAGGAAAACAGCTGAAACCGTAAGCCCAAGGCCTAAAGCGATCCACATACCGAAAGCACCCATTTTTAAAGTAACACAAAGGAAATATCCTAAAGGAATTGTAATGACCCAATACGCTATAAATGTATAGATCGATGGGATTTTCACATCCTGAATTCCTCTCAACATTCCTAAAGCTGTTACCTGAACCCCGTCTGAAAGCTGGAATAAAGCAGCAATAATCATTAATTTTGAAGCCAGCATAATCACTTCGACTTCTTCTTTTTTGGTGAAGAAAGTAGGAAGTATATTTCTTCCCAGAATGAAAAACAGTCCGCAGATACACATAAAAATAAAGGATATTTTCAGGTTGTTGATCCCTACTTTTCTTAATTCAACAAAATTCTGTTCTCCAAGTTTTCTACCGATCATTACCGTTGAAGCTACGCTGAATCCCACGCATAAATTGAAAGTAAATGAAGCCATACTCAATGCGATCTGATGCGATGCAATGTCATGCGCTGAAATCAGTCCACAGATGAAGGCCGCTCCAGCAAAAGCAGTTACTTCGAAGAACATCTGTAAAGCGGTTGGAAGACCCAGTCTTACCATTTTATCAAACATATTTTTGGAGAAGACCTGTATTTTTAAAGAGAAGTCTTTAATATACCGTCTTGTTTTTTTCTCTTTAACCAAAACAACATAAAGGAAAACCACCATGAAAATTCTGGAGATTAAAGTAGCTAAAGCTGATCCTTTCACTCCCATTTCAGGGAAAATCCATAATCCTTTGATGAAAACATAGTTCAGGACAATATTAATAATATTCGCAATGATGGTTGCCTTGGTAACCCCGATGGTATAGGACAATCCTTCAGATACTTCCCGAAGCGTCTGAAAAGCCATAAATGGAATCATACTGATTGCCATGATGCTCAGGAAATCCACTGTATTAGGAATGATCTTTGCCGGCTGCCCTGAATGATAGAGTAGTGGCATTCCTAAAAGTAAAACTCCCATAAGAACAATTCCGACAGTCATATTAATTACAAATCCGTGGCTGAAAACAGAATTAATAGTTCCGTGATCTTGTTTGGAGTGTGCTTCAGAAACCAGTGGAGGTATGGCAAATGAGAATCCCAGTGCCAGTACAAACGTGGAGAAAAACACAGCATTTCCCAATGAAACGGAAGCCAGCGCATCTGCTCCTAAAAGTCTTCCAACAATAATATTGTCAAAGAGATTTACCGACACCTGTCCCACCTGCGTAAGCATTACAGGAAGTGCCAGGGTCAGGCATTCTTTCGTATAGTTTTTATTTAAAAAGTTCATAATAGTTTATAATTCATATATAGTTTAATATTTAAAATAGCCAAAAAAAAAATTTGCAGTAGTCTTACTGCAAATTTTTATAATATATTTAATGTTACTTAAATTATTTCCTTACAAAACTTGCAACATCCTCCTCAGAAACAGTGTTTCCGCCAAGAATAATTAATCTTTCCACAACATTTCTCAGTTCTCTGATATTCCCAGTCCATGAAAGAACTTTAAGCGCTTCAATCGCTTTATTATCAAATTTTTTCACAGCAGTACCGTGTTCATCGGCAATCATACCGGAAAAATGATCTACCAGCAGACTGATATCTTCTTTTCTTTCATCCAATGGCGGAACGTAGATTTCAATCACAGAAAGCCTGTGGTAAAGATCCTCTCTGAATTTTCCTTCTTCAATTTCCTTCTGCATATTTTTGTTAGTCGCTGCAATTACTCTTACATCAACTTTTATTTCCTTATCACTTCCTACAGGGGAAACTTTGCTTTCCTGAAGTGCTCTCAATACTTTAGCCTGAGCGATAAGACTCATATCTCCAATCTCATCCAAAAAGATCGTACCTCCGTTAGCCTGTTCAAATTTTCCTTGCTTATCTTTAATAGCCCCTGTAAAAGATCCTTTTACGTGTCCGAAAAGCTCAGATTCAATAAGCTCAGAAGGGATCGCGGCACAGTTTACTTCAATCATAGGACCTCTTGCGCGCTCACTTTGGTTGTGGATGGCATGGGCCACCAATTCTTTTCCGGCTCCGTTTGGACCTGTGATCAAGACTCTGGCATCAGAGGCAGCTACTTTTTCGATCATATCCTGAATTTTTTTCAAAGCAGGAGAATCACCGATCATCTGATATTTTTTGTTGACTTTTTTCTTTAACGTTTTATTTTCAGTCTGCAGGCTTTTATTCTCCAGTTTCAGACTTTCTTTAGCTAAAGCATTTTTTACGCTCGTTATCAGTCTGTTGATGTCGATAGGCTTAGAAATAAAGTCATATGCACCTTCCTTTAAACAAGATACGGCAGAATCAATATCCGCATGCCCTGAGATCATGATAAACGTAGTCTCTGGCTTTAAGAGCATACTTTGCTTTAAAAGTTCAGTTCCTGAAAGCTTAGGCATTTTAATATCGGAAATCACCAATGCGAAATCTTCTTTCTCTATCTGTTTGTAGCCTTCAAGGCCATCTTCAGCGATAACAAATTCGTAATCGGTAAGTTCATCAGAAAGAATACTGTGTAATACTCCCGAGATTGCTTTTTCGTCTTCTACAATAAGGATTTTTTGCATAGTTGCAAATTTAGATTTTTTGATTCAATTATTAGCAAAAACTATACCTAAATATACTATTTTGAGTAATCCCTTCTACCGAAAATAGCAGATCCTACCCGCACAGAATTGGCACCGCATTCAATGGCAGCCGGGAAATCATCACTCATTCCCATCGATAAGGTTTCTAATGTTTGCAATTGATTTAATTCATCAAAAAGTCCTTTTAAAATTAAAAACTCTCCTTTTACCTGTTCCTTATCATCCGTAAAAGTTGCCATTCCCATTAGTCCGGTAATTTCAGCGTTTGGAAATTCTCCGTTTAGGTGCTTCTGAAATAAGGCCCTGGCTTCTGATAGATCAAGTCCGAACTTGCTTTCCTCTGCTGCAATTTTTACCTGAAGCAGTACTTTTACCGTTCTGCTGTTTTTACCTGCTTCTTTACTGATCTCCGAAAGAAGTTTTTCAGAATCCACACTTTGTATTGTATCTATAAATGGAGCAATATATTTTACTTTATTCGTTTGCAGGTGCCCGATCAAATGCCATTGAATGTCTTTAGGAAGGAGAGGATATTTCTCCATAAGCTCCTGAACCTTATTTTCTCCAAAGACTTTCTGTCCCAGATCATAAACCTCCTGAATGGCCTCAGCCGGATGTGTTTTTGAAACGGCTACCAACTCTACTCCTGATGGAAGCTGATTCTTTATTGCTGTGAAATTTTCTTTAATACCCATAAATGCAAATTTCTGAATTTTAAAAGCAAAAAACTAATGAATCTGTAAAATTGTTTAATGTAATTAACTTGTTGCTAGTTGCTAGTCAATGATTTTTAATAAAGCGCATCAAATCATTAATACATTTTACATAAATACAATCAATTCAGAATCTCATTAATCTTCGGATACTGGGAGATTTTTTTAAAGACAAACCTGTTGCTTTTCTGAAGCTTTTCAATAAAGAGATCCAGTTCGTTGATAGAATCTGCGTCCCTTAGATATTGGTCATGGGTAAGAAAAACCAGGTGTTTTGATGTCTTTTCCAGATCATTAAAAAAGATGCTGTCTACCTTTTTAATCATTGCTTCATGACTTCCTTTTAAAGTCATTTTTTGAGAAGGTCTCCATTCAAGATCCCAGCCAATAACTTTATAACCTGCTTTTTTAAGGCCATTTGCTGCATTGGTGGAACTTTTTATATCGG
>Ga0308164_10002459_pt1 | contig 18368 bp, 14 predicted proteins | sample PhyTR2_FD_201031 | JGI IMG/M metagenome (GOLD analysis project Ga0308164, IMG submission 201031) | Phyllosphere microbial communities from UC Gill Tract Community Farm, Albany, California, United States - DLSLT.R2 | ecosystem: Host-associated > Plants > Phyllosphere > Unclassified | place: USA... | reverse complement strand
CACCTTCTCCATCGCCAACGACGTGGCCAAGTACTTCGCGATCCTGCCGGCACTGTTCGCCTCGATCTACCCGCAACTGGGCGTGCTCAACGTGATGCACTTGCAGAGCCCGCAGAGCGCGATCCTCTCGGCCATCGTGTTCAACGCGCTGATCATCGTGGTGCTGATTCCCCTGGCGCTGCGCGGTGTGCGCGTGCAGGCGGCGAGTGCGGCGGCATTGCTGCGACGCAACCTGCTGATCTACGGGCTGGGCGGGATTCTGGTGCCGTTCGTGGGCATCAAGGCGATCGACATGCTGTTGACGGCGTTGCACCTGGTGTAAAGACCTCCACCTTGTGTGGCGAGGGGGCGCGCTCCCTCGCCACAGGGGTTTCTTGACTGATTGAGGATGTGAAGATGACTAACATGATCCGCCCGGCCCTGAGCCTGCTGGTCCTCATGACCCTGATCACCGGCGTCGCTTACCCGCTGGTGGTGACCGGCGTCGCCCAAGTGGCTTTCCCGGACCAGGCCAATGGCAGCCTGGTGCGTGACGACAGCGGCAAAGTGCGCGGCTCCAGCCTGATCGCCCAGGACTTTACCGGCGACAGCTGGTTCCACCCGCGCCCATCGGCCGGCGCGTTTGCCACGGTTTCCAGCAGCGCCAGTAACCTGGGCCCAAGCAACCCGGCACTGGCGACGCGTATCTTCGATGACGCCAACAAGCAACTGGTGCCTAGCCAAGGGCCGGTGCCTTTGGCGTCGCTGACTACCTCTGGCAGCGGTCTTGATCCACACTTGCCTCCAGAGGCAATTGCCTATCAACTGGCGCGAGTGGCCACGGCGCGGAATGTGCCGGTGGCAACCTTGCAACGGTTGCTGGATGAACACATCGAGAGCCCGTTGGTGGGCCCGCCTGTCGTGAATGTGCTGGCCTTGAACATGGCCTTGGAAAAATTGTAAGCAGTGAAAGCGCTTCGCGGGCAAGCCCGCTCCCACAGGGGAATGCATCCCAGATGTGGGAGCGGGCGTGCCCGCGATGGCGGCCTGAAGTACACCCGATAAACACCTGAAGGAACCCCCGCGCATGAGCGACTCCGGCCGCGCCGACGCCCTGTTAGCCGATCTGCCCCGGGACGGCCGTGGCCGGCTCAAAGTTTTCCTCGGCGCCGCGCCCGGCGTGGGCAAGACCTACGCCATGCTCCAGGCTGCGCATACCCAGTTGCGCCAGGGCGTACGGCTGATCGCCGGCGTGGTCGAAACCCACGGCCGCGCCGAGACCGAAGCCTTGCTCAGCGGCCTGCCGCAACAGCCCCTGCTGCGCAGCGAATACCGCGGCGTGATGCTCGAAGAGATGGACCTCGACGGCCTGCTCTCCGCCAAGCCCAAGCTGGTGTTGGTGGACGAACTGGCCCATAGCAACGCCCCCGGCAGCCGCCATGAAAAGCGCTGGCAAGACATCCAGGAACTGCTCGCCGCTGGCATCAACGTGTTTACCACGGTCAACGTCCAGCACCTGGAGAGCCTCAACGACCAGGTGCGCGGCATCACCGGGGTGCAAGTGCGTGAAACGCTGCCGGACTGGGTGCTGCAGGAGGCCGACGAACTGCTGCTGATCGACCTGCCCTCCCGCGAGTTGCTGGAGCGCCTGCGCGACGGCAAGGTCTACGTGCCAGAGCAGGCCCGCGCGGCCATCGATGCGTTTTTTACCCAGACCAACCTCATGGCCCTGCGCGAGTTGGCGATGCAAACCGCCGCCGCCCATGTCGATGACGATTTGGCCCAGGGGTATCGCCAACTGGGCCAGGCTGCCCCGGCCGTGCGTGGGCGCTTGCTGGTGGGGGTGGACGGTGATGCGCAGGCCGAGCGCCTGGTGCGCCATGCCAGCCGGGTAGCCCAGCGCCGCCATTTGCCTTGGAGCCTGGTGCATGTCGATAACGGCCGAGCGCGGGATGAACAGTCGCGGCTACGCCTGCAGAATGCCCAGCAACTGGCGGAGCGCCTGGGCGGTGAGGTCGTGTTGCTGCGGGCGGGGGAGGTGGCAAAAACGCTGATCCAGCATGCCGCCGAACGCCGTGCCAGCCTGTTGCTGGTGGGGCAGTCGCGAATGCGTTGGCGGCGTCGCTTATTTGGAGGCGGCCTGGCCGCACGCTTGCTGCGCAATGCACGGGGTCTGGAAATCAACGTCCTCGACAGCGACGACATCCCCGCACCGCCACGCTTGCCGGATGTGCGCGGGCTGGTGTGGTTCGACTATGCACTTGCGGTCCTGGCAACGGTGGTTGCGGCGGCAGTGGCGTGGGCGGTGTCCAGCGTCTTGCCGCTGCCGAACATCTCGCTGGTGTTCCTGGCTGCGGTATTGCTGGTGGCGGTGCGCAGCAGCCTGGGGCCGTCGCTGGTGTGTGCGGCGTTGTCGTTCATGACCTACGACTTCCTGTTCATTCCGCCGAATTTTTCCTTTGCCATCCAGCGCGAAGAAGACGTGCTGACCCTGTTGTTCTTCCTGTTGATGGCGGCGCTGACCGGCAACCTGGCCGCGCGTCAACGCCGCCAGTTGCAGGCATTGCGCGATACTCAGGAAGAAACCAGTGAACTGCTCGACCTGTCCCGCAAACTCACCGCCGCCACCGACCGCCAGGCGGTGATCAGCGCCGCGGCGCATCACCTGCAAGGCTGGAGCGACCTGGATTTGTGCCTGGTCAATCGCGATGGCCAGGGCGGTTGGGCGATCGAGACGGGCGGCCCGCTGACCCTCACCGAAGCCGAGCGCGCCGCCGCCGATTGGGCCTGGCAGCATGACCAGCCGGCGGGTATGGGCACCGGCACGTTGCCGTTCGGGCGCTGGTGGTGGTGGCCGTTGTCGGGCGAAGAGGGGCCCTTGGGGTTGCTGGGGGTGAGTCCCAAACCCGGCCTGGAGCTGAGTGGCCAACGCCGCCGTTTGCTCACCGCCTTGAGTCAACCGCTGGCCCAGGCATTGGCGAGGGCGCAACTGGCTCAAGAGCTGGAGTCCGCTCGGCTGCACGGCGAAACCGAGCAACTGCGCAGTGCGTTGCTGGCTTCGGTGTCCCACGATTTGCGCACGCCGCTGACCTCCATGCGCGGCAGCATCGACAGCCTGCTGGCGCTCGGTGAGGCGATCCCGCTGGAGGATCGCCGTGAGTTGCTCGAAGGCACCCGCGATGAGGCCGAGCGTCTCGACCGCTATATCCAGAATCTGCTGGACATGACGCGCCTCGGTCACGGCGCCTTGAAACTGGCACGGGACTGGGTGTCGCCGGGCGACATCGTCGGCAGCGCCCTGGGCCGCCTGCGTGCGGTGCTGGCGCCGTTGCAGGTGAATACCGATGTGCCGCCGGAGCTGCCGTTGTTGTACGTGCACGCCGCGTTGATCGAACAAGCGCTGGTCAATGTGCTGGAAAACGCCGCGCGGTTTTCACCGCCGCAAGGCCGCCTGCAACTGAGTGCCGGAGTCTTGGATGACCAGCTGTTTTTCGCCGTGGCAGATGAGGGCCCCGGCATTCCCGAAGAGGAGCGCGCAAAGATCTTCGACATGTTCTACACCGCCGCCCGTGGCGATCGGGGCGGGCAGGGCACGGGCCTCGGGTTGGCAATCTGCCAGGGCATGGTGGGCGCCCATGGTGGGCATATCAGCGTGGCCGACGGTATCGACGGGCGTGGCACTTGCATCACCTTGTTCCTCCCTTTACCCACACAGCCTGGCCTGGAGCGCGAGGCATGAGCTACCCTGTTTTCTTCACGGATTTTGATTGGATACCATGAGCCAGACCGCGACGATTTTGGTCATTGACGACGAACCGCAGATCCGCAAATTCCTGCGCATCAGCCTGGCCTCCCAGGGCTATAAAGTGATAGAGGCCGGCACTGGCAACGAAGGCCTGGCCCAGGCCGCGCTGAGCAAGCCAGACTTGCTGGTGCTCGACCTTGGCCTGCCGGACATGGACGGTCAGCAGGTGCTGCGCGAGTTCCGCGAATGGTCGACGGTACCGGTGCTGGTGCTGTCGGTGCGGGCCAGCGAGGTACAGAAAGTCGAAGCCCTCGACAATGGCGCCAATGACTATGTGACCAAGCCCTTTGGTATCCAGGAGTTTCTCGCCCGGGTGCGCGCGTTGCTGCGCCAGGCGCCGGCGGGTGAGTCCCAGGAAGCGGCCCTGCGCTTTGGCCCCTTGACCGTGGACCTGGCCTATCGCCGGGTGCTGCTGGACGGTGCTGAAGTGGCGCTGACCCGCAAGGAGTACGCGGTGTTGGCGCAACTGGCGCGGCATCCGGGGCGGGTGATCACCCAGCAACAACTGCTCAAGGATATCTGGGGCCCGACCCATACCGAGGACAGCCATTACCTGCGTATTGTGGTGGGGCACCTGCGTCAGAAGCTGGCGGACGACCCGACCCAGCCACGGTTTATCGTGACTGAGGCGGGGGTGGGGTATCGGTTGTTAGGCGGGTAGATCGTTGGTGCTTGCTCTGGCGTCATCGAAGGCAAGCCAGCTCCCACAGGGGAATGCATTCCAAATGTGGGAGCTGGCTTGCCTGCGATGACGCCATCAGCGTCACTAAGGATCTCAGCGCTGCTCACTCTCGTAGCGATCCAACGTATCACTGGCAATCTCCCGCCCCAGGGCGATCAACTCCGGCGCCTTGTAGAACTCGAAAAACCGGCACACCCGCTTCGGCACGTTGATCAGCACATCCGGTGGGTAGCCGGCAATCTTGTACTGCGCCAGCGATGTCTGCATCACCTCGAAGCTCTGGTTGATCAGGTCAAGCAATGATGCCGGGCCAACGTTATCGATGATGAACGACCCGGTCGCCGACTTCGGCGCTCCGGGTTTTTCCGGTGCGGCGGCGGGTTGTTGCGATTCGGGCTCGGCGGACTCCAGCCACGGGTTGATCTCCGCCGCCTGCGCCTCCAAGGCCTCCTGCTCCAGCTTCATCAATTGTTCGGCCTGCTTGCGACGAAACGGCAGGTGCGATCCCAGGGATTTCGCCAGGTTGTTGAAGCGACTCTTGAACGCTGGCGGGCGCTGGATCACCGGCAGTTGATAGTGCTTCTGGTTGGTGGCGTTGAGGTTGACCGCAATGATCAGGTCACAATGGCTCGACACCACCGGCACGATGGGCAGCGGGTTGAGCAGGCCGCCGTCCACCAGCATGCGATTGCCTTGCATCACCGGGGTGAACAGGCTGGGAATCGCCGCCGACGCACGCATGGCCTGGTGCAGGCAGCCTTCCTGGAACCAGATTTCCTGCTGGTTGGTCAGGTCGGTGGCGACGGCCGTGTAGGGAATGCGCAGTTCTTCGATATTGATCTCGCCGACGATCTTGCGGATCTGTCCGAACACCTTTTCGCCACGAATGGCCCCCAAGCGAAAACTCACGTCGACCAGGCGCAGCACGTCGAGGTAGTCGAGGCTTTCAATCCAGTTACGGTATTCATCCAGTTTGCCGGCGGCATAGATCCCGCCGACCACGGCCCCCATGGAGCATCCCGCGATACAGGCGATGTCGTAGCCGCGCCGTTCGATTTCCTCGATCACCCCGATATGGGCGTAACCCCGGGCCCCGCCGGAGCCCAGCACCAAGGCAACACGCTTTTTCATGGTCCATGTCCTCCCCAAGGCAGGTACCCACAATGCACCTATTGAGGGGCTGGCTTCAATCTTCGCGGGCGGCTGAAATTTTTTTCCAGGATAGCCGTGCTGCTCGGGTATGCTCTGGTGATTAGGTACTATCGATTTCAGGCTAAGGACAGGCACTTTTCCATGTAGGCAACGTCTACAGCGTACGACTGTTTTTCTTTATTTTGAGGTGTCATCGATGAAAGCCTGGATGTGTGTGCCTGTGATCATGTTGGCCCTGGCCGGTTGTGCCGGGAAAACCGCATACCGCGACAGCTGCGGCACCCAATTGGACGCCGCCTGGAAAGAACTGGACCTGGCCAAGGCCGAAGGTTTTGCCGGCACCGTGAGCTACTCCAAGGCCTTGTCACTGTTGACGGGCGCCAAGACCCAGCAACAATTCGAAGCGTTTGAAGGCTGCTCCAACAAGGCCGAGAAAGCGCGGTTCTACATTCGTGAATCTCGCGCCGGGCGTTGACCTGTAGCGGCGACTAGGACTCTTCATCAGAAAGTGAGGGCAGGATGTCAGCGTTGGTCAATCAGTTAGTCGCTCAGGTCATTGGCCTGGAAGTAGGGTTACTGAGCTGCCAGGCTCGCCTCGCCGCCGTCACCGACGATGAAGCCCTGCATGACCTGCGCACCACCGTGCGCCGGCTGCGCAGCCTGTTGCGCCCCTTGCGTGGGTTGCCTGGGGTCGAGCAGCTTGAAATGGCCGCCAGTACCGTCGGCCAATTGACCACGCCGCTACGCGACCGTGAGGTGCTGGCGGCGTACTTGCACCAGCACGGCCATCACGAGGCCGCTGACCGTCGACTGCGCCTGCAGCCCGACGCCTATCGCCACGTGGCGCAAAGCCCGGAACTCGCGCATTTGCTGTTGATCCTCGACGCCTTCCCGCGTTTTATCCGCGCTTCTGAGCACCAGAAACTGCTCAAGGGCCTGCGCCCACGCATCGAAAAACGTCTGGCCAAGCAATGGCAGAAACTCGATGAAGCCTTGAAAGACCCCGACCATGATCGCCATCGCTTGCGGTTGTTGATCAAGCGCGTGCGCTACGCGGCCGAGGCCTATCCCGAATTGGACACGTTGCCTGCCAAGGCCATGTCGCACCTGAAAAAAGCCCAGGCCGCGCTGGGGGATTGGCACGACTGCTGGCAGTGGCTGGTCCAGGCCGAACACCAGGCAGACCTGCAACCGTGTGTCGCGGTGTGGCACCGCACCATGGCCAAGGCGGAAGGTCAGGCGGATCGCGTGCTGGATAAACTCAGCGCCGCGTGTTTCTGAACCGGTCCGGCTTTTGGCCGGAATAGGCGCTGTACCTGACCGGCTCGATGGTTAAGATCCCCCCATCTGTTTCTTTCGATGTGAGACTGCCATGCGCTTTAGTGATTTGCTCGACGCCGCCCGCAGCAACCCGTTGGATGTCACCATTCCCGCCGACTGGGCCCAGGGCCGCGCGACCTTCGGTGGCCTGGTGGCTGCATTGCAATACGAAGCCCTGCGTGCACAGGTTCCGGCCGATCGGTCTCTACGATCATTGGCAATCACCTTCGTTGGCCCGGTAGCGCCGGACGTTCCTGCCAGTTATCAAGTCGAAGTACTGCGCGAAGGCAAGGCGGTCAGCCAATTGCTTGGTCGTGTGGTGCAGAACGGTGAAGTGGCGACACTGGTACAAGCCAGTTTCGGCGCGGCCCGCGAATCGGAAATCGCGGTGGAGAGCGAAGCGCCGCCGGTGTTCAAGCATTGGGAGGAGTGCCAGGAGCTGCCCTATATCAAGGGCGTCACCCCTGAGTTCATGCGTCACCTGGCGATGCGCTGGAGCGTGGGTGGTTTGCCGTTCACCGGTCATAAATCCCGCGAGATGGGCGGCTGGGTCCGGTTGCGCGGCGATGTGAAAGAAGAGCCACTGACCGAGGCGCATATCCTCGCCCTGGTCGATGCCTGGCCCCCGGCATTACTGCCCCACCTCAAAAAACCGGCACCGGGCAGCACCCTGACCTGGACCATCGAGTTCATCCAGCCTCTGCAAGACCTCACGACCCTGGACTGGTGCCAGTACCACGTCACGATCGAACACGCCCGTGACGGCTACGGCCACGCCGCCGCCGCCCTCTGGAGCCCGACCGGCGAACTGATCGCCATCAGCCGCCAGACCGTGGTGGTTTTCGCCTGACCTCAGTGCCTGTGGCGCTGCCGCCAGGCACGCCACCAGCCACCGCTCAACACAAAGCGCGGAAAGGTCACGAACTGTTCGACCACCAGGCGTTGTACCGCGTCTTTACGATCACTGAACGGCTCACTGGCCTGGGCTTCCAGGCGATGGCCATGACGTTGCAACGCCAGGCCGGCCAGGACACCGATGACACCCACGGCAAAACTCGCCAGGCTCAGGCTGAACACCCCGGATACAATCAACAGAAACCCGATGATGAACAGCGGCACGGCAATCAGGTGCAACGCCAGGTTGGTCGGGTGCTGATGGTTCTGCGGGTAGTTACGCCATTGCCAGGCGGGGAGATTGGGATGACGTTTGCCCATGATGATGAATCCTCTGTCCGTTGAAACAACATGGAGAGAGTTTAGGTGGGGTTGGGTGGGGGGGCGAATTGGGGCTGGCTATGGGGGTCATAGAGCCCGTACCCAGTTCGATCAATGATTTTGCTATCACTGTCTAACAGAATTGGCATACCTAGCCACAAGCTGAATCTTGGTCGTTGATGTATACGGCTGGACCGCAGAGAGAAATATATTTGGCTTTTAATTCGATTGCCGAAGATTTGGACGTTGCTTGCAACTCAAAATAGTTTTCGTGCTTAGTTATCACCATTTTTAACGTTTCTTTAGTCGGGATATTTTTGATTTTGACGTCGCTCAAGCCTCCGCAATCCAAGCCGATTCTGCATGTGTTAAACCCCTCTTTGATCCACTTTTCCGGAGGGGCGTCAGGTGTTTCAGAAATGTCAAAACCTAAACCTATATTGGGGCGGTCGTTGTCAATGGTCACGGAAAAAAGCGTTATTTCGCCTATCTCTACTGGGTAAGTGAATACCTTGTTGAAAAAAATAGTGTTTTCTAATTCGTTCCAATATTTCATTTTTTATCCTTGAAATAATAATGGTCTTTCGCGCCATCTAATTTCCCATTTCTCGGCCTGAATTTCGGTCGAAGATTGAAATGCGCTGCTTGATCACCCTTTCCGTCAGGTGTTGAAAATTTGTGACCAGCCCCATGATCCTGAATGAGAACCTTGGAGCCGTCCATCCGCGTGAATTCATACTCTCGAGTCATCACTGGCCTTCCTTGCGCATCTAGAATCTCGTTTCTCTGCTGATCTCTCATCGATACAAGTGAGTATTGCCTCATTGTTCCTAATCTAGGATCAACTACGGCATCGGGGTGTTGTACACGCGGTATTCCCGCATCGGCCTTCGCCTGTTTGAAAGCTCCATTCCTTGATACTTCCGGCGCGGAAGGTTCCGTAGGTTTGCCACATTCTGGCCTTTTCGTACCTTTGGGTGGGCAGTGGGCATTCAACCCGAGTGGATCAATCCATCCCGTCGGATTGGGCACGTACTGGTAAGCATTGATCCCACCCGCCAACTTCACCGGGTCCGGCGTGAGGTATCGACCAATATCCGGATTGTAGTAGCGATGGCGGTTGTAGTGCAGCCCGCTTTCTTGGTCGAAATATTGGCCCTGGAAGCGCAGCGGGTTGTCGACTTTTCCTATGTCGAGACGGCTGATTTCGCCGTAAGCACGGTAATGCGCGGACCAGACGATCTCGCCATCCGGAGCGGTGAGTTCCTGTGGGGTGCCGAGGTGGTCGAGTTGGTAGTGGTAGGCCTTGGTTTCCTTTGGGCCGAAGCCTTCCAGCAGCGCCAGCGGGCGGAAGGTGTTGGGTTCGTAGAGGTAGCTGCGGTGGCGGTTCGCGTGGTGTTCGGCGATGAGTATGTCGCCTTGCCAGAAAAACTCGGTCGTAATGCCATCGACGTTTTTGCTGATGCGGCGGCCAAAGGGGTCGTAGCGGTAGCTGGCGGTTTGGCCATTGGGCGTCTTAATGCCAATCAGGCGATGCTGGCAGTCGTAGCGGTATTCGGTGACGAGGGTGTGGCCTTTGCCGCGTCGCTCACGGATCAGGTTGCCGTAGGCGTCGTAGTCGTAATGGTGGTCACCCTGGATCATCAGGCGATTGCCGGCGACGATATCGGGGCCGGGGCGGTCTTGCATGAGCAGGTTGCCGGCGGGGTCATGGCCGAAGCGTTCCTGCTCGTCTTGGGTGTGGTCGGCGCGGGTGAGGCGGCTTAGGGGGTCGTAGTGGTAGCGGTGTTCACCTTTGCGGGTGTCGAGCAGGCGGGTGAGGTTGCTGGATTTGTCGTAGTCGTACTGGCGTTGATAAAGGGTGTATGCCTGCTGGGTGACGGCGTGAGCGTGCAGGCGCTGCTGGTCGTCATAGTGGTAGTGGCTGATCAATTGGCCTTGTTGGCGTTGGTGCTCCTGGCCGGCTTTGTAGAGATGAGAGGTCAGGGTTTCGCCGTTCAGTTCGACGGTGGCGAGGTGACCGCCTTTGGCGTGGTTGAAGGTGAGACGGTTGTTGTCCGGCAGGCGCAGGTTATGAAGGTGGCCGCAGGCGTCGTAGCCGTAGCGCAGGGTGCCCCAGCCTTGGTGTTCGGCGGTGAGGCGGTTTTGGACGTCGTATTCATAGACCAAAGCCCAGTGGCCGTCGTCGACGCTTAGGAGGTTGCCCTGGCGATCGTAGGCATAGTCGACGGCACCACCATCAGGCAGGGTTTTTCTTACGAGTCGACCGGCAGGGTCGCGCTCATAGCGAGTAACCAGCCGACTGCCGTCATCACCGTGTTCAGTCTTTTCCTGCAGATTGCCGTTGAGGTCGTAGACGTAAGCGGTGCGCTGGCCGTCAAACCCGGTTTCCTGCTGGATCAGGCCATTAGGGTGGTAAGCGAGTTTGTAGGTCTCGCCGACTTCATTCTCGATCTCGGTCAGTAGCAGCCGAACGTTGTCGTAGCGGTACTTGACCTGGCTGCCATCGGCGTTGATGCGGCGGCTGATCAGGTGCAGGCCGTCGGCGTATTCGTAGCGGGTGACGTTCCCCAGTTCATCGCGTTCGGAAGTGATTTTTCCGTAAGCGTTGTAGCTGTATTCCCTGCACGCACCGCCCGGTAGCACCACGCGGATCAACCGACCCACGCTGTCCCACTGATGTTGGGTCAGCGCACCATGCTCATCCTCACGCGCAACTTGTCGTCCGAGATCGTCATAGCGATAACGCTTGATTCCACCATTGGGCAACTGCTCCTCAAGCAACTGCCCACGTTCATTCCACACCAGCCGCTGACAGCTATGGTCTGGATACCAAACCCCAACCAGCTGCCCATATTGGTTGTAGCTGTAGTCAGTAGCGTTGCCGTCAGGATCGGTCCTACGCGTGACATCGCCCTGGTCATTCCGCTCGTATTTCCAGACTGCTTCACCACGCCGCACAACCCGTACGAATCCGTTGTCATGCTCGTAGGTGGTCGGCTCGTCATCTCCCGGAAACAACGCCACCAGGTGTCCCGCTTCGTCGTATTGATACGCCGTGATCGCACCGAGAGGATCCTGCTCAACCGTCAGCCGGCCTTTGTCATCGTAGGACTTGAAGTGCTCGGCCCCCTCCGGATCCACCCGCTGCACCAGCCGCGCCCGCTGGTCATGCACGTAGACTTCCTGGCTGCCGTCGGCGTTAAACACCGTGACCTGCCCGTTGTCATCCCAGGCATACCGCGTGTCCATCTGCGAGAAACTCGCCCAATGCCGGACACACCGCGCCGCCTTGCCAGCCCGTTCCCACTCCCAATAGAAACTCGCCCCACCGGCCAATCCACGCTCAAGAATCACGTGCTGAGCGTCGTACCGATAAACCTCGCTTTCACCGACCGCATTAGTTGCCGAAATCAGTCGTCCAGCGTCGTCATAGGCGTAGGAAACGACGGTCTGCTCCGTCACCCACACATACGGACCCTCATCCACGACGCGTTGAACCTGGTAGTCCACCGCCACGATCCGGCCCGAGGCATAGCGCAAAAACAGTGAGCGCCCGATACCGTTATCCAGCCGCTCAATGCGCCCCAGGACATCCCGGCAAACGCGCAACCGGTTGTCATACGCATCGCTGATCGCCGTCAGCGCACCGTCGCGAAAGTGGTAAAAACGTGACGACTGAGCCAGCACCAGTTCATCAGGCACAGTCCCCAAGTAGACCGCCGCTTCGGCCAGGCTATTGGTGATTGCAGGCCGAGAAACCGTGGGCAAGGGCAGGGTGGTCGAGCGGTTTTCGTGATCGGTCCACACCACCGAGTCGCCGGAAACACTCAGCCGATGCGCCAGCGAGTGACTCCAGCCAAACCCCAACCCGCAGTCCACTTCCACTGCACTGGTGCGGTACAAGCGTGTCCACTCAAACGGCAGAATGCCGTCCAGCGTCCCATCGGTGAGGGTCAGCAGTTCCTCGCCCGTGACCATCGACACCGGGCAACCGTTCGTGGCGGTTTTGTCCGACGACGCAGCGGCATCCCCATTGGGATTGCGAGCAGTAGACGGCACGTCATCCACAGGCTCCTGGCGCACCAACACCGTCCGTTGCGTGGCCTTGTCCCGAACCAGCGGCACCGGGTTGGAAACCACCTGATCCCCAACCTTCAATGGCACATCTGGAATCACCCGGATCGGCGTCGCCGCGCTGCCCAGCAACAGCGGCTTGGCCGCTTCGACATGCGCTTCCAAGCGGGGCCCGACGAGCTGATCGGCCAGCATCTCCAGCCATCCACGCACGCGGCCGGATTTGATATGCCCCACCACTTGCACACCCAGACGAACGCGAACTCCCATGCCCCGCGTCGCCCAGATCAGAAACAGATTGATCAGCACCTCGCCGGTAATCTCGCCCAGCAATTCGTACATCTGCGGCGGTGGCAGCATGCGTATCCAGGCGACCATGGCCGACAGATAGATAAACAACAGCGGCTCATCGCTCAACACGAGCAGCCCATGGGCAATGGCGTCCTTGCCCAGTGTCAGCAGTTCGTCGAGTTCTGCCTGGGAGACGTACTGCAACAACTTCTGGCTATTGGTCTTGATATCCGCCAAGAGCTCGTACAGCTGGGTGAAGTTGTCCCAAAGGTTGTAGAGCGCCTTGGAAACGCCGGTTGAGAACGCCACGCCTTGCATCGCGCTGCGCTCGAAGGGTGTGGCGTTGGCGAAGTCATTCCATTGCGGCGTGAAGGTCTTCTTCCATTCATCACGCAGGCGGACTTCCAGATCAGCGATTACCGACTGATAAGACGCATACAGCGTTTTGATGTGATCCTTGGATACGTTGGGGTAGAAGGTGATCTGGTAGCGCTGATCACGGGTGCAGTCGTTGACTACAAGAATGCCGGTGGGGCCAATGATTCGATGGAGTGGCTCATTTATCGGACTGTCATCCGCAGCAATGGCTTGCAGCACCACCGGCGTATTGCCGATAGGCACGAACCGGGTGCTCTCGAACATATGCACCAGGGTCAACGAGCCCTGGGCCTTGCAGGTGGCAACCGTGCGGTTGGGTTTTTTGGACGAAGCGGGAGCAACGAGGGAAACGTCCTCTCCGACCTTGAACACCTGCTCCACTTCCAGTGCCGAAACGCTCCAGAAGCGTTCGGCCCACTCGTCAAAGGTGTTCAGGCAATTTCGGAAGTCACGGAAAACGCTGTTGACGTCCGGCCTCTGGCCATCCAAGGGCGACAGGACTAACTTGGCGATAACCGGAATCATGAGACGCACCCCTTGAGTGGGGCACGGATAGAGAAGTACATCGGCGGTCCCTCGCGCTGATTGGTCAGGCGAGAGACTTTGGAGAGGTTGGTAGGGAAAAGAAGTCGGCGCTATTCGCCGGCAAGGCTAGGACGTTTCGCCAAGATCTCGGGCAAAACGAGGCTCCGTTGTAGGCAGGGGATTACAGGTTGGACAGTCCTACAGCTTCAACTGCCCAATCGCCTTGCTCAATTCCCCGGCCAGGGTGGCCAGTTCATTGCTGGTTGTCGCCGAGCCCACGGTCTGCTGCACGGTGTTCTCGGTTACATCACGAATGCTCACCACCGCGCGATTCATCTCTTCGGCGACGTGGCTTTGCTGTTCAGCGGCGACGGCGATCTGGGTGTTGCTTTCGCGCATCTGCGCCACGGCGCCGGTGATTTCGGCGAGGGCGGCCCCGGCCTCTTGGGCTTGTTGCACACAGTCGTCAGCCTTGAATGAGCTTTCCTGCATGAAGTCCACCGCATCACGGGTGCCCGCTTGCAGCGCGGAGACCATGCGGGTGATTTCGTCGGTGGAGCTTTGTACGCGCTTGGCCAGGTTGCGCACTTCGTCGGCAACCACGGCGAAACCACGGCCCATTTCCCCGGCGCGGGCGGCTTCGATGGCGGCGTTGAGGGCGAGCAGGTTGGTCTGCTCCGCGATGCTGTGGATCACGCTGACCACGCCGTTGATTTTCTGGCTGTCCTCGGCGAGTTTCTGGATCATTTCGGCGGTCTGTTGTACGCCCGTGGACAGGCCGGCAATCGAGCGCTGTACCCGCGTCACCACTTCCTGGCCACTGCCGGCGAGGGTGTCGGCGGTCTGGGACAGGTCCCGTGTGGCGCTGGCGTGCTGGGCGATGTGGTAGACGGTGGCGGTCATCTCGTTGATGGCGGTGGCGGCCTGGTCGGTTTCGCTCTGCTGGCCGAGCATGCCGTGCTGCACGTCGTTCATGCTGCTGGCCAGACGCGCAGCACCATCATCGAGTTGCTTGGCGGTGCGCGCCACGGTGTTGACCACGCGCTGGTAACCCGCCTGCATGGCATTGAAGGCGCTGGCCATCTGGCCGACCTCATCCTTGCACGCCAACGGCACGCGGGCCGACAGGTCGCCGGTTTTTTCCACGTGCAGCATCACGTCCTTGAGGGTGTTGAGCTGGCTGAGCAGGAAGCGGATCAGCAATTGCGAAGCGCCAAGCATCGCCAGCATCAAGATCAAGACCGCCACCGCATAGTTGGCGAAGCGTTCGCCGAACACCTGGCTCAGGCTGGGCGCATAGGCGAGCACAGCGACAGAGTGCCCGTCGGTGCGAGCGATGACTTCAGCGCCCATCAATGGGTTCTCGCCGAACAACGGCATGTGATTGAGTTCGACCCAGCCAAGGGCGCTGCCCAGGGCTGACAGGTCCTGACCAGCCAGTTGTGGGGCTTGGCCGCGCTTGAACGTCAGCCAGTGTTCGCCCTTGGGCAGCGCTTCGCCAGCGGGCCAGGCGCCGAGCAAGTGCGCCTGTGCCTGCGCCGAGGCCCGCGAGGCGTCGCTGCGGGCCTGTTGTTCAAGCTGCACGGCGTAGAGCACCAACAGCAGGGTGGTGATGAAGGCGACCGCGTTGACGGCCCAGAATTTGTACTTCAGCGAGATGTTGCTAAGCCAGGCACCCATGGAAGGTTTTCTCTGATAGCGGAAACAGCATTGGCAAGGTGCCATTATTGTGCCGCTATCCCGGAAACCGGTTTTGACATGGGTCAATGCGCCGCATCAATCCACGTCGGGCAGCCCAAAAAAGCGGCGGGCGCAGTCAGTGCTGTGCTGGGCCAGGTCTTCCATGCTTTCGTTGCGATGCAGGGCGACTTCGCGCAGCACTTGCGGCAGATACGCGGGTTCGTTGCGGCCATTTTTTGGCTTGGGCCGCAGGGTCCGTGGCAGCAGGTAGGGAGCGTCGCTTTCCAGCATCAGACGGCCACGGGGAATCTCCCTGACCAGGGGGTGCAGGTGCGTCCCACGGCGTTCGTCGCAGATCCAGCCGGTGATACCGATGTGCAAGTCGAGGTCGAGGTAGCTGAATAACGCCGCTTGTTCGCCGGTGAAGCAATGCACCACCGCGGCGCTGAGGTGATCGCGGTAGTCCCTGAGGATGTCCAGCAAACGTTGGTTGGCGTCACGTTCGTGGAGGAACACCGGCAGTTTCAGCTCGACGGCCAATGCCAGGTGCTCTTCCAGGACTTTTTCCTGCTGTGGGCGCGGTGAAAAATCCCGGTTGAAATCCAGCCCGCATTCACCCACTGCGCGTACGCGGCTGTCGTTGAGCAACGCGCGCAAACGCTGTGCGCTGTCGCTGTTCCAGTCGCTGGCGGAATGGGGGTGGATGCCGGCGGTGCTGAACAGGCGCTGGCCGGTTTCATCCAGTTTTACGCACAGTTCCAGGGCCTGTTCGCTGCCCTCGACACTCGTGCCGGTGAGCACCAATTGCTGCACGCCAGCGGCATAGGCACGCTCGAGCACAGCCTGGTGCTTCTCGTCGAAACTGGGGTTGGTCAGGTTGACGCCGATATCAATGAGTTGCATGGTGCTATCTCCGCCTGCGGCCGGAAAGCATATCAGAGCTGTAGATTTATAAGAAAAACGAAGAACTACAAAGAGTTATAGCTGTCTTTGAACGTCGCAAGTGACATTGTGGTTGGCCGTACGCCTTGCCCGGTGCCACCGTTGCACGCCTTGCCAGCGCATAAAGCGCTCTGTTTCTGATCCCCACCGCCTCGTTTTTCGCGAGGGCGTTGGCCAGTATTCTTTTCCGGAGAGCGGATGATCCGACCCTCGGCGTTGCTTATGTTGTGCCTGGCGTTGCTGCTGCCCATGGCGGCGGTTGCGCGTCTGGACGGGCCGCTGGAAGTGACCAAGCCCGGCAAGGTCCGCGACTTGGCGCAGATTCGTTCCAGCCGCACTCTGCGTGTCTTGGTCAACCAGAGCCGTAACAGTTCCGGTGAAGTGCAAGGCCAGGCCATTGGTGTCGAATACCATCGCTTGCGCGCCTTCGAGCAATACCTCAATGGCCACGCCCGAGATGGCCAGGATATCAACCTCAAGATCATTCCCAAGGCCAAGGACCAGTTGCTCGGCGCGCTGGCCCGTGGCGAAGGTGACCTGGTGGCGCCCGGTGAGCTGCTCGATGTCAAGGCGGCGCACAAGATCAGCACCAGCGACCCGATTGCCAGCGATGTTCCCTTGTGGCTCGTGGGGGTGAAGGGCGAACGACGGTTTACCAAGTTGGAGCAACTGTCCGGTCGCACCTTGGCGCTCACCACCGGCAGTGCGGCGGCGGATGCGATCAGCCAGGTCAACCAGAAGCTCGCCCTGCACAAGCAGCCACCCATCAAGGTGGAATGGGTCGATCCAACCCTGGCCGTGGAGGACGTGCTGGAAATGGTCCAGGCTGGCATTTTCCACCTGACCATCGTCGAGAAACCGATTGCCGAACGCTGGTCGAAGATCCTGCCCAAGTTACGCTTCGACAAGCAGGTAGCGATCAGCGCGCCGGGCGACGAGTACTGGTTTGTGCGCCAGGATGCGTCGATGTTGCGCGCCAGTATTGATCGGTTCCTCAAGACCTATCGAACGCCGTCTGACCAGGATGTGGCGTTCCAGCGTATCTACCGTCGTCTCTATCAAGTGCGCAACCCTCTGGCTCGCGTTGACCGCCAGCGCCTGGAGAAACTGCGCCCGGTCTTGCAAAAGCATGCCCGCGAGCAGGGCATGGACTGGCTCAACCTTGCGGCACTCGCCTTCAAGGAGTCGGCGCTTGACCCTGGCGCACGCAACAGCGGCGGCCCCACTGGCTTGATGCAGATCACGCCCTCGGCCGCGCAGCGAGTGGGGGTCAACAATATCGAGAATCTTGACAGTAATGTGCAGGCCGGTGCGCGTTACCTGGCGATGATCCGCCGCAAGTTCTTTGCCAGTCCCAAGCTCAATGAACGCGAACGCATGGCCTTTGTGCTGGCCGCCTACAACATGGGGCCGGAGCGCGTGCAGGGTATGCGCACCGAAGCCAAGCGCCGAGGGCTGAACCCCAATCAGTGGTTTTTCCAGGTTGAACGCATTGCCATGGAGCAAGTAGGGATGGGCGGCGTCAGCTATGTTAATAGCGTGAATAAATACTACTTGGCGTTCGATCGGGAACGTGAGTCCCTGGAGCCGCCAGCGCCGAAAATCGCCTCACGGAAGTAATCGATTTTATCGATATTGATCAGGCATTTTTTCGGCTTTTATCATTGCTTAAACTGATTAATATACCGGCCAACAAACCCCTACTTTGAAAAGGATTATCACCATGAGCCCACTGATCAAAAGCATCCTGTCCACCCGCGCCGGTTACGGCCTGACCATCCTGCGCATCGTTGTCGGCATCATCTTCGCCGCCCACGGTTCGCAAAAACTCTTCGGCTGGTTTGGCGGCTACGGTCTGGCGGGCACTGCCCAGTGGATGGAAAGCATTGGCCTGGCACCGGGTACCCTGATGGCGCTGCTGTCGGGTGGCACCGAGTTCTTCGCTGGCCTGGCGCTGATCATCGGCTTGCTGGCTCGCCCTGCAGCATTGGGCCTGACCATCCTGTCGCTGGTGGCGATCTTCTCGGTGCATATCCATAACGGCCTGTTCATGGCCAACAACGGTTATGAGTTCGCGCTGGCCTTGCTCGGCGGCTCCCTGGCGGTGTTGCTGGAAGGCGCTGGCAAACTGTCAGCGGACCGCGCCATCGCCCACTGATTCGTCTGCCAGACCTCGAACAGGCCCGCCACGCGCGGGCCTTTTCGTTGCTCGGGATTCTTGACACCGCCCCACCGGCTTCTCTAGGATGCCGCTCATGCGCCGATTTAAACAGCTAATTGCGGGGCGCCATGGGTGATCGTTCTCGGTCCCGACAGAAGCAT